>Ga0316204_10002967_pt1 | contig 35949 bp, 28 predicted proteins | sample 6monrhotite_MG_2_FD_205661 | JGI IMG/M metagenome (GOLD analysis project Ga0316204, IMG submission 205661) | Microbial mat bacterial communities from mineral coupon in-situ incubated in ocean water Damariscotta River, Maine, United States -... | ecosystem: Environmental > Aquatic > Marine >... | reverse complement strand
GTTTAAGAACCGTTTTGCGAGCGTAGCGAAGCAATCTGTCCAGGCATTCTCTGTACTTCTTTTATGCTATTCAATTCTGAGTCTGCCTCTGGTAGATTGCTTCGGTCGCTTACTGCCTATCGACAGGTTATCTCCCTCGCAAAACGTTTAAGAACCCTCCACAAAACCGCAGAAAGGCCTGCACATCTTCAAAATTGGAGATATAGCCAATGGACACGCGTACAGCCCCGCGCTTTTGATCAATAAATTCAATCAGGTCGAAATAGTCCTTCGGGCCCTCTTTCTGAAAATAGGCCTTTAGTTTTTCGGCTTCTAAACCATGATTGGTTTCGTCAATGCCGGGGTTGCAGAAGCAACCAGTACGCAGGGAAATGTTCTGCTGATAAGCTGCTTGTTCCACCTTGATAAAGTCATGCAACTGCCCTTGCGCATCCCTGAAGTTCATGGCCAGGGTGCCACCTCTGTCTTTACCATTCTTTGGTCCGTAAAGCTCGATCAATGGCTGGCCATTTTCGTGTCGCATCGTCTTGAGTTCCTTGATCAGGTATTCAGTAAGGCAGCGCACTCTGGTTTTGATGTTATCAAGGCCAATGGCTTCCAAATACTCAAGACCGTTTTTAATGGCCGGAATATCCAGGTAGTTGACCGTGCCTTCCTCAAAGCGGGCCACCTCATTTTCAAGGTAATGGCCATCGCCTTGAACAGAAACAATGGTAATGGTGCCTCCGGCAAAGGAGGGCTTTTTGAGCTTCGGGAAGGCGGTTTTCTTCACCAGTAGTGCACCCAAGCCTGTGGGATAACCGAACATTTTGTAAAAGGAGAGGGCCACGAATTCCGGCTGATATCGCAAAAGGTCCAGCCGGTCGCTGGGCACAAAAGCCGCAGCATCCAGCAGCACATTCCAACCCAGTGATTGTGCCTCCTCAATCCATTCCAGGTCGTGCTTTACCCCTGAAACGTTGGACTGAGCCGGAAAGGCAAAGAGCTTGTTTTTCCCTTCAAGGTGGCCGAGGTAGCGCTGCAGTTCATTGCTTTCTATCCTCAGCTCATTGTCGAGGCCCGTGTAATGAAATGGGCAGCCTTTGGCCCTGGCAAATTCCCTGATGCCATTCACTGAGTTGTGATTGTCAAAAGTCATCAGTAGCTGCCCGTCTTCTGCAAATGGAAAGCATTCACCCACAATCTTCAGGGCAGCAGAGGCATTGGCGGTAAAAATGCAGAAGTAGTCATCAGTGGCATTGAAGTAGTCCAGCACCTTTTTTCGGGTAGCCTCAATATGTTGCTCCGCCAAAGCTGAGCTGGGATTGATGGAGTGCGGATTGCCAAGTATGTGCTGACAGAGGAATTCCTGATGTTTTTTGACCTGACTCTCGCCATACAGTTGACCACCTGTGTAGTCGAGATACACATGCTTTTGATCATCCAAACGGGCAAAGTCTTTTTCTCTGAGGTCGTCCAAAAGGGTAGTGGACTGATAGTCTGGAAATTTGGCCAGAAACTTTTCGTATTTGGTCACTGGCAGGCGCTTCTGAAGGAAGGGCAATGCATTGAAAAATTTGCGCATCATCGTTGAGGTTGGTTCAGGAATTCTTCTTTGCAAGGCAAGGCAGATTGGTCAGCTTCATTCCAGAAGCTTAGTCCCCCCATGAGGTTGCGGATTTTTGTAAAACCATGATCGGCCAGGATCTTACTCACCCTCGGGCTACGAGCACTGATGGAACAATGGACCAGGATTTCCTTCTCCTTATATTCGTCCAACTCGCTTATCCGCTTTTCAATTTCACCAATGGGGATGTTAATGGCATTCTTGAATCGCCTTAGCTCAGAAGCTTTGCCATCAAATTCCGCTTTTGACCGCACATCCAACAGAAGTATGTTCGGGTTGGCCTGAAAAACCAGGCAAAGTTGTCCGGCTGTAGTGTTCTGATAATTAAGGCCTTCATTGGGGTTAAGCGTATTGATCAATGGCATGCTGCAGGTGGTACAATTGCCTGGTCCGTGCACCAGTTTATCATCAGCACTACAACCACAGGGCGGACATTTATAGACAGGTTCTTTATTGGCTTCCTGGGCAAGACCACGGTTGAGTGTCAGTAACAGGAGCGCCAGTACGACTCCAATTACCAGGAGAAGTTGTTTGATACTTTGGGCTTTGAAATTCATGTTGTTTTGAGTTTTGAGCCCGGATGGAGCGAAGACAAACGAAGCGACTGGTTCCCCCAAAAGGATGCCTTTGGCAAAGATGAGTTACTCCTGAAATAGAAAGTCTATTACTTTATCCGGGTTGTTCCAAAGCTAGGTGGCTGGATGAGGCTTGTGGGCGAATGCAATGTTAAGCCCCGTTAAAGACCTGTTAAAACTGTTAATGAAAGGTTAAACCCGAAATCAAATCCCTGGCAATCCGTACTTTCGAGAAAAAGAAAGCCCGTTGAGACTCTCCCGTTGGATCATCTATGTTGTAATAACTGCCGCAGCGCTGTCTATGGCGGGTTTGCTGTACATTCAGATTGAAATCCTGAATGGAGTGGTGAGCATGTACAAAAAGCAATTCGACCTGCTGGTGCCCACTTACCTGAGTGAGATGCAGGAGCAGATCAGGGGAGATCATCACTGGGTGGGAGCTGTCAACCATTACGCTGAGCAGGACTCTTTCATCATCCGCTCCTTTGAACGTGATCCGCAAGAGTACATTTTCAAAGAGCTGAAAACCAAGATTGATTCGGTCTTCAGTATCCACAACCTGGAGATTGATTACGAAATCAAAGGCTTGATTTCGGGAAATACACGCTGTTTTTACTACCAAACAGATTCGGCAAAAGCAGCCAATCCCTGGATTGACCTGGTGGTGAATGGAGATGATGACAATCATAGCCTTTGCCTCTGCGGGCCTGATGTGGGCATGAGTCATGGCCAGCATGGAGCAGGTCAATACACGGCTTTCGACATCAGCATTGGCTACCCCAACCAGATGGAGGCCTTTGTGAGCGTGAATGGTAAATTTCTGAAAATCACGGTGCTCTTTCTGCTCATTGTGATCCTGGCTTTTGCCTACACGGTCATTACCATCAACAAGCAAAAAAAGCTGTCGGCCCTGAAGAATGACTTTATCAATAACCTGACTCACGAGTTCAAAACGCCCATTTTTTCTATTTCCCTGGCCTCTGGGCTGCTCAAAAAATCGGATGAAGTGAAACAGTCAGAGCGACTGACCCGCTATGCGGATCTGATTGATGATGAGGGGCAAAGGCTGAAAAGCCAGGTTGACAAGATTTTGCAGATGGCCCTGATTGACTCGGGTAACTTTAAGCTCGATAAAAAGTCAGTCGATATCCACGAGCTGATCCGTAGGGTAGCAGGAAGTTTCGAACTGATTGTGAATGATCGCAATGGTACTTTGAACCTGCACCTGGATGCTCGTAATTCCGTAATTGTGGCCGATGAAACGCACCTGAACAACATCATTTACAACCTGCTGGACAATGCGGTAAAGTACACTGAGGAGGAGCCGGAAATTACCGTTACAACCATTGATTCTGAAAAAGGGGTGATGCTCAAGATCAAAGACAATGGAATAGGCATGGGCGAGGAGGTGCAGAAATTTGTGTTCGACAAGTTTTACCGGGCAGAGTCGGGTAACCTGCACAATGTCAAGGGTTTTGGTCTGGGCCTGAGCTACGTGAAAAGCGTGATTGACGCACACCGGGGTAAGATTGGTTTGAATAGCAAGAAGAACAAGGGAAGTGAGTTCAGTATTTTTTTACCTGCCAGCTGATGAATGAAAACTTAAAAATCTTATTGGTCGAAGATGATGCCAACCTGGGCTACATCCTCAAGGAGTACCTTCAGGTCTACGACTTCAATGTAGAGTGGGCACGTGATGGTGAGGCAGGACTCGTACAGTTCAAAAAGAGCCAGTATGATTTGTGCATTCTGGATGTGATGATGCCCAAGATGGACGGCTTCACATTGGCCGAAAAGATCAAGTCTTTTGACCCGGATGTGCCTGTTATTTTTCTCACCGCCAAAGCTTTGAAAATCGACAAACTCAAAGGCTTCAAAATCGGGGCTGACGACTACATAGTTAAGCCTGTAGATGAGGAAGAACTGATGGCCCGCATCCATGCCATCATCAAGCGTAGTGGCCAGGGGACCGGAGAGCAACATCCATCTATGTTCAGCATAGGTGCGTATGAGTTTGATTATCCCAATCAGGCCTTGGTCTATGAAGGGAAAAAGCAACTGATTACTACCAAGGAGGCGGAGATCCTAAGGCTTCTCTGCATCAACAAGGGCAACCTGCTCGACCGCCAAACCACATTGCGAGAGCTTTGGGGAGAAAATGATTACTTCAATCGCAGAAGCATGGATGTTTTCATTTCTAAACTGCGCAAATACCTCAGCAAAGACCCCACAGTGAAAATCACCAATGTACATGGCAAGGGCTTTGTACTGGAAGATGAGGAAAAATAAGGCTATTCTCCAGGTTTTACAGACAGCATAATGTGAAGGTGTTTCTGAGGGGCAATGACCGTGTTCATGACTTCAAATGATAGATCGAAAGCATCTAATTGCTTCAGCGTTTTTACCTGAATATCCAGTTTGCCCTGGGCGGGAACGGTTACCACATCGCTGTCTCCATGAAAGTTGAATTCGCTGGTGTTTTTCAGGATCATGGCTGCATCGCTCACGTTTTGAAGGCTCACAGTCACCACCTGTCTGTCTTTAGGATAGGCACGCGGCACAGCCTTCAGGGAAGCCATTACCAAAGCAGCTATATTCTCTTCTTTGCCGATTAAAGTGTTCTTATACCAAACGGCTGTGCGACCTGCAAACAGAGCTTCTTTCAGGGCATCTTCCGTACGGTCTTTGGCAAAAACCATGGTAATGGGCCGGTGGTCACCATGAGGAATGTCGTATTCATAATCAATGAGTCCGTGCACATCCGAAGTGCCAATCATAGTTAGGTTATGCTCCAATGCTATGGCTATGGCCTCATCTGAGTACATCTTTCCGTTCACCACTTCAATGCCATTGAGCAGCTTTTCGTCAATCAATTGCTCATGTAGTTTCTCCAAACGCGTAACGCCATCTGCGCGCTGACTTAGCCAGTTGGGGTGGTTCCAAAAGGTGAAGGCACCCTGTTTTCTGGCTTCTCTAAAAACTTCCAGAGCATCGTCTTTTAGCAGTTTGTTGGCATCTTTTATGAAAATGGCATTGTTGTGGCCGGGAGGCATGCTCCTGGTGATTTCGGCACCGTGTACCAGCATCAGGGGTTTATTAGCCACCAGTTTTTGGGCCAGCTCATAGGAACGGTTTCGGTTGGGATGGGGAATGTCTGCCTTGTGAGGCTGGTATTCTAAATGCTCGGTGAGAGAGATCACATCCAGTCCATCCTTTTCTGCTTCCATCACCCGAATGTCGGGCCAAACTGCCCCATCTGAAAAAACAGTGTGGATGTGCAAATCACACTTCAAAGTCAGGTAGCCCGGTACATTGGGGAAAATGATCTTACGGTTGAAAGTGTGGTTGTGATTTTGGGCAAATACTGCCGTACTAAAAAGCAGCAAAATGAGAGTGAGACGAGCTTTCATAGCTAAAGGTTGATTATTGAAATCAAGTTCAATCTAACGATTAGCTATTAATAGATCATTACGCAAGGTTCAAATCACAAAATAGCCCCCCGTTAAACAGGCTCGCCATTGATATAGACCCCATCAATCCAATTGGTGCCAAAATGGTAGGCAATGGAAGCGGGTACAATGCCAGGTTTGGCTACTATGAAATTAGCTCTTTTGCCTTTGGTGATACTCCCCACTTCAGCTGCCAGTTCCAGAGCAAAAGCGGCATTGTAAGTAGTGGCATTGATGGCCTCTTCTGGCAGCAACTTCATTTTAATGCAAGCCAGGGCATTCACCATGGACATGCTATACGAGGGAGCTGAGCCGGGGTTGAAGTCTGATGCCAGAACCAACGGTAAGCCGCTTTCAATGATTTTTCTGCCAGGAGTAAAAGGAATGTTGAGGAAGAAAGAGCAGCCAGGTAATGCCACTGGCAAGGTGTCAGCATCTTTCAGTAGGGCGATTTCGGCCTCTGAGAGTACTTCCAGGTGGTCGACAGAGAGCGCTCCGTATTCTATGGCAGCCTCTATACCGCCAATAGAGTTGAACTGATTGACATGCACTTTGGCCTTCAACCCATACTTGTCTCCGGCTGCCAAAATCTCGCACATTTGTTCTTTGGAGTAATAGCCTTCTTCACAAAACACATCAATGTAGTCGGCCAGGCCTTCGGAGTAAATTTGAGGCAGCATCTCCTGAATGATGGACTGTATGTACTTTTCCTTATCGGCATGAGGGAAGGCATGTGCACCCAGAAAGGTGGCTTTGATAGGAATGTCAAAGCGGTCTTTCAATCGGGCAATGACGCGCAGCATTTTGATCTCCGCATCCGTGCTAAGGCCATAACCACTTTTGATCTCAATTGCTCCGGTGCCTTGGGCAATGGTCCTTTGCAGTCGGATAGCTGCCGCTTCAAACAGCTCATCTTCTGGAGTATCCTGTAGTTTTCGGGCAGAATTCAAAATACCTCCACCGGCTTCGGCTATGGCCTGGTAGTCCATGCCTTTGATTTTCATCACAAACTCTTCGTGCCTGTCTGCCGCGTAAACCAGATGGGTATGGCTGTCTACAAAGGTAGGCATCACCATGGCACCTTTCAGGTCTATCTCTTCCTGGAAGTCACCAGCAGGTAGCTCGTCCATACTGCCAAAATCGTGGATGCGACCTTTGTCTACGACCATCCAGGCCTTGGGCAGTGCAGGCAGGGCGTTCATCAAGGCACCTCTTAGCACATTGTTACTGGTTTTTCTTACCTGCACCAGCTGGCCTATGTTTGTGAAGCGTTTCATATTTGAAGTTAAGGCTTTGAAAATGATTAATAGATCAGAGGCTTTCTAATACCTCATCGCTTACCAGGTGTGGAATGGTCACCTTCAATTTGGGTTCCTGCTGCATGGCCCTTTCAATGGCTTCCCGCGCATGAGGGTTGCGGGCCCAGCTTCTGCGGGCAATGCCATTGTTGACATCCCAAAACAGCATACTTTCCAGTCTGCGGTCGGCTTCAGCAGAGCCATCCAGCAACATGCCAAAACCTCCATTACAAACCTCACCCCAGCCCACACCACCACCATTGTGTAGCGATATCCAGGTGGCGCCACGGAATGCATCGCCAACAAAGTTGTGCACGGCCATGTCTGCCGTAAACTGGGAGCCATCGTAGATGTTGGAGGTTTCCCTGTAAGGAGAATCGGTGCCCGATACATCATGATGGTCTCTGCCCAGCACTACAGGGCCGATCTTGCCGGCCGCGATGGCCTGGTTGAATGCCCTTGCGATTTGGGTACGTCCAGTTGCATCTGCATAGAGAATACGGGCCTGTGAGCCTACTACCAATTTGTTCTTAGCGGCTTCTTTTACCCAGTGCAGGTTATCACTCAGCTGCGATTGAATGGATTCCGGAGCATCTTCCAGTAGTTTAGCCAATACTTCAGCCGCTAGCTGGTCGGTGTAGGCCAGGTCTTCAGCTTTGCCACTGGTACATACCCAGCGGAAAGGCCCGAAGCCAAAGTCGAAGCACATAGGCCCCATGATGTCTTGCACATAAGAGGGGTATTTGAATCCCGTACCTTTTTCATTCATTACCTCAGCACCTGCTCTGGATGCTTCCAGTAAAAAGGCGTTGCCATAATCGAAGAAGTAAGTACCGTTTTCAGTATGTCGATTGACCGCAGTGGCATGCCTGCGCAAAGTGGCATATACCTGATCCTTAAATTCTTCAGGCGACTGGGCCATCATTTCGTTGGCAGCATCAAAGTCTAAATCTACCGGGTAATAGCCTCCGGCAAAGGGGTTGTGTAACGAAGTTTGATCAGAGCCAAAGTCTACATGAACACCACGTTCGGCAAAGCCTTCCCAAACCTCCACAATGTTGCCCAGGTAGGCGAATGAGGTGTTTTCTCCTGCATTTCGCGCAGCTTGCACCTTTTCTGCCAATTCATCCAGGTCTTCAATCAGCTCATCTACCCAGCCTTGCTCATGCCGCTTTCTGGCTGCTTTAGGGTTTACTTCAGCCGTGACTGAAACCACTCCGGCAATTTTAGCAGCCTTGGGCTGTGCGCCACTCATGCCACCCAGTCCGGAGGTTACAAATAGCAGGCCACTAAAGTCATCATTGCCTGCCTTCATGCGGGCTGCATTCAACACCGTGATGGTAGTGCCATGGACAATGCCTTGCGGACCAATGTACATGTAAGAACCGGCAGTCATCTGGCCATACTGCGTCACACCCAGCGCATTGAATCGCTCCCAATCATCGGGCTTAGAATAGTTGGGAATCATCATGCCATTGGTGACCACCACGCGGGGTGCTTCTGCATGTGCAGGGAATAGACCCAGCGGGTGCCCTGAATACATGACCAGGGTTTGCTCGTTGGTCATTTCGGCCAGGTATTTCATCACCAGACGGTACTGAGCCCAGTTTTGAAAAACCGCTCCATTGCCACCATAGGTGATGAGTTCGTAGGGATGTTGTGCTACGCTATGATCCAGGTTGTTTTGAATCATGAGCATGATGGCGCGGGCTTGTTGAGAGGGACCAGGGTACTCATCAATCGGACGGGCGTACATCTCATATTCAGGCATGAATCGGTACATGTAAATACGTCCATGAGCTTCCAACTCTTCCTTGAACTCGGCCGCCAATTCGAGGTGCCATTCTGAAGGGAAATAGCGCAGTGCGTTTTTCAGAGCCAACACTTTTTCATCATCGCTAAGAATGTCTTTACGCTTGGGCGCACGGCTTACTGCAGGATCTAAAACCGGTTTTGGAGGCAGTTGGGTGGGAATACCCTCACAAATGGCCTGGTGAAATGAAGTAGAACTCATGGCTTAATAGGTTTCAAATTTATCTTGATGTGGACTGTGCATAGAAGAATCACCTTCTGTTTCGGTCATCTCAGTCAGTTTTCTACTTATGATTACACTATGGGCAGTGGCAATGTCATGGGCAAAAACCCGGTCGACTTCAGCATGATCTACCTGGGTACGCACATAGGCATGGCAGGCTTCCAATATTTTACCCGATTTCAAGGGGCGTCTGAAGTCAAAAGCCTGGGCTGCACATAGCAACTCGATGGCCAGTACCTGCTCCAGGTTAGTGATGATCTGTAGGGCCTTTCTACCGCTGATAGAGCCCATACTCACATGATCTTCCTGTCCCAATGAGGTAGGAATGCTATCGGCACTGGCAGGGTAAACGAGACTCTTGTTCTCACTTACCAGAGCTGCTGAGGTGTATTGAGGCAGCATAAAACCTGAATTGATGCCGGTGTTTTTCATCAATAACTGAGGTAGACCATCTATTTTTCCTTCCAGCGATAGGTAGATTCTGCGATCTGAAATGTTGCCCAGTTCGGCTGCGGCCAGGGCTGCATAATCGAGCGGCAATGCCAGGGGTTGACCATGGAAGTTGCCTCCGCTGATGGTTTCTTCTGCGCTGAGTATGATGGGGTTGTCGGTCACCGCATTGAGTTCAATTTCCAGCTGATCTCTCAGGTGAGCCCAGGTGGCCCGACTGGTGCCATGCACTTGTGGAATGCACCTGAGAGAATAAGGGTCTTGCACCCGGTCACAGTCAGCATGGGAGTCGAGAATTTCCGACTCATTAAGCAAGGCGCGCATACGGTGCGCCACATGAATGTTCCCCGGGAATGGACGAATCTGATGCAAGGCATCGCTAAAAGGCTTTACCGATCCAAGTAGTGCTTCTATCATCATGGCCCCAATGATGTCTGCCGTGGCCAGGCAATTGTGCAGCCTGTCTACTACCATCACTCCATGAGCGGCAATAAACTGGGTGCCATTGATGAGCGCCAGCCCTTCTTTGGGACCTAGTTCGATGGGCTCAATTTTTTGCTGTTGGAAGTAATCGACTGTTTTTACCACTGCACCATCCACTTCTAACTGACCGAAACCAATGAGGGGCAGAAAGAGGTGGGCCAAGGGAGCAAGATCACCAGAAGCGCCCACGGAACCCTGAGAAGGTACAACAGGAATGATGTCTTCATCGATGTGCCAGATCATACGCTCAAGGGTACTGAGGGCGATGCCGGAATAGCCTTGTGCCAGGGAGTGCACTTTCAGCACCAGCATAATCTTGGCTATTTGTGTATCGATAGGCGCACCAACTCCTACACTGTGACTTTTCAGGATGTTTTCCTGCAAAATGCGTGTGTCTTCGGGCGAGATTTTAGTGGTGCAAAGCGGGCCAAATCCTGTGTTGATACCATACACCGTTTGGTCACTGGCTACAATGGTGGCTACATGGGCTGCACTGGTCAATACGCTTTCTCGCACCGACTTATCCAGTATGCCTTTGAGCTCTCCCTTGGCAATGGCGAGGGCCTTGCTGGCCGTCATCCGGTCTTTGCCATAGATAAATGTTGATTCCATAATTCCTTCATTTCATGGCCAAAGCCATTATGCGAAGCTAGTGAGTCTTTTTAATTACTGGAAATGAGTTATTTTTATCAACTAATAACTGTAGGTAATTAATGGAGATCAGACATTTGAAATATTTGGTGGCCTTGGGGCAGGAGTTACACTTTGCCCGAGCGGCAGATAAGTTGTTCATTACCCAGCCAGCTTTGAGCAGGCAAATTCAGCAGCTGGAAGAGGAGATAGGGGTGAAGCTGGTAGAACGCACCAAGCGAAAAGTGGCGCTTACCACAGCAGGGGCTTATTTTTTCGATGAGGCTACCTATGTCATCAATCACCTGGAGCAGGTAGTGCAGTCGACCCAACGCAAGGCGGCTGGTGAGGAAGGCGAGATCAGGGTCGGCTTTGTAGGTTCGGCCATGCAAAATGTGATTCCTGATATGCTGGTAAGGCTCAATAAGGAATATCCCAGGCTGCACACCTCATTGGAAGAACTCAGCAATGTGGAGCAGCTAAGGGCGCTGGCACATGATCGGTTGGACATTGGCTTTCTGCGTATGCAGCATGTGCCGGGCGACTTTGAGAAGAAGATGGTTTTTGAAGACAGTTTTTCACTGGTAGTGCCCAAAGACCATAAGATCAATGCCAAGTCATTCACAGACCTGAGGCAGTTTAGTAATGAACCCTTCATTCTGTTTTCCAGCGAATACAGCCAGGAGTATTTCGATAACATCATGAGCATCTTCACCGATCATGATTTCGAACCTCACGTTTCGCACCGCTCAGTACACGCCAATACCATTTTCAGGCTGGTAGAGAAACATTTGGGAGTTTCCATTATTCCATCAGCCCTGGCTAAAGGTGTGAATCTGGACGTTACTTTTATTCCGCTGGATCAGCTGCCCCAACGCACCCGACTGACGGCTGTATGGAATGCCCGCAATCGTAATAATGCGCTTGAGAAGATGTTGGCGTTGCTTTGATCTGGACAATCACTCTACTTGTGGAGGCGGAGCACCATTCATACATACAGTAGCTTTTGTACAAGGACCATTTGGGTTTGGAGCCCAGCAGTGGGCACCCCTATGTGTAGTGCCATCTGCAAACGTGATGATACATACACTTAGGTCGTAGTTTGATCCCGAATGATGAGCTTCTACTTTAGAATTCTTTATGTATAAACCGAAGATGGCCACTATGGCCAAGGCGATAATCATTTTGGAATTTCTTTTCATATCACTCGTCATTATTTGGTAGGGGTGGAACACAATGAACTATTTTGGGACAAGCACCTGTAGGAGAAGGGGCGTCACATGATTCAGATTCCATGATTGTCCCATCCGAGTAATAGGTGTAACAAATACAGGGGTTGTACTTAGTACCTACTCTCGCTTCAGACTCATGAGGTAATAGGAATAATGCTGTTAAGCATAGAACGGCAAAAGAGCTAATAATGAACTTTAGTTTGACTTTCATATTGATCGATTAATTATTGATAAACTCGTATTGATTCCTGTCTCCCTCAGTTAGATAAACTTTAAAGACATGAAAACTCAGGGTGTTTTCTCCAGATGGTGCTGACACATACAACCCGTCCTTGCCAGCAAAAGAAACATGACTCGGGTATGGTCTTGAGTCGATAATCATTTCACCTGTTTTGGCCATGCCATTGTCAAAAATGCTAATGAATAGCTTTTTATCGCTGAAAATGTAATCCTGGACGTTACCGTTTTCTGGTAATTCCTTTCTGTGAAATCGATAGGATAACTTTCTATATGGATCTCTGATAATGCGTTCGAAATTGACACTTATCATACTATGATCCATCTTCAGGCTTACATCATCGCATTGGCTCCAGTTAATAGGGTTGGCACTATTCTTTGTATATCTAGACCTACCATCAAAAATGTCAGTTTTATCACGATTGAGATCATAAATGTAAATATTCGGATCGTGTCTAAAGTTGTAAATCAGACTGTCACCGTCCCAGGACATGTAAAGCGAACTTGCAAAACCATAACTGTCATTGCGCTTATCGATTGGGTAGGCTGCTGGTAATCTTAACATTTGATTTTTATTCAAATCAATGCCAGAAATAAGCTCTTCCTCCTTGTACCTACGCTTATCACACATATCGTATTCCATCGAATGATATAGACCATAGAGGGTATTGTGCTTCTTACTATAATGGATAGATTCATTTTTCTCTATCCAGAAGAAGGCTTCATCACTGTTATGACTTTTAATAGGTGATGTGGGTAGATTTATCATGACTTTATCCTTGACAGTCCCCAACTGGTTCACCAAACTGATTTGATAAGTACTCATGATATATACCGAGTCTAAAGAGGCAGGAGCAAATGAGATCAGCTCAGGTATGCCATTAGGCCCTTGCCGTTCTAGGGGGATGGTACTTGTATACTTTTTGCCTGTTAGATTAAAAACATCAATTGTATGTCTGTGAACATTGTATCCAAAAAGGTAGAGTGAATCGTTTTCGTTGACGGTTCCGAATTGTGGATAAATAAAATGTTGCTTCTCTGTGATGGGGATACTTAGGGTATCCACAGTCATGTAGAAATCTCCAAATGGACTTTGTTCTGAAATTATCTCTGGAGCCTTTTCTGACTTGCATGCCAAGAGGGTGACGATAGCCAGTAAAAGTGCCAAAGCGGATTTTGATCTGTATGGATTCAATAGTTGATTAATTGATTCTTGATAGGATTAAAGCTTAGAAATAAAGTAGATCAAATGAAAATTACCATAGATTATCTAACGAAGAGGTGATTTTTACCAACGAGCCTGTGATGTTATGAACCTGGAACTAAACCGACCTCAACACTTCCCTGTAATCAGTCGGTTTGTGGCCAGTGATCTGCCGGAATTGGCGGTTGAAGTAGGAGAGGCTGTTATAACCGCAGGCAAAGGCCACTGCTGAAATGGGCTGATCTTCATTGTGTAATAGCTGCACAGACTTAGAAATGCGGTATTCATTCAGAAACTGCGTGAAGGTGCGGGTGGTTAGCTTTTTGAAAAGCCGGCAGAAAGCAGGCACGGTCATATTGGCTTTTTGCGCTGCTTCTTCCAGTTTAATTTCTTCTGTATATCGCTCAGCAATCAAAGCATAGACGCCATTGATTCGGTTGAAATCTCCCGGTGCAATGGCCAATGGCGCTTCTCCATTGTTAATCAGCTTATAGTCCTCAGCATTGGCCAGCTCATGAAAGAAATCGAGCAATAGCAATAGCTTTTTGAAGGGCGATGCATCCATCAGGTGGGTCAATTTCTCTGCTGCTCTCAGGTGAGTGCCTTCCTGAAAGATGATCCCCTTTTCAGCCCTTTGGAAAAGCTTTTTGATACCCAGTAATTCCGGCTTTTCAAGAAAGTCGACACCCATAAAATAGGCATTGAGTTGCAGCACAATCTCATAGTTGTCTGGGTGCTGATAGTTGAGAAAAGGCAGATGGGGCACATTCGGGCCAATAAATATCAAAGTGCCTTGTTCATAATAGGAGAAGTGGTTGCCAATCCGGTGCTCACCCATTCCGTTTTTCACAAAAACCAATTCATATTCCGGGTGATGGTGCCAGTAGTTAATGTTGCAGGTAAAGTGCTGAGTATGCTGCTCTATCTTAAAAGAACTACCAATAGTAGGTGAGATGTGTTCTACCAGGGGCCTCATAGGCTCAATTTACAAATATTGACATGATGTGCTTATCATATCAGCTTTGAAGTTAATATAGTTCAAATAATGGCCAATATGGTGCGAGTGAAACTCCAATTAAGTTTGTTGTTTTGACCAAACGCGCTGAATATGATCCTTGAACACATAGCCATATGGACCCATAAGCTGGAGCTATTGCGCTCTTTTTATGAAAAGTATTTTGATGGCCAATCCAATCAAAAATATGTGAATCCCGAAAAGAAGTTTGCTTCTTACTTCCTCACTTTTGATTCTGGTTCGAGGCTGGAATTGATGCAAATGCAGGGAGTGCCAGAAGTTTATCGTGATATTGAGCAACAGTTTACCGGCTTTATTCATATGGCCTTTGAAACAGCAAGCATCGCTGAAGTAGATGCACTTACTGGTCGTCTGAGGCAAGATGGGTACCGGGTCATTGGCGAACCCCGCACTACCGGAGATGGCTATTATGAAAGTGTGGTTTTGGATCCAGATGAAAACCGAGTGGAGATTACTTATCAATTGCCTCAATGATCCGTCACTTTATCGATTATCTGAGAATACCCGAGCGCAGGGCGACCGGTCTCATGTTTTTCGCTTTGAGCCTGTCCATAGGGGCTTGGGTTACCCGGCTGCCAGAGATAAAAGCCAACCTGGGGCTCTCTAAATCTGAATTGGGTCTGGCATTGCTCTTTATACCCTTAGGTTCAGCAGTATTGCTTCCTTTTTATGGGGCTATCATCAGAAAGCTAGGTGAGAAGAATGCCACGCTTATGGGCATTATTAGTTTTTTGCTCGCCATTATTTTACCAGTGATTGTGCCCAGTCTCTATACCTTTATGGCTGCGCTCTTTTTGGTGGGATTATGCATAGGCGTTACCGATGTGGCCATGAATGCTGTGGCAGCAGAGGTTGAAAAACAATACGACTGTCAGATCATGTCGGCTTCTCATGGCTTCTTTAGCCTGGGCGGTATGGTGGGCGCAGCTACAACCGGTTTTTTCATCAACCAGGGCTTCAGTCCTTTTGAGCATCTCTTGGCCTGGTCAGTTTTCCTACTCATTCTCATCATTCCATCTGGCAGGTACCTGACCAATGCTAAGAAACGCTCTGCTCCGGGAAAGAGCTTTCAACTACCCCCCAAAGCCATGCTGGTGTTGGCACTCATTAGCTTTTGTATTATGATGTGCGAAGGGGGCATTACCGACTGGAGCACCATTTACATCAAAGAAGACCTGATGGCCAGTGCACAAATGGCGGGCCTGGGTTTTGCGGGTTTCTCTGCCCTTATGGCTCTGGGACGCTTTGCCGGAGATGGCCTGATCAATAAAGTAGGGTCGAAGAAATTATTGATTTATGGCCTTTTGCTGGCCTGTATGGGACTGGCCATTTCTATTCTGGGTTCATTTGTGGCGGCCATCATCGGCTTTAGTTTGGCGGGCATTGGTTATGCTGCAGTATTCCCCATACTGTTTGGTGCAGCAGCCAGGGTAAAGGGCGTAGCGGCCGAAGTGGGCATCGCTTCAATAGCCTCATCTGGCTACATAGGCATCTTGCTTGGTCCTGCAGCCATAGGCTTTATAGCTGACCAAACCAGCCTGGCAGGTGGTTTTATCTTTCTGCTTTTCTTAACGCTGGTGGGCTGGCTGTTGTCTTTTAAAATATCCTGAGAGAATTATTCTTTGATCTCCACCAGGTTCACATAGTCAACAGTGCCCATACGCCTGGCAAGGATTTCTCCATCTTTAAACTCAAGCACAATGATGGTCGATATCTTTTTGGGCTGTCGAGGCCATTTAAGGTTATCATTTATCGTGGCCTCCAGGTTGAGTTTTTTGGTTTTCTGGTTGGTGTCGTTCCGATAACTTACCAGGCAGGAATTGCCTCGGTTATCCACCAAAACCTGTAGTCCAATTAAGCCTTCAATTTTGTCTTTGATTTTGCTGTCCCAACTGCCGGTAATTGCTTCTACGATCTTCTCATTGTCTAGCTGGGCAATGATTGAATCCGATTCCAGCAGAAACTGATCCAGGTAGCAATGATTGGTGGCTTCGGGGTAAACGTTTTGAGAAAAGGCCGCCTGGGTGATGACCAAAAGGAGGGTAGCTAAAAAATACTTAGGTGACTTCATAGTCACAAAAATAGGAAATAAGACCAGAAAAAAATGTACTGATGACTTAACGAAGTCTGAACGACTTATCAAGGCTTACCATACTGGGTTTACTTAATTCAGATTTGAGCATGTTGGCTTCTTTTGAAAAGAGACCTACACCGCTGCTGCCAATAAAGTAGTAACCATCTTGTCGGTAAACAGAGGTATAATTATCTGAGGTCACCAGGTTTTCAATGGTATCGAGCCTTGTTTCAAACAGGTCTACCATCTCGCTAAATTGTAAGTTGATGGCGGTATAAGCCTGACGCAGCGGTTCGTTGCCCATGATGTCTTTATATACCTGTGGGTGGCTCGATTTGGCCAGTTCCAGGTATTTTAAGATGTAGTACTTGAATTCGTAGTAGGCAAAATAGGTACCTGCCAGATTGCCCACATGCTCCAGGTATACCTTTTGGTCTTTATCAGATGCTTTGCTTCTGTAATAACCAAAAAGGTCATAGGCAGTGCGGGTACCATGATAGTAAGCATTCCATTCGTCCAATAATCCATAGATGCCCTGAATCTGAGCGCCCAGGTTGTTGTCTTTGGGTATGATGTAGGGGTTGAAGCGAAAGGTACGCAGCTCTTTTGAAATGCGCTTTTTCAACAGATTGCTGGAAAATACTTCCGTGTGCTTTACCAGGTAAATTTCGTTTTCGCCCAGGTAAAATGCCGAAAAGTCATCTCCGAAATTATACTGCTCTGCTTCACTGTTCTCCAGCATTTCATAGGCATAACGAGAGGTAAATCCATGAACACTTTCATGAACAACCGTATTCAGAGATTCGATGATACCAGACTCTGTGCGCTCGCTAATCCAGGTGAGAAATGAGGTTTTGCCAGAGGTAGTTATTTGCGAACCATTGATGTTGAATTTGTTAGGTAGATCGGCCAAAAGCCCCATCACATAACTGCTTGAAGGACTGTATTTTTCTAGAAAATTGAGGGCAGTCTCTTCCGTGGCTCGCTTGTCTAATCTTTGTGCCGCAAGGGGGGCAGAGGCCAATATGACCAGCAATAGTATAGTAATTAGCCTCATGTGAGAATGTTTGACCTTTGTTTCCGAAACATGTAATAGCGCGTCTGGCACATCTTCCAGGTAGAATATAATCAATAACGAGGCCAAAAGCGATATGTTATTGGCAATGACCAATGAACACCTATCTCAAATCGGAAAAAAGCAGGATTACCTGTTCTTTTTGTGTTCGGGAAACAGGCACCTGATGCCCGTTGGTGAGCACGAGGTAACCTCCATCTTTTTTGATGAATCGGTCCAGAAAAGTACGATTGATCAGGTGCGACTGGTGCACCCTGACAAAACCTAGGCCTTTCAAAAGGTCATAATAATGCCCCAGGTGCCTGGAGACGATCACTTCTTCATCATTACTGAGCCAGAAGTGGCAGTAGTTGTTATCGGCTTCTATCCTGATGATGTCTTCCAGTTTCACCAGTCTGATTTCATCGGCCAGACTCAGGGCTATTTTCTTTTGCTCGCCTTGTAAAAAAGCCCCCAGGTTGTCGAGCTGCTGGCGTTGAAAAGCCTTGGGTTCAAGTTTTTCTACGGCATTAATCAGCTCGGTCTTGTCGATGGGCTTGAGTATATAATCGAGGGCAGAACATTTGATGGCATCCAGGGCATAGGCGTCATAGGCGGTTACGAAAATGACTTTAAAGGGCACAGGGGCCAACTTTCCAAGCAGGGTAAAACCATTGCCTCCTGGCATTTCTACGTCCAAAAAAACTACTTCTGGTTGAAAGCGCTTGCACTGATTTACCGCCTCTGCTACAGAAGCAGCAGTACCCAATACATTGATAGTAGGGCAATTTTGAGCCAATAGTCGGGCCAGGTTCTCCCGGTTGTTGGGTTCATCGTCTACTATCAAGGCTGTGTAGCTGGGTTGAGTCATAAGTCAGTTGGGATTTGGATGTGTACTTCAAAACCGGTTGCCGTTGCATTGGCATCGACCGAAGTTTTAATACCATGTCTGTTTTCGATTACCTTCAGTCGGTTACTACTCATGGCCATGCCTTTGCCATTGCCCTTGTGAGTGCTTTCGCCTTTACCATTGTCTTTGATAACGATATTGGCATTGTCTTTCACCACTTTTATTTCAAGTTCAATCAAGTCTGCCTCATTGTTTAATACGCCATGAGTCACTGCATTTTCCAGGTAAGGCTGAAGCAGCATAGTGGGCACCAACATGTTCATGTCCACTTCATCTCCAATTTCAATTTCGTGATTGAATTCAGAGCGGAGGCTTTCCAGATCGAGGTAAGTTTCGGCTATTTCCAATTCATTTTGCAAGCTGTGAAATGATTCATTAGACCTGTTTAGCACCAGGCGCATAAGCCTCGAAAGCTTCACAATGTAGTCGTTGGCCTTTTCGTTGTCGGGCTTGTTTACCAGGTTCTGGATGGCGGTTAATGAATTGAACAGAAAGTGGGGGTTGAGCTGCGAACGAATGGCTGTTAACTCTGCATCGGTTACTTTTTTGGTGAATACCAGGCGTTGCATTTTGGCCCTGGCATAAGTGCGATAAGTCATGAAAAGGATGAGGAACAGCGGTAGTAAAATGGCCAGCCAATAGCCGCCCTGGTGCCAGAAAGAACTTTTGATAGTGAACTCATATATGGTAGGTTCTGTATTGTAGTGCGTACCAGGGTTTTCAATAATCAGTTTGTAGTGGCCACTTGATAAATTGATTAGGGCCATCATCGCATTTTTAAGAAATGCATCTTCAGGCACCTCTATGGTGGTGCCATTTTTTAGCAAGGTCACACTTTTAGGCGTCAGAATTCTAGACAGCCTGATGTACAGATCATCTTCATCGTATGGGAATGAAGGGTTTTGTGGTAGTATGGTACTGTCTGCTTCCGAAGTGTAGCCCATCTGCTGCCATGAGCCATAATTTCTGCGATCCAATATTTTGAGCATGAAATAGGAAATCTGTGGTGCCAGTTGGTATTCCTGTCGGTTTTGTCGTTCAAATTTCGCGATTTGCTCTACCAGTTCACTGCCAAGAAAAACCTCGCGAATTATGGTAGGAGATCTTTCCGACAAGTAAAAAATCTCTGTAGTGTCCGAATAGGACCTGCGGCCATCGGCATCAACGGTTTGTTTGAGTAGTTTATAGCGAATGGAGTCGCCCCAGTTTTGACTATCTTTCACCAATGTTAGCACGGGTTGGCCTTTATATTTAGCCTCTTTATTATAAATAGAATAGAGGTCATTTCTGTCGAAAAAATCTGTAGAATCTATTGATACATTAGATTCAAAACCACTTATATCCACCTTAAAAAAACCAACATCATCTGTATTTTCACTTCCAGGTAAAATTATGGTGGTGGAAGCACCATGGGGCACAATCATATTTATGGGCATCCCATTTTCATCAAATCCATCACATATGGTGGATATATCGATAAGACTATCAGATAACATGTCTCTTATCCAAAAGCCTAATGGAATCTTGGTCTTTGTAATAAGGGTGTCCTGACTTTGAAGGCCATTTGCTAATAGTAGCATGCATAATGATATAACGACTCTCATAACATTTGTGATTTTCAATTGAGGGCAATCAACTGAAAAAAGAAAGATAATAAATGGTGGATGAGAATCTGTGTTTTCTCAGTTAGAATTCAGAAAAGTCCTAAACCAATAATGCCAGGCCTTTATAAGACCTGGCAGTTTGGAAAAGTAAGGAAGAGGTTCCTTAACGAACGACTATTCAAAGGAATGACTTTCCAGTCGAAATTCAGTTCTCAATGAACAACCGGTGCTTTCAAATGAGTATTTGGTATCAAAACTCAATTCAAAAGTCCAGGGAGGCCTCAGTTTTTCGTCTTATCCAGGTTGGTGCTATTAATTACCTCTATGGCTTTTTCCAGCAGTTCATCTTTTCCCTCGCGAATGCCCTTGATGGTGGGTAAAACTTCGATGTCTGGTACTATGCCTACGCGTTGCGTCTCCTTACCATTGGGATAATACACGCCAATGCCAGAAATCATGGTGCGCAAACCTCCGGGCATTAAAAAGGAGGTGACATTGCCATCGGCACCGGCCGTGGTACTGCCAATTACCGTGGTGTTGCTGTTGGCCCTGAAAGCCATGGTGGTGTACTCGGCCTGACTTTGGGATAGCTCGTTGACCAAAACCACCACCTTACCTTTGTAGGCATCCTTTTGCCCAGGTATTTCCAGGGCAGGGCCAAAACTAAATTCACCGGGATTGTTCACATTGCCTCCGGTAAATTTCACGAATTCTGTGGGCTCAGAAAGAAAGAAACTACCCAGTAAAAAGGGCACGAAGGTAGACGGGTAATTGCGAATGTCGATCACGATGCCACGTGTGTCAGCGAATTGTTCTTTGATCAGCGGGATGTCTTCTGGCTTGATGTTTTTCAGTGTAATGTAGCCAATGCCATCGCTCAATTTTTTAAAACTTTTGCCTTCGGGTTCGGGTCTGTACCATCCATAATAGTTCAGGTCTTCACGCTTGAAGACAGGTAAGTCTATCACTCTGGCCGTGCCATTTTTTTGGTAGGTGATGTTGATGGTCGAATCATTTGACCTCAGAATGTCTATGGCAATGTCTCTGAGTCTGGTAGGCTGATTTGAAGCAGGGTAGTAGGGCATCCGCTCTTCTACTAAATCGGCTACAGGTTGGCCTTTGATGTGGGTAATGACATCACCAATGATCAGGCCCATGATAGTTTTGTGCTCCTCGTTGAAAAAGTCGGTCACCACCAATTGATTTTCAATGAACTTAACCCTTACCGGTGGGTACTTTTCTCCTTTCCATTCGCGCACCTTATTGCCACCACCCCAGAGGTTGGCATGAGTGTCTTTAATATCACCAATGATGCCAATGGCGGCCAACTCGTATTCCAGCTCATCTTCGGCACCTATAAAGGCGGGCAAGTAGGCTTTGAGTACGGTGCTCCAGTCTTTATCAATCAGGTTTTTGTATGGGAAATAGTAGTGCACCATGTTCCAATATTTGTATAGGGCCAGCAGCCTGAAACCGGCATCGGGGTAAGGCATGTTGGCATAAGCCGCTTCGTTTTTGAATTCCGGATTGCCCACTCCCGCAGCCATGGCAATGTAATAGTGCTCGCCCTGGTGCCTGTTTTGATAAATGAACTGCAGCTTTTCGCGAAGCGGTGCATGGTCAATGTTTTCAATCCAGGCCATGTCAGGTTTTAAAAAGGCATCTGCTGAAGTGGGCTGGCAAGTTTCACAGGCAGCAATGGCTCCATATTGCGCTATCCAACTGAGCAGGGTTTGGGCACGCTGCGGACTTTGAGCCTTCAAAAAGTCGGTTAAAACCCTGAACAATTCATAGTCCCAATTGTAGTTTCCTTTGCCAATAGCAGGGTGATGGTACTTGAGAAAACCCCAGACTTTTCCGAGTAGGGTAAGGTCGTCAGCAAGGGTTGCATCGAGCATGTCAGCCGTCAGGTCAATATTAGAACCCGAGTTGAATTCATCATCCTTTTGAGCGGGCGGAATGGCTCTTGGGGGCGCTTCTGCAAATGGTTTGTCATCAATGGTGAGGCTCAGGTTATCGACCCACATTTTCCCCTTGCCCACCAGCAGGCCACCCACTATGATGTTTTTGGCCGACATGGCTTTCAGGTCCAGGGTGATTTCATACTGCGTCCAGTCAGTGGTGCCGGTAATGCCGCGGTTTTGCATGTTGTCAAAACCCAGCCCTGGGTCTATTCTCATCCAAAGGCCGGCATAGCCATCAGTTACGTTTTCTGTTTTGATATACCCGGTCAGCTTCACTTTGCTACCCTGGTACACGGCTGGTATGGTGTAAGAGATGGCCTTGTAGCCACCTTCAACATCAGCCGATTGTATTTGCACGGCTTTGCTGCCACTTTGGACATTTATGGTATCTATTATCAACTTGTATTCTTCACTGCCAAAGACCCCCAATGACGTAACAGTACCTGAATCGGTCTTTTCAAAATCGAAATTATTGGGAGCTTCCTGAGCCAGGGAAAGCGTGCTCAGTAGCAATGAGCAGGCGATTAGCGTTTTTTTCATGAGGAGTGATTTGCAATATTCAAAGTGGGTCAAACCTGATCGAAAAGCAATGCCTTTAAGAAAGTTTAACAAGTCTGATAGGTTTAACGAAGGATGAATCAATAGTGTCAAGGGTTTACCTCAGCTTTTTGATTTTGGTCTGTTCGAAGAGTAGACGCCTGCACTCATAATTTGTAAACAGCAGCATGCTCTTTTTGAAGTAGAATCAAGAGCTGGGTTTTTTTGTTAAATACGCCCTGAAACCAATAATGCCAGGCCTTTATAAGACCTGGCAGTTTGGAAAATAAGGAAGAGGTTCCTTAACGAACGACTGCTTGAATTAAGACAGAGCAGGTCGCATTTCTAAGGCACAATGAACAATCGGTAACTCTCAATGAGTATTTGGTAGTATAGGCTTTTGAACCTACTGTGGCAGCTGCTTAAAAACCATTGAATTGCGGTCAGGATCGTAAATACCTACACTTTTCACACCTTCCATTTCGGCAGGTTCTTGCATCAACTCCCCGTGGTTGGCTTTTGCTGTGGCCATGACCGCTTCAAGGTCACTCACTATGATGTCGAACTGATGTCGGTTTTGGGTGGCAGTGTTCTGGGCCAGACTGGCTGGGCAGAAGAGAAGTGAAAGGTCGGCCCATTGCGTTTTGTAAAGCGTAAAGCCGTGCATTTCCTGTGCTTCAAATTCAAGATTGAATACAGCTTTGTAAAAAGAGAGCATTTCTTCCATGTGGGTTACCGCAAGGGTGAGGCCTTCGATGTGATATTTCATAACGATGAGTTCTGGTTGGTTAAAAAATAAGATCAGATTACTTGCCTGGTTTTAATACAACGCTTTCAGCTTTATTTGCGACAATATTCTCTTTGCTGTAGTACATGGGAAAGAATTCATCTTTGGCCCAGCTTTCGAATAGATTGTGGTAAAATGGACTTTCGGGGTCACCTGACTGGCCCGGAGCATTGGTGCCAATGGTAGCGTCCCAGTCGCCTGTATTCACTATGATTCTGAAAGAAGCACCACTGCTCTGGCGCATATTGTTACCGGTAGAACCGGGCGTATAGGCATTGCCTCCACGAGGGAGAGGTCCCAGGTTCATCATGGCTTTTAGGCTGTCATTTACCAGGTGGCCCAGTGCGTGATTCATGCTGGTGTGCTTGTTTTTGGCCTGGCCATATTGCCACTGGTCCATGTTATCACCGAGGCGGGTTTCCAGGCTGTTGATGGCGTTCTGGAAAGCTCCTTCCAAAAAGGAATCTCTGTTTTTGACAGCTGGTCGTGGAAACTTCAGGTCTGTAGTGACCCAATCCATGATTTTTTTCATTTGAAGCCCGCGGATCAAGCCTCTGCCAGCCTCCGGTATCCATTGCTGATTGGCAGCTCGCCTGATCTCAGTCTCCCAGGCCACATAAATGGCAGCCTCTTTGGAATCTGCCGTCAGCTTATGGTCCCAGTTCAGCAGCATTTGCCGGGCAGTCTCTGCTGTCCCTTCCATTTTGATATGCTGTAGCAAGGGCACCAGCGTTTGGGCAGGAATGGAAAGATAATCTACCTGCAAAGCCCTCATGTCTTCCATGGTCAGCTTCTTGCCTTGACTCAACATTTCATTTACCCGGTCGCCTCGGTAAGGGTCTGACCAACTGAAACCAATGGCATCCCATTCAGTGTAGTCATCAGGAGTTACACTTTGGTTGGCGGTGGCAAAGAAGCCTTCCGATGGATTGGTGATATTGGGTTTTTCAACAATAGGCAGGTAACCATCCCATTCGTAACGGCCATCGCCAGGCACCGGTACCATGCCACTATAATTGCGCCTGAGTGGGGCAATGCCCACTGCTTGCCAGCCGATGTTACCCGCTTTATCAGCCCAGATCATGTTCTCTCCGGGTATGTGGCTGTAATTGCAAGCCTCTCTGAATTCTTCCCAGGTTTTGGCCTGGTCCATGCGCAATGACGCCAGATAGGGCGATCCTCCTGGTTCCAACCAGGCACAGCGCACCGCATAGGCTTTCTTGTTCACCGGGTCTACAAAGGTAACCGGCCCGTGGCGGGTATATCGCAGGGTTACTTTTCTGGGTTGCTCTCCTTTTACGGCAATCTCTTCCTCAATCACCGTCATGTCTTCCCATTCCCCTTTGTACTTGTACTGATTCATATTATCTGGGTTCAGATCATAAATCAATAAGTCTTCACCATCAGTACGGAAGACGGTAAGACCCCAGGCACCATGCTCATTGTGGCCAATGGAAATACCGGGAATTTCAGGTTCACCGCCACCAATCACATTCCAGCCCGGAGCTACCAGATGGGCCATGTATCGCAAAGAGGGTACGGCAATAGTACGATGCGGGTCATTGGCCATGTAGGTGTTGCCATCTTCAGTTAAGGCACCACTTACTATCCAGTTGTTGCTGCCAATGGCAAATTCATCGTCTTCCAACAGGTCGTTATAGACCAGGGGTTCTTGCGTGATATTCTGACTCAGGTAGGTAGGAGAGAGGTCTTCTTTTTTGAATCGAACAGGAGTTCTGTAGGCATTGTAAAGCTTCAAAATGTCGTCAAAAAGTAACTCTCCATTAATGTCATCATCCAGCTCCAGCTTAGGCTTTTTGGGGTGAAACCAATTCAGCTCCTGCACCTTTTCGGCACCCATACGTGCCACAGCTCTACCGGTTTGTAGCTCCTGTCCTATGTTGCCCAAAAGGCCCTGGTGACGGGAAATCACTACTTCTGGGGTCCACTTGCCAGGTGCTATGCCCAAGAGCTCAAACTCAATCGGCATCAATTCAGGATTGGCCAATACCTCATCTATGTAGGCATTCACACCATTGGTATAAGCGGTAACGATCTCCTCACCATCCTCATGGTAGTAGTTCATTTCCGTTTTCATATCACCCCTGAATTTAAACAGACGTGTTCCCAGGTCTCTTTCAAACTCACGTGGACCTAAGATCTCCGAAACCGTACCGGTGGCCTGTCTGCGCCAGATCTCAAACTGGAAAAGCCGGTCTTTGGCAGCGGCATAGCCTTGTGCAAAAAAGAGATCATGCTGGTTTTGGGCATAGATATGGTTCATGCCCCATTCATCGCGAATGATCTCCACCTCATCCTTGAGGCCAGCAATCTTTTGGCCACCATCCTGGCAGGCTGTGAAAACAATGAGTAAGAGCAGTGAGGAGATAATAGACTTCATGGCATTCAAGGTTGATGCTTTAAAGTACAGAATGGTAGGGGGATATGAAAGGTGATTTACTCCAGTGCTGTTCCTTTTTTGCGGGAAAAAGGAACCAAAAACCGGCCGAAAACTCCAAATCACTTCGAGAAGGCACACAAGGCCGCCCTGCCTGCTTTCTCGAAGCGATTTCGCGCTGTTTTCGGCATTAGCCGCCCGCCAGGGTTTATAGAGATACTAACCTCTTTTAAACTTTCTGAAAGCGGCCACGATTTGATAGATAAAGAATGCTGATATGATTTTGCTTAAGAAATCTACAAATGCGGCCAATCCACTTGGGGCCGCTCCACCAAAAAGCTGTGAGATGCGGTGTGTTGGATTGAATAATTTAAAATAATCAGGCCAATTGTAACAGCTCCAGAATGAGTTTTCCCAAGGAGGTAGTTCGTATTGACTCCATAAAAGGGCGATATAGGTTAACGTAATGATTGGAATGAAAAGAGCTACTGGTAGAGTCCAGTCACGTCCAAACTTATTGGTGGATCCTCCCAGAAGTGTGAGTCTGTCATTCATATTAGTCCACCATTTTTCTTTGCGGACAATTTTGCGATAGGCCCCCATTTCTAAAGAGTGAAATTGGAGCTCACTTACCTTGTCCTGATGTCCTACCATCGCTAATTTTAGTTGCCTGCAAGCCTCTCTTATCTCGAAGTATTTATCTCTGCCGTCTAAGGAATTGACTTTCTTTGGCCAAGTTGTAGCTGTACATGATATCTTATCCAAAGTACTGGATTTTACTACCAACTCACTAAAGGTTCCAAAGTAACAGGAATTCATTCTTAAGCCACTCAAGTCAGAGTCTATAAACTCAAGTTTACCTGCTTTGTGATCAACTACTGTATTAATAAAACTCAGTTCAAATTCCTTATTACTCCCTCTATCTTGTTTAAACCTTCTAAGGACTAAGTTCTGTGTTTTAACGCTGTCTATTAAGAATTTATTAGGTGATAGATTATCTAGATTAAGTTTACGTATATGGCTGTTTTCTATTATTAGGTTTTGAAGTTCTGTACTTGAAATAAGTGCCTTTTCTATGTCGTATTGCAGACCTTTGTCACATTGTGAAATTAAGAACGTTGACAAATGGGAATGTAAGATTAATAGGTGATTAACTTTGGAGTTTGTAACTCCCAAAGAGGCTGTAGAACTGCTTATCGTTAGGTAATCAAACTTGTCGAACTGTGAAACTACTTCTATCTCCTTACCTTCTTTTGATTGCCCTCTTATCAAAATAAGTTTAGAAAAAATTGAGCCTTCAGAAGAAAAGAGTTTGGACGTTAAGTCAACCAGTAACAGGTATTCGATTGAAGAATTCTTTACTCTAAATGTACTTGCAAGGCTGATGTTTTTCGCGTCTAATTTTGTGAACTGAGAACCTTCTATGGTTACTGATTCTGATGGACCTTTAGGAAAAAACCAACCCTCTGAATGGTTCTTTTTAGTGTCAATCTGACCTAGTTCAAGTAATTTGGAGTTGGATGAAAGTATAGAGAGTTCATCAATTGTCGAATCTGCGAAGTCGAGAAATTGCGATTTTAAACTATTAATACTCACCTTTTTAAGCTCCTGGTGATTTACCAAAAAATGATCCAGTTCACTGGCTTCAATGATTAAGTATTTGAGTTTCTTATTTGACTTTTCTGCTGGCCCTAAAGAATCATAATCTATTCTTGTCGATGTTACCGATTGAATTTTTAGAACGTCATGTGAGGATTCATCCAACTGCAATTCGCCTAAATTTGAATCGGTAAGTTGAAGTCTTGGTGCTTGATTTTTGGCAAGAGACAAACTTTGGATATCTGAACCTTTAATTTCGATCAACTGTGAGTAACAAGAATTAGCACTCAGTTCTGATAAATCTTCAGCATTAATTTTGATGTGATTATTTCCAAATTCATTCGGTGCAGATAAACTGTCAATATCCTTGGTGACTGACTTGTGGCATTCTAGTAGAAAGAGAGTGTCGCAGTTTGATATGTTCAGGTTTAAATAGTCACAGCCAACAGATTTCAAGGAAACCTCTTTGATGTCGTTTGTTCTTATAATTCCAGTTTTACACTTTAAAAGACCTGAGATATGCACAGTATCTCCACCTTTCACAACACCTTCAAATTCAGTGGCTTGTAAACTTTTTATGGATAAGTCTTTACATTTTTCTGATTGAATTTTAAGAGAAGGGCAAATGCATTCTGTGATTTCTACTTTCTCAATTTTCTGGAAATACAAATCGATAGGTCCTTTAGAAGCGTGTTCGGAGAGATCGAAGTTGATGCATTGCATTACCCTGATGTCTATAGGCGTTTTACTCTGCTTCAATTGAAGGTGATCTAATTTGTTTGCTTCAATTACCAAGGAGGATAAAGCGACATTATCAAGACTAATGGCTTGGCATTCTGACAATTTTAAATCCCAACTTTCGGTCAATTCAATTTCCTTCAGCTCAATATTTGAAAAGCCTGCTATTGTTAAATCAGGTAAACTTCCAACAGGTGTATTGGCGATTGCCAATTCTCCCTGGTTCCCAGCAAATGTTACATGAGTGAGATCAGTTTTAAATAAATTAATCTTATCAAGTCGGTTGTCTTTAATAATGGAGCTTTCAATAAAACTCGTATTGTTAATCAATAATGACCCATCACGATTTTGATTGATTTTCGATTTATCAAGCGTAGATGCTTCAATGGCTAAGCTGATTTTATTACGATAGATGCTCAACTCATTTGCAGTCAGATTAGACACCTTAAGATCTTCTCCAATATTATCCTGTATAGCGCAGTATTTGGTCTGCGCACTGTCAATATAGCTTTCCTCTCCAAGTGCAGAATTTCGAATGGTTAGGTCACCATTTTTGATTGTTACATTTCTTAGTTTGACTGAAGTTGCGACCTTAGCTATTCTTAAATTCCCTTCAATTTCAACGTTGGATAGCCAAATGTTTTCTCCTTTATTTCCAGCGAGTTCTAATGAGCCCATTATCTTTCCATCATGAAGCTTTATGTATCCTAAATTATTATTGGTTAACTCATAATCCTTGTTATCAGTAAGAACGGTATTAATAATTACGCAATCTTCGATTTTGACAGTGTTTAAACCATTGAGAATCAATGTGTTTAGAGTGCACTTTGAAAATACTACTCCTTTATGATTTGACTTTACCAAAGAGTTATCGGGAGGAGTTTTATTTTCATTTAGAAATACACAGTTAATGAATGATAGTCTGGCGGGATATTTATTTTTGTAGGAAAACCTCAAATGAGGATAATTTCTTGAAAGAATAAATTCAAGATTTTCAAATACGATAGAGCTTTCTCCAGTATTTTCAGTACAGTTTTCAGGGTAGGCATGTTTGATTTGATCGAAAGAGAACAGATCATGAGTATACCAGTTAAGAGTAAAGTTAGCGAGGTTTACCTGAGTTCTTCCCAATAGAATAATAATTTATGCTATTGGAAAAATAATAAAATTAAGTGAGGTATTCACTCACCGCCTCCACCAACTTACTATGCCCGCTTTCCAGCTCAACCAATGTGTGCTCGGGCACCAGATGCATCAATGGCATCACCTCTTTTTGTTGATGATCTTGTCATGTACCCCCAGGTAAAAAGTAAGCTGACTGGCAGGTGAGTTAGCAGACAGCGATACCTTTTGCAAGTCGGGCATAAAGTGTCGCAGTGCTACCCAGGTATGATAAACCTGAAAGCGCTTGAACTCGGTGTCCATCTGATTTTCGGCAAACTTCAGGGTGTAGTTGTCTTGCAGCTTGAAGGTGCGGCTAAAGCTGACAATGCTCCGGAAGATGGTCGGTTTTTCAATCTGTGCCTTGAAAAGCCTGCGCAGCGGGAAAAATAGGGTAGAGTAGCGGTAAGAGAAATGCGTAGTGATGCCATCGGGTGCCAGTAGCCTCAGGTGTGCAACCCTATCTTGGAACAGCTGAGCCGTGACCATGGCATATTTGCCGCCCATGCTATAGCCCATCACTTCAAAGCGTTCCATAGGCTCCTGCATAAAAAAATCTTCCATCACCTTGAACCAATCTTCAGGCATAAACGACTTATCCCCAGCATGCCATTCGCTTTCACCATGAAAGGGCAGATCAAATGCATAAACAGTATGTGTCCCTTTCAAGGCATCGGAAACGCTTTGGAATATAGAATGGTCCTGACCAAAGCCGTGGAAGCAGAGCAGGGGCATAGGGCCGCCTGACCAAATGGTATATTTTAAAGAAACCGCCTTGGTATGTAAAATTTTATGTCGGCTATCGGACATCAGGTGTTTGGTGTCAGTTTTTGCGAAAATGCCAAATCAGAATCAATAGACAAGCATTGGTAGCAATATAAAATTTGGTTTATGCAAGCGTTTGCAAATAGTAGCTTAAAAAGAATTTCAAAAAAAACGGAACATAAACATCTCATTACTCGTCAATTATGCGGAAGGAAACTTTGAAGACCATAAGAGTTTCCGTAGTTTTGCCACCCAATGGAAGTCAAAGAGAAGATAGTAGAAAAGGCCGCGGAGTTGTACATGCAGTTCGGTATTCGTACCGTAACCATGGATGACATCGCCCGTGATTTGAGCATTTCCAAAAAAACCATTTATCAGTATTTCAAGGACAAACGAGAGCTGGTAAACACCATTTGCAATACGCATCTGCAATTGGAGGCAGAGCGCTTTGAGGGCACCAGTGTAGAGAGCGAGAACAGTGTTCACGAACTCATTCTGGTTTCGAAGTGTCTGAGGGAGAGTATGCAGGAAATGAAAGTCAATATCATGAACGAGCTCAGGAAGTTTTATCCCGAAGCCTGGACCATGTATAGCGATTTCAAAACAGGCGTAATGAAGGAATCGATCATGAAAGTGATCAAAAGAGGGCAGAACGAAGGCTATTTCAGGCTGGAGTTAGACCCCGAACTGATTGCCATCATGCGCATGGAACAAGTAGAATCATTCCTGATGAGCAACCTCTATCCAAAGGATAAATATTCTTTGTACGAGGCGCAAATGCAGCTTTTCGATCATTTTATTCACGGACTTTTTACCATTGAAGGTCACCAACTTTTTAACCAGTACAACACAACAAATGTCAAGCAACATGAAACGCTTAACTAGGGGTTCGATCACCGGACTCGTGCTCTTGCTGACCGTTTTCTCAGCGAAAGCACAAACAGACTACTCATTGCAGCAGGCACTCGAATATGCCCTGCTCAACAATGAGAACGTGCTGATTGCCGAACTCAATCGACAGGATGCCGATGCCCAGGTATTTGAAACCAGGGCAGATGGACTGCCGCAGATCACCGGTAATTTCAATTACAACAACAGCCTGGTAATACCCAGGTCGCCCATTCCACGCGCTTTTATCACTGGCAACCCGGCAGATGAGGGGGTAGTGCAAATCGCCTTTGGTGCACAACACACCGGAAGCCTGGGATTAAACGCCACTCAAATGCTTTGGGATGGTTCTTTCTTCATTGGCCTGCAGGCAGCCAAGATGCTGCGTGAAAAGGTAGATGTAGACAAAGTGAAAGCAGAAATTGATGTGATAGAGCAAGTAACCAAGGCTTATTACCTGGTGCTGGTCAATCAAACCCGCATTGGATTGCTTTCTGCCAACATTGCCAACCTGGACTCTACTTTACGTGAGACCAGAACCCTTTATGAAAATGGTTTTGCAGAAAAGATTGATGTGAGCCGACTGCAAGTTCAGATGAACAACCTGAGTGCAGAGAAGAAGGGCGTTGAGCAGAGCGTGGAAGTTAGCAAGCACATTCTCCAAATGAGCATGGGCATGCCGGTAAACGAAGCAATTGTTTTGACTGATGAGCTGAGCGGAATCGATTTTGATTATGCAGAGGCTGAAGTCAACAACTTCTCATTTCAGGAAAGGGTAGAAGTACAGCAGCTCAATTACCTGAGAAAACTGGCCGAACTCGATATCAAAAACACCTACTCACAATACATTCCGAAAGTTGAATTCAGTGCAGGTTGGGGTAGAAACACCGGTTCTAACGACTTCAGCGATGTGTGGAGAGGAGACCAATGGTTCTCTAATGCCAGCATAGGTGTGAATGTGAGCATCCCAATTTTTGACGGTTTGAGAAAGAAATACACTGCACAGCGCAAGCGTGTACAGCTCTATACTTTGGACAACCAGTACAAGATGCTGACCAATAATATGAATCAGCAATTGCTGGATGCCAGACAATCACTTGATGTGAACCTGGAACGCCTGGCAGTACAAGAAGCCAACCTGGACCTCGCTAAAGAAGTGAGCGACATCACCCGTGAAAAATACCGCGAAGGGGTAGGCTCCAACCTGGAGGTACTGAATGCCGAAGAAGATTACAAAGAGGCAGAAACCAACTACCTCTCGGCCCTTTACCAGGCCATCATCGCCAAAATAGACCTCGACAAGGCCCTTGGCAAATTAAAGAATCAACAATGAGAACATTGAAACTCAACAATACTACAATCATGAAAGCGCAATCGATCACCACACTTTTTCTGGTGGCCTTGTTAGTGGCTGCTTGTGGACCTCAAGAGGAAGGTCTGGATGCCAAAAAAACTCAGTTAACAGAAGCCAGAGCAGAAGTGCTTGAGCTAAACGCTACCATTTCTTCACTAGAGAAGGAGATAGCCGCTGAGGACCCTGATTATTTCAAAAGCAAGAATGCAGCTATCTTGGTAACCTCATTGGCAGCCAATAAAGCCATTTTCGAGCACAAGATTGAGATCAGAGGTTCTGTGATGTCTCGCACCAATGTGCAGGTAGGATCAGAGCTGGGAGGTAAACTCACCAGCGTCAATGTAAAAGAAGGACAGGCCGTAAGAAAAGGTCAGGCCCTGGCCACCATCTCTAGCGAAGACATCGACCGCAACATCGATGCCATCAACATCCAGCTGGAATTTGCCAAAACGGTGTTTGAAAAAAGAGAGCGCTTGTGGAAAAAGAACATTGGTACTGAAATCCAATACCTGGAAGCCAAGACCAATAAAGAATCACTCGAAAAACAACTGGCTCAGCTCGAGACCCAAAAGTCAAAAACTATCATTCGCGCCCCTTTCTCCGGTACCATTGAAGCAGTGCCTGTAAAGGCCGGTCAGGTAATACAACCCAGCATGCCAGTGGCATTTCTGGTAGGTACTGCCGACATGTACATTGCCGGAGAAGTGTCTGAATCGTTCGTAGGTAAGTTCAGGAAAGGCGACCCAGTTTCGGTTTATATTCCTTCATTGGACGAGACTTTCGAAACCGAGATTTCGAGCTTAGGCCAGGTGATCAACCAGGCCAGCAGAACATTTACGGTAGAAATTAAGTTGCCGAAAGACAAGCAATACAAGACCAACCTTGTATCGGTAATGAAGCTTACTGATTATAAGAATGATGAAGCTGTGGTGATTCCTTCAAGAATCATTCAGGAAGACCTGAAAGGTAACTTCGTTTACCTGATTGACAACAACAAAGCCAAAAAGGTGCACATCAAGCTGGGGCTGTCTTATGACAACCACACCCAGGTGATCACCGGTCTGAATGGAGGAGAAACCATTGTAGACAAAGGCAATCGCGCGGTAGCCGATGGTACAGCCATTGACGTGCAAAACTAATTCAACCCAAAACCAAAGGCTAAATGGCACAACAAGTCGATAAAAATGTAGTGGACAAGGAGTTTAAACTCACCTCCTTTTCGCTCAAGAATAAGATAACAGTATATGTACTGACTTTTCTGATCGTTGCCGCAGGTATCTATTCCTACGTGACTTTGCCCAAGGAAGCATTTCCTGAAGTAGAGATGCCAACGGTTTATGTGAGCACTTTCCACCCCGGTAACTCACCTGCTGACATCGAGAACCTGATTACCAGGGAGCTTGAAAAAGAGATCAATACCATTCAGGAAGTAGACAACATTCAGTCTACCTCTGTACAGGATTTCTCTTCCATTGTGGTTGAATTTACAGTGGGAACGGAAGTGAACCAGGCGGTAATTGACGTGAAGGACGCGGTTGATAGAGCAAAATCTGAACTGCCTTCAGACCTGCGACAAGATCCGAACGTGATCAAGTTCAGCTTTTCAGAAAACTTCCCAATCCTCAATATCAACCTGACCGACCCTTCAAGGAGTCTGGATGAGCTCAATGATTATGCTGAGCTTTTGGAAGATGAGATCGAGAAATTTCAGGAAGTATCTAAGGTTGAGATTCGTGGAGTTGACGAGAAAGAAGTAGAGATTAAAGTTGATCCTTTCAAACTGGAAGCGCGTAAGGTTACTTTCAATGACATAGAGCAGGCCATTGCTTCAGAAAACATTACCCTTTCGGGTGGTAATGTAGTAGCGGATGGATTGCGAAGAAATGTGAGAGTGCTGGGTGAATTTAACGATCCATCTCAGATGGAAGACATTATCATTAGCAATGAAGATGGCAACATCGTCTACCTGAAGGATGTGGCCACGGTAGTGTTTGATTATAAAGACAAGCAGAACTACGCCCGTCTGGACCTGGACCCTGTAGTGAAGATTGACATCATGAAGAGAAGTGGTGAAAATCTGCTCATTGTTACAGACAAGATCATGGCCCTGTTGGGAGACAGCAAAGACAATGGTTCTTTGCCTGAGTCAATCAACGTGACCATCACTAATGACCAGTCGAAAGATACTCGTGAGCAAGTAGCCAGCCTTGGTAACAACATCATTTTCGGAGTAATACTGGTTATCACCGTATTGCTGTTCTTCCTGGGCACGCGTAACTCACTCTTTGTGGGTATGGCCATTCCATTGTCTATGTTCATGGCCCTCATGATCCTTGGTTTGTTGGGTATTACTATCAACACCATGACGCTTTTTGCACTCATCATGGCCCTGGGTATGCTTGTAGATAACGGTATTGTGGTGGTTGAGAACGTCTATCGTTTGATGGAAGAAGGCTTGTCTCCATGGGCAGCAACCAGACGTGGAGTAGGAGAAGTGGCTCTGCCGATTATCTCTTCTACCGCTACTACACTGGCAGCTTTTATTCCACTGGCCTTCTGGCCCGGAATCATGGGGCAGTTCATGCTTTACCTACCATTGACACTCATCATTACGCTGGGGTCGTCACTGTTTGTAGCACTGGTCATCAACCCGGTATTCATCTCCTCTTTCATGAGGGTAGATGGCGTAAGGGTGATCAATAAGAAAAAAGTCATCATCCGTTCCATCATCGCCATTGTGGCAGGAGCTGGCGTAGCCTTTGGTGCAGGCGTCATTATGATAGGTAACTTGCTCATGCTCATTGGTGTCATCACTATGCTCAATGTATTTGTATTGAGTCCGCTGTCCACTCGTTTCCAGGCCACATTCCTGCCTTGGTTGGAAGGCCTTTATGAAAAGGTGTTGAAAAGTGCTGTTAGGCATCCTGGAATGTATTTTGGTGGAGCCATCATGCTGTTGATTGTCTCTCTGGGTATCTTCGGAGCAAAGCAACCAGAAGTACTGTTCTTTCCTGAGAATGAGCCTAAATACGTAAACGTATTTGTGGAGTTTCCAGTGGGAACGGACATTGAAACTACCAATGAGTTTTCTAAAGAAATTGAAGCTCAGGTGCTGGAAATCATCAAGCCATTTGAGAGCATTGTAGAGTCGGTAACCACCAACGTAAGTCAAGGCGCAGCTGACCCTAATGATCCTTCTGCTGTAGGCCAAAGCGAAGAGCCTCATAAGGCCCGTATCACGGTCAACTTTATAGAGAATAAGCTAAGAGGCGAACTGAAGACCAGCGAGATCATGGAAGTGATCAGGGATGAAGTGAAGCTACAGGCGGGATTGACCCTTACGGTAGATAAAGATGCCAATGGGCCGCCAGCTGGTAAGCCAGTGAACCTGGAAATCACTGGTGACGACCTGCTCGTACTCCAGGATATTACCGAAGAGGTGCAGCAGATCATTGCCGCTTCAGGCATAGAAGGTATTGAGAAGTTGAAGAGTACCCTTGAGCTGGGTAAGCCTGAGCTGATTGTGGACATCGACCGTGAGAAAGCCAGAAGATTTGGACTTTCTACCAACTCTATCGCGAACGAAATCAGAACCGCCCTTTTCGGTAAAGAAGTATCGAAATACAAAGAAGGTGAAGATGATTATGAGATCAACGTGAGATTGGCGCAAGATTATCGCTACAATATAGATGCCCTGTTGAACAAGCAGATCACCTTTAGAAATCAAAGCTCTGGGAAGCTGGTTCAGGTGCCTATTTCTTCAGTAGCCGATATTCGTTACAGCTCTACTTATGGTTCTATCAAAAGAAAGGACCTGGAGCGCATGGTAACCCTGAGCTCAAATGTTCTGGCTGGTTATAACCCTACCCAGATAAACGATC
>Ga0316204_10002964_pt1 | contig 36001 bp, 32 predicted proteins | sample 6monrhotite_MG_2_FD_205661 | JGI IMG/M metagenome (GOLD analysis project Ga0316204, IMG submission 205661) | Microbial mat bacterial communities from mineral coupon in-situ incubated in ocean water Damariscotta River, Maine, United States -... | ecosystem: Environmental > Aquatic > Marine >... | reverse complement strand
CTGATAGTGTTATCAGTGTATTAGAAGGAAAGTGCCTTTTCAATTAGAGTGCAGATAATGATTGATTCACAGGCATAAAAAAACCAGCTAAAAAGCTGGTTTTTAAAATATGGTACCAGTGGCCGGACTTGAACCGGCACTCTATTGCTAGAACCGGATTTTGAATCCGGCGTGTCTACCAATTCCACCACACTGGCATAGCGTGTAAGCTGGCGGCTATTCTAATGATTTTTATTTGTAGGGCAACTAGTTTCGCAAGCTCCAGCGATTAAAGCTGAAACTTGGAGACTAATTGTTGTAGCTTACTTGCGAGATTAGACAATACCTGACTTTCCTGGTTGGTGCGTTCAGCACCATCTTTGCTTTCGCTGGCTATAGCGCTAATAGCAGACATGTTCTGATTAATTTCTACGGCAACACCTGATTGTGATCCTGCCTGATCATTAATGAGTGTATTCATTTCTGTTATTGCCTGAACGGCCTGTGTTATTTGTTCTAGCGATTCACCTGCCTCTTTGGCATTGGCAACGCTTTGATCGGCCTGTGATTGTCCCTGCTCCATTACGGCAACGGTTTCTCTGGACACCGATTGCAGCGTTTCAATCATATCCTGAATTTCTTTTGTTGATTCTTGTGTACGTTGTGCCAGTGTTCTCACTTCATCAGCCACTACGGCGAAGCCGCGGCCTTGTTCACCTGCGCGTGCAGCTTCAATCGCAGCGTTTAGTGCAAGTAGGTTGGTCTGTTCGGAAATACCCTGAATTACATCCAGTACTCCACCGATGTTGATGCTTTCCTGTTCTACGCGATTAATAGAGCTTGAAGCATTTTCTACCGCACTAGCCAGAGTTTGAATAGAATTTACGGTTTGCCCAACGACAGCTTTCCCTTTTACGGACTCTTCCTTGGCAACTGCGGCAGCTTCTGCAGCCTGTGCCGCTTTACTGGAAACATCCTGAGCAGTTTGGGTCATTCGTTGGATGGCCATTTCTACATTTTGAGTTTGTGAATGCTGGCTTTGAACACCGTGGCTAGTTGCATCGGCAACTACGCAAATCTGATTAACGCCATTTAGCATTTGTTCACTGCTTTGTTTTAATTCGCTTACAACATCGCGTAGTGTGTCACTCATTTTATTAAAGCTAGTTACAATGTCTCCTATAACATCATGACTTTCCATTACACAGTTGGCTGAAAGGTCATGATTACTGATAGCAGTCGACACCAATGCAATACTTTTAAGTTTTGAAATTAGAAGAACATTTAGCAGGTAATAATTTATAACACCAATAACCATGCCAGCGACCAGGCAACCTATGGCGAACCAGATATATAAACCTTCTTTATATTCAACGAAGAAACTAGCATAGAAAGGGAAGATGATTCCCATTGATATCCCAAAGCCTAAAAATGCGAAAAGTATGTTACGTAGAATGCTGGGTTTCATTTAGCTGCCTGTGTCTTTTTGTAATAGGTATTGCAAATATATAGCTGCCAGACGTGCATCTGGCAAGCTTGCTTATACTTATGGTTATCGGCATTAAGTGGTTTTTTATAAGAGAATGTATAAATTAATTGGGGAATACTTGCTTAAAGGGTTTTACTGTTACCTGGTGATAAACACCAGCTGCTATATATGGATCTGCATCGGCCCAATTCTGTGCATCATCTAATGATGCGAATTCTGCAACAACAAGACTGCCGGTAAAGCCCGCTTCACCAGGGTCGTTGCTATCAATAGCAGGATGTGGGCCGGCTAATACCAGGCGGCCCTCATTCTGCAATGTTTCAAGTCTCGCCAGATGATCTGGTCTGGCAGCGAGGCGGGCTTGTAAGCTGTTGTCTACATCTTGAGAAATAATGGCGTAAAGCATAATTATTCATTACCTGTTGATTGTTCTGTGGTTGTGTCGGGCTCTTCCATATGACGAGTTAAGTAAAATGCTTGTGCCACAACAAAAACCAGTGTCATACCCATAAGACCAAATAGTTTAAAGTCGACCCAAAAATCCATGCGGGTTTTTTCATCAAGTTCTATTGCATAGTAAAAAGCGACATACAGGTTAGCAAAACCGCTGACAATAAAGAATACAACCCAGGAAAGGTTTAGTCTTAGCCAGATGTTATCAGGCAGGCTAATTTGAGCGCCCATCATGCGCTGTACCATGTTTTTCTCACCGATAAACTGGCTAACTAAAAATGCACCGGCGAATACCCAGTTAAGTACAGTTGGTTTCCACTGAATGAACGCGGGGTCACCAAATACAATGGTAATACCACCCAGTCCCGAGATTAAAACAAGGGAGAATATGTGCATGCGCTCAAAGCGTTTGTGTTTAAGCCAGAAACCACCTACTTGAATAAAGCTGGCAACAATGGCAATGCCGGTTGCAATAATTGTGGCAACAATTACTTCAGGCTGGGCAGGATCTATCCACTGTCCAACGGCTGTGTTCTCGGCAATCGTGCTGGCGTTATGGTAGCCAACAAAAAATAATATAACGGGGAGTAGGTCGTAAAATATCTTCATAGAGTTTAATCAAAAATGGCTTAATAAGAAGGTCGTAGTTAAAAATGATAAATTAATTATATTAAATAAAAATCAGCGGGCAGGTTAGCATGAAAGTCTTGTCCTGAATATGATGCTTTGTTTGTCTTCTTGTTCATTTTTTGATCAATTAATTAAAGTAAATCAAGGTTTTACTTTGCCTCGTCGGCGCTTTAAGTCAAAATAGACCGGCTATGAGCCAGTTTTTCGAAATACACCCAGAAAATCCACAAAAGCGTCTTATTCATCAGGCGGTTGATATTATTCATAACGGTGGCGTCGTGGTCTATCCCACGGACTCCAGTTATGCGATAGGTTGTCACCTGGGCGATAAGTCTGCAATGGAGCGCATTCGCCGTATCCGTCAGGTTGATGATAAGCATCACTTTACTTTGGTATGCAGTGATTTATCTGAAATAGCGACTTATGCGAAGGTAGATAATAGTGATTACAGGATGTTGAAATCACTGACACCCGGGCCATATACTTTTTTGCTTAAGGCCACGCATGAAGTGCCGCGACGATTGATGCACCCTAAGCGGCGTATGATTGGTATTCGTGTCGTGGATGACCCCATCGTACAGGCAATGTTAAGCGAGTTAGGGCAGCCAATTATGAGCTCTACGCTGATTATGCCGGGTAATGATATGCCGGAGACAGATGCTCATGATATCCGTGAGTCACTTGAGCGCGATGTGGATCTGATTATTGATGGTGGAAACTGCGGCTATGAAGCGACTACGGTGATTAATATGGTAGATGGGCCGACCTTAGTGCGACAGGGTAAAGGTACAGAGCACGGACTAGATTAAGGTCCAGGCTTAAATTTATGTCACTAATTAGTCAGATAATTCTGTTTGCCATTCCTATTTTATTAGCGGTTAGCCTGCATGAAGCTGCACATGGCTGGATTGCGCATTTACTTGGTGACCCAACGGCCAAGCGATTGGGTCGTTTAACGGCTAATCCACTAAAACATATCGATCCAATAGGAACTGTGGTCGTGCCTTTAGTGATGATACTCGTAGTTGGCTTTCCCTTTGGTTGGGCAAAGCCAGTACCCGTTGATGTGAGCAATTTTCAGCATCCGCAAAAAGACATGGCGCTGGTTGCGCTGGCTGGGCCAGTATCCAACTTTCTGATGGCTATTTTCTGGACTCTGATACTAGTGGCCGTGTCGAAGGGCCTTACTCATGGTAGCTTCACGGTACCGCTAAAAACCATGGCAGAGGTTGGAGTAGTAATTAACCTGGTGCTAATGGTGCTCAATTTATTACCGGTACCGCCATTGGATGGAGGGCGTATTGTAACTGGCATTTTGCCATTTAAAGCAGCTCTACTGTTTGTGAAATTTGAAATGATTGGTATGTGGGTGGTTATTTTCCTGTTAGCCAGCGGATTTCTAGGTAAAATACTCATGCCCGCCGTTCAAGCGGTGCAGGCAAATTTATATGCATTTTTCGGGTTAGGCTAAGGAGTTATTTTGAGTTCTGTTCCAGCGCAACATCAGCGTGTTCTATCAGGTATGCGACCGACTGGTCTATTACATTTAGGCCATTATCACGGGGTTCTAAAGAACTGGGTTAATTTGCAGCATGAATACGAGTGTTTCTTTTTTGTGGCAGATTGGCATGCGCTAACGACTCACTATGAAGATCCGCGCATTATTGCTGAAAGCACTCAAGACATGGTGATTGACTGGTTAGCTGCTGGTGTAAGCCCGGGTTCTGCCAAGATATTTGTACAGTCTCGCGTACCAGAGCATGCAGAGTTGCATCTGCTACTTTCCATGATTACTCCGTTGGGCTGGTTAGAACGGGTTCCCACATATAAAGATCAACAAGCGGAACTAAAAGAAAAAGATTTAGCGACCTATGGCTTTCTAGGTTATCCATTACTGCAGTCAGCGGATATTCTGGTTTATAAGGCTGGTCAGGTACCTGTAGGTGAAGATCAGGTGGCGCATGTTGAGCTAACCCGTGAAGTAGCACGTCGATTCAATCATATCTATGGCCGTGAACCTGGCTTTGAAGAAAAGGCCGAATCGGCAATTAAAAAAATGGGTAAGAAAGATGCCAAGCTATATCGCGACCTACGTAAGCGATACACTGAGCAGGGTGAGAAGCAGGCACTAGACGTAGCGCAGGCATTACTTGAAGCTCAGCAAAATATTTCATTGGGTGATCGTGAGCGGCTGTTTGGTTATCTGGAAGGTTCGGGCAAAATTATTCTACCTGAGCCGCAGGCGCTATTAACGCCTGCCTCTAAAATGCCAGGTTTAGATGGGCGAAAAATGTCCAAGTCTTATCGTAATACTATTTCATTGCGTGAAGACCCTGATGAAGTAACAAAGAAACTGCGCACTATGCCGACGGATACTAACCGCGTACGTCGCACTGATCCAGGCGATCCAACACGTTGTCCTGTGTGGCAGTTGCATGAAGTTTATTCAGGTGACGATACCAAGGCATGGGTGCAGGAGGGTTGTACTACTGCCGGTATCGGTTGCGTAGATTGCAAGCAGCCGGTAATAGACGCAGTTATCGCAGAATTAAAACCACTGCGTGAACGTGCAAAAGAATACATTGAAGATCCATCTGCAGTGCAGGCGATTATTGATGAAGGCTGTGAAGCTGCAAGAGACGTTGCTCGTGACACACTAGATGAAGTGCGTAAAGTGATGGGGCTAAGTCGCTAACCTGCTATTAGGTAGCTAATTGAATCGAAAAACTATGAATCAACCAGTTGATAACATTGATGAGATTGAGGTCGCCAAGGAGCTACCAGCGCAAGCTGAAATGCCGTTTGCGATTATCCAGGGAGAACCATTAGCGCTATTGCCAGAAGATCTTTATATCCCACCTGATGCACTGGAAGTTTTTTTAGAGGCGTTTGAAGGGCCTTTAGATTTATTGCTGTACTTAATTAAGCGGCAGAATCTCGATGTATTAGATATCCCCATTGCAAACATCACCAAGCAATATATGACCTATATCGACTTGATGGAGTCAATGCGTCTTGAGCTGGCTGCCGAGTATTTGTTAATGGCCGCCATGCTGGCTGAAATCAAATCCCGTATGTTGTTGCCACGTCCAGAATCATTGGATGAGGAAGATGATCCACGTGCTGAGTTGGTTCGTCGGTTACAGGAATATGAGCGTTTTAAGCAGGCGGCTGAAAATCTGGATGAATTGCCTAGGCAGGAACGAGATAGCTTTATTGCTAAAGCAGAGCCACCTGCACTCGAGTTAACACGTCCGGATGCGGAAGTTGAATTGAGTGAATTACTGGCTGCATTTAAAGATATATTAAACCGTGCAGAAGTGAATACTCATCACTTGATACAGCGTGAAACCTTATCGATTCGTGAAAAGATGACGATGATATTATCCGCAGTCAGTGCTGAGGGTTTTGCGGATTTAACCAGCTTATTTAATTTTGAAGAAGGGCGTCGTGGCGTTGTAGTAACCTTTATGGCAATCCTTGAATTGTTAAAAGGCGCGATGATTGATTTGGTACAGGCAGAATCTTTTGCTCCAATTTATGTAAAAGCAGCGAGTGCAAGTACAGCACAGGCTATACCAGAATTTGATGAAGAAATAGACGATTAATTATGGAACTAGCTCAGTTAAAAAATATTTTAGAAGCCATATTGCTGACAGCGGATCAGCCAATGGAAATACGTAAATTAGAAGCGCTATTTGAGGCGGATGAAGAGCAGCGCCCTAGCAGTGATATGATTTTACAGGCACTAAGTGCATTACAGGATGATTATCAGGGTCGTGGCGTTGAACTAAAAGAAGTAGCTAGCGGTTACCGTATGCAGGTTGTAACTGACTGTGCTAACTGGGTTTCGCGTATGTGGGAAGAAAAGGCCCCGCGCTATTCCCGTGCCCTATTAGAAACTTTGGTTCTGATTGCCTATAGGCAGCCAATTACACGTGGTGAAATTGAAGAAATTCGTGGTGTGAGTGTTAGTAGCCATATTATAAAAACATTGTCTGAGCGTGAGTGGGTAAGGGTATTAGGCCATAAAGATGTACCTGGCAGGCCGTCAATGTACGGTACAACGCGTGAATTCCTGGACTACTTTAATCTTAAAAGCCTGGATGATCTACCAAGTCTTGCTGACCTTAAGGATTTGGATAAATTGAATCCAGAGTTAGCGCTAGAGCAAGAAGTATCGGCGGAAGGTGAGGCTGAATCCGTCGATGAGATCTCAGCAGAAGTAAGTTCTGACTCTTTGGAAGATGGCGAGCAGGAATCTAATGAGGTGCTTGATGATGAAGCAACGCAAGCAACTGTGGATACGGACCTATCGGAAGAGCAATTGGATGATGACGGTTTAGATACTGAGGATAGTGTTGATAAGGCTGAAGCTGTTGATGAAATGGAAGGGTCTTTGAACTCGTCAGAACTCGAAGAAGTGGAAGATAAAGATAAAGACACTTCTAGCGTACAATAAGCCGGCGCTTATACCAGTTATCGTAAACCTGTACCGCTTAGGCAGGCTAAATTGAAATAAGCGAATACTTATGTTATTAAATAACTATGTGTTTTTCCGTCTGGAGTAGGTTATGGGCGTTTTATCAGTTCAAAGTGAAGCAGTACAGGGTATCCAGCGTGGTTTGGATGGCATGCGTAAGAATGCCTCTGAAATCGCTAGTGCCGATCAATTGAATAAAGCAGGAAAGGATACCAGTCTGGTAGGTTCACTTGTGGATATGGAGCAGAATAAAATGCAGGCTCAGGCATCAGCTAAAGTTGTTTCAGCTGCCGATGAGGTGCTCGGAACAATCATAGACTTACGCGCTTAGGCGTAATTGCAGCAGTAACACTCCCCCAGATTCTAAGTGCTCTATAACTGAAAAGTGCTTTATGATTCTTAATAACTCACAATCAATTCAAAATAGCCGACCGCTGGAGACGAGTAGCTCTAAACGAGTTACCGATGTCCCGCGTCGGTCTTCTGCCTCAGCGCCCTCTATGAGTTCTGAAGAGGCTAATAAGGCTAAGCAGAAAGCAGTCGAACAGGCACAAAATCAGGCTAATAAGCGGATGATTAGCGAGCTGCAATCACGTGATCGAGAGGTGCGTTCACATGAGGCTGCGCACGCAGCTGCAGGTGGCAGTCTGGTGGTAAGCGGGCCGAATTTTACCTATCAAAAAGGCCCTGATGGCCGTTCTTATGCTATCGGTGGAGAGGTTCAAATAGATGTTTCGCCTGTTGCGAATGATCCTGAAGCAACATTGAAAAAATCTGAACAGATTCGTCGAGCTGCTTTAGCGCCGGCGGATCCATCTTCTCAGGATTTAAGAGTGGCATCTAATGCTAGCCAGCTCGCTAGTAAGGCGAGAGTGGATATTGCCTTGGTACGTCGAGAAGAGGCCCAGTTAGAAGAGAAGGAAAAAGAACTCGAGGCAGAGCAGAATAGTAGTCAGGGGGCGGTCGGTGAGGTCGAATCTAACGCTGAGTTACCGTCTATTGAAAACGATTTGCCAACTTCATTCGTGTCAAATCCTGGCGTTATTTCCCCATCCCAGCCAGCCGCAATAAGTGCATTTACGGAAACGGCTGAATCATCTGCTCCCAAGTCGGTGTCAAAAGAATCACAAGTTAATCAGTTTGTTTAGCTAAAAGCTGGCTGTTTTCTACAGGTGGATTGCTTAAAGGTAGTTCTGTGTTTTGGGCCTGAGAAACATTTTTGTAGGGGATAAGGTGCTATCCCAGCGAATATCGGCTAGTAAGAGTATGCTGTAGGTTTTTATATAACCTAGCGGGAAAACATCTCAGTTCTTTCTTATATTGCCTGCTAAAAGGTAGTTTTCCTGGTCATGCTGTTCACAGCGCAGGACCTCCATAACAATGTCTAGCGGTGGAGTCACTTCGTTTTCAGGTTGAATCGATATGCGTACCTCAGTGCCTGGTTCAACTGATTCGTCAGCAATAATGGATACACCATCACCGCATAGGTCGCTAACAAAGCCTGATTTCGTATTACCCGAGCCATTAATAGTGTACTCAGCATTACATTCAATGTTCATGCGAAAGAAGTTACGTTTTTCAGAGTAGTCTGCAGTCATACATGCCCCATCCCATTTATTGGATTCTGGTAACTGGTGAATAAATCTACACCAACTAGTTTCAGTTTAGAACTGGCTGTCGGTAAAAGCTACGCCGCTTATCCGGTTTTGTGGCCCATATCTACTAGATATAGTGGATTTTAAGAGTTGTAACTACCATATGCTACTTTTAGGCTTAGCGAATTTATTGCCTTTATTGATCGTTTTGAATGTCTGGTTTATGTACATTGTTTATGTTTTAAGTGGGGCTCCTAGCGCTTAGGGAGGTCATAAATGCTTTGATTTAACGTGTCGTTGTTAAATGAAGCCAGCATTTGGTGTTGCATAATGCTATCTCCTTTGAAGCTAATCACTTCTATTACAACGCCTTGCATACCTTCTTTGTCGTAATCAATCAGTTCAAAACCACTCTTTCCCATGGCAAGCATCAACCGTGTCAGCATGTTGTAATCGAATGCATAGAAGTTTCTCAGGGTTTGATAATCACTGCTATTCATTCCCAGTGCGGAGGGGTTTGCAATGCAGTATTCTTTGAGGCGCTGCTTCTTTTTAATCAGTTGGTAAATTTTGCACTCAATGTTGTCTATCTTCTTGGTGCTCTCAAGGGCATTGACCTTAAGCAGGGTGTGATCTCCATAAAACTCAGGAAATTTAAGCTGATTCACGATGGACTCACCTACTTCCTGCTCTTTAGCTGACATGCTCTTTAGTTTTTCTTTTAACTCCTGTTCGACGAGAGAAAGCTTAAGCATGCGTTTTTTATTAAGCTGAGCTACACGAGTGTCCAGTACCTCACGGTTAAACATTTCTGCTTTCCCGGTATCAGGTAGAAAAGTGATAAATTGTTGGTTTTTGCTATCGAACAGGTTCACCCGCTTCGATCCAGACTCGGTGAAACGAAGTTTCTGGTCTTTAATCTGGTAGAGGATGCTGTCCTGCTTATTGGGGTTATGCAGGTTTTTAAATTCTAAAGTCGTGTCAGCAACAGCGTATTGGCCAAGAGAAAGTAGTACAATAGCGGTTATATATAATTTCATTTGAACGATCCATAACTAAGTTATTCTGTATGAGTAAAGAACGTATACAAAAAGTATTGGCACGGCAAGGACTTGGTTCTCGTCGTCAAATAGAGTCCTGGATAAAAGAAGGCCAGGTTAGCCTGAATGGCAGCATTATTGGGCTCGGTCAGCAGGTTGAGGCCGGTGATGTAGTGATGCATGGCGGGCGCAAAATTATTATCCGTGATGCGGAGCAAGCACTACCTAGAGTATTGGCTTATCACAAGCCGGAAGGTGAGGTGTGCACAAGAAGCGATCCAGAGGGGCGTCCGACTATATTCGATACGCTTCCCGGTTTAAAACATAGCCGATGGGTCGCTGTAGGCCGGCTGGATATCAATACATCAGGTCTAATATTATTGACTGATAGTGGAGATTTGGCGAATAAGTTAATGCATCCATCTACTCAAATACAGCGAGAGTATGCTGTACGAGTGATGGGAGCGGCAACTAAACAGCAATTAGAGAAATTGACTAATGGCATTGAGCTTGAAGATGGTCCTGCTCGGTTTGATGAAATAGTTGAGAGATCTTTTGTTGATGAGGAGCGCACCAATAGATCAAGCATTAATCACTGGTACCATGTGGTGTTAATGGAAGGTCGTAACCGTGAAGTACGTCGTTTATGGGAAGCGGTAGACCTGAAAGTAAGTCGTTTAATGCGTGTGCGCTATGGCTCTGTGATTATGACTAAAAGCCAGCGCCCAGGACAAACTCGTGAGCTTGATCCTGAGGATATTCGAGAACTGGCTGAACTGGCTGGTATTGAATACGCAAAGAATTTAAGATCAGGTAAACCGATTAAAAAAGACTATAGAATGACAAAGCATAAAGCACCTGCATCGCGTGGTCGTCCAGGTTCTGGTCGTTCATCTTCGACTGGTGGGAGACAAGGCTCGCGAACTTCTGCTTCATCAGGCGGTCGCACTAGTTCGCGTACTTCAGCACCGAGTGGTGGTAGGAAGGTAAATAATGGAAAACATCGTTAAGTTATTTTTTATATTTTGTGTTCTAGCTTCACAGGCTGCATTTGCCAAGACCGAGTCTAGCCTTGAACCTGGTATGGTTAATCCAGGCTATGTAGAACAGCCGAAATGGTTTAAAGAATCTTTTCTGGATTTAGATGAAGACATTGCGGAAGCAAAGGAATCAGGCAAGCGTTTAATGATCTTCTTCTATCAGGATGGCTGCCCTTATTGTAAAAAAATATTGCAGGATAATTTTGGACAGCGTGATATCGCGAATAAAACTAAAGATAATTTCGATGTGGTGTCTCTAAATATATGGGGAGATCGTGAAATTCATTTTGCTGGAAAGACCAGTATTGAAAAAGATTTCGCTGCCAACCTAAAAGTAATGTATACACCAACCCTTATTTTCTTTAATGAAGAGGGGAAAGCTATATTAAGAACAAATGGTTATTACCATCCTGCTAAATTTAATGCGGCTTTAGATTATGTTTTGCATCGTGAAGATAAAAAACAGAGTTTCAGATCTTATCTTTCAAAAGTAAGGCCAGATAAGACGCAGGGTAAAATTCATAAGGAGCTAGAAACTGTTAGCTCTCCTTATGATTTTTCAATTCCCTCTAAAAAATATCGTGTGGTTATGTTTGAACAAAAGCAGTGCAAAGAATGCGATGAATTGCATAAAGAAATACTTACTGAAGAAGAGTCTCAAAAGCAGCTAGATAAACTTGATGTGGCCGTAGTGGATATGTGGTCGGAAGAAAAGATGATCCGTCCTGATGGGAAGAGTACGACCATAAAGGACTGGGCGAAAGAGCTGAATATTCAATACGCACCTAGTCTGGTATATTTCGATTTGAAGGGTAAGGAAGTTTTTAGAAGTGATGCCTATCTAAGGGCGTTTCATATACAGTCTGTAATGGAATACGTTTCTAGTGAGGCATATAAAAAGCAACCTAACTTTCAGCGCTATATTGATAGTCGAGCTCATGACCTACGTGAGCAGGGGGTTCAAGTTGATTTAATGCGCTAGTTGTTCAAATATTAATGGCCTCCTTCAATCATATCCCAACTAACATCATCAGTGGTTTTTTAGGCGCAGGTAAAACCACTGCTATACAGCATTTAATTAAACATAAACCTAAGTCGGAATCATGGGCCATAGTGGTTAATGAATTTGGACAGATTGGTGTGGATGGTAAGTTGCTGCAGAATGATGATGTTGCAGTAAAAGAAATTCCCGGTGGTTGCCTGTGTTGCGTTGCCAGTCAGTCTTTTAGTGTTGGTCTAAATCAAATTATAAAACAGCACAGACCGCAACGAATTATTATTGAGCCTACAGGTCTGGGTCACCCAAAGAAATTAATAGATACATTGAGTAGTGAGTTTTATGAATCGGTATTAGATCTTAAGGCTGTAATTAATTTACTTGATGCGCGTAATTTATCTGAACCTCGTTATTTGCAACATGAAACCTTTATGAGTCAGATTGCTATGGCTGATGTACTGGTCGCAAATAAACTGGATCAATATACAGTAGTAGACAGAAAAACCTTCTATCAACTTGTAAAGTCGTTTGATCGTCCTAAAGCGCGTGTTGAAATGCTTCAGCAGGCGAAAATAAATATTAACTGGCTGGATATAAAGCATGATCAGCAGCGTGACACGAGTTTATCAAATACTCATAGTACGCATTCGCATAACAATAATTTAGTAACTAATGTTGATTCTTTCTGGCAGATCATTGAAGGTCATGCTGATGGTTATAATAGTATTAGTTGGCAAATAAATAATTCTGTTGTGTTTAATCAACAAGACTTAATATGCTGGTTAAATAGTTTAAGGCAAGAGAGTAAGGTGGATAGAATAAAAGGCATTGTAAGGGCTGAAAATAGCTGGCTTTCCATTAATATGACTGAACATGAAAGTGAAATTCTTAAGATAGATCCATGTATGGATAACATTCTGGAAATAATCTCTTTTTCTCATTTGCAGGCAGCAAAGCTGGATGCTGAATTGCGTTCAAGCTGTTTGTCTTTTGAAGGTTAATCGTGAATACAGAATCACCGCGCATAAAAATACTGACTTACAATATTCATAAAGGCTTTAGTGCGGGTAACCGGCGCTTTGTATTGCATCAAATGAAGTCCCTGTTGCGCTCTGTCGATGCGGATGTTGTTTTTTTGCAGGAGACGCAGGGTGAGCATTTTATAAAATCTAAAAAATACCATAACTGGCCAGAGGAGTCTCAGTTTGAATTCCTTGCAGACGAGGTATGGCCACATCATGCCTATGGAAAAAATGCGATTTATGAAGCTGGGCATCATGGTAATGCAATTTTAAGTAAACATCCTTTTGTGCGTTGGGACAATATAGATGTATCGTACATGCGTACTGCTAGTCGGAGTTTGCTGCATGGCGTAATCAAGCTTGGTGACACACTTCCAGCTGTTCATGTGGTATGTGTGCATTTAGGTTTGCTATCTATGGAGCGTCGACGTCAGGTAGCCAAGTTGGTGGAGCGCATTAATGAATTTGTGCCTGATAATGAGCCAATGATAATTGCAGGTGATTTTAATGACTGGGGCGGACAGTCAGATGCTACTTTACAAAGGGAGTTAGGGGTTACAGAGGTTTTTAATGAGATTTCTGGTCGCTGTGCACGGACTTTCCCTGCCTGGATGCCTTTACTGTCAGTAGACAGGGTTTATAGCCGTGGTGTTTCAATTGTAAGTGGGCAGCGCATGCAGGGGGCGTTATGGCGAAAAATGTCTGATCACTTACCATTATTGGCTGAATTTCAGCTTGATACTTAATAATATCCCCATTTTCAAATATATAACTGGACACATGGTCATTAATAAAATATAAATGACCACTCAGTCAATTAATAGGGTGTTTTTGTGCTTTGTTTGGATGGTTCACAGCCCTCTGGCCGCTGGAAGCGGCGAAAAGAGGCGCGTCCAGAAGAAATTCTCGATGCTGCGTTACAGCTATTTACCGAAAAAGGTTTTAGTGCTACCCGAATGATGGACGTAGCGAAGTCTGCGGGCACCTCGAAAGGTACCCTGTATTTATATTTTTCTAACAAAGAAGCAATATTCAAAGAGGTTGTGCAGCAGCGTATAACACCACAGTTGGATATAGTGGAATCTCTTGTAAATGAGTTCGAGGGTAACCAGGCCGATTTACTGAAACACCTGATTAATGGCTGGTGGATGGGCATTGCCTGCTCATCCCTGTCCGCAATACCTAAAATTATTACGTCTGAATCAGGTAATTTTCCTGAGCTGGCAGAGTACTTTACTCAAAATGTTGTGACTCGCTCGCGACACTTGTTTAGCAAAGTTATCCGTCGTGGAGTAGAAGCGGGTGAGTTTAAAGAATATGATGCGGAGACCGTTGCTCGTTTAGTGGTCGCGCCATTAGTGCAGGCAACTATCTGGATGCACTCTCTAAAGCCCTATGATGATGAAGAGGGTACGCAAAGTTATCTGCAGCTACATACCGAATTTATACTTAATGCATTAGTGAAAGATTCGTATAAACCAAAAATGAATAAAACAAATATCAAATTGGAGTTACCTGAGTGAGTATTAAAGTGAAAGTATTATTGAGTTTGATAGTACTCAATGTGCCATTTTATGCACAGGCTGAACAAATGGACTTTGAACAGGTATTACAAAAGGTAATAGACCATTATCCGTCTGTTAAATCTGCTGCATTGCAACTGGAAAAGGCTAGACAGGAAAACATCAAAGCAGAATCGCAACTCTCGTGGCAGCTTAATGGTAATGCTGGTTTTACACGCAGTACTAGCTTATTTGGAACGGCCAATGATCGACTGAATGTAGGTGCAGGTTTAAATCGTAGTCTCACGAATGGTGGTGAGCTTGGCTTTAGCGCAAATATTATGAGAGATGATGCAGAAGACGTTCTTTCGCCATCGTTTCCTAATCCAGCTACTAAAACACAGCTAGAAGTTAACTATCGGCATCATCTACAAAAGGGAGCAGAGAATACTCAATATACGGAAAACAAAATAGCTGCAATGGCCGGTGTGGAAATTGCCAAGGGCGAAAAAGCAGCTCTATATGATGAGCTGGCTGCACAAGTTATTGAGCTTTATCTAGCTGTTGCAACAACACAGGCGCGTATAAAAAATACGCAGAAAACAATCGATCGTGGTTTGCGCCTAAAAGACTACATAAATAAAGAATTCAAATTGGGGCTGTCTGAAGAAAAAGATATATTGCAGGTTGATGCCCGATTGGCAACTAATAGGGCTGATAAGCAGAGCCTTGAGGTGCTTTGGAAGAAGCAGGTGATTGCCTTAAATCGTTTGATGAATCAGTCATGGGAAAGAACATTTTCCCCACATCTAAAATTAGTTAATCATAAAAATCGTGAATTTGACTTTGTTTATTCTCAGGCTGAAAAACAAAACGCGGTACTAAAACAAATTGATGCGCGTTTATTACTTGCCGATAGTGCTATTCGCCTAAGTCGCGATAATCGTCAGGATGAACTGGATCTGGTTATGTTCCTGGGAAATGAAAGTAATCAGGGAGATACAGCAAGCGGTGATTTTAATGAGTCACAGGTTGTTGGTGGAGTTAGTCTGGAATTCAGGCGCGGCCTGGATAAGAGTGGATTGAATGCTGAATTAAGACAGGCCCATTATGATAGAGAGTTAGCGCTACAGGATAAAAAACTGATTCAACAAAATTTACACTATGACGTGGCAAGTTTGTTGGCTGAAGTAGAATCCGCAATATTAGCGGTAAAAGCATTTAAGAAAAGCGTAAATGCAGAACAGCAGAAGCTCACTGAAGCTACAAAGCGTTATAAGGATGGGCGTATAGAAACCGATATCATTATTGATTTTGAATCACAGTTGGCAAATGCTGAACTGTCTTACGAACTACAAAAAGTTGAACTAGCGAGGCGTTATTATCAACTTGATTTACTGAGAGGTGCAATCTGGGAAACCGTTGTACGCCATGAAATAAGCTTTGCCACAGAAATAGAAAAAGGAATTAACTAATGCAGGCGATTATTCGTTATCTGGTTACGCGTGGTTTAGTTGTTAACTTAATATCTGTTTTTTTAGTGGCGGTAGGTATCGCTGTATCTATTATGTTTATGAAGGTTGAAGCCTTTCCGAATGTAAATTTAGATATTATTCAAATTGATGTTGTATACCCCGGTGCCTCACCAAGTGAAGTCGAACAGCTTATTATTACACCTATAGAACAAGAACTTCGTGCAATTGAAGGCATCGATAAAATGATTTCGATGGCCTTTCCGAGCTCAGGCCGAATTTCTATGGAAGTGGATCCCAGCTCTTCAAAGCGTGATCGATTGACCTCTGATATTTCATTGGCGGTTGATCGTGCAACTCTGCCAGAAGATTTAGCCAATGAGCCCTTTGTTACAGAAGTAGATGGCTCGGTATTTCCTATTTTAAGGGTAGCCCTATCTGCGAATAGAGACGAGCTGTCACTTAAGCGACTTGGTGATCAGGTTAAAGAAGAATTGCTGGCAATAGATGGCGTCGCAAAGGTCATGGTCATAAGTGATCGCAAAGCTGAATACAGTGTTGTGGTCGATCCAGATAAATTGCAACAGGCTCGGGTGTCTGTGGATCAAATTGCACAGGTTTTACGCGGTTGGAACATTAATACGCCGGGCGGTGAAATCGATACCCCGAGTGGTCAGAAAGCAGTACGTATTGTTGGAGAATTCAGTAGCATAGAAGATGCCGAAAGCATTGTGATTCGTGCTAATGCCGGCGGTAATGTTTTACGTCTGGGTGATATTGCGACCATTTCCGAGGCTCTGGAAAAGCCGGGTACTCTACATGATGTAGAAGGTCAGTCGGCGGTTTCTATGTTGATTTTAAAAAAATCAGCGTCAGATATTATTGAAACAGTAGACAAGATAAAGCCATATCTGGACAAAATTCCAGAGTTACACGGCGATGATATAACGGTTAAATCATTCCAGGATTTTTCGCGCTTCGCAAGAATGCGTTTGGGCGTTTTAACGAATAACGGTCTTGTTGGTATCGTGCTGGTTTTCGTTTCGTTACTTTTCTTCCTGCGTTTTTCTGTGGCAATGACAACAACCTGGGGACTGCCTATTATTTTTATGAGCGGCATCGCGCTAATCTATTATTTTGGCATGACCTTAAATCTTATCTCCATGATGGGCTTTATCATGGTGCTGGGTATGCTGGTTGATGATGCCATAATCATTGGTGAAAATATCACTCACCATATGGAAAAAGGCTTAAATCCCGTTGAGGCGGCGGTGAAGGGTGCAGTTGAATTAATTGGCCCGGTAACGACCACCATTCTTACCACGATTGCAGCATTCCTACCCTTAATGTATATGTCGGGCATTATTGGAAAATTTGTTATCGCGATTCCAATCGTTGTTATTAGTTTACTAATTCTCTCGTGGCTTGAGTCATTTCTAATGCTGCCTAGCCATGTGGCACACGTTACTAACCCGAACAAACATCCCAAAGAACGCGCATGGTTAGTTGCGCTTGAAAACGGTTATGGACGAATGCTAGAAATAGCGATTCGTTTTAGATGGACGACGGTATTTCTCTCCTTCATGATTTTATTGAGTGCGGTATACATTGCAAAAGAAAAGCTGCAGTTCCAGCTATTCCCACCGGTAGGTGTTGAAGAATATGTTGTAAGGGTAACCGCCAAGCCGGGTACGTCATTAAAAGAAATGCGCCAGATACTACGTAATATTGATGCCGATATGCGTGCGCAAATTAATGATGAATATCTGGATGCTACGATTGCACAGAGCGGTGATATCTCAATGGATGAAGGGGATCCACTTACGCAGCGCGGAAGTCGCTACGGGCAAATTCGCACCATCTATACACCTGCGGTGAGTCGTATAGATCACAATGCAATTGATGATATGGAAAGCATAACGGAAATGCTAAAAAACAAGTACACCGAGTTAACTATTTCATCTACCTTAATCTCTAATGGCCCACCATTAGGGCGAGCATTAGAGGCGGAAATTAGTAGTTTCGATACGCTCGCCGGTGAACAAGCCGCGCGTAAATTAATGGCTTACCTGGAAACAGTAGAAGGTGTTACAACAATCGATAGTGGTTTAAAACCCGGCGATGACGAGCTGCATGTAAAACTGGATAGACAGTTAGCGAGTTATGCAGGAATCGATTTAGATATAGTGTCGCGTCATGTACGTGCTGCCGCCGATGGCCTGGTGGTGTCAACCATAAGAAAAGGTACTGAAGAAATTGATGTGACGATTCGTTTTCCATCAAAAGGTATGCAGGAGCTAGAACAAATTAAAAATGTTTTAATTCCAAATAATCGCGGAGGTTTGGTGCCATTGCATAAAATTGCAAGGTTAGAACAACATCAGGGTTACACAACTATTCGGCATAAAGATGGTGTACGTATTGTAAGTGTAGTGGCCGATGTGGATACCAAAATACTTTCTAGTCTAAAGCTGAATAAAATGGTCAAGGATGACGAGGCAAAATGGCTGGGTGAGATACAAAGCAAGGTAACGGTTAACTACGGTGGAGAGCAGGAAAAAAATCAGGAATCCTTTATGAGTTTACTGGTGGCCTTTATGTTTGCGTTGGTCGCTATATTCTTTATTTTGGCGATACAGTTCAATAGTATGGTCTATCCACTGATTGTAATGCTGGCCATTCCCTTTGGTGCAATAGGTGTTATCTTGAGTTTCTATCTGCACGATATGTTCTGGAAGCCCATGCCACTATCGTTCTTTTCCACCATGGGTATGGTGGCACTCACCGGTGTCGTAGTTAACAGTTCATTGGTGTTATTGGTGTTTATTCAACGCGCACGACAGGACGGCATGAAAATTAAAGAGGCAATATTAACAGCAGGACGCAGACGTTTACGTGCGGTACTATTAACCGCGGCAACAACCGTAGTTGGATTATTACCAACGGCTTATGGCTGGGGTGGATTGGATCCATTTGTTTCGCCAATGGCTTTGGCGTTGTCATCGGGTTTAACCTTTGCGACATTGGTTACTTTGTTTACCATTCCGGCGACTCTTGCGGTTGGGCATGATGTGAGGGCGTTTGCACGAAGGGTATTGCGGATTACTTAAGATTTATTTTTTAAGTTAATTAATGATAAAGGCAGGATATTATCCTGCCTTTATCATTTTTAATGCTTAGGATAATTGTGTATGTCTCTTAAGCTGATTAAATTTGTAGATAATATATATTGGGCTTTTCATAAATATGCAATATTTAACTAGATTGGTGTATTGTTGTTTATGGAAATTTTACAAATTAATTCACAATAGTAATCAACGCATTTTTTAAGGATACATAATGGTTAAAACAGTCACAGGCTTGTCAATTTTTGAGCGCTACTTAACCGTTTGGGTGTTGCTGTGCATTGCGGCTGGTATCTTCCTTGGGAAACTAGCGCCCAATGTAGCCACAGCATTGAATGATTTATCCGTTTATCAGGTGTCAATTCCTATTGCTGTGTGTCTCTTTTTTATGATGTATCCCATCATGGTTAAAATTGATTTTTCTCAAGTTTTAAAATCTGCAAAAACTCCAAAACCAGTTTTACTGACTCTTTTTATAAACTGGGGAATTAAGCCTTTTACCATGTTTGCAATATCTTATTTCTTCTTAGGTTATTTATTTAGAGATTTTTTACCGGGAACAGAAATTCTTGCTAATGGTGAAGAGGTGGAATTATGGAGAAGTTATATTGCAGGCACAATCTTACTGGGGATTGCACCGTGTACGGCAATGGTGCTGATGTGGAGTTATCTTTCAAAGGGAAATGATGGTTTAACATTGGTGATGGTCGCAATTAATTCATTAATGATGCTTTTCCTCTATGGTCCACTAGGTGGGCTGTTACTGAATGTTAATTCTATGCCTGTACCATGGCAGACAATGTTACTTTCTGTTTCAATTTATGTGGCTCTTCCTCTGGTTGCGGGCTATTTCTCGCGAAAGTGGATAATTAGATATAAAGGTATGGAATGGTTTGAAAGTAAGTTTTTACATTGGCTTACACCTGTCAGTATTACAGCCCTGCTGTTAACTTTAGTATTACTTTTCTCATTTAAAGGTGAGGTCATCATTGATAATCCACTTACTATTCTGTGGATTGCTATTCCTCTTCTTATTCAAACTGTTTTCATTTTTTCGATAGGATATTTTCTATTTGCACGTTGGTTGAAGCTTTCATACCATGATGCCGCACCTGTTGCCCTGATTGGTGCTTCAAATCACTTTGAGGTTGCTATAGCCACAGCTGTTATTCTTTTTGGTTTATCCTCTGGTGCTGCATTAGCAACAGTAGTGGGTGTTCTTATAGAAGTTCCCTTGATGCTGATGCTTGTATCACTATGTAAAAGAACCTGTTATCTTTTCGATGATTGTCATCTTGATAATTCCAACTGTAATGCAGAGCTACATGATGCTAATAAATAATATCTATAGGTAATTGCCATGTCTGATTGCTGCTCTAATTCTTGCGTGACAAGAAAAACACATAAACAACATCGGTGTCCTGTGAATGGAAAAGAATATAAAGAAGTTTCAAGGAAAACCATGATGCACCACATCAAAGATCCATGGAACTGGAAAGGAAAATCTCAGAGCTACTATTTTTGTGACGATCCATCATGTGATGTAGTCTATTTCGGACAGGATGATTCTGTAATTGATAAAACACAAATCAGGACAGCTGTTGGGATTAATAAAAGCTCAGGGGAAGCATTAGTATGTTATTGCTTTGGTGTGAGCATCAATCAAGCTGCTACAAATTCAGAAGCTAAAGAATTTGTCATTGAAATGACCAAAAATCATATTTGTGAATGTGAGGCACGAAATCCTTCCGGTAAGTGCTGTTTGAAGGATTTTCCAAGGCCCTAAAGATGCACTTGAGCATGTAAATCAAATGACCGAGAAGGAATTTGCTCAACACAATGGATCTCGGTTGTGCATTTATGCATCATCGTATAGATTACTACTGTAGAACTTCAACCACAGAAGGTGTTTTATTATGTCATTATTCAAGCGTACATTAGCAATCATTCTATCTATTTCACTAACGGGTTTTTCTCTGGGTAGCGCTCAGGCGGCCATGGTTTCAAATCAGCAGATTATTCATACGACTGATAAACAGGCTCTGTTACAAACTATTAAGCGTGAAGATATACAGCAGCAACTGTTAAGTATGGGTGTGAACACTGCTGATATAGAAGGCCGTATTAATCACATGACCAACGAAGAAATAGCACAGTTAAATCAACAGATGACAGAATTGCCTGCAGGTGCTGACGCACTTGGCATTGTCGTTTTAGTCTTCCTTGTTTTTGTAGTTACAGATGTCATTGGCGCAACGGACGTATTTCCATTTATCCATCCCGTCAATTAATTATTAACAGTGTATGAAAATATTTTGCCTGTTCGTGTGTTTGTTGATACTCAGCAGTTGTGCATCAACTCCACAAAGCAGGCAAATTCTGGCTGAGCCACCGGCCTCTCTGCCTTTGGCTGTTGAGCTCGCCGATACACCGTTTTATCCACAACTAGAATATCAATGTGGGCCTGCTGCACTGGCAACAGTGTTAGAGTTCAAAGGGGCTAAAATAAGCCTTGAAGAACTGTCCCGTGAAATTTATATCCCTGCTCGCAAGGGTAGCCTGCAAATAGAAATGAAGGCCTCAGTACGCCGTCATGGAATGTTGCCCTATCAATTAACGCCGCAATTGTCAGACCTGTTCAGTGAAATAGCAGCGGGTAACCCGGTACTTGTTTTGCAAAATCTCAGTTTTGAATGGTATCCGCAATGGCATTATGCAGTGGTAATAGGTTATGACATCAGTAAGCATGAAATTATTTTGCGCTCAGGGACAACTCGACGCTGGGTTACACCCTTCAAAGTATTTGAACGTACCTGGCAACGTGCTGATTTCTGGGCATTAGCAATAGTACCTGTTGGCGAAATACCCAAAACAGCAAAACTGCAGCCTTATCTAAAAACCGTCTTCGCCTTCGAGGAAACGGATCACAGTGAATTTGCACTGACTGCTTATCGGTCGGCAACCATGCAATGGCCTGATGTTCTAGATACATGGCTAACACTGGGCAATATGGCCTTTCAAAACCAGCACTGGGAAGAAGCCATTAGCGCATTTAGCACTGCCGCAAGGCTTGAGCCAGCATCACTCGTTAGCTGGAATAATCTGGCTTATGCATTGCATGACACGGGCTGTACAGCACAGGCACTGCAGGCTCTTCAATGTGGCTTGCAAATCGCACCTGCCGATGAAAACTTACAGGATTCATTAAATGATCTAATGAGTCGATCTGCTGGAAGTGAAAAGATGGAATGCCCTAAGATTGCGTGTTACTAAACTCCTGCATTGATAGTGCACCAGCTAACGACCGTCGTGTTTTTTGATTTCGATTTGTATGAGACCAGGCTGTTTCTTTTTTCGTGATTAGCAGTTATCGAATCAGGTGTGGATATGTAAGTGTTTCTACTGACGCAGTATTTAGATAATTCGACGATCTGGAATAATTCCTCAGCTGAAAGAGATATGTTGTATCCGAGTTCTCATCTACTGGTCTATAACAAGGCTTTATTTAGTTTTGTTAAATCTGGCGATTGGGAGAATGGTCATTCATCTACCCTCACTTATTCTTGATCAAACATGGGGGCTTATAATTGGATATAATTGATAATTCTATGGCTAACTGGTGCCTATTCGTTCACGTTAGCCGAATTCAATATATTGTGGGTGCTTAATATGAGAATGTTTGAAGTTCTTATTTTTGGTTTGTTTTTATCCTTACTTTCACTTAACTCGGCTTATGCGGTAGAGCCTGCTTTATCAGGGCTAACACCTGTTTCTCGCGTAAACGCACCTATTATTCAACAGTATATTGGCAGGGTTGAGGCTGTGAATAAAGCGACCATGAAAGCGCAGACTTCAGGGCGTCTTGCGCAGATTTATTTTGACGTGGACGATATTGTTGAGCAGGGTGAGGTTATAGCACGCTTGAATAATGGGCCACAAAAAGCGGATCTTGATTTGGCAAATGCGGGGCTGGAAGAGGCAACAGCCGAGTACGAGCGTAATCAGGCAGATTATGATCGTTACAATAAACTTTATCAGCAGAAGTTGATAGCCGTCACGGTACTGGATCAATCACGTGCCGCACTAAAAGCATCCAAGGCTCGCCTTGACTCAGCTCATGCACGTATTAAACGAGCTAAAGAAAATTATGAGTACACCATTATTCGTGCGCCATACAGCGGTATCGTAAAGCAACGCCATGTTGAGGTTGGTGAATCTGTTAATCCAGGATCACCTATTGTAAGTGGTATTTCTCTTAATGAGATTAGGGTGGTAGTAGACATTCCTCAAAAGGTAGTGTCCTCAGTGCGCGCTCGCAAGCAGGCAAAAATTTTCCTTGTGGACGGTACAGAAATAGATAGTTCAGCACTTACGATATTTCCATTTGCTAATGACGTGAGTCATACCTTTACGGTGAGGGTTGATATTCCACTTTCTGAAAATAAGTCCACTGAAGCAGCTCTTTATCCTGGCATGCTTGTCAGTACAGGTTTTGTTATAGGTGAACAATCATTGCTAGTCATTCCTGAAGCTGCTCTTACGCATCGAGGGGAAATTAATGCGGTATATGTTAAAACAGATAACAATCAAATAACTATGCGACAGGTAAGGCCGGGTAGACGCTTTGAAGGTGATCATCTAGTAATACTGGCAGGTTTGTCTGAAGGTGAGAAGGTTTTTTTAGATCCACTATCTGCTACTGCAGCATTAAAGCACCAGGTGCCTTATACAAAGCAAGAGTCTGCTCATGAGTAGCGGCGAACATCATTCAAATAAAAAAATAGATGAGGGCAGTTTGGGTATTTCTGGACGAATAGCTAAACAGTTTCTGCAATCAGAAATAACACTTTTACTCGCGATTCTTGGTTTATTGTTAGGTGTGTTTGCCGTTATGGTGACGCCACGTGAAGAAGAGCCGCAAATTAATGTAACTTTTGCCAATGTATTTATTGCTTATCCCGGCGCATCGGCACGAGAAGTCGAAAGTCTGGTAAGTGTACCTGCCGAACAGGTCTTATCAGAAATAGAAGGGATTAAGCATGTTTATTCTGTATCCAGTCCAGGTATGTCTGTGCTCACGGTTGAATATCTGGTTGGTGAAGACAGGACACAGGCCATTGTGCGTTTGTATAACAAAATATTTTCCAATAATGACTGGCTACCAAAGGGTCTAGGTATAGCTCAGCCTATAATAAAGCCAAAGGGCATAGATGATGTGCCAATTGTGGCGTTAACACTTTGGACAGATGATGAAAAACGCAGTGGCTATGATTTATTACAGGTTGCGCATTCGTTAGAGGCAGAACTCAAACGAGTTCCTGGTACACGAGAGATTTTTACCATTGGTGGCGCTGAACAGGTTGTGCAGGTTCGGCTTGACCCACATAAATTGAGTGCCTACGGTTTGTCACTCAATGAATTAAAGTTTGCACTTGCTTCAAGTAATATTGCAACTGAAGCTGGTTCATTAGTCTCAGATAACACGGAAATTCAATTAAGCGCTGGACGTTTTTTAACAACAACAGAGCAAGTCTCAAAACTTGTAGTTTCTGTAAGAAATGATCAGGCTGTTTATCTCTCTGACGTGGCAGATATTAGTTTTGGAGCCGCTTATGCAAAACAGTATGTTTATCATGGAGAGAGTGTAGATCAAGCCAGGCAGCCAATACACTATCCGGCGTTGACCCTGGCAGTCAATAAAAAGCCTGGAACTAATGCTGTTGATATTTCTAATGCGGTTATTGAACGTATGAACCAGCTGAAAGGTATTTTTTTACCTGAGGGTGTGCATGTCAGTATCACTCGAAATTATGGTGCAACAGCAGACACTAAAGCAAAAACGTTAATCACCAAACTTATTTTTGCAACTTCTATAGTCGTTTTACTGGTCCTGGTCGCATTAGGTAGGCGAGAGGCTTTTATTGTTGGTACAGCCGTAGTGATTACTTTAGCGATTACACTTTTTGCCTCCTGGGCATGGGGCTTTACACTAAACCGAGTATCTCTATTCGCATTAATTTTTTCCATCGGTATTCTTGTGGATGATGCAATTGTTGTGGTGGAAAATATACATCGACATATGGCTAAAGGTAACAACAACTTACTTGATGCAATACCAAAAGCAGTAGATGAAGTTGGTGGCCCCACTATACTTGCAACATTTACAGTAATAGCAGCATTACTGCCTATGGCATTTGTATCAGGATTGATGGGGCCATATATGAGCCCAATTCCTATCAATGCAAGTATGGGTATGGTGATTTCATTGGCTGTTGCATTTGTAATTACACCATGGATGTCTTATAAATTTTTATCTAAATCATCGCATGTAGCTAAAGATCATGAAGATCATTCTAAATACACAGATTTTTTTACACGTTTAATTGGTCCGTTTTTAGATGAACACAATGGTGCAAAACGTCGTACCAAATTGATACTGGCAATGCTCGTTCTTATATTGCTATCAATGATGTTGGTTTATACGCAGCATGTCGTATTGAAAATGTTGCCGTTCGATAATAAGTCAGAATTTCAAATTATTGTTGATATGCCTGAAGGTACACCACTGGAACAAACTGCCAGAGTCATGGATGAGTTAGGGGCTTATGTATCAAGTGTTCCAGAAGTAACGAATTATCAAATTTATAGTGGTACTGCAGCACCAATTAACTTTAATGGATTAGTTCGCCAATATTATTTGCGTACCGGTTCTAATGTGGGTGATATCCAGGTGAATCTGCAGGATAAATCACTACGTGATAAAAAAAGCCACGAAATTGCGCAGGCAATGCGAATACCTCTACAGAAAATTGGTAAGGCATATAACGCTAACGTTAAGGTAGTTGAAGTGCCACCAGGGCCGCCCGTAATGTCACCATTGGTGGCTGAAATATATGGCCTGGATTATTCGGGTCAGATTAAAGCTGCGAGTTATATTAGAGGTGTTTTTGAGGCAACACCTGATATTGTTGATGTAGATGATACGGTTGTTACACCTGCTAAGCGTCTTATAGTGCATGTCGATAGACAAAAAGCTGCTTTACTTGGAATTAGTCAGCAGTCGGTTACTGAAATGTTACATACATTATTGCAGGGTAGTGATGTTTCATATTTGCATGGTGATAATTTTAAATACGCAGTTCCAATTCGTCTTGAACTTCCTCTGAAAGACAAGGTTGATATTGAAAATATTCTTGCACTAAAACTTGTTAATAATAAAGGTGCTGAAATTTCACTACAGGATATTGTAAGTATTGAGGAGTCTTTTAGAGAACAATATATTTATCATAAAGATTTGTTGCCTGTCGTATTTGTTACTGGAGATATGTCAGGCGAATTAGATAGCCCACTTTATGCTATGGCAGCTATGGTTGATCAACTTGAAAATAATAAGCTTATGCAAAAAGATGGTGATAAAAGTATTTTTAATATTCATCAGTATTTTATTACGCCGCCAGATAATCCTTATGAATACAGTATGAAATGGGATGGTGAATGGCAAATTACCTATGAAACATTTCGTGACATGGGAATTGCTTACTCGATAGGCTTGTTACTTATATATTTTTTGGTGGTTGCTCAATTTCGTTCCTATATTGTGCCATTGATTATAATGGCGCCTATACCACTTACTATCATTGGTGTGATGCCAGGGCATGCGTTGTTAGATGCGAAATTTACTGCGACATCAATGATTGGCATGATTGCACTGGCTGGAATTATTGTTCGTAATTCAATTTTGTTAGTTGATTTTATTAATGAGCAGTTAGAGCATGGTATTGATTTTAGAGAAGCAGTAATACAGGCAAGTGCTGTTCGTAGTAAGCCAATCATATTAACAGCACTCGCTGCCATGATGGGTGCGCTTTTTATTATTGATGATCCAATCTTTAGCGGCTTAGCAATTTCTCTAATTTTTGGTATTTTAGTCTCGACCTTACTAACTCTACTGGTTATACCTGTAATGTATTACGCAGTAATGAAATCTAGATTAATTAAAAATTAGATATGTTAATCGTTAGCCATGAAAGAACTTATGTTAAAACTAGTTAGTTGTTTGGCTTTTTAATAATATTATTAGTTAAAATTTATAAGGATATTTTGGAATAGAGTATAAGGTTATTGTTTCCTAAATACCTAAGCTACGCCTCAAGCGAACTTGTATGATCAGTTTGTAATTATGCTTGTATCGCTAGATATAAAATTGATTAGCTATACGATCTTTTAATCTATTTAAAACAATAAATAGTTTAGAAAGTGCGGCCAAACTAAACCTGGCTTTTATTGTTTTAGGCCAATATATCTATAAATCAGTTCGATAGACTTATTTTGATCTCATAGGGCAGGAGAGGGCATGATCAAGCTTACAGTTAATGGGCGATGCGTCGAAGTGAATGATGGATCGACATTACTCGATGCGAGTCGAGAAGCAGGTGTGCATATTCCTACGCTCTGTCATTATCCTCGCCTGCCATGTCATGCTGTATGCCGAATGTGTCTGGTGAATATTGAAGGCGAAGCTCGCCCACAACCTGCCTGTATCACGAAGGCGAAAGATGGGGATATTGTAGCAACAGACGCCCAAGACTTGCAGGCGTTTCGCAAAACTGATGCACAATGGCTGCTGGCACGTCATCCGGATGACTGCATGCGATGTGAAGTTAGCGGCTCTTGCCAGTTGCAGACACTTGTTAGCGAGAATCAATGGGAGGATGGCTGGGAAAAAATTCCGCGAGGCTCAGAAGAACATCCCGAACATGTCCTGACTGACCATACATCACCTAGTATCTGGCGTGACCTGTCTAAATGTATTGAATGTGGTTTGTGCGTTGAGGCCTGTGGTGATGCAGGACAGCAACAACATGTAATTGGATTTGCAGAACGTGGTTCTGGTCGCTTGCCCGTTACCGTTTTCGATCAATCTCTGGCTGACACCAAATGTATATCCTGTGGCCAATGCACGCTTGTGTGCCCCGTCGGTGCTTTAATCGAAACGCCACACTGGCATGATGTTCTACATACGCTTGATGCACATAGACGTGTATCTGTAGTACAGGTAGCTCCCGCAACGCGTATAGCCATTAGCGAGGAGTTTGGCATGATACCCGGTACTGTGAGCACGGGCAGATTGATTAATGCTCTGAGGCGCCTGGGTTTTGATTATGTGTTTGATACAAACTTTGCAGCTGACTTGACGATCATGGAGGAGGCAACAGAGTTTCTGACTCGCCTGAAGATGCAGGATAGGCAGACGTGTTTACCGCTTTTGACCTCCTGTTGTCCAGGGTGGGTAAACTGGGTTGAGATCAATCGGCCTGATCTTTTACCGCACCTGAGTACGACAAAATCACCACAGCAGATGCACGGCGCACTCACAAAGCGGGGAGCCTTCGCACGTTCGCTCGGTTCTGAATTTGTAGAGGGCAGAGCAGAACCCTATGTTGTTAGTGTGATGCCCTGTACAGCTAAGAAGGATGAATCCGTTCGACCCGGTGTATCTGGTGATGTAGACCATGTTCTCACAACGCGTGAGCTCGCCAGAATGATTAAGTCTCGAGGTATTGGGTTTAGCGCGCTGTCAGAAGACGGCACTTTCGATGACCCATTGGGTGAAAGTACTGGCGCTGGCCAGATTTTCGGTGCATCCGGTGGTGTTATGGAAGCGGTTGTACGTACAGCATCACATTTCATTGGTAAGGAGGACTCGCTTCCATTGGAGTGGCATCAGCTACGCGGTGTAGATGCGGGGGTGAAATCAGCTGAAATTCCCAGTGTTGGTAAGCTTGCTATATGTAATGGTATCGCAGCTGCGCAACGCTTGCTGGAAACCGAAACATGGCGAGAGGAGTTCGTCGCTATTGAGGTCATGGCGTGTGTTGGTGGTTGCCTGGGTGGGGGTGGTGAGCCCAAATCTATGGATCCGCTTGTATTGGAGAAGCGCATGCAGGCAATTTATAATATGGATAAGCACGCGCCACTACGACGATCATATGAAAATGTGGATGTGCAAAAATTGTATGCTACAGAATTGAAAGAGCCGAATTCTGATGAAGCTCATGCATTGCTTCACACGAGTTATGCCGCGCGAAATTCCCACCGATTGCTTTTGATGCGCTTTCTCGATTGTGTCGACAGACGTGATGGTAGTGGAGCGGCGAGTTTATTTCATCCAGATGCAGTGTGGTCAACGGCTTCACCTTTTGGTGATGTAGAAGGAAAATCGAATATAGAGGCGCTAATTAATACGCGTTTGCCACCGCGCAAGTACGGTCCCTTATATGTGCGACATCGGATGGAGTCTAACGCAGATGTTGATGATCTCACCGTCGTCACTCCCTCAGGCGAACGATGCCGGTTCACTGTGGAACTTGAAAATTCACATGGAGCTAGCCAGTCCACAATGCTGATCAGAAAGCTTATTCGAGAAATTCTGTAATTATTTTGTGCCGTCTAATTGAGTTTCAGTTTTAGATCTGTCAATTAACATTTACAGCATCAGCTCAGATCATATTTTTAATATTAAACTTCGACTCTAATTGTATGTCTACAGATAATATTTATTCTGAAATCACGCTATTGGTTAATCACCTAACTTAGGTATGTAAAAATAATTAAATCCCTATGGTATCTTTTCCTCAAGTCCTGAAAAGATTATCATGGCTTAACGAATTGACTGATTAAAGATAGACAATATCTAATCGACTAAATGATAAATACTTAAAAATCAATAATATATGGTACAAATATGACAGAAAGTAATAATGACATGGATGCTTCGAAAATGAAGAAGGCATGGGTTGTTTATGCCCTGATAATTCTTTTAGTAATTATAGCCCTGGTCTTTTTAGTAGCTGAGGATAATGAAGAGAGATTGTTCTTTACGTTGATGACCGCGGCTGCATCTTATGTGTTTCGTCCGACGGATAGATTCATGAAGAAAAAAATAGCTCAGTTCTCAAGTTCTTCAGAAAATACAGATAACAAGTAAGATTTTGTCATAAGCCAAGGTAGCTAGAATAAGGGTGTTGCAGAGATTTCAGGGAATTTCTGCAAAACCTTCATAAAAGCTTACAAGCATAATCAATGTCGGTAAAAGTAGCTAACTCCTAGCTGCTTACTGACTTCTGAATAAGTGGAATCAGCGGTTCAGGTAGAACTATTTTTCCCGCCAGTGCAAACTCATGCGCATCATCAGACATTTTTTTCCAGGTCTTACGAATAATATCAATCCACTTGTCTTCATCGTATTCCGGGTGCTTTTCAGCAAAGGCCAGCATGTAGTGTTCTATAAACACCAGACCCGCGACATCTTCCAGTAACTGGGTATCTGCATTTGCTTTAATGGCGCGTTTACCAACCGCCATTCTCACTCGTTCAAGGGCAACTTCATCGTAATCAGCTTCAAGCATTAACGCGGCAACTTGATCAGCGTGAAACTTGTAAAGCGCTGTTCGCCATTGATGATAGCCCTTGCGGTTCATTGGGTATTCACTGCGTGGCGATTTCCAGCGCTGGATATGTTGACCACGGATGGCAAGTTTAGCAACATCATCCGACTCGGGCTTATAGCGCTCAAGCATGTCTGACATACGAAAAGCATACAGGCTTTCTTTTGGCCATTCCTTACCGTCGGCTGTTTCAATATTGGGGTCTTCATTATTGGCGGCATCTATCAGGGATACGGCTTTTTCATAGGATGCTTGAGGCATTGGCTTCTCTAAAATAAATGGAATTAAGTGTTTCATAGTAACAAAGGCTCGAGGGTATTTTAAGTCTGTTATAAATATTCGCTAACTCATCTATAGTTACTCTATAACTTATTCAAATTATTTTAGAGGTGACTATGTCAGCGGCCAAACAATGGTATTTAGATATAAATAACGATATCAAGGGGCCTTATACTGCCACGCAAATTAAGAAGGCACTGAGAGAAGGTAAACTTACCGAAAAAACCATGGCCTTTAAAAAAGGCAATCAACGCTGGGATCCTATTCTACATATTCCTGAACTCAGACTTAGTCAGGCCAAAATTTCATCACCCAAACCAACTTACCATTTCGATCAGTTGGCGCATGATATCGACTTTGATATACAGGGCGATGAATCACAGTTTGTGGAAATAGAATTAGACCCGAATGAGTCTGTTGTTGCTGAGGCTGGTTCCATGATGCATATGGATGCTGGCATTGAAATGGAAACTATTTTTGGTGATGGCTCAGAAACAGAAAAGAGTGGAGTTGTTGGAACTTTACTAGGTGCGGGTAAACGCTTATTAACCGGTGAAAGTTTGTTTATGACAGTGTTTACTAATCATGCGCACAATAAACGCCGCGTGGCATTTGCCTCACCTTACCCGGGTAAAATAATTCCGATGAATCTTGCTGAGTTTAATGGCCGTATGATTTGCCAGAAAGATGCCTTCCTATGTGCGGCCAAGGGTATATCTGTGGGGATTGAATTCCAGAAAAAAATCGGTGTGGGCCTGTTTGGTATGGAAGGCTTTATTATGCAAAAACTGGAAGGCGATGGACTGGCGTTCGTTCACGCCGGGGGCACTATCGTTAATCGTACACTGGCTGCTGGTGAGTTAATAAAAGTCGATACGGGTTGTATTGTCGCACTGGAAAGCTCTGTGGATTATGATATTCAATACGTTGGAAATATAAAGAGTAGTTTGTTTGGCGGTGAGGGCTTCTTTTATGCCACGCTAACCGGTCCGGGAAACATCTGGTTGCAATCAATGCCTTTAAGTCGCTTAGCAGCACGCATATATAAGGCTGCACCGCAACTTGGTGGAAGCAAAAAAGGAGAGGGCTCTTTGTTAGGTAAGCTAGGTGATATTAGTGACTTTATAGATAGGTAATTGGTTCTCTATTAAATTTTAAAAAACGAAGGAGTCGCGCGGTTTTTGTTGGATTTTTAGCTAGAGAAATTAGTCTTCAGTATACATAACGTGCAACATCAATTATGAAACTGCTCGATTATGATTTATATAACCAGAATCAGAGTGAAGCTTATACTGGTCTGGTTATATAAATACATTCCGATACTCGTATTAGTATTTAAAATTACCTGCCAATTGGTTCAATGAATTCGCCAGATGTGTTAATGACGAGATTAATTCAATATTATGTCGTGAATGTCCAACGATACGATCGCTATGATCAGAAATAACAATAATATTTTGAGTGATGGATTCTGATACTGCACTTTGTTCTTCTGCTGCAGTTGCGATTTGATCATTCATTCCTGTTATTTCTGAAACCGATTGCACTATAGATTGAAGCGCATCACCGGCTTTATTTATTTCATCAGATACCTTATGTGATAATTCCTGGCCACGCGTATTAATGTCTACAGCACTTCTAGTATCTGTTTGTAATTCCTCAATAATGCTCTGTATTTCGGATGTGGAATCTTGTGTTCTTTGGGCGAGGGAGCGAACCTCGTCGGCAACGACAGCAAAGCCTCGACCTTGTTCACCTGCACGTGCTGCTTCTATTGCGGCATTTAAGGCGAGTAGGTTGGTTTGTTCAGAAATGCCTCGTATAACGTCAACTACAGAGCCAATATTAACGGCGCTCGCCTCTAGTTTTGTAATGGAATCTGAGGCAGATGTCATACCCTGATTAAGAGAGTTGGTGGAATCAATGGCGTTTCTAACCAATTGATATCCTTCGTTAGCTTTGATGTCTGCATCACTGGCCGCACCGGCGGCATGTTGTGCATTACGCGCCACTTCTTGAATAGTTTGCGTCATTTCAGTGACTGCTGTTGCGGCCTGTTCTGTTTGTGCATTTTGTGTGTTTATTTCTTCTTGCGCCAAGTTGCTGGATTCATTCGCCATTGTTGATACTGAATTTATTTCAGTAGCTGCATTATTGATTTGATTTATCAAGTCTGTGAATTTGTCCATCATAGTATTGAAGCCATTAGCGACCTGATCGGTTTCATCGGCTTTGATACGCTGACTTAAATCATTATTTTTATCAATCTCTGCGATGGAGGCGATGAGCGCATTAGTGGTTTTTTCTTCGCGCTGCATAATGATTGAGTAATATACAAGTATCGCTGATTCAAATACAACAAATGCGGCATGAGTAAATGTGATAGTCCAATTACAGTCATAGTTAAATAACATAATGGGTGTGTCACCAATAGAAGCTCCACTGAGTTGTAATGCGGTTAATGCAAGGTGATGTATAGCAATGGTAAGTGCGGCAGTGACGATAGGAAGCCAATGTTTATAAATTAGCAATAAGGCTAATGCACTAAAAATGTGAAAGTGCATTTCTATTCTACCCAACTGAGTTTGAATCATGATGGCTGAAAAGGTCATAAACATAACGGCTGCAATTACACTAAAAAGTGGTGTGCCACGTAATGTGAAATAGGCAATAGATGAAATTACGCCAGCGATAACCCCTGCGCTTATTGCGAAACTACTTGTTCCGTAACCTATTGGAATTAAAAACATCACGACAGGCAAATGCGCCAAGATAATAATATAAATTATTTTGTCATAGCTCAATCGTGTTTTAATGCGCTCATCTATATTTGATGATGATTCGTTTTCAGTTGGCATTGTAGTTCCTTAACTAAATTTCAATTTGTATGTATTTAAGTCGGTCTGTATTGCGTCAGTATCAATAACTGAGCCGCTATAAATTAAGCTTAGATTGCCTTCAGGGTTTATTAAGTATAAATATGCGGGATGATTAATTTCATAATTTTTGGCAGTTTCTTTTTCGATACTAAATGGTGCATTAAATTGATTGGCTATAGCTTGAACTTCTTTAATATTGCTGCCTTTGAGTATGCTAAGTTTTTGTGTTTTGTTTTTGAAGTAATGTTGTAGACGCTCAGTATCATCACGTTTAGGGTCCATTGAAATATAGGCGTAGTAAACCATATTGTCTTGCGCTAACTGTTTGCTCAGAGCGTCTAATACCAGTGCTTGAGTGTGGCAGGTTTTAGTGCAGTTTAGATAGCCAAACATTAAATAAGTGTAGCGTCCATGAAAAATATCGCTGTCAATATCTTTTCCGTTCAGATCGACTAAGTTAAATTGTGGCGCAGGGGTGTTGATTTCATGACCATAGAACTGGCGTTGACTAAATGGATTGCTGTAAATGCTTATGCTAAACAATAGAGTAGCAATAGACACTAACAGCATAATTGTTATTACATATTGGTTTAACTTTGGCATAGTCACTGCCTTTACGTACTATTACGCCTACTAGTTAAAAACATTGCCGAATTCTAATGTATTCGGCCGAAAGTCCAAATACTTTAATGGCTTACCTAAATAGATTTCTTTTTTTAATCACGTCTTTTACTATTTCTGGTACCTTGTCTTCCCAGCTGCTATCGCCACATTTTATTTCTTGCAATACCTCGTGTGACTGTATTGTTAAGTAGCTTTTATTAATATTATTTAACGGAGAAATGAATTTATTTTCAAGTAAATATTTATATAGATGAATTAAATGTTCTTTAGGTAGATAGTTGTCTGTTGTTGTAAATTCATCGCATTCGCCCTCTATGCAGGGTGAGACATATAGACGCAGATCATATTTGAACAAACGGCCAAAGGCCTCGAGAATTCCTCCCGGCAAGTTTTCATAATATTTTTCATCAAAAATATCATTCAATGTAGGAATGCCCAGGGCAATTGCCATAGGTCTTTGTGTGCATCTAAACAGGTAGTCGGCGAGTTTGTAATATTCACCCATATTCGAAATCAGCACATTCTTTCCTAATGCGCAGAGTATGTCTGCACGTTGTAAGAAATCGATTGCACAGATGTCTTCACCGGCCTTTAGATTGTGTAGCGTCATTTCAGAAATAACGATCAGCTCGTTTTCAGGGAGATCATGGTCATCTAAAAATGCTTCCTGGGCACAATCCAGCATATTTAGATTAAACAGGGTAGGCGGGTTAAAACGACTGCGTTCAATGAGTACAGCCTTTTTATATAGTACATCGGCCGGGTGGACAATTTCACCTTTGGCATTAAACATGGCACCCGCGGTCATACCATACTCAACTAATCTTAGCGCCATTAAGCGGTTGTCGATTTGTGCAAAGGCGGGGCCGGAGAAGTCGACCATGTCAATTTCGATTTCCTCGTAGGACAACTCATCCATTAATGACTTGAGTAGCTTTTCGGGTTCTTCATGATAGTTAAGTGCGGCATAAATTAAGTTAACGCCGAGTGTGCCAATATTTTCCTGATCTTCTGAAACATCTTTTGCCTGTAGGTGTACATGTATATCTATTTGTGAGGGCTCGCTACAGGGTGAACTTTGGAATTTGATACCAATCCATCCCTGGCCATCCACATCTCGGGTAAAGCTACGTGATGCGACAGTATTGGCAAAAGAAAAAAATGTACTTTCATGGCAACGCTTTTCACCTATGCGCTCAATAATAAGTTTGTATTCAAGATCGAGCATTGCATTGAGACGATCGCGACTAACATAACGTGATGACTTGCCATAAATTGAATCACTAAACTGCATGTCATAAGCGGATATTGCTTTGGCTATAGTACCTGCGGCACCACCTACACGGAAGAACCAGCGTGCGGTTTCTTGTCCGGCTCCAATCTCAGCAATGGTACCGTATTGACCTTTATCCATATTGATGGAAAGTGCTTTTTGATGAACGTTGGTGATTTGATCCACAGTTGGATTGCCCTAAATATTGAATAACAGTACTGAGTATAGTCAGTCTTTTATGGGCTGTGCTGAATATTGGGAAGGGTTTAATATTTATTTTAAAGAATATAAACCCTGCTGATACTCAGAGGGTTTATATTCTTTTATGGAGGGCTAATTTCTATATTCTTAAGGAGGCGTAAGAGCTGTTACAAAATGATTTGTGATGCCTTACGATTTTTTGCATATTGGCAAAGACGTTTAACAACGCGATCATTAATACTGTTTTTATCGAAGTCACCGTCGATATGTTCTTCACCGGCGGGCAAGCCAATTAATAGCTCCAGTGCTTCCTCGTAATGCTTAATTGGGTAAATATTAAACAGACCTTTTTCAATGGCATCGACAACATCCTGTCTTAACGATAAATTTTTAATATTTACTGCAGGGATAATGCAGCCCTGTTTTCCAGTAAGGCCACGTTGATTACAGATATCATAGAAGCCTTCAATT
>Ga0316204_10002963_pt1 | contig 36002 bp, 36 predicted proteins | sample 6monrhotite_MG_2_FD_205661 | JGI IMG/M metagenome (GOLD analysis project Ga0316204, IMG submission 205661) | Microbial mat bacterial communities from mineral coupon in-situ incubated in ocean water Damariscotta River, Maine, United States -... | ecosystem: Environmental > Aquatic > Marine >... | reverse complement strand
CGACTATCTTTGCAGCGATGCTAAGGAAGGCTCAATGATCCGGTATACTCTCAAATGCGCCAATGATCACCAGTTTGAAAGCTGGTTTCAGTCGGCTGACGCTTTTGACAAGGTCAAGGCTGCCAATATGGTGGCCTGCCCGGATTGTGGTGATACTGCTGTTACAAAGGCAATAATGGCCCCGAAAGTACGCACAGCGCGCGGTGCAGCGCAGACTCCTGTCGAGGAAATTAAGAAACCCCTTTCCACACCGACGACCGAGCAGGAAAAAATACTTGCAAAGCTGAAGTCGGAAATTGAAGCCAACTCAGATTACGTCGGTATGAATTTTGCCAAGGAAGCACGGGCAATTCACGACGGTGATGCGCCGGCACGCGCAATTTATGGCGAAGCAAAGCTTGAAGAGGCCAAATCGCTTATAGAGGATGGGGTGCCAGTAGCCCCCCTACCCTTCACACCGAACCGAAAAACAAACTAAGGGGTTAGCCAATGACTGTACTTATTACCGGGGCAAACCGGGGAATTGGCCGTGCTCTCTTTGAACTTTATAAGACTGATGGCACTGAAGTTATTGGAACCACAAGGGGCGCGGCTCCTGACGAGAGCTGGGTTACCCTGGATGTGGCAGATCCCGTTTCGCAGCAAGACATGGCGCGAAAGCTTGAGAATAAACCTGTTGAACTGCTGGTTTGCAACGCTGGGGTCTATCTTGATAAAGGGCATAGCCTCGCAGACGGTTATGGTGCCGAAACATGGGCCGAAAGCTTCGCGGTAAACGTGACTGGGGTATTCCTTACCGTGCAGGCAATGCTTGCAAATCTGCAGCTTGCAAACACTCCGCGAATTGCGATTATTTCGTCTCAGATGGGCTCTGACACAAGAGCCCCCGGCGGCTCATACGCGTATCGAGCATCAAAAGCTGCTGCGCTGAATCTAGGCCGAAACTTAGCGACAGATCTAAAAGGACTTGGGATCGCGGTCGGCATCTATCATCCTGGTTGGGTCCAAACCGATATGGGCGGTGCAAGTGCTGAAATTACTGAAACCGAAGCTGTCTCAGGTTTGAAAAGCCGGTTTGCAGAGCTTTCGCTTGAAACCACAGGGTCCTTTCTGACCTGGGACGGCCGGACACACTCCTTTTAAGGTTCGCAGAGACAACGCACCGCACTTGCTCTTGGGGCGTATCCCCCCTAAGAAAACCTCGGTTTATAGAAAGCTAGGGCTAAGGGATATTCCATGCCGCTTTTGGTAGTTAAATTCGGGGGCACCTCTGTTGGCTCTCTGGACAAAATCCGCCGCGCTGCAAAACGCGTCGGCGTTGAAGTCGCACGGGGCTATGACGTTATCGTCATCGTTTCAGCGATGTCCGGAAAGACCAACGAGCTGGTCAACTGGGTTGGCGAAACGTCACCGTTGTTTGATGCACGCGAATATGACGCCGTGGTCAGTTCTGGCGAAAACGTAACTGCTGGTTTAATGGCGCTTACACTTCAGGAAATGGATGTCCCGGCGCGAAGCTGGCAGGGCTGGCAAGTGCCGGTGATGACAACCTCTGCCCATTCCGCAGCACGTATAGAGGATATTCCAACAGAAAACCTGAATGCCAAGTTTGACGAAGGAATGCGCGTTGCTGTGGTTGCTGGTTTTCAGGGGATCAGCCCGGAAGGGCGCATCACCACACTTGGTCGGGGCGGATCGGATACGACAGCCGTCGCCTTCGCCGCTGCCTTTGGCGCAGAACGCTGCGACATCTATACCGATGTTGACGGAGTCTATACAACCGACCCGCGGATCAGCGAAAAAGCCCGCAAACTCGACAAGATCGCATTCGAAGAGATGCTGGAGCTCGCTTCATTGGGGGCCAAGGTTCTTCAGACGCGTTCGGTAGAACTTGCAATGCGCTACAAGGTTAAGCTGCGCGTCCTGTCCAGTTTTGATGAACAAACAGAAACATCCGGCACATATGTCTGTGACGAGGAGGAAATTATGGAATCAAATGCAGTTTCCGGCGTCGCCTATTCGCGCGACGAAGCAAAGATGACCCTTATTTCGGTCGCTGACCGGCCCGGTATTGCGGCTGCCATCTTTGGGCCGCTGGCGGATGCTGGCGTTAACGTTGACATGATCGTGCAAAATATATCCGAAGAAGGTCGTACCGATATGACCTTCTCTTGCCCGACAGATCAGGTTTTGCGTGCCGAGAAAGCCCTGCAGGGGGCCAAGGCGGAAGGCAGCATAAATTACCACGATCTTGTTGCTGATCAGGATGTTGCCAAAGTGTCGGTCGTGGGTATTGGGATGCGCTCGCACGCTGGTGTTGCCGCGCAAATGTTCCATGCACTTCATGCTGAAGGAATAAACATTAAGGTCATCACAACCTCTGAAATCAAGATTTCCGTCCTGATTGACCGGAAATATATGGAACTTGCCGTCCAAGCCCTGCATGATGCTTTTGAACTGGAAAAAAGCGCTTAAAGGGGCCCATGGCCGAACAAACAGAAAGTGAAAGCCGCAAACTTCTCAGACGTTTGCGCGATACATTGGCGGAAGACAGTGCTGGTCAGACCCGTCTGGACCGGATCATGCATCTGACTGCGGATTCGATGCAGACGGAAGTTTGCTCAATATACCTGTTCCGTGACGCTGAGACGCTGGAACTTTGTGCGACAGAAGGTTTGAACCCTGAATCTGTTCACCAGACTCGGCTTAAACTTGGAGAAGGTCTGGTTGGGCGCGTCGCGAAATTCACAAAATTGATCAACACGGCGAACGCCCCTCAGGAAAAGGGCTTTCGCTTTATGCCCGAAACTGGCGAAGAAATTTATTCTTCTTTTCTGGGTGTACCCGTCCAGCGGCTGGGCGAACGCCTTGGCGTATTGGTCGTACAATCCAAAGAAGCCCGACAGTTTTCTGAAGACGAAGTCTACGCGCTGGAAGTGGTCGCAATGGTTCTGGCTGAAATGACCGAACTTGGTGCTTTCATTGGCGAAGGCGCAGCATTGTCTGCGCGGCATCAGCAACCCGTCATGCTCAAAGGTGGGGTTGGACAGGAAGGAACGGCCGAAGGTCATGTATTTCTGCACGAACCCCGCGTCGTCGTAACAAACCCTATCGCTGACGATCCACATGCCGAATTGCAACGCCTGCAGGAAGCAATTGATCAGTTGCGCGTTTCCGTGGATCAAATGCTGACGAGTGCAGGGACAGGCGACAAAGAGCAGATGCAGGTGCTTGAAGCCTACAGGATGTTTGCCAATTCCAAAGGCTGGATGCGCCGTATGGAGGAGGATATCGCGCGCGGCCTATCTGCAGAGGCTGCGGTTGAAAAAGAACAATCAACGGCCCGCGCGCGCCTATCTCAGGTTCCTGACGCTTACCTGCGTGACCGGTTGCATGACCTTGACGATCTGTCGAACCGTCTGTTGCGCATCCTGACCGGGCAAGGCAAGGATACTGGTGCCGAAATGCCGGATAACCCAATTCTGGTTGCGCGCAACATCGGCCCCGGAGAGCTTTTGGAATATGGCCGATCGCTGAAAGGTATCATTCTTGAAGAGGGGTCCGTTGGCTCGCACGCCACGATCGTTGCGCGCGCGCTTGCTATTCCACTAATTATTCACGCAGAACGTATCACCAACGAAGCGCTGAATGGCGACCACGTGATGGTTGATGGCGAACAAGGTATTGTGCATTTGAGGCCTGACGATACCGTCGTCAGCGCGTTTCGTGACAAGATGGCAATGCAAGCTCAGGCACAGGAACGCTATACCTCTATCCGGGACAAACCAGCCGAAACTCTTTGTGGAACAATTATCAGCCTGACAATGAATGCTGGCCTGATGGCGGATTTGCCGTCACTGGACAATTCAGGTGCAGATGGCGTCGGGTTATTCCGTACCGAACTCCAATTTCTTGTCCGAAACAAGGTGCCGCGCCGTGGGGAACTTGCTGCGCTTTACGGGCGGGTTATGGATGCGGCGCATGGCAAGCGCGTCATTTTCCGCACACTCGACATAGGGTCTGACAAGGTGTTGCCCTATATGAAGCCACAGGATGAACCAAATCCCGCTTTGGGCTGGCGTGCTATCCGGGTCGGGCTTGATAAACCCGGGGTTATGCGGATGCAGCTTCAGGCGCTTCTGCGCGCCGCAAATGGCCGTCCTATGTCGATCATGTTTCCAATGGTTGCGCAGTTTGAAGAGTTTAAAGAAGCTCGGTCCTTTGTGTACAAAGAAGTGGAGAGAGAGCGCCAGCTTGGGCACGTCTTGCCAGAATCTTTGGAAGTGGGAGCGATGCTTGAGACGCCTTCGCTTGCCTTTGCGCCGCGCCAATTCTTCGAAATGGCAGACTTTATTTCCATCGGGGGCAATGATCTTAAACAGTTTTTCTTTGCCGCTGACCGCGAAAATGAACGCGTGCGAAAACGCTATGACACATTGAACGTTAGTTTCCTGACGTTTCTTGAGCAAATCGTTCAACGCTGCAACGAGACAGACACACCTGTCTCATTTTGCGGAGAGGATGCAGGAAGGCCTGTTGAAGCCCTGTGTTTTGCAGCGATGGGCCTTCGCGCACTTTCGATGCGACCGGCCTCAATTGGGCCAGTAAAATCAATTCTGCGTCGTTCAAACCTTGCTGAAGTTAAAGAAGTGATCGAAACCGCACGTGCACGTGGCGATCAATCCGTCCGCCCGGCGATCTTGGATTGGTTGACAAAAGAGAACTGAGGACACCGCGCACAATGCAGATACGATCTGCAAGCTGGTTAACCTCGTGTTCTACTCGGCGTCCGCTTTCTGGACCATCCCTGTCACGCCTTCCCAGCTTCCCTCAACCAACTCTTGCCCTAGAACCCGCTCTGGGTTGGTGGGTGGCGGCATCTCAACACCTTCGAGTTTGCTAAATCCGAAACGGCCGTAATAGGATGCATCCCCCACAAGCATAACGCGCTTCCAGTCATTTTTGCGTGCAATTTCAAGACTTTCCTGAATGAGATATCCCCCAAGACCTTCGCCCTGCCGGGTCGGGTGAACGGCGACAGGCCCCAGCAGCAAGGCGGGACGTTTCCCGATACGAACTGGCCAAAACCGAATTGCCCCTGCCAGAATTCCATCTTCGTCCCGAGCAACAAGAGATAGCTCACGCACAGCTGGAATCCCGTCACGTAAACGATAGGACGAAAGCGCCTCACGCCCCGGTGCAAAGCAAAGGTCATAGATCGCTTCTACTTCCCACCAATCCGTTGCTGTTTCTTCTGTTAGCCGATACACCGCCAGCGCTTTCCTAAAGTCACCAAACTTTTCTCTGGAAACGCCCCTAACACGACGTTACCAGTTGGGCAAACATTGGGAGCAAAGATGTTCTACAGACCTGAAGATGGCCACAACCTTCCCCACAATCCATTTAACGCCATTGTTACCCCAAGACCCATTGGCTGGATATCAACACGGGACAGTTCCGGGGTCGATAACCTTGCGCCTTATTCCTTTTTCAACGCGGTCGCCTATGACCCGCCGCAAGTCATGTTCGCGTCTTCCAGCGCAAAGGCGGATCGTGGAGATACGAAAGACAGTGTTGCAAATATCCGGGATACCGGGGTCTTCTGCGTGAACATCGTTGAATATTCGGCGCGCGATGCAATGAACATAAGCTCAGGGGAACATCCCGCTGGCAAAGACGAGTTTCTGCTTGCTGGAATCGAAAAATCCGAATGCGAGACAATTAAATGCAGCCGCGTCGCAAATGCACCCGCAAATCTGGAATGCAAACTGACCCAGATTGTAAGATTGCCCGGTGCCGCAAATATCGTTGTGTTCGGAGAGGTCACAGGCATTCATATGCGTGACAATTGCATGAAGGATGGCCGGTTTGACATCACCAGCTTTCACCCTCTCGCACGTCTTGGTTATCGTGACTATGCACGCGTTACAGAGCTCTTTAGCCTTAACAGGCCGGACGACTGAGGATTCTTCATGGCAAAGACAATGATCGGTATAATTGGCGGCTCGGGCATCTACGATATAGATGGCCTCAAAGACGCTGAGTGGCAGGCAGTAGAAAGCCCCTGGGGCACCCCTTCAGACGAAATTTTGACGGGTTCTCTTGATGGGGTGGAAATGGCTTTTTTACCGCGGCATGGCCGGGGTCATGTCCACAGCCCGACAACAGTGCCGTACCGCGCCAACATTGATGCGCTGAAGCGTATTGGCGTCACAGACGTGATTTCTGTTTCTGCCTGCGGATCTTTCCGCGAAGAAATGGCGCCTGGTGATTTTGTGATCGTTGACCAGTTTATCGACCGCACCTTTGCGCGCGAAAAAAGCTTTTTTGGAACCGGGTTTGTAGCACACGTAAGTGTTGCGCACCCAACCTGTCCGCGCCTGTCAGACGCCTGTGAGGCTGCTGCAAAAGACGCTGGTATCAATGTACACCGGGGCGGTACTTATCTGGCGATGGAAGGGCCACAGTTTTCAACGCTCGCTGAATCCAAGATGTACCGGGAAAGCTGGGGGTGTGATGTGATTGGGATGACCAATATGCCCGAAGCCAAACTCGCCCGCGAGGCAGAGCTTTGCTACGCCTCAGTTGCAATGGTTACAGACTACGATAGCTGGCACCCGGATCACGGCGAAGTGGACGTAAGCGAGATTATCAAAACACTTATGGGTAACGCGGATAACGGTCGGGAAATGGTTCGTCGTCTACCCGCGCTTTTGGGCATTCAACGGCCTCCCTGCCCGCATGGCTGTGATCGGGCGCTTGAGTTTGCTGTTCTCACACATCCCGACGCACGCGACCCAGCGATGGTTGCCAAGCTGGATGCCGTGGCTGGCCGGATTCTAGGATAAGTCATGCTTGGTTGGCTCGATCAGATGACCCAACCTGACAGACGCTACAAGTTTGGCCGTCACCTGGAAGCGTTGACAGACGAGGTGTTTCACGTTTTTCGCTGGACGCTGATGGTTGGCTTTGCCCGGTTTCTTGCGACAGAGTTTCCTTCGCCCCTGCTAGATTTGCTTTACTGGGCGCTTGCGATGTTGCTGTTCGGATACTTGTCCTCTCGCTTCCTTCTCCGTCCGGAGTTGCGAATTTTCCAAACACGGGACCAGCTTTGGAAGCGGCTTTTGCAAAGCTTTGTGAACTTTTTGCTGTGTATCGTAATATTTGTGCTTGTCCTTTGGACAGTTCAGGAATTAAGCGCAACTATCGCCCAATACCGCACTATTGTTAACTAGGGATCAGGATGAATAACAACAAAACTGTCAAAGACTACATCCGCACGATTGTCGACTTTCCTCATGAAGGGATCATGTTCCGCGATGTCACAACGCTTTTCGCTGACCCGCGCGGGTTTCGCATGGCAATTGACCAGATGTTGCACCCCTACGCGGGAATGCGGATCGACAAAGTTGTTGGTCTTGAAGCGCGCGGGTTTATTTTGGGTGGTGCGATTGCCCACCAGCTCTCAGTAGGTTTCGTCCCTATTCGCAAAAAGGGTAAGCTGCCGGGAACCACAATTTCAGAAGAATATAAGCTGGAGTATGGCGAAGCGATTGTCGAAATTCATGATGACGCGCTATTGCCCGGCGAAACGGTTTTGGTTGTGGATGATCTGCTTGCAACTGGCGGTACAGCGGAAGCCGGTATCAAACTGATCGAGCGTCTTGGCGCAGAGATTGTTGGTTGCGCCTTTATAATTGATTTGCCGAATCTGGGTGGCCGTAAAAAGCTCGAAGCAATGGGAATGGACGTCTATGCGCTTTGTGAATTCTCGGGGCTGTAAACCGTAAATTAACTAAACCCACCTAAAGCTGATCTTGCCTGACAGAAACAGGCGCTGCTTGTACACACGTAAGACATTGATCGCCCTGTTGGTTTCGCCATCAGGGCGATCATATTTATTGCTAATCGTTCTTCGAAAAAATCACACCGGGATTCATTATTCCATGAGGATCAAGCGATGTTTTAATCATGCGCATCAGTGCAATTTTCGCAGGTGACCCATAGCGCAACAGATCGTCGGTTTTTAGGCGCCCAATCCCGTGCTCTGCACTAAATGAACCCTCGAATTCGTGCACAAGATCATGCACCAATCCTTTGATTTCGTCCCGACGCTCAGAGTACGCTTCTTTCTTCTGCCCCTCTGGAGGAAACACATTGTAGTGCAGGTTTCCGTCACCAAGATGTCCGAAACTGTTGATGCGGAACTTGCCCAAGGCAGAGACAGCCTGCCCCGCCACCTCCAAAAACTCGGGTATCGCGCCAAGCGGCAGTGAAATATCATGGCTGGATATCGCGCCCACCCGCGAATTCGCCTGCGGAATATGTTCACGTACAGACCAGAATTCCTGCCTTTGTGTCTCTGATTGCGCGACAAGCCCGTCGGTGACAAGACCAGCATCCAGACCCTGTTCAAAGATATTTTCAAGAATTCCGGCCGCGCTCATAGCGACTGGCAAACCAAGGTCAACAAGAACCGACCATTCAGGCATCTGATCAAATGGAACACGAACATCCGGCAAATGTTTCGTCAGAAAATCGAGCCCCGTGCGATGGATCAATTCAAATGCGCTGACGCCACCGCCTGAAATATCTTGCGCGATTTCGAGCAGTTTCAGTGCATCGGACGGGTTGGTGACGACAAAAAGCGCAGTTCCCTGCTCTGCAGGCCTTGGAAAAAGTTTCAATGTCGCTGCGGTGATAACGCCTAAGGTACCCTCTGCCCCGATCAGCAAATTCCGAACGTCATAACCAGTGTTATCCTTGCGAAGCCGCGTGAGCCCATTCCAGATTTCACCATCTGGAAGAACCGCTTCAAGCCCTAGGCATAAATCCCGCATATTTCCGTAGCGCAGCACATTTACACCCCCCGCGTTTGTCGCGAGATTACCACCAATACGGCAACTTCCTTCTGACGCCAGTGAAAGAGGGAACAGACGTCCAGCCTCTTCGGCGGCTGCCTGCACATTTTCCAAAATCGCACCTGCTTCGGCGGTAAGCACGTTCTCTTCCGGAAACACCGCGCGGATTTGCGTCATACGCTCGAGCGACAAAATAACGGGTGCCGGACCTTCGGGCAGGACTTGCCCACCGACAAGCCCTGTGCCACCGCCATAAGGTACAACCCCGACCTTCGCAGCCGCGCAGGCCCGGATGATTGTCGAAACCTGTTCCACATCACGTGGCGCAACCAGTAAGCCCCCTTGACCTGAAAACCTTCCTCGGGGTTCTTCCAGATAAGCGGGGGTCAGCGGGCGGAACGATGACTCTGGCAGCTGAGCGCGAAGCAATGTTTCAAAGGCGTCATTTGCGGGGGTCAGCATCCTACACTCCTGCATCTCAAAGCTTACATCCGATGCTGGACCCCTTATCCAGCTCCGGTCTTGCCACGCCGGTCAATACGCAGGTTCGCATAGAGTACATGCGTTCGCCAGCGCCCATTGATCTGTAAATAACTTTGCGCAACGCCTTCATATTTGAAACCGGTCTTTTCCAGAACACCACGCGATGCGATGTTTTCAGGCAAACATGCAGCTTCTACTCGGCTAAGGTCAAGTTCGTGAAAGGCGTAAAACGTAACAGCCTCTATCGCTTCGCGCATGAAACCCTGACGCGCCCATGGGGCGCCAATCCAATACCCAAGGGTTGCCGCCTGCGCAGGGCCCCGTCGAATGGTGTCTAAGGTGACAGCGCCGATCAATCTGTTCTCTGCGCGGTAAATAAGAAACAACGGAACCGCCGAGCCGTTCGCGATTGATCTTTGCGCCCAGTAAACCCGGTTGGTAAACCCCTTACGGCTTAGGTGGTCAGAGGACCAAGTCGGCTCCCACGGCTTTAAAAACTCAGCACTTTCACGACGCAAGGAAGCCCAACTGCGATGGTCGCTATGAACGGGCGGACGCAATGTCATCCGTTCCGTCTCGATACGAACCTTGCGCCGCAATCCAAGCATCAGGCAGCAAGCCTGTTCTGCAGTTCTTCAAGCGTTGGTGCATGATCAACCGGGCCATAAAGGGCAAGGGTCGGTTTGATGCCGGTCGCCAGTGCGCCAGCAAACTCCCGAACCGCGCGCGTCGTAACTGCATCTACCTTTTCAACCGTTTCCGAAACAAGCGGCACCCGGCCCCAGATTGCGACCATCCGCGCAAGGCGCTCTGCACGCGATGACGGGCTTTCCAGCCCCATCAGCAGCCCTGCTTTCATCTGTGCACGGGCGCGGGCGACTTCTGCTTCGGACATATCATCCGCAGAGCGTTTCAGTTCGTCCATGGTCAATCCGGACAGTTCACCGATCTGCTCAGCACTCGTGCCCGCATAGATGGTCATCAGGCCCGAGTCAGCGTAAGCACCAGCCTGTGCGAAGATCGTGTAGCAAAGCCCGCGTTTCTCGCGGATCTCCTGAAACAGACGTGATGACATCCCACCACCGAGCGCAGCTGCGTAAATTTGCGCAGTATAAATATCGTCGTCCCTGTAGCCCGGGCTTTCAAACGCCATCGCCATGTGAACTTGCTCAAGGTCTTTTACGACACGCTTTTCGCCACCCGTGTAAAGGGCGGGTTGCGATTTAGGTGACTGGCTGCCCTGAAGGTGGCCAAACAACACCTCAGCACGCTTAACAAGGTCTGCATGGTCAACTGCCCCTGCTGCCGCCAGAATCATCTGATCGGGCCCGTATTGTTCCCCTACAAACCCGGAAAGATCGTTACGCGAAAAAGCACTGACCCGTTCTGCGGGGCCAAGAATTGTCCGTCCCAGAGGCTGGTCTGGATAGGCCTCTTCCTGCAGCCAGTCAAAAACCACGTCATCGGGCGTATCAAGCGCCTGGCCGATTTCCTGAAGGATCACGCCGCGCTCGACCTCTATTTCGTCATGGTCGTAGACGGGGTTGAGCAAAATATCCGAGATCACATCAAGCGCCAAAGGCACATCTGATTTCAGTATCCGCGCATAATAGGCCGTCATCTCGCGGCTGGTGTAAGCGTTTATATATCCGCCAACATCTTCGATGGCCTCGGCAATCTGTAGTGCGCTCCGGGTTTTGGTGCCTTTAAAGGCCATATGTTCCAGAAAATGCGCAATGCCGTTTTGTTCGGGCCGCTCATCACGGCCACCCGCCATGACCCAGATACCGAGAGAAGCCGATTGAAGTCCCGGCATGTTCTCTGTGACAATGCGGAAACCATTAGACAGTGTATGAAGTTCTACGCTCAAAGGGCCAAACGCTCCCGTATCAAAGTTTCTAACGCACCAAGGTCATTCGCAACTTCGGTCACGCGTTCATCTCGTTCAAATAGATCAGCCATTCGCGGCGGAAGCGAAATATCCTGTCCGCACGCCGCTTTCACCGCGGCTGGGAATTTTGCCGGGTGCGCTGTTGCAAGCGTTATCATTGGCGTCACACCCAAATGGTCAGCAGCGACTTTCACACCAACCGCAGAATGGGGGCAAAGTACTTCGCCAGTGTGCATAAAGGCAGATTTTATCATTGCCGAGGTTTCCTCTTCGGAGACCCGACCAGAAACAAAAAGACCGCGCAGTCGCTCCAATGCACCTTGAGAAACATTGAAGCTGCCGCCAGATTTCAATTCATCCATCAACTGCGCGACTGCCGCGCCTTCGCGATCATATACATCAAACAGTGCGCGCTCAAAATTCGAGCTTACCTGAATATCCATTGAAGGACTGATTGACGGTGTAACACCCATAGTGGTGTAAGCCCCGGTTGTCAGTGTGCGGTGCAGAATGTCGTTCTGATTGGTCGCAATCACCAGCTTGTCGATAGGCAGGCCCATCTTCTTGGCAATGTAGCCTGCAAAGATATCGCCGAAGTTGCCGGTTGGCACAGTGAAGCTGACTTTGCGATGCGGTGCACCCAAAGAAACGGCCGAGCTAAAATAGTAAACCACCTGCGCCAGTACGCGACCCCAGTTGATCGAGTTAACACCAGCCAGGCGCACGCCATCACGAAACTCAAAGTCATTGAACATGTCTTTGAGCCGCGCCTGGCAGTCGTCAAAGTCTCCGTGTACCGCCAACGCATGAACGTTGGCTTCTACCGGAGTTGTCATCTGACGCCGTTGTACTTCGCTGACGCGGCCATGGGGGAACATGACAAACACATCAACCGCCTCAAGACCACGAAACGCTTCTATCGCGGCAGAACCGGTATCGCCCGATGTCGCCCCGACGATCGTGATACGTTCTCCCCGACGCGCCAAAGCCTTTTGAAACATTTGGCCGATAAGCTGCATCGCGAAATCTTTGAACGCCAGTGTCGGGCCGTGAAACAGTTCAAGCAGGAAATGGTTTGGCGCGAGTTGCACCAGCGGTGCACGGGCGTCATGCCTAAAACCTGCATAGGCTTTCTCAATAATCTCGCCAAATTCTGAATCCGAAAAGGTATCACCGATAAACGGGCGCATGATGCGATAGGCGACCTCTTCATAGGACAACCCGGCAAGCGCCGCGATTTCCGACTTGGGCATCGCCGGCACGGATTCAGGCACATATAGCCCGCCGTCACGCGCCAGCCCTGTCAACATCGCTTCTTCAAAACTTAAAGTCGGGGCGCTGCCCCGGGTCGAGATATATCGCATCCTGAATGGTGCCTTTACTTCGTTCGTTGCCTGATACGCCACAGAATGGCGGCTGTCATCCCCAACCACACAAAAGCTAGTGAAAACCATGTGATCGCGTAGCCTAAGTGATCATTTGGTATGCCTGAAATGTCGACAGGCAAGGGCGTCACGGATGGGTCTGATTCCGAGGTTTCCCGTACCACAATAAAAATAGGCTCCGCTTTCAGAGCTTGAGCCATCGCGTCGACATCGCGCGCAAACCAAATGTTTTCTGCTAAGTCAGGCGCAGGGGTGTACCCGTCCACCTCATCAGGCCAATGTAAATTTCCATTTACCTCAACGTCCAATGCCTGACGTGGGGCGTCTTTTTGGTTGACGCCGACAAAACCTCTGTCCAGTAGTATGCGCCGCCCATCCGTCTCAAAGGCCGATACGATGCGATAGCCTGCACCAACTTGTTTCAGGCTGACCAAAACATGCAGTTCGTCTTGCGTAATAGTTCCTGTTGCCTGAACCGGCAGGTACTTGTCACGCTCCGGATCTGGCTCGGAAGGTACGGCAATCGGGGTGTCTTTGATGCGGGTTGTGATCTCGTTCAGAATTCCGTTTTTCCAAGCCAAACGCTGCACCTGCCAGGTTCCAAGCCCCAACAAAATCGCCACGCCAATCACTCCAAAAAGAAAAGGCAGAATCATTGGTCTGGACAAAAGGATACTCCCGAATTGAAAAACGCGGAGCCGATGGCTCCGCGTTTTGCATTATCTGTTTTAGTGCAGGTTATTCAACCTCTGACCTTGCTCAGGCGCCCCAGATGTAAACGGCAGCGAACAGAAACAGCCAGACCACATCAACGAAGTGCCAGTACCAGGCTGCAGCCTCGAACCCGACATGATGATCCGGTGTAAAGTGACCTTTCAATGCGCGCATTAAGCAGACGAACAAGAAGACGGTACCAAGCAAAACGTGGAAGCCGTGAAAGCCGGTCGCCATGTAGAAGGTCGATGGGTAGATACCATCGGTGAACCCAAATGCCGCATGGCTGTACTCGTAGGCCTGAAAGAACGTGAACAGTGCTCCAAGAATAATCGCCAGGATAAGACCATTGATCAGGTCTTTGCGGTTGTTTTCATGTGCTAACGCGTGGTGTGCCCATGTACAGGCCGCACCGGAACACAGCAGGATCAGCGTGTTGATCAATGGCAGGTGAAACGGGTCAAACGTTTCAATCCCGGCAGGTGGCCAAATGCCATCAATAGCTGGCGAACCTTCGGTCATCGGGTACATTGCATGTTTAAAGAAAGTCCAGAACCATGCCGAGAAGAACATAACCTCTGACATGATGAACATGATGAACCCAAGACGCAGGCCGATCCGCACTACAGGTGTGTGGTCACCGGTCTGGCCCTCGGTGACCATTTTGGACCACCATGCGAACATGACATAAAGCACTAGTGCAAGGCCGATAAAGAAGAGATAGGGAATGCCTTCAGCCATCCACATAACTGCGCCAAAGAGCATGACAAACGCGCCGAGTGCCCCAAGCAGTGGCTCAATCGCCGGTGGTAGAATGTGATAGTCGTGGTTTTTTTCGTGTGCCATGCGTGTTCCCTCGTTGGAGGCTTAGTTAACAGGGGCCGAAGCCGCAGTCGAGAGGCTTGCCGTCTCTTCGGGTAATTCGGTTTCGTAGAATGTGTAAGACAGCGTGATGTGCTGCACATATTTTGCTTCGCGGTCGTCTACAATTTCTGGATCAACGTAAAAACTTACGGGCATCATGACCCGTTCGCCGGGCTGTAAAACCTGCAATTCAAAGCAAAAACAGTCAATCTTGGTGAAAAAAGAACCTGCTGCGTAGGGTGCAACATTGTACGACGCCGTACCGGCGATAACACGGTTCGTGGGATTATACGCTTCGTAAAAGGCCAACCCGGTTTCGCCAATTTTCAATTCTATTTCGCGCGCAACTGGTTTGAATTCCCACGCCATATTCCGGTCGACGGAGGCATCAAACCGGATAGAGATTGTTCGATCGAGAATCGTGTCTGATGAGGTCGTCGCAGTATTTGTCGTGCCGCCGTAACCCGTTACTTTACAAAACCAGTTGTAAAGCGGGACCGACGCCCAGGCGAGCGCGCCCATGACAAGGACGACTCCGACCAACAACGAAGCAGTTTTCTGGATGCTTGTCAGTTTACTCATTCGCTTGCCCCAGATGTTGCAGCCCCTAGCCCGGTGTTCTGCTCATAGGCAGAAGGCACATCGATAACCTTGACTTTAACCACTGTCAGGCCAAAAACAATTGCGACAAATCCGGCAAGTGCCAGCCCGACGCCCATATTGCGACTCATCCGGCGTTTGTGCAATTCGTGCTCGCGTCCAATCGCCATCACCAACCCCCTAAACCGAAGGGTTTCAAAGCGCCTTCAACCAAAAGCGCTCCGAAATGCAGGAACAAGTAGAGAAGCGAAAGTTTGAAAAACGCTTTTTCGACGCGGTATTGATCAGCCTCGGCGGCGGTTTCGTCACGACGCCAGATACCATATGCGCCTTTGATGAATAGCAGGTTCAGGACAATAGCCGTCGCCATGTAAATCGGACCACCGATAGATGTAAATCCGGCGCCCAGCGCAACAGGCGCAAGAAGCAGCGTGTAAACGAGGATATGCACACGCGTCACTTTGCGACCATGCGTGACAGTCAACATTGGGACACCTGCCTTCGAATAGTCGCCCTTCATGAACAGCGCCAACGCCCAGAAATGAGGTGGCGTCCACATGAAAGTAATCGCGAACATCAGGACGCTTTCAATTGAAACACCGCCCGTGGCAACGGCCCATCCAATCATCGGAGGGAAAGCCCCGGCAGCGCCGCCGATAACAATGTTCTGCGGCGTCCAGCGCTTCAACCACATGGTATAAATCACCACGTAGAAAAATATTGTGAAAGCCAACAAGGCCCCCGCCACAATGTTTGAGGCAAGCGCCAGCATAACAACAGACATAGCAGAAAGTGTGATCCCTATTGCGAACGCATCACCTTCGGTCACCTTGCCGCTTGGAATAGGACGCAATTGTGTGCGTTTCATCACGCGGTCAATGTCAGCATCCCACCACATGTTCAGCGCACCTGACGCACCCCCGCCGATTGCGATAAATAGGATAGAAGCAAAACCAACCATAGGATGCACGGATACCGGTGCAACCAGCAGACCGACAAAAGCGGTAAAAACAACCAAAGACATCACGCGCGGTTTCAGCAATGCGAAATAATCGCCAAACCCGGCTTCCACCGGGTCAGTACCTGCCTGCATGTTGATGCTTGTATCGCTCATGGCGTTCCTCTTCCTAGAGGCGGGGCGTTGTTATACGCCCCGTCTGATAGGTGTCAGTCGTTCAATGCAACGTTGACGTTCTGTGGCACACCCGCAAATTCGCTTTTTGCGCGCTGCAACCAAGCATCATAGGCAGCCTGGCTTACCACTTTAACTGTGATCGGCATGTAAGAGTGGTCTTTTCCGCATAGTTCAGAACACTGGCCAAAGTAGATACCCTCGCGCTCTGCAGCAAACCAAAGCTCAGCCAAACGGCCCGGAACGCCGTCTTGTTTCACACCAAAGGCAGGCATAGCCCAACTGTGGATCACGTCCGCTCCGGTGACCTGCATCACGATCGTTTTTCCGATCGGCACAACAACCGCGTTGTCAGTTGCAAGAAGCCACTCATCGCGTGAGTATCCGTCGCGTTCCAGACGCGCTTCCATTGCAGCGTTCAGCACGTAAGGCTGCACATCACCGTCTTCGTCACCCAATGTTGCAGGGTGGCCAAGCAGATAACTGTCAAAGCCAAACCCTTCGTCAACATATTCGTAACCCCAGTACCACTGATATCCAGTCACCTTGATGGTGATGTCAGCTTCTGGAATTTCCTGCTGCTTGAACAAAACCGGTAGCGAAAACGCCCCAATGAAAACCAGAATCACAATTGGAATCAGTGTCCAGGCAACTTCCAGAGGGGAATTGTGGGTAAACCGCGCTGGAGTGCCGTTCATACGGGCGTTGTAACGAACGATAATGTACGCCAACAAAGCTGTGACAAAAATAACAATCGCAGTGATGATCACGAGGACCATACCGTCGAGCCATTGTTGATCGCGGGCCAGTTCAGTCGCCGCAGGTTGAAACCCAAGAGCACCGTCAATTGGTGCGCCAACGATTTCCAACCCAGCGATTCCATCTTGGGCAAACGCTGCAAAGCTGGTGAAAACTGCGAGTGTGGCGGCCATAAGGCCAGAAAAATAGCTCAGAAGTCGCATATCTGTATCCTGTTCGCGTCCCGACGGAACAACCCGCCCGGAGGCCCGGCTCAAATATAAGCCGGATTCCCATTGTGTCCGGTGCGCTTGAAACCATATTAAGCGAGATGGAACAAGCAAATCATGCGCGGCAAACAGCCGCTTTTGCGTTTTTGCAACGAATTCAGCCGGAGTGCCCGTATGTCTTATACCCCCTTTCGCCCTTTTGACACCTCTTTGGATCAATCAGTGGCACTGGCTTTACTTCGCCAAGCAACCGGAGGCGCGGACGATGGTGAACTGTTTCTGGAACGCCGCCGATCCGAAGCACTTGTATTTGACGATGGGCGCGTAAAAAACGCAAGCTACGATGCATCAGAAGGGTTTGGTTTACGTGCTGTTTGCGGTGAAACTGCCGGATACGCTCATTCGACCGATATCAGCGAGGCGGCGCTAAAACGCGCTGTCGAAACGGCCCGGCTCGCGGTTGGTGCAGGCGGCGGAACGCTCGCAGATGCGCCAGCTCACACAAACAAACGGCTTTATACCGATTTAGACCCAATTGAACAGGCAGAATTTTCAGTAAAACTGGACGTACTGCGTGAGATTGATGAGTTCACCCGTGCGCTCGACCCACGCGTTGTACAAGTCTCGGCAACGATTGCGGCGTCTTTGCAGGAAGTAGAGATTTTACGCCCCGAGGGCGCTTTGCTTCGGGACGTACGCCCAATGGCCAGGCTGAACATCTCGGTCATTGTGGAAGAAAACGGGCGACGCGAATCTGGGTCCACCGGCGGCGGCGGGCGTACCGGCCTTTCAGACCTCATGGTTCGCGACAACTGGCAGAGCACCGCTCGTGAAGCGTTGCGTATCGCAGTGGTGAACCTGTCTGCCGTCCCTGCCCCGGCTGGTGTCATGGATGTCGTGCTCGGTGCGGGCTGGCCGGGCATATTGTTGCACGAGGCGGTCGGACACGGCCTTGAAGGGGATTTCAATCGCAAGGGAACATCAGCCTTCGCCGGCCTGATGGGACAGCAAGTTGCCGCCAAGGGCGTGACGGTGCTGGATGATGGAACGATTCCCGACAGGCGTGGATCCATCACCTTTGACGACGAAGGCACCCCCAGCGGCAAAAATACCCTAATTGAAGACGGGGTCTTGGTCGGCTTCATGCAAGACCGTCAGAACGCCCGGCTAATGGGCGTTAAGGCAACGGGCAACGGGCGGCGCGAATCTTACGCGCATGCCCCAATGCCACGCATGACGAATACTTACATGCTGGGTGGCGATGCGAATCCCACCGACATCTTGGCTGATCTGAAAGACGGCATTTATGCTGTTGGTTTTGGTGGAGGCCAAGTCGACATTACGAATGGTAAGTTCGTGTTTTCCTGCACAGAAGCCTACCGCGTTCAGAACGGAAAAGTCGGCGCGCCCGTGAAAGGTGCAACACTGATAGGCGACGGTGCCACAGCGATGAAACAAATTCGCGCCATCGGCAACGACATGGCACTTGATCCCGGCATAGGAAACTGTGGGAAAGCGGGACAATGGGTGCCAGTCGGGGTTGGCCAACCAACCTTGATGATAGGTGGTCTAACTGTTGGTGGTTCTGCGGCCTGATCAGCCACCCGCATCGCTGTAACAGAGTCTCGCGGAATTGGTGGCCAAACTGATCATTCCTGATGTTTACGCGGTGTTAACCGAGCGTGCGCATAGTGAGTCCACTAGCAGACGGAGTCACGATGGCAGAGGATCTTTTTTCTTCTAACCACACCCCACATCCCCCTCAGACGGACGAAGATTTGCTATCGTGGCTTCGCCTTATCCGTTCGCGTCGGGTAGGGGTAACCACTTTCTTCAGGCTGCTGCGGGAGCATAAAACAGCTGATGCTGCGCTTGTCGCATTGCCCGAAGTTGCCCGCAACGCAGGTGTTAAAGACTACGAGGTTTGCCCGAAAAACGTGGCGATAACAGAGATGTCACTGGCAAAAAAACTGGGCGTCCGGATGATCTGTTACGGCACGCCGGATTATCCGGCCACGCTTATGGATATTACGGATGCGCCACCAATTGTTTGGGTGCGGGGCGACACGACGCTGTTAAGTAACCCTATGATCGCCCTTGTTAGTGCAAGAAATGCCTCTAGCCTCGGGACGCGCATGGCCCGAAAACTGGCCGCAGAACTAGGTGAAGCCGGGTTTGTTGTGGTTTCAGGCCTCGCCCGGGGTATTGACACCGCCTCTCATCTCGCGGCCCTGCCAAGCGGAACCGTTGCTGTGTTCGGCGGTGGCGTCGATGTAATTTACCCACAGGAAAACGCAGCATTAGCCGACGAGATTTGCAAAACAGGACTTTGCCTGTCCGAACAACCGATGGGCATGCAGCCACAGGCACGGCATTTTCCGGCGCGCAACCGCATTATTTCTGGTTTGTCCAGCGCGGTCGTTGTGGTTGAGGCAGCCCTCAAGTCTGGCAGCCTGATTACGGCGCGTAACGCATTGGACCAAGGTCGTGAAGTTCTCGCAGTACCCGGACATCCGATTGACGCACGCGCATCTGGTTGTAACGCGCTCATTCGCGAAGGCGCAACACTCGTCCGCTCAGCGGAAGATGTGATAGAAGCGATTTCCCGGTCGCACACTGCAAACAACCAACCGCCGGAACCTCAGCCAGTGGCAAAAAAGAAACTGCCAAAGCGCAGTCTCAGGGAAATTTCGAAGCTACACACAGAAATTTTATCGCGGCTCGGCCCCAGCCCGATTGCCGAAGATCAGCTCATCCGAGACCTCGCTTTACCTGCAAAAGCTATCAATCCAGAGATAACAACACTGGAGATGGAAGGCCGCATCGAACGTCGTGCCGGAGGATTATTATCCATCGTTCGATAATCAGCTCGCTAGATACCATTGACATTCAACAGCAACACACCACATCTTGCGCCGCCATAAGCTCGCCCTCGAGTCGCGTTGATTTCTGAGTGGATTGTTGAGAGGAATTTTATGCCCGTCGTTGTTGTTGAATCCCCGGCGAAAGCCAAAACTATCAATAAATATCTGGGCGATGATTACACCGTTCTGGCATCTTACGGTCACGTGCGTGACCTGCCGCCAAAGGATGGGTCCGTCGACACCGACAACGGATTTGAAATGATCTGGGAGATCGGCGCAGATTCCCGCAAACACGTGAAAGCCATCGCTGATGCGCTGAAAGATGACAACGACCTGATCCTCGCAACCGACCCTGATCGCGAAGGTGAGGCGATCAGTTGGCATTTGCAGGAAGCGCTGACAAAACGCAAAGCAATCAAGAAAACCACGCCTGTGAAACGAGTGGTTTTCAACGCCATTACAAAATCAGCCGTAACAGAGGCTATGGCGCACCCACGTGAGATCGACGCCCCCTTGGTCGAGGCCTATCTTGCACGGCGCGCGCTTGACTATCTTGTTGGTTTCAACCTGTCGCCGGTGTTGTGGCGCAAATTGCCCGGCTCCAAGTCAGCCGGACGTGTTCAATCTGTCTGCCTGCGCTTGATCGTTGAGCGTGAGATGGAAATCGAGGTCTTTAACGCCCGCGAATACTGGTCTGTAAAAGCACAGCTTTCCACGCCGCGCGGTCAGGATTACGAAGTCCGGCTTACCGTTCTGGGTGGCCAGAAACTCGACAAGTATGACATCGCAACCTCCGAAGCCGCCGAGCTTGCCGTACATGCCGTCCAGTCACGCGATTTGACGGTTAAATCGGTTGAGGCAAAGCCCGCCAGCCGCAACCCGTCACCTCCCTTCATGACCTCGACCCTGCAACAGGAAGCAAGCCGCAAATTTGGCTTTGGCGCGCGTCAAACCATGTCTACCGCGCAACGCCTGTATGAAGCCGGGTACATTACTTATATGCGGACCGATGGAATCGATATGGCCCCGGAAGCTGTGTCTGCCGCCCGTGATGAAGTCAAAACCCGCTATGGCGACAGCTACGTTCCTGCGAATCCGCGCATCTACAAGAACAAGGCCAAAAACGCGCAGGAAGCGCATGAATGTATCCGCCCGACAGATATGTCTGTTGATGCTGCAAAGCTCGCCCGTCTCGAAGCGGATCAACGCAAGCTTTATGATCTGATCTGGAAGCGCACACTTGCGAGCCAGATGGAATCAGCCCGGATGGAACGCACCACGGTGGATGTCGCCAGTGCGGACGGCCAGGTTGAATTGCGGGCAACTGGTCAGGTCGTGATGTTCGATGGCTTTATGAAAGTCTATGAAGAAGGTCGTGATGACACTGTCGTAGATGATGACGACAAACGCCTGCCCCAAATCATGCAGGGCGAAGCCGCTGACAAAAAATCTGTCACACCTGAACAACACTTCACCCAGCCCCCACCCCGATACACCGAAGCAACACTGGTGAAACGGATGGAAGAGCTTGGTATCGGGCGGCCGTCAACCTACGCGTCGGTCGTGACGACGATTCAGGACCGTGAATATGTTCGAAAAGAAAAAAACCGCCTGATTCCAGAAGACAAAGGCCGGTTGGTCACTGTCTTTCTTACAAACTACTTCAGAAAATACGTTGGATACGATTTCACCGCAGACCTAGAAGAACAGCTAGACGATGTTTCTGCGGGGAATGCTGACTATAAAGAAGTGCTTGCACGGTTTTGGCGCGATTTTTCAGCTGCGATTGCAGAAACATCCGAACTTCGCATCACGGATGTTCTGGAAAAAATCAATGAGGTGTTGGAGCCGCACCTGTTCCCCCCTACCGAAGGCGGCGGTGACCCACGTCTTTGTCCAAACTGCGGGATTGGCCGCTTATCGATGCGGACGGCACGTTCCGGTGGAGCATTTATCGGCTGCTCAAATTATCCAGAGTGCCGTTTTACCCGCCCCTTCGGCCCCCCCGGCATTGAAGGCAGCGAAGTTGGACCAGATGGCAAATACCTGGGCGACGATGCAGGCGATAAGATCACATTGCGAAAAGGGCGATTTGGCCCCTATGTTCAGCGCGGCGACGCGACAGATGAGGTGCCAAAACCTCCACGTTCATCGCTGCCAAAAGGCTGGGCACAGGAAGACATCGATCTTGAGAAAGCATTGCAGTTGCTAAGCCTGCCGCGCGAACTTGGTCCGCACCCGGATGACAGCGAAATGGTTGAGGCCGGGCTTGGCCGCTATGGCCCCTTTGTCAAACACGGCAAGGTTTATGCGAACTTGCCAAACATCGACGAGGTTTTCGAAATAGGTATGAACCGGGCTGTCGAGGTATTGGCGCAGAAAGTTGCAAAAGGCGGCGCACGCACTGCGGCGAAACCCCTTGTTGAACTTGGAGAACACCCCGAAGGCGGACCAGTTAATGTCATGGAGGGCCGCTATGGCCCTTATGTGAAATGGCAGAAAGTCAACGCAACATTGCCCAAAGATGTGGAACCCACATCTGTAACAATGGAGCTTGCACTGCAACTGATCACCGAAAAAGCGGGTAAAAAGCCAACACGTAAAAAGGCTGCCCCGAAGAAAAAACCAGCGGCAAAGAAGGCGCCCGCTAAAAAGGCTGCTGCAAAATAAACCCGGACGGATGACAGCAACTATTGTGAGCGCAGCAAACTGGCGCTGCGGTGCGGCAATTCATTGACTCTCGCTCACGCTGTCGCCACAAATCCATCCAACGCAGAATTTGCAAAGGAGACAGAGATGAAAAAAGTCTACGGCTCGGCGGCCGAGGCACTTGAAGGTATCCTTCACGACGGCATGTTTATTGCGGCGGGCGGTTTTGGCCTCTGCGGCATTCCGGAACTTTTGCTTGAAGCGATCAAGGAAGCCGGCACCAAGGATCTGACCTTTGCTTCTAACAACGCAGGTGTTGACGATTTTGGGATTGGCATTTTGCTGCAGACCAAACAGGTCAAGAAAATGATCTCCTCCTACGTTGGTGAAAATGCAGAGTTCATGCGCCAGTTTCTCTCAGGCGAACTTGAATTGGAGTTCAACCCACAAGGCACACTCGCTGAACGGATGCGTGCCGGTGGCGCCGGTATCCCGGGATTCTACACAAAAACGGGCGTTGGAACTGTTATTGCTGACGGCAAAGAGCACAAGGATTTCAACGGTGAAACCTACATTTTAGAACGCGGCATCTTTGCTGATCTTTCGATTGTGAAGGCCTGGAAGGCGGATGCGACGGGCAACCTTGTGTTCCGCAAGACAGCACGCAACTTCAACCCACCCGCCGCGACCTGTGGCAAAATCTGCGTGGCTGAGGTTGAAGAGATTGTGCCAACCGGCTCACTCGACCCGGACAGCATTCACCTGCCCGGAATTTACGTGCACCGCCTGATTCAGGGTGAGCACGAAAAACGCATTGAACAACGCACCATCAGCGCAGCCTAAGGGGAGGACAGACCATGTGGGATCGAAATCAAATGGCCGCCCGTGCGGCGCAAGAGCTTCAGGATGGTTGGTATGTGAACCTTGGCATCGGTATTCCGACGCTGGTTTCAAACTATATTCCAAAAGGTGTAACAGTAACGCTGCAATCAGAAAACGGAATGTTGGGCATGGGCCCGTTTCCGACCGAAGAAAACATTGACGCTGATTTGATCAATGCCGGAAAACAAACTATTACCGAACTTCCGCAAACCTCGTATTTTGACTCGGCGCAAAGCTTTGGCATGATCCGCGGTGGGAAAATCGCGATGGCCATTCTGGGTGCGATGGAGGTTGCCGAAAACGGCGATCTTGCGAACTGGATGATTCCAGGCAAGCTGGTCAAGGGAATGGGCGGCGCAATGGATCTGGTGGCTGGTGTCGGTCGTGTTGTCGTTGTGATGGATCACACCTCAAAACACGGCGAGTCCAAGCTGCTTAAGGAATGCACGCTTCCGCTGACCGGCCAAGGCGTTGTTGACCGGATCATAACTAACCTGGGTGTTTTTGATGTTGTCGAAGGCGGACTGAAGTTGGTTGAGCTTGCAGACGGCGTCAGCGAGGAAGAAGCGCGCGCAGCAACAGAAGCGACGCTCGTGAACTGATTTAGTGATATCATCGCGAATACTTGAACCGGGGGCCAATCGCTCCCGGTTTTTTATTCAGTGCATCAATAATGCCTGAACCTTCATTCTATCTGCACTTTAAACGGCTGCACCTGTTGTTTTTTAAGTCTCTGGTCCATATTCTCGCCCCAATCAGCTACATAATCTCGCCCTATTGTGTCGCTAGTTCGCAGGCAATGACATTGAGCAACGCAAATACAGGCCCTTCCCTACCGCGTGCCGCACGGCGATGGCGCGATACTCTGCTGTTTGGCGGATTACTTGCGTTGGTTCTGATCGGCCTTGTCGCGCTTGCTGCGACAACTGAATGGGAAGAGATCAAAGCGCAGGTTTTGCGCCTGTCTTTCTTACTGTTTCTGGCGCTGTTCGGATTATCGGTTATCAACTATCTGTTGCGTGGTTTGAATTGGGCTTCTCATTTTTCCACTGGCGGAACGCCATTCATTAAAGGTTAAGTATGCTCTGGAAAACAACTGAATACGCTGGCTGGGGCCGGGTCCACACTGCAACAGGCCAGGTTGCACGACCGGAGCGCGTCTCCAATCTAGTTGCTGCGTTAAAGGAGACGCCCGCACCTGCAATAGGCATGTGCCGGTCTTATGGCGACGCTTCTTTGAATGATGGTGGGGCCGCAATAGATATGACCCGGTTGGACCGTATCATCGGCTTTGATCTTGATTCAGGCATTCTAGAGGTCGAAGGGGGATGCCAGATTGGTGAACTTGCACGCCTCTTTGCACCACGTGGCTGGCTGCCTGCCGTTATGCCAGGCACTGGATTTGCCACCGTTGGTGGTTGTATCGCAAATGACGTGCACGGGAAAAACCATCATGGCAACGGTTCATTCGGGCAACATGTGATCAGTATTGTTCTGATGACACCTTCTGGCAAGAAAGTCATTGGGCCGAAGAAATCTGCAAAGCTGTTTCAGGCCACAGTCGGTGGTCTTGGACAAACCGGCATTATTGTATCGGCCAAATTACAGATGCTGCCCTGCAAGGGCGATGTCATGATGGTGACAGAGCGTCGTGCGGAATCTTACGAGGACTTCCTGACGCTTCTCGACAATTCAACAGCAACATATTCAGTCGGCTGGATTGATGCAACGGCCAAAGGGAATGACCTTGGGCGTGGTATACTTGAAGAGGCTGAAACAGGCTCTGGCCTGATGGCCGCACAAAAGAAGCCAAAGTCCGTTCCATTCAATGCACCTGCTTTCGCGCTTTCAAAACCAATCGTAAAGGCATTTAACGCAGCCTACTATCGGCATGTTCCTGAAAGCGGGCGCACTTCGGTCAAACCGATAAACGACTTCTTTTTTCCGCTGGATGCAATTCATGACTGGAACAAGCTTTACGGGAAACGCGGCTTTCATCAGTTCCAATGTGTCGTTCCGATTGAGAAGGCACCTGCCCTGCGAGAGATGCTTGAGCTGATCGCACGGTCCGGGCTTGCGTCACCCTTGGCTGTTTTGAAACGTATGGGCGCTGGCCGGGCTGGCAACATGTCCTTCCCGATGGAAGGGTATACGCTGGCCGTCGACTTTCCGAACCGTCCACAAGCCGAAATTCTAATCAGCCGGCTTGAAGAGATGACCCAACTGGCAGGTGGACGCCTTTATCTTGCGAAAGATTCTCTGGCGACGGGTGCGCGTATCAAGGCGATGTATCCGGAACATGCTGCGTGGGTTGATGAAATTGGAAAAGCAGACCCTGAGGGACAATTCGCAACCGACCTGATCCGCCGACTAGACCTGAGGACGACGCTATGATGCAGAGTTGGATTATTCTTGGCGCAACATCTTCCATGGCACGAGCCTTCGGACGCGCCGTTGCAGAACGCGGTGACGCAGTGTTTTTTGCTGGCCGCGACATGGATGATCTGAAACGTAGTGCCACTGACAGCGCCGCCAGAGGCGCCAGGGTGGCGGAACCTGTTTTCTTTGACGCACGCAAGCCTGAGAGCTTTTCAGCGATCTATAACCGTGTCTCCGCCGAAGAAGGAATAATCAATGTGGCCGTTTTCGTCGGCTCAATGCCACCACAAGACGCGATTGACGCAGACCCCAGCCTGATCGACGGCACCGTGACGGACAGTTTCACAGGCCCTGCCCGTTTCTTGCAAGGTCTCGCCCCGCTTATGGAAGAGCGTGGATCTGGCACTGTTATCGGTGTCGGGTCTGTTGCAGGTGATCGGGGCCGGATTGGCAACTATGTCTATGGTGCAGCCAAAGCTGGGTTTCACACCTATCTCTCGGGTCTGCGTAACAGGCTGAATAGATCCGGGGGCCACGTTGTTACCGTGAAACCCGGCTTTGTGGACACCGCAATGACATGGGGCATAGAGGGAATGTTTCTTGTTGCGCCACCAGAGAAGGTTGCCCGCGACCTGCTGCGTGCCGTGGATAAGAAAAAGAACGTGATCTACACACCGTTCTTCTGGCGCTACATTATGCTGATCATTCGCTCGATCCCCGAAGGGATATTCAAAAAACTGTCGGTCTAGAATTTTACACGATCAGATTCCAAACCATTGGTGAAACAAACCTGCGGCATAAAACATGAGCGAAAGTGTGAGCAGTAGCAGGCCAACGCCGCGTTTATCTTTCATCGCGAAGACGATTGGGTCGTAATCCTGCTTACCAAAGTAGCCCAACCGCACCATGCGAAACAGCCAAGCAGCAATCGGAACAAGGGCTATCCACAGCACCCATTGGCTTGGGTATAATGTTCGTGCCTGCTCGCTAAAACTGTAAAGGAAGAAGATCAGCAGCGCAAAAAACATCCCGAGACCCGCGATGTTAAGTAAATCACCACGATCCTGGCGACCATAGCCTCGCCCAGGCAATTTATCGTCCGTCGTCGTGAGCGAAAGTTCCGTCAGTCGTTTCACACATCCCAGCGTGATAAAGACAGGAAAGATAAAGATAAGCATAAAAGAGGATGCATCGACCTTGCTTGCTGCGGCTCCGGCAACGACTCTCAATGTATAAAGCCCCGCTAACGCCGCGATATCCACCCATCGCATGCGTTTCAACCGAAGCGAATAGGCCAGCGACAGTATTATATAGACAACTACAACAGTAAGAAATGCAGGGCCAAGCAACGCGCCAAGACCAATCGCTAAAACACCAAGAACAACAAGCATCCCCATTCCAACGCTGATCGGAACGGTCCCCTGAGCAAACGGGCGGCGGCACTTGGTGGGGTGCAAACGGTCAGCCTCAAGATCAAGAAGATCATTGACAACATAGATAGATGACGCCGCTGCTGAGAATGATGCCATGCCCAGAAGGACCATGAACAAAGTATCCAGCCTGAAGCTATGCGCTGCAATCATTGGTAAAAGCAGCAGAATGTTCTTAACCCATTGATGGGGGCGTATCGCTCGAAACAAATCCGTGATGTGCAAGCGATTGGGATATTCAGTAACCGTTTTCCCCATCGCACTCAGCTTGGCTATGATCGCATCATGATGCCCTACAACAAGCGCATTTTCTGCATGCTCCCAGATTGCACGATCTGCTTTATTATCGCCCGCATAGTCAAATCCTGCTTCGCCATACGCATCAACCAGGGCCTTTGCTTTGGCCTTCCCTTTTAGATTGGTTTCGCCGTCCGAGGCGAATACACGCGTGCTTAGGCCGTGATCCGACGCTAGGCGCGCAACCAATTGCTGATCTGAAGCAGAAGCAAGAACCACGTCCCGCCCTGCAGCAATACTTTTGTCTGCCAGCGCCTTCATTTCCGGATTTACAGGCAACAAATCGGTTCGTATATCGGCGAATTCAAGTAAAGCGCTTTTAAGCTTAGCTGGTCGCGTGAAATACCGCATTGCAGTTTTGAGAGTCTTAATCGGGTGCTTGCCTAAGCCGGCCCAAAAACACTCGTATAGCATATCTGTTCGCAGGAAGGTGCCGTCAACATCCAACACCAGTGGTTTTACTTCAACCATTTGTGCCCGCACCTCTTACTGCAAAAACACATCCGTCCGAAATTAGCTCAGGTGGGGTCACGCATAAACCCTTTGCAACAGTCCATGCTGCCAAAACTTTCGGCACATATGCGCGGGTCTCAGCGAAGGGAGGAACACCGCTATGCGTTCGCACAGCGTTTTCGCCGGCATTGTAACTGGCAAGAACCATCACTGGATCGTTGTCAAACTCTTCCATCAGCCAGTTCAGATAGGCCACGCCTCCTTTAATATTGTCAGTTGCAACGTTGCGGTCAACGACACCGAAACGCTCAGCTGTTGCCGGCATTAACTGCATCAGACCTGCTGCACCGGCACTGCTTAAAGCATCTATGCGTCCAGAAGATTCGATTCCGATCACCGCCAGTACGAGTGCCGGAGAGACATTTGTTCCAACTGTCGCCAGCAGAATCTCCGTTCCGTGGGCTTCTGCGATGTTCTGAAGGTTTTGAATCCTGGGAACAGCAACAGCCTGTCCTTCTGGCGCATTGCCTAGGTGAGAAACAGCTTCCTCTAATCGACCGGGACTCGCGTCAGCAAGATCCGGTGAAACTTCTGCCCAGTACCAGTCCAGTACGCCGGGCTCTGGCTCCTCTGTTTCAGAAGGTTCCGGCTGACGCAGCGCTTGCGCCGCTATCTGAGCCTCGGGATCGATCTGAACATTGATGCGTGGCGTTGTGCTGCCAGCTTCGGGTACTTTAACGCGCCGAAAGGTAAAATCCGTCCCTGACACTGGCTCGGTAGCAAGTGCCTCAGTCGCCAATATCGAAGCGACTATTAATATTGATGATACGAAGCGCCGCTTCATGCGGTACCTGCTCTGCCCCGTTGTTGTTTGCATGTTTGTTCTCGCAAAAAAAAGCCGCCGAGACCAGTTTTAAGGCACCACACTTAGGCAAATTCGACATATTTGCTCAATATTTAGCATCTTTGACACAGTGCGGGCACTTTAAATAAAAAAAAAGTTATTATTTTTCAGCGTATTAATAATTTTTCGCAAAAATCTTAAGGAACACCAAAAAAGTACGATGCGCGCCAAACTGTTGCCCCATTCCGAGGGCTTTATCCTCTCATACCAAAGCGGAACCGAGTTGATCATATCAATTTAAGTCTCCGTCTAGGTAGTGGAAACGACGAACCAGACTTCAGAGGATACAAAATGAAACTGTTCAATTTTGCAAAAAACTTCGCAAAGGACGATTCCGGCGCAGTGACTGTCGACTGGGTTGTTCTAACCGCTGCCATTGTTGGCCTCGGTATCGCAATCATGACCACTGTTGGTGGTGCAACTGCGGATCTCGGTGACGTGATCTCCGGTAGCCTCGCAACTCAGGGTATCGCAACCTACTAATCTTTGGCCGAGCGCCACTCAACACACTAGGAGCTAAAAAATGCTGAACTTCATCAAAAACTTCGCAAAAGACGAATCCGGCGCAGTCACTGTTGACTGGGTTGTTCTGACCGCTGCCATCGTTGGCCTCGGTATCGCAATCATGACCACTGTTGGTGGTGCAACTGCGGATCTGGGCGACCTGATCTCTGGTAGCCTCGCAACTCAGGGCATCGCAACTTACTAAGTTGATAAATAAGACATTGAAAGGCCGTGCTTCACTAGCGCGGCCTTTAATGTTTTCACTCAAGCCTTTTGTCAGAAACTCAATAGTTGACAAATGCTTAATGAAACCCTGTTTTACCCAATAAATCGCCATATTTCAAAGCGATAACACGTATAAGCTGAGCAAAATTCAAGCAGCCGGTTGGCGGAAAACCCAATTACTGGAGAACTAAAATGCAATTGCTGATTGCAAAGTTCAAAGAGGACGAAAACGCCGCAGTCACTGTTGATTGGGTCGTGATAACTGCCGCAATTGTCGGCCTTTGCATTAGCGTCATGGTTGCCGTTGGGGCTGGCACAACCGACATGTCAGGTGATATTTCCGGTACAATCAGTTCTCAGGCCATCACCAATCGGTTCTGATCAACCCCTAAATTTTATTGCAAGATTTCTTGCAAAAACTGTTTAAAAACTTCGCCATAACATCATCCTTTGACCATCGTTTTGCCGTATTTGTTGGAAACAATAAGGGCAACAAAGGATCGAACAATCAGCTAAAAAAGCTGAGATCTAATATTGAGAGTGGAAAGGGTTCGCTATGCGGCTAATTTTTGGATTGGTCTTGATTTTGGGAATAGGCCTTGCTGGCTTTGCGGTCTATATGGCCAAAGGCTATATGGGTACCTACCAGGCAGAACTCGCACGTGAGCGGGCGGCGCGGGCTGCGATTGTTCCCACCGTGGATGTTTACGTTGTAACCCGCGAAATCAAATACGGAGAGCGCGTCACCGTTGAAGATCTGCGCGCCGTTAAGTGGCCTGAAACGGCTATCCCTGAGGGAACATTTCATACAATGGAAGAAATCTTCCCCGAAGGTGAAGCCAAGTATCGGACTGCGGTTCGCACGATCGAAAAAGACGAAGCTGTCATGCAATCTAAGCTGACGGAAACTGGCCAGATTGCTGGCATTACATCACGTCTTCAGCCTGGAATGCGCGCTTTCACGATTGACGTGGATGCCAGCACAGGTGTTTCGGGCTTCTTGCGCCCCGGTCACCGTGTTGACGTTTACTGGTCTGGCCAAAGCCAAAACCAGGAGGTCACAAAGCTTATCGACTCTGGTATCGACGTAATCGCAATTGACCAATCTGCAAACGAAGAGCGCGAGAGCGCCCGTGTTGCACGGACCGTAACCGTACAAATCACGCCGCAACAGGTTGCATCACTCGCCCAGGCTCAAGCAACGGGCAGGCTCTCTCTTTCATTAGTTGGGAACAATGATGACACGCTGGCGACAGCAATTGAGGTAGATCAGAACAGGCTGCTCGGCATCGTTGAACAACAGCGGGTTGAGGTCGAACAGGAACGTGTTTGCACCATTCGCACGCGCAGAGGCGCCGAGGTTGTGGAAATTCCAATCACCTGTACAAACTGATCCTTTCCCTTCCCAGCAAAAAAACGGGCGCTCAATCGAGCGCCCGTTTTCTATTCGTTTGAGGCCCGCGTTAATCCACCCACTCCCATGGCCTTGTGAAATTCCCAAGGCAGTGCAGAACAGCCTCTTCATCAACGTGGTCCTTCCTACGCACACGCGCAACAAGACCTCTCTTTTTATCCTCGACGACCTCGTAGATAGCTGCAGCCAGACCAAGTTGTTCCAACGCATCATCATAGACACGCGTGATCGCCCTTTTGCGCAAATCCGGTTTAAAGACTTTTCCAACAGCTGTTTTTGGCAGCTCTGCTAAAATCTCCACATGCTTAGGGTGCGCCGCGCGCTCGTGAATGTTTTCTTTTGCGAAGGCCCTCAGTTCTTCAACCGTAACGCTTGCACCGGCGACAAGTTCAACATAAGCGCATGGCAACTCACCTGCATGCGCATCTGGTTGCCCAATGGCACCAACAAAGCCAACAGCTGGATGCCCGGCCAGCGCCTCTTCAATCTCAGCCGGATCTATATTGTGCCCACCTCGAATAATAAGGTCTTTGGCACGTCCGGTGATCCAAAGGTATCCATCCGCGTCCAGCCGCCCTAAATCACCCGTGCGCAAGAATTTTTTATCGTGAAACAAATCGAGGTTCTTTTCAGATTCCGTATAGGTAAACCCCGCGAAAACTCCGGGGCTGCTTACGCAGATCTCACCAACTTCATCTATCTCGCATTCCACCGGGCCGTTCGCAGCATTCCGCATTATTTTCAAATCTGTATGCGGGAACGGCAAACCGACAGATCCCACTTTTTTCAATCCTGCCGGTGGGTTGCAAGACACTAGACAGGTTGCTTCAGTCAATCCATAGCCTTCAACGATTTCAATACCGGTCGCTTTTTCAAACCGGTTAAACAGCTCAACCGGGAGAGGCGACGAACCGGAAAATGCTGTTTTCAACGATGAAACATCCGCGTCTACCGGACGCTGCATCAAGGCTGACAATGCGGTCGGCACGGTGATGATAAAGGTCACTTTCCAGCGTTCAACAAGTTTCCAGAAATTGTCAAAGACACCGTCACCGCGGTAACCGGCAGGTGTAGGAAAAACAACATGCGCTCCGGACGCGATCATCGACATCAGGATTGGATAGACTGCAAACACATGGAACAAAGGAAGCGGACAAATTATGGTGTCTGTTTCGGAGAAAAGAAGCGTATGCCCAAGCCAACCATTGTAAACCATGCCTGAATACTTGTGCTGCGCAACCTTCGGCATACCCGTTGTCCCGCCAGTGTGAAAATAGGCCGCGACACGATCTTCTGACTTGTCCTCAAAGTCCAAGGTTGTGTTTTGTTTTTCGACTTCTGCGTTAAAATTAAGAACCCTGGCTTTATGCGTTACAGGGTTCTTGGGGCGAATTAGTGGTACGATCCAGCTTTTTGGCGGACTCAGATACCTCAGCAGGTCTACCTCAAGTACTGTTTCGACATTTGGTGCCATAGCCAAAGCTTCCGCTGCTTTTTGTGGCAGGTCTGTTTTTGGGAAAGCTTTAAGCGTGACCAAAACCTTCGCCTCGGTTTCACGCAATATTGCAGCAATTTGCTCGGGTTCCAGCAGTGGGTTGATTGGATTTACAATGCCCGCAATTCCGCCACCAAGTAGCGATTGAACCGTTTCAACAGCATTGGGAAGCAAGTAAGCGACGACATCGTTCTCGCCGATACCCAAGCTCCGAAACAGATTTGCAGCCTGAACCGTTTTGCCGTGCAACTGGTTCCATGTCAGCGTTTCAGCTTTATCATTTGGACCAGAAGTTATCTGGTAACTCACGGCATTGCACGCACCGTATTTGTCTCTGGCATTCGTTACAAACTGGTAGAGCGTTGTAGGAAGGTTCCTATCTTCCCACGCAGATTCATTCTCAATTGCATCACGATCCGCTTTGGTCGCAAATTTGCCCATAGGCTGTTTCCTCCCCTGTCCCGTTTCCTCTCCGGGTCTTGTTTTCTTGTCTCAAAGATGCGGGGATTTTTAACATCGTGCAAGAGTGACGCTGCGCGACTCCTATTCAGCAGCCCAGACCTTCGGTGAATTGAAGCCGTGCCAGACGCGCATAAAGCCCCCCTTCTGCAACAAGATCGTCATGGCTGCCGCTCGCAACAATTTTACCCTGATCGAACACCAGAATGCGATCGGCCTTTTTAACTGTCGCCAGTCGGTGCGCCACAATCAACGTTGTCCGGGACGCAGACATTTCCTCTACCGCTTTTTGAACAGCAAGCTCGCTTTCTGAATCAAGCGCTGAAGTTGCCTCGTCCAATAGCAAGATGGCTGCATCGCGCAAAACAGCGCGAGCAATTGCGATACGCTGTTTCTGACCACCAGAAAGCATCACGCCACGCTCACCAACATAGCTGTCGTACCCATCCGGCAATGCCGTAAGAAAATCATGTGCTGCGGCCATTTTAGCTGCATTTTCCACTTCGGCATCCGTTGCGTCGGGGCGCCCGAAGCGAATATTTTCCCGAGCTGTATCCGCAAATATCACCGGATCCTGCGGAACCAGCGCCAGAACGCGGCGGAAATCGCTGCGCGCCATATCGCCTATTTTAACTCCGTCAATCCGGATTGCGCCTTGTTTCGGGTCATAAAACCGAAGCAAAAGCTGCAGGACCGTTGACTTTCCCGCACCTGACGGACCAACCAAAGCCACGGTCTCTCCTGGCTTAATCTCAACCGATATACCGTTCAGAGCCGCCTGTTCCGGACGCGCCGGATAGTGGAAAGTCACATCCTCAAATGTGATCGCTCCCTTAACATCCGCAGGCAAAGGAACGGGCGATGCTGGGTCAGTCACCTGATCTTCAGCGTTCAGAAGCTCAACAAGACGTTCTGTTGCACCTGCCGCCCGTAACAACTCTCCCCAAATTTCAGACAATGCCGCCACTGCACCAGAAACCAGAACCGCATAAATTACGAATTGCACAAGTGCTCCGGTGCTCATCTGGTCAGCGCGTACATCACGCGCACCTATCCAAAGCACGCCAACAACACCGGAAAAAATCAGAAATATTACGATTACAGTCATAAGGGCACGCGTACCTATACGGCTTTTCGCAGAATGGTACGCACGCTCTGTCACCTCCGAAAAACTCTCCCGTGTCTGAGTCTCGTGCGTGAACGCCTGGACCGTTTGAACCGACAGCAGAGCCTCCGATGCATTTCCGGAACTGGCGGCGATCCAGTCCTGATTGTCCCTGCTCAGACCGCGCAGCTTACGGCCGAGCACAATGATTGGCACAAGCACTGCTGGCACGATCAACAACACAAGACCGGTTAGTTTTGCGCTGGTTAAAAGCATCAAAACCATCCCTCCGAGGAAGATCAGAACATTCCTGAGGGCCACAGAAACGGAAGAGCCGATTACCGACAAAATCAATGTTGTATCTGTCGTGATCCGGGACAAAACTTCGCCGGTCATGATGTTTTCATAGAACCCGGGGCTAAGCCCGATGACGCGCGCAAAGACAGCCTTTCGAATGTCAGCAACCACCCGTTCACCAAGCCGCGTCACCATGTAGTACCGCAGGCCCGTACCCAGCGCCAACAACCCGGCAATCGCAAGAGCCGCAAAAAAATATTTGTCGAGCAGGGAAAGATCGTCTGAGCCAAAACCGTCGATCACGCGACGCACCGCCAAAGGCATTGCCAAAGAAAGTCCAGCCGTCAAGACAAGCGCAAAACCCGCAAGCATCGCAAGGCCTTTGTAAGGCGTGATGAAAGGCAATAGCCCCGCTATCGGTCCGATTTTCTTGGATTTTGCACGCTCTTTTTCGCTGTGCACTTCGGGTGCTTCCATGGTCATTTTCCCTTTGCTCAAACAACGTCTTAGAACCCATGGGTCCAATCAACAAGACGATATGGTTAGAGTGCACCTTGAGAATGGAATGATGTTGAAAACGAAACCATGTTTCAGGATATGGCCCGCTGACGAGTTCAAACAATTCCACCTTTAATATCAAGGCGTTGAATCTGGCCTTAACTCTGCTGCAAGGGGATTGGTTTTCTGGAGCGGGCGGCGGGAATCGAACCCGCGTCATCAGCTTGGAAGACTTGCACGCAAATCTCTAATTTATCCTTAATTACAATAAGATATATAAGCTAAGAAAGTAGTTTTGTAGGTAATGTGTCGGAAAATAATTTTTGGAGCGGGCGGCGGGAATCGAACCCGCGTCATTAGCTTGGAAGGCTAAGGTCTTACCACTACACAACGCCCGCTCGTGCTCAGCAGTGCATAATCCACTGTATCAGCATGGTCAATAAGCACCTGTGAATTAATCGGCTTTTGAAAATAAAATCCTCTCGTGGCTGAGCCGCTAACCCAACTCCCATTGCTGCTTTATTGCCCAGAGCGGACATTCGTGTTGAGCGCAGCAGACGGCTGCTTTGAGCCCGAAGTACCGGATGCTGCAGTGTACACATTTTTGCGTGAAGCGCCGAATGCGGAGATTAGGCACCGACGATAATTTGAGGGATTAGCTTCTTGCTGCGAGTTTGGCACAGGTCATTCAGCCGCCCGGGTTGTTGTGGCGGATTTTCAATCTTCACCTTGGATTTTAGCGGAATCGCTAGACCATCGGCAGAACCTTCGATCGTTCAACTCAATTTGAATCGACGAAGGAAATCGATGAACAATCCTGTCGCGCGGTCGGATGTTTCAGTTTTCCAGATCGCCACGGTTTGGAGTTGCTCCGAAACATCTTCTATTGGAATGATAATCAGACCGGATCCAACGGAATGTCGCACGCTTTCTGTCAAAATTGTCACGCCCATACCGCAGGCGACAAGGCCCAGAATGCCTGCCGTATTGAATGCTTCCTGGACAACGCGTGGCACGAAGCCGGATCTGCGACACAGGGGAATCAGGTAGGCGTGAAAATGTTCCCAGTCTTTTGATGTGCCATGAACGAAGTCTTCATGTGCCAGCTCCTCCAGTCGGATGCTGCTGCGTTTTGCAAGAGGATGATTTTCGTAGAGGACACAGACGAAGTTTTCGGATTGGATCAGGCACTGATCGTAACCCAAACGGCTGATCGGACCGGTGACAAAGCCAACTTCCAGCTCTCCTT
>Ga0316204_10002961_pt1 | contig 36016 bp, 32 predicted proteins | sample 6monrhotite_MG_2_FD_205661 | JGI IMG/M metagenome (GOLD analysis project Ga0316204, IMG submission 205661) | Microbial mat bacterial communities from mineral coupon in-situ incubated in ocean water Damariscotta River, Maine, United States -... | ecosystem: Environmental > Aquatic > Marine >... | reverse complement strand
CTACATTAACCGATTCTACAACCACCAAAGAATCCATTCAGGCATCGGCTATACAAACCCCGCTAATTTTGAAAGAATGGCTGCATGAAATGTACAACGTGTCCGTTTTATCGGGGGAAGATCAACGGCTTCGCCGCCCCTCATTTGGATCGTTAGGGGCTTAACATGTGGTTAATATCAAACCTTAAAAAAAAGGTGGATGGATAAAGGGGACGCTACCCTTTAAGCCTAAGAAAATGCGCTAATGTATCCCAATGCCTTGGATAAAGGGGACGTTACCCTTTAAACCTAAGATTATTCTTGGTCGAGTGCTGGCGCGCTCTGTGGATTGCGCGAGGATGTTTTACTAAGCAAAAAGGTTGAATGGGAGCCTATGCTTGCTGCAATCGGAGATTGGTCTGGCTGGCTTTCTGTTGAGGAAGAACCCAAATGCTTGGATGTGTTGCGCCAACATGTTGAGAAGGGGTTGCCTTGTGGAGCAGATGCTTTTGTGCAGGCTCTTGGGAAAAAGATTGGAAGAACGCTGAAAAATCGGGATCAAGGGCGACCTAGGAAAGAAGGAAAAGGGTAGCGTCCCCTTTAACTTCCCCTTTAACTGAACCAATGGGGTCAGACTCGATTGATTATGTATAATTAGGTATTATCCTTTAAAACAAGCAACTTAAACCACTAATATACATAAAAACAACTCCCCTTAAAAATCATTCGAGTCTGACCCCATTGATTTCGGACTCGGCAAAAAGCGCCGCGCCCGTTAGCTAAGTCGTTAAGTGCATGACAATTTTCGCAATGAAATCGAAATCACTTGAGCATAATTGTAGATTTTACAAAAATACCCAAGTGATTATTTTTAAAGTTTTAGCTAAAAAATTTCGTTTTTGAATTTCTCCAGTGTAGTTATTTTGGATATTAACGTTAATTCAGCCAAAGCCGTTTTGTGCACAGTTTCTCCAGAGATCACTCCTCCATCAAATTCAATAGAGCGCGTAGCACAAGCGTCTTGAATTAAAGTAGTTAAAAAACCTCGTTCCATTGCTGCTCTTGCTGTTGAACTCACACACATGTGTGTCATCATACCAATAATAACTAGATGCTTAATATTCAAATCATTTAAATAAATTTCTAATTCTGTTTGCCAAAATGCATTAGGATAATGTTTTGTAAAACATGTTTCCGATTTTTCTGGCTTAACACTATCATTAATTTTTTGACCAAAACTACCAGGTAACATAAAACCCATTTCAGGTTTAGTATTTTCATGCTGAATATGAACTATAGGTAGGTTTTGTTCCCGAAATATATCAAGTAACTCGCTCGCTTTTTGAGCAGCAATATCCACTCCATCTAACGCAAGCGCTCCTCCAGAAAAGTAATCATTTTGAATATCAATTATAATTAATGCCGTATTTTTCATTTCTATTTCTCCGTTGAATTGGTGGAGTAATCATAGAAAAATTGCCCGAAAATAGGAATGGCGAAAAATGACTAAATATGGTTGAATAACGCCAATATGAAAAACACACTTACTCTATATATCCTTCAATATCCAGATGCAATGCCATCAGCAATCGCAGGGATTCAAGACATATTCACAATAGCTAACCATCAAGCTGAAGAACCACTATTTGCCGTTAATCCTTTGACCTCGGTCATCCCGAATATTAAAGGGGAGCGAAGAGTTATATTTATTCCACCATGCTTAGCCAATGAGCTTCCCTCATTTTCCGATCCTGATATACTAGCTCTATTAAAGCGGTGTCACAGCTCGGGAGCCGTTATTGTTGCTGCATGCGCTGGTGTATTTTGGCTTGCGAATTCAGGATTGTTAGATGGAAGGCGAGCTACCACACACTGGAAGTTATGCCAGCGTCTGACGGATAGTTTCCCAAATATTAAGCAAGTAAATGGCAGGGAAATGGTTATTGACCAAGGAGATATTGTAACTGCTGCTGGTGTTTACGCATTTCAAGATCTAGCTCTACATATTATCGCAAGATTTTCAGGATATAGTTTGGCAAAGAAAGTATCTGATTTCTGTCTTCTTGACCTTAATGGTAGACTGCAAGCTTACTATCAGCGATTTTATCCAGATTTTTCTCATGGTGATAAAGTAATAGTTAAAGCCCAATTGTTTTGTTCAACTCGTCTACACCTAAATGTAAACGTATTAGAAATTGCAGAACATTGCCATACAAGCGAACGCACATTGCTCCGTCGCTTTAAAGACGCAACGGGTTTTACACCAAAGCAATATATTATACAATTGAAAATAGAGAAAGCTAAGAAATCAATGGAGCAAGGAAAAATTAGTGTTGAGAAAATTAGCGAAGATCTAGGGTATTCTGACACTAGTAATTTCATCAAAGTGTTTAAAAAAGTGTCCGGTGTTACACCTTCAGAATTCAAGGCGAAACAAAAAAATAATATATGGGATAAAGGGGACGCTAGCCTTGGGGATAAAGGGGACGCTACCCTTTAAACCTAAGAAAATGCGCTAATGTACCCCAATGCCTAGACTACCAAGAGCCGTATTTGCATGAGTTCCGCACCATATTACCCAACGTGGAAACAGGCGTAGTGATGTGTTTTTCACTGGTGAAGATCGCGTTGTTTACTTTGATTGGTTACATGAATATTGCGAAAAACATAATGTGGACGTGCTTTCTTATTGCCTGATGACCAACCATATTCTTATGGTTGTCGTGCCTAACACACCTGAAGGGCTTCAGCGCGTGTTAAAACCACTGCATATGCGCTATGCCTAGTGCGAGGATGTTTTACTAAGCAAAAAGGTTGAATGGGAACCTATGCTTGCTGCAATCGGAGATTGGTCTGGCTGGCTTTCTGTTGAGGAAGAACCCAAATGCTTGGATGTGTTGCGCCAACATGTTGAGAAGGGGTTGCCTTGTGGGGCAGATGCTTTTGTGCAGGCTCTTGGGAAAAAGATTGGAAGAACGCTGGAAAACCGGGATCAAGGGCGACCTAGGAAAGAAGAAAAAGGGTAGCGTCCCCTTTAATCCAAGAGGAAGAAAAGATGGAGTTGATACTCACCCCATCATGGGCTAAGGTATACGTATAAGAGAAGCTATACAGAAACAGTATAATAATTAGTTTAGATGGAACGCGAAGGGTTCCATCTAACAAAGACAATCAACCCGACCACGGTTCTCTAAACTCGTGTAAGCACAGCCTGAAAGCCTCGCGGGTTATTGCCAATGGCCGTTATTGTTTCACGAGGAAAGACATAGGTGGTGGGCACAATGAGTGATGAGACGCTAGTCGCCAGATACAGAAAAAAGCTAGAAAACAACAAACTGTTCGCTTTCCTGGTAATCATTACGCTTCTGCTGTCCTCCTCTGTCGCAGCAATCGCTGGTATTAAATCTCTCTTGGCATATTTCTCACCAGCACCACCACCGACGTTTGAGGAGCAGGTTGCATCCCTTGCAAGAAAAGGATGCATTTTGTTCTTGCCGGACAGCTTGGTGGCCCAATCAAAAAATACTTTCATTCTCAACGCGTATAAAGATTTCTGGCGAAGGAGTGATATTTATTATGCGACTCGTATAGAGATCGATGGCATCACACATCACAGAGGTACGGCCGAATACAACCTTGCAATTGGTCAAGAGAAGGCACGTGCAGCTGAGATATTTATTATAGAACATGCTCGAATCGTGCCAGAGCAGACAGAAATACTTACTCAATCATATGGGGAAGAGCGCCCCTTGGAAAGAGCCGGCGAATATGAGTGCGGAGCGCTTGTCCGGGTTTTTCACAATTGAGAAAAAGGGTAGCGTCCCCTTTAATCGAGAAAAAGGGTAGCGTCCCCTTTAATCCTCGAAGGGTTATATGATTTTGATATCCATTCTTTGTCTGGTGGTTTTGTTGCGCAACCCACAACGACATGAGAAACTTAGCAACAGTCGGTGGGAACCTTCTTACAGGAGAGGGAACTGCTTATAACATTCATTACACAGGGGCTCCTAAAATTGAACAATAGTATATGGAAATTGCTTGTTTTATTTTTGGCATCATGTGGTTCAGGAGTGACTGATTACTAATATGAATTAAAACATGGATACTATTTTGTGGATTCTGGTGGGTTCGAAAAGTCAATTTACTATGAGAAATCAGGAGTAGTTATTGATGGAATGGTTATTAGTTATGCTGTTGGCGAAAGGTATATTGTTGCTTTGAGGCAGCCACGAGAGACTGTTAATGAGAAGGGTGGTTTAAGGTCGTATTTAGAAAATAAATGTGAATACTGGATGATAGATACAGGGAGCCATAAAGTTATGGGAGCATATAGTAGGGAAGATACGCTTTGATAAGTGAAAGGGTTGGAATTTCTCTTTTGGAGATATCTAGTTCAATTTCAATGTCTAATCTCGGTGGCCAAGCTAACTTTTGCAACCAATGAATCAAACGGAATAAAAGTTTAGGGGGCAGACCTTGTTTTGCCCATTCTAACAGTGAGAAGTTGAGATTATGCAGAGTTAAATTAATATGGATAAAGATCGTTATTCATTAAGTTAGGTGCAAGAGACGGGCTAATGAAAAAAGAACTTACAATAATGAGTCATTTGATGCTTCTGAATTTCTAGTCTATGCTCATTGACGATGAAGGGAGATAGATGACCGAATACTTGCAGCGCATGGCGCACTATAATCAATGGATGAACAGAAAACTATACGAAAAAGTGCAGTTATTATCTGCTGATGAGGTTGCCAAAGATCGCGGTGCGTTCTTCGTTTCCATTTTAGGAACCCTAAACCATCTCTTAGTGGGTGATCTACTCTGGTTTCAGCGTTTCGCAGCTAGCAAACCCAACGAGCAAAGCCTGGCAGCGCTGCAAACTATGCCCAAACCACGCAGCCTTAAAGATACCCTTTTTGAAAATATCGACGATCTGCAAGCCGCACGCGAAACAATGGATGCCTTGATTATCGCTTTTAGTGAGACATGGGATGAGGGCATTCTGAAAGAACCCATCCAATACAGAAACACCAACCGAGAAAAACAACGCCAACCGCTGGGCGCATTGCTTCAGCATGTGTTTAATCATCAAACCCATCATCGCGGACAAGTCACCACGCTACTTTTCCAAGCAGGCATCGATCCCGAAGTCACTGATCTGCTTGTTATGATTATGGATGAAGCAAATGAGTAAATCACTTTCTCGCAGGTTAAGTAAACTTTAGAAAAAATATAATGTACAGTTTACAGTTGTGCTTGATGCTCTAAGAAAGCTTATTGAGCCACCAAGTACAGACAAACAACCTATTGATTGATTTTAGATGTTTGTCGGTAGTAGCTAGAGAGGGAATGCAAGATCAATTTGAAGTACTTTCAATACTTGGAGGGGAATATGTTTATTAGGCAACTTTATGTACTTTTGTTTATAAGTTTAATGCCAAGCATGGCTTGGGGAGCAGGAGTTGATTATGTCGACCTTCAATCTCGTGCAGAAAAATATTCTGTAGAGTACACGCTTCAAGAAGATTTCTCGGTTGAACGAGTCACAGAAATGCAAATTAAAGTGTTGAGTGATAAAGCTGTAAAAAACTTTAAGGAACAAAGGTTCTCTCATAGTACCAGCATAGAAAAATTTGAAGTTTTGGAGGCTTACACCCTTAAAGTAGACGGCAAGAAAATCGAAGTGCCTGAAGGGAATTACCAGATTACAGTCAACCAAGGCAAAGGTGAAAATGAGGCAATTTTTTCTGACCGTACAACGGTTATTATTGTTTTTCCTGAATTAGAAAAAGATGACTCTATTTATATGAAGCTAAAGAATATAGAAACTGAGCCAATGTTTCCTGATAATTTTTCAGCCTCCCAATTTTTCTGGAGCCAAAGGGCATATGATGATGTGAAAATATCATTTAATTTGCCTAAAGGCCTTCATTTTCGGCACCAAGTGCGTGGCATGAAAGAAAAAATAACAAATAGAGATGGAAGAAAAATTATCAAACTCACTTACCAAAACAAGAAGCCTGTAAAGGTGGATAGGAGAGACTTTGGTGTTTGGGATGAGAGTAAGGAAGCAGGCTTTGCGCTATCCACATTCAACGATTATTCGGCAGTTGCCAAGGCATATGGTGAACGAGCGCTACCCAAAGCTGTACCTACGGAGCGAGTTAAAAAGTTAGCAAAAAAGATAAGTTCTAAAGTAATTGATAAACAGCAAAAAGCACAGCTTCTTTATGACTGGGTAGCCACAAATATATCTTATGCAGGAAACTGTATAGGCGTTGGGGCTGTGGTTCCTCATAATATTGACTTTATTCTCGATAATAGAATGGGTGATTGCAAAGATCATGCGACTTTACTTCAAGCTCTTTATAGCTCCGTAGGTATTGAAAGTACACAGGCACTTATTAATGCTGGTTCCAGTTATGTCTTACCTGAAGTTCCTTTAGTCACTGCGATTAACCATGTGATTAACTATGTCCCAGAGTGGGATAAATTTATTGATTCCACAAACCCATCAATGCCATTTGATACATTAGCTTTATCACTATCTGACAAACCTGTATTGTTAGTAGAAAACTTCATACCTGAACAACGAACGCCAGCCACTCAAGTTGGAGATAACCAACAACAAGTCTCTTCTACAATGAAAATTCAAGCCGATGGTTCAGTAAAGGGTGACATTCATTTTAAATTAAAGGGGGCGCCTGCAATTCGTGTGAGAAGTGCTTGGAGAGATGTCACTCAGGAGGATGAGGACAAGTGGCTGGAGAGAACCTTTAGTTCTAGAGGTGTAATTGGTTCGGCGACAATGGAAAAAGATGATCCAACGCCACTGTTATCAGAATACAATTACTCTTTTGAGTTTAATAAACCTGAATTTATTTTACCAGAAGGCACGGGTGGTTTTTATATTGGTGCTTTAGTGGATTCTGCAAACCCAATTTATGCATATTTAGATTATCCTGAAAAAGAAATAGACGGTTATGACATTGCCTGTAGCAACGGTTATTCATCTGAGCGGCTAACATATGAGTTTCCAGAGAATATGAAAATTCTGGCTAAACCAGATGATTTCGAGATAAAAGAAAACCATATCTATTTCAAGGCTACTTATAAACTGGATGGAAATATATTGAAAGTTGTTCGGGAGATAAAAGATGAAACTCCAGGGAACGTTTGTTCCAGTGAAATCATAAACCCTCAGCGTAAAACGCTTAAGAAAATTTCTAAGAACATAAAAGTGCAGGTGATTTACCAGCATTAAATGCCAAATCGAAAGGGCCAGATTCGATTGATTTGAAATGAATCGTAGATGCTATACATCAAAACTTGTTTTCCTGTGCATTTGCTTCGTAAATTATTGCACATAAAAACACTCCGCTTAGACGACAATTTGAAGCTTGGGGGGGGAAGGTCTTGTTTTGCGCATTCTAACAGTGAGAAGTTGGGATTATGCAGAGTTTAACTAATATGGATAAAGATCGTTATTCATTAAGTTATTAAGTGAGGGGAAAATGCGCGAAACAAGACTTGCCCCTTTCATATACTTCTCATAGAAGTGTATGAAAGGGCATATTTATATTTTGAGTAACCCAGCATTTTCTGAAAACTTATATAAAATTGGTTTTACTACTAAACCAATCAAAGAACGAGCTAGCTCATTAAGCCGATCAACATCTGTGCCTGCAGATTTTAAGGTGGAGTATTCAAAAGAAGTTATTAATGTTTTGTCAGCAGAAAAACGCATTCACATGTTGCTGGAGGGGAATAGATATAATACGGAAAAAGAATATTTTTTAGTAGAACTGAAAAAGGCAATAGCTTTGATACGTAAAATTTCTAATTACTCAAACAATCAAGAACATCTTTCTTCTACATACTCTATACATAGTGATTTAATACATTCTGACTTTAATCATGGCTTAAATTTGAATGAAATTAAGATAATGAGGGCTGTAATGTGTGCAACAATTGGCAACTCTTTATTGGAGCATAACTTTAATTTTAAACGAGAATTTGTAGATGGCTTTCTATCCGTTGATAATGTTATTCGCATATTGAAAGTTAAACGTGAAACAGCAAGTAAATTACTTAGAAACGTCACTTTAAAATTATCATCAAAGAAAGTGCAGCCCAACTTTGAAGGCAAAAAAATACTCATATTTAATGAAATAGGATGTTATCGAGGTGAAATGTACTGGATATTTAATAACAATATTCGCCAATTATTTTACAATGAAAAAATCTAACAATAAACATGGATATTTAACAGCGTGGTTTCTTTGTGCGAAAATGACGCGATAGTGGAGTAGCACGAAGAAACCACGCTGTTTAATGCCAGTTGTTTTCGGCATTAAAATGGTGTTTATATAAATTATTGTGAATAAAGCCATTTTTTATGTAAATAGATCATTTATCTTTTGAAAAGTAGACCTTTCAGAGGTGTTTTTACCAAGTTAATGGCTAAATTATAGATTTGAGATAGAGGCTTTAAGCATCACGCAATTCGCTTGGTAGACTGAAAGTAACATTTTCCTCAACTGTTTTAAGTGGGATAACAGATGTTCCCGACTGATTTAGGAAATCAATTACTTGTTGCACCAATACTTCGGGGGCAGATGCGCCAGCAGTAATCCCGATATATTCTTTTTCTTGCAGCCACTTAGGATCGATATCATTCACGCCGTTAATCAAATAGGCCGGCGTTCCACAGCGTTTGGAAACTTCGCATAACCGATTACTATTGGATGAGTTTTCTGAGCCAATAACCAAGATTAAATCGCTTTTTTCAGCTAAATCTTTCACAGCAGCTTGACGGTTGCTGGTGGCATAACAAATATCTTCGCGTTTAGGCCCTTGGATATTCGGGAAGTGTTTACGTAGCGCATCAATAACATCAGCCGTATCATCGACACTTAGTGTTGTTTGCGTTACAAAAGCAAGTTTGTCTGGGTTTTTGACATCCAAACTAATTACATCTTCGGGCTCGGAGACAAGTAAAACAGCACCTTCAGGTGCTTGCCCCATGGTTCCCTCTACTTCGGGATGTCCTGCATGGCCGATAAGGATAACTTGATCACCACGCTCATAATGGCGGAGTAATTCCAAGTGTACTTTGGTTACCAAAGGGCAGGTTGCATCAAGGATGCGTAAATCACGGGTTTTAGCTGAGGCTTGCACTGCCTTGCTGACACCATGGGCAGAAAAAATAAGTAATGCACCATCAGGCGCATCATGCACCTCTTTAATAAAGACGGCTCCCTTAGCTTTTAAATCTTCAACGACATAGCGGTTGTGTACAATCTCATGACGTACATAAACGGGTGCACCATAGACATTGATGGCGCGTTGAACGATTTCAATCGCACGATCCACGCCTGCACAAAAGCCACGAGGCTCAGCTAAAAAAACAGATTTGGGTTGAAATGTGAGAGGGTTTTGCTGCATTGTATCACCTTTTACGCTATTTTCTGCCGCCAAGACTAACAAAGGAGCGAGCAATGAGCGATTATCTGTTAAATGTGGGCGATGCAGCCCCTGATATTGATTTGCCAACGTGGCCAGAAGGAACATTGAAATTATCGGATTATCGTGGTCAATGGGTGATTGTGTATTTCTACCCCAAAGACAGTACACCCGGTTGCACGACGGAATCGTGTGAGTTTCGTGATGCTTTACCTGACTTTACTACAGCGAATGCTAAAATTGTTGGGGTAAGCCGTGATTCAGTAAAATCACATAGCAACTTCATTACAAAACAAAGTCTAAACTTTCCGTTGATTTCAGATGGTGAAGAAGCTCTGTGTAAAGCATTTGATGTCATGCAATTGAAGCAAAATTATGGTAAAGAGTATATGGGTATTGAGCGCTCAACGTTTATTATTAACCCTGAAGGCAATGTAGCAGAAGTGTGGCGTAAGGTGCGTGTGAAAGAGCATGTGGCGACTGTACTGGAAGCATTAAAGGCATTGCAAGGCTGATAGCATCCATGTTCCAGGATAAAAATATTTTGCTGGCGGTTGGCGGAGGCATTGCCGTATACCGTGTTGCAGAGTTGGCGCGCCTACTTATCAAGCAAGGTGCGAATGTACGTTGTGTGATGACAAAATCAGCCTGTGAATTTGTCACGCCATTAACCTTTGAAGCTTTAACGAGTGAAAAAGTACATACAGACTTATTTGATTTAACATCTGAGCGTGAGATGGGGCATATTCAACTGGTGCGTTGGGCGGATGCTGTAGTTATTGCGCCTGCGACGACCAACCTGCTTGCAAAACTAGCACATGGAATAGCAGATGATTTACTAAGTACGATGATGCAAGTCTGTAAGGCGCCTGTCTTATTGGCTCCTGCTATGAATACATCTATGTGGGAATCAGCAGCGACTCAGCGCAATGTTCAAAGTTTAAAAGCTGATGGTATGAATATATTAGAACCTGCAAGTGGAAATTTAGCATGTGGTGAGTTTGGAGCCGGACGTTTACCTGAGCCACACGTCATAACTGATGCGATATTGCCATTATTGCAAACACAGCATTTAGAAGGTCAGCACTGGGTCATCAATGCGGGGCCAACTGTTGAGCCTTGGGATGCGGTGCGTGTACTAAGTAATCGAGCCTCTGGAACCTTGGGAGCAATGTTAGCCCAATATGCAGCTGCGATGGGAGCCAATGTTACTTTGATTGCAGGCGTTGGTACGCCAAAGCGAGGTTACAATGTTCAACGTGTGGATGTGCAAACAGGTGATGAAATGTTGAATGCATGTGAGAAAGCTGCGCAAGCAGCGGATGTGTTTATTGCGACAGCTGCGGTAAGTGATTTTCGTTTTGCAGAGGTGTTAGAGCAGAAAGTGAAACGTGGTGATACGGGGCAAATGAATGTTCAGCTAATTTCTAATGTTGATATTGTGGCACGTGTTGCGCATATGCAGAAACGACCGAAGACAGTCATCGCATTTGCTGCCGAAAGTGAGAAGCATGTCGAATATGCCAAAGTGAAACTTGAGAAAAAAGGTGTCGATGCCATCGTTGCCAATGATGTAAACAACATGGCTTCAGATACGGCTTCTGGCTGGTGGATTGCGAATGTTAAACATGGGATAAATGAAGAAATGATCGCAAAATGCAATAAAATGCAATTTTCACAAGAAATTATCAAAAAAGTAATGGAGTTAGAGCCATGAATGGTAAAAATACCAGTGTTAAAATTCAAAAACTTCCACATGGTGAAGGAATTGATTTACCATTTTATGCAACGAGCCATGCAGCCGGTGCGGACCTGCGTGCTGCCATTACTGAAGATATTGTCATTGAGGCTGGTGATAAAGCATTAATTAAAACAGGTTTTGCGATGGCATTGCCTGATAATTTTGAAGCACAAATTCGCCCACGTTCGGGCTTGGCACTCAAGCATGGTATTACAGTGCTTAATAGCCCCGGTACGATCGATGCAGATTATCGCGGTGAGATAGGTGTGATTCTTATCAATCATGGTAAGGAAGCTTTTCGGATTCAGCGTGGTGATCGCATTGCGCAAATGATTATCGCACCGTTTGTACAAGCTGACTTTCAAAGTGTGGATACATTGGATGAAACTGCACGTGGTGAAGGTGGTTTTGGTAGTTCGGGCAAGAACTAAGCCATGAGCCAATATGGTGAAGGCTCGGCAAGTTATGATGCAGCGGGTGGTTTGTCTGGGATTCAGAAGCTTGTAAAAGATTTCTACGGTGTGATGAACAGCAAGCCTGATTACGCCACTATTCGTGATATGCACCCTAAAGATTTAACAGTTTCGGAAGATAAATTAGCATGTTTTTTAAGTGGTTGGCTGGGCGGGGAGCGCTTGTTTGCCAAGAAGTATGGTGGCATCAATATCCCACAAGTGCATGCGCACTTGGTCATTCACGAAAAAGAACGTGATATGTGGCTTGACTGTATGAAAGAAGCGCTGGAAAAACAGGGTTGCTCAGATGATTTCAAGGTATATTTACTAGAGCAGTTAAAGGTCCCCGCTGAAAGAATTCGTATTGCTTGTGAGCGGCGACTTTAACGAAGGTAGTTGTTCTTGACATGCCATGAATAACCGAATTTGTGTTTACTCATGTCGCCCTGTATAGCCCAGTGGTCGAATGGCAATGGTGTTGCGAATCGTTGTACAAAGCTTTCCATCTTCGCGGACATAGTGCATGTCGAAACAAGGGGTTGAACGTTGATGTTCGTGCAGTTCTTGCTTAATTGTAGCTGCCTGCTCATCGCTCATATCAAAATGCAGTATTAAATCAGAATTTCCTATGCGTAAGAATTCCAATTCTAAATGTTTGGTTGCGACGCGATAACCGGGGAAATTTTTTACACATGCAATAGCGGGGATGGGGTCAGCAAGGTTGGCTTGGTATCCGCCAAACATATTACCTGCAGCGTTTTTTGATGCCCATGTCAAAGGAAGCTTGATACGAATATGCTTCCAGTCTTCTGACCTCTCAAGAATTTTAGGTCGTAACATCCAAAATGGAGGGTACCAAGCCAATCGACGTGCATCCGATAGAAAAGCAAGTTTAGTTAATATGCGTGTGGGTTTATCATCCATAGTTATCTAAATGTGGTTAATGTTTGTGTAAAGTCAAATAAATAGCTTTTAGCCTAGCTTCAGGCTAGCAGATCTGTTTATTTTCAAGCAATTTTCACAGCTCTTGGGCAAAACTATTCCAACGGGAGTGAGAGGTGTGTTTAGGGTTTAAAGTTCTAATAAATGCTGCTCGGCTTCGACGGAAACTTTTTCGATAATAGGGCAAATTGCCAACAGCATTTTTTTGCATATATCTACATTATCAGCATGAGCCAAATTTTGCATAAAGGTGAATGCTTCAGGAACAGCTGGTGATTTAATAAGCATACAATAGCCCTTAAAATTATGGGCTGAATTTGCATAACTCTCCCAATCGCTATTTGCCACAGATGCTTTTAAAATATCAAGCTCAAGCAATGATTCATCACGCAAGGTTTTAAGCAATGCGGCTGCACCTTTGGGGTAGCGCAATAGCACTTCCGCATCGATAATAGGCAAAGATAAATCAGGAAGTTTTTCAATATAACTGCTTGTAATGTCTTCATCTGCTGGTTGATTTGAAGTACTCTGAATTTGGACAAGCGTGTTATCTTGTCCATCGTTCGGGTTAGAAAGGTATTTAATCAAAACATCTGATAAGGTTTTAGGATCAAAAGGTTTCGTTACATAATCATCCATACCCGCATCAAAACAGCGTTTGTAATCCTCTTTCATGGCATTGGCTGTGAGGGCGATGATGGGAATATGTGTGTCCTTTTCAAGTGAGCGAATTTTACGTGTTGCTTCTAAACCATCCATTTTTGGCATGTGCATATCCATAAGAATCAATGCAAAGTCTTTTTGCTGCCACAGCGCAACGGCCTCCTCCCCATTTTCAGCAATTTCAATACGCAAACCCATCAAATTAAGGTCTTCCTCAGCAACAATTTGGTTCACTAGATTATCTTCAGCCACTAGAATAGGTTTATCCGACGGCACCGCATGATACTGAGCAGCGATTGCAAGTGCGGAAACCTCCTCTTGCAATAGGTCTATATTTTGCGTCAATAGTGGGACGCTAGGGTCGTGTTTCATGGGTATTGAAAAGGAAAAGTTTGAACCGTGCCCTTGACTACTTTTCAGACGCAACTCGCCTCCCATCAAATGAACGAGTTCTTTAGAAATATTGACGCCAAGGCCTGAGCCTCCATATTTTCGTGTAGTTGAAGCATCTGCTTGTAAAAACTTTTCAAATATTTTCTTTTGCTGTTCGTCATTCATGCCAATGCCAGTATCGAGCACTTGAAAATGTAAATCTCCGTAATCATCGTGATGGGTGTATGTTAGCTTAACCGTAACCCCACCCTCGTACGTAAACTTTACCGCATTGTTAACCAAATTTAGTAGTATCTGCGAAATCCTTGTTGGGTCCCCAATGATTTTTTCGGGCATATTTTCTATGTGAAGTTGAAAGCTAAGTCCTTTATCAATAACCTCTTGTGTTTGTGAAATGAAGCTATTAAGCAACAATGGAAGTAACTTAATGTCGATAGCCTCAAGCTTAATCGATTGACTCTCAATTTTAGAAAAGTCTAAAATATCATTCAATAAAGCTAGAAGGTTATGCGAGGAGGCATGGGCCATGTTTAAATATTTAACGCCTTCCGCTTTAACATAACCGTGTTGATCAAGTAAGCGCAACATGCCGATCACCCCGTTCATGGGGGTACGAATATCATGGCTCATATTTGCCAAAAACTCTGACTTACTCACATTCGCTTTTTCTGCACGATCTTTGGCCTGTTGTAGCTCCTTGGCTTGCTGCATTTGCAATGTCATATCCTGCATTAAGAAAATATAACCCTTACCGCCTTCATCAGAGGCCAGAGAAGAAGAATAAATAGATACGGGTAGCTCGATACCTTGTTTGTCTTTACAATAAAAATTAACAATATCAACATTAAGAATGTCTTTTTTCAGCTTTAGATCCGCATCAGTGCCATGCGGCACAAAAAGCTTCTCTACCATCGGCCTACCTAGCAGTTCATGCTCTTTATAACCGAAAAACTCTGTCACTAGTGGGTTGATTCTTTGAACTTGCCAATTTGCATCGGTGATAATCAGCATGCCACTCACCGATGTGATAATATCTTCCAAATAGTCGCGGCGTTTTAAGCCATTCTGCATTTGATAAAAAGCATGGGCTAATTTTCCAATTTCATCATTATTCTCTGTGTTCAACTTTGTGCTTAAATCACCTTGTTCTATTTTACTGGCAACGTGAACCAGTTTGTTTAAGCGCTTTGTGATCAAGCGTGAGATATAAGAGCCGATAAATAAGGCCAGAAAAGCCGCAGTCACACAGAGAGCAATAATAGCATCCACTGTTGCGTCTTTTTTGCTATGAACATCACTCATACGTTCAGCAAGCTCTGCGTTTTCAGCAAGCAAAACCTGATCGACGACTTTTATGAATTGATTCTGTTTTATTTCGGACTCTTTTAGTAAAGCACTTATCTTTTCATTGTAATCAGGAGTTATGGGCATGTGGATCATAGCTCGGCTGAGTTGTATAACATCGTCAGCACTTTTCGAAATGGCTTCTGAAAACGCTATTTCATCTGGGAAGTAGGTATGAACATGATGTGAATAGCCTTTCAAGACTTTATGATAAGTCGATAATGCTTCGTTAAATTCTTTGCTCTCATGTAAGGCAAGAGTATTATTTTCCTTAAGTAGACCCTGTAGTAGTATCTTAGTCGTTGATGAAACTATAATAGATTCAGAACTTTTGAGTTTCCTTAATGATTCATATACAGGGAAGGTTTGATCTGTGACACGTCGTAATTCATCATCCATGGATACAATGGTTTTCCAGCTAAGAACTCCCACCATGATAACAAGCAGTACAATGACGAAAGAGCTTAACAGTAATTGTAATTTTATACTCATAGCATGACCTCATTAAACAAAGTGGGCATGCGTTAAAACCCAATCGCAACAGCGAACACAAGCTGATTAGCGTTGCTTGGCTTTCCAGTATATGTGGGAATAGAGAGTCTGGCTGATGGTATGATAATAAGATCACTGATATTTAGATCCTTACTGACCGTAAGATCAATATGCCCCAGCTCATTTTCAGTGCTTGCAAACTTTGTCGGATTGGCAGATTTTTGCCTGCTAGGCCAAATATATTGGCTGTAAATGTCAATATTACCCTCAACCCCGCTTTGTTCAGCCTTGATTGGTAGGCTTGCCGTTAGCAGGGCAAATAATGCCACCATTAAAATTGCTTTCATCGCCTGCCTCCTTTGTAAAAAAAGCAAAGAATGTGCCAATAAAATATTTGCCGGTGTTAAGCTATAATTTGAGGTGTTTTAGTGGATATGCCCATCCAAAAGCAATAATAAGCCGGAAAGTAGGAATATACGGTCAAAATAGCTTATGAAACTCTTATTGTAGCAAGTGTACCTGAATCATGCCGCGTACTGGGTCTGTCGAGTCCAGTTCTACATTCACTTCATCACCCAAGCTCAACATTTGCCCGCCATGACGTGCCACTAGGCGATGATGCACTTCATCATGGGTAAACATGCCTCCCAAATCATCCACCGACATCGATGCTTCGGCCAACGTTGATTCCAATTCCAAGAAAATGCGGCGCTTACTCAAGCCTGAAATTCTAGCCAGCATCGGTTTACCAATATCTTTGCCATGGTACAACGCTGCCAACATAGCTTGTGTGTCCCATTCACCACGTTGTTGCTTGCGCTCTTGAACAGAAACATGCAAACCGACCTCCTCAAGCCCTTTGGCTGGCTGAGCGCTATCTGGGTTCGTGCCCTGCAACAAAGCTTTAAGACGGCGGTGCACAGTTAAATCCGCATAGCGTCGAATAGGACTGGTGAAATGGCCGTAAGATTTATATGCCAAACCAAAATGACCATCATTATTGGTGGTATATTTTGCTTGCTGCATGGAGCGTAAAATCAAACGGTGCAAGACATGCGAGTAAGGTTTTCCTTCTGATTTTTCCAATACGCTCTGCACGTAGCTTGGGCGCACATCATATTTGGGGTGCTGTTTAATGTTTAAGTCCAATGGGGCAAGGAATTCATTCAATTTATCAATCGCATCACGCTCTGGTGCAGGATGCACACGGTAAAGAAGTGCACACTCCTTACTCTCTAAATATTCCGCGACTGCTGTATTGGCTGCTAACATTAACTCTTCAATCAATTTGTGTGCAATATTGCGTGGTTGCGCTGCCATGCCCAATACTTCATTATCTTTCAATACAGGGCGTGTTTCAGGTAAATCCAAATCCAAAGCACCACGAATTTCACGGCAACGCAGCAAAACATGATACAAACGCGCCACATCTTCCAACATCGGACGAATTTTCACACCCACCACAGCCTTACGGTCACCATCTTCCAGCCATTTGGCAACCTGCGTATAGGTTAAACGTGCATGTGAATAAATAACAGCTTCATACATGCGTGATGAACGACGCTTTCCACTGGCATCAAAGCGCATGCGAGCAACCATTGCTAAACGTTTTACTTTCGGATTTAACGAACAAAGCCCATTGGATAACTTTTCAGGCAGCATCGGAATCACTCGATCAGGAAAATAAAACGAATTGCCGCGCTCTAAAGCCTCTTCATCCAATGCCGATTTAGGTTTGACATAATGCGCCACGTCGGCAATCGCCACCCACGCTTCAAAGCCCTCACCACGTGGAATCACACATACTGCATCATCAAAATCACGTGCATCTTCACCATCAATGGTGACAAATGGTAAGTGTGTTAAATCCATACGCCCCTTACAATCTGATTCTTGCACTTCATCGGCAAAGGTAGCCGCTTCACTTTCAACCGCGACAGGAAATGATTCAGGTAGGCCTTGCTCTGCTACCACCAAATCAATCAAACGTTCAGGTGTTAAATCACTACCCAAGACTTCCAAAATTTTACCCGTTAATGGGTTGCCTCCACGCTGTACTTCCACGCGCACCCAGTCACCATTATGCGCACCATTTGCATCATCGCGCTTAATCACAATCGCCTGTGGAATTTTGCGCGAACGCGGCTGTACAAGCCCAGTACTATCTTCGATGCTAAACTGCCCAACCAGCACTGCCGCAGCTTCTTCAATCGTGCGCACATATTCACCCGATTCGCGACCGCGCTTAAAGACCACGCGCACTTCCACCGTATCACCGTGCATCAAATTACGCATTTCTTCATGCGGTAAAAACACACCTTTTTCGCGTCCAGCTGCATCAACAAAGCCAAAACCATCAGGGTGAGCCGAAACAATGCCGCTTACGACTTCACCTTTGGGTGATGCATGGCGGCGGATAGGCGCATGTTCAGAGCGTGATTCGCCACGGCTCGTCGGGCGCGAATTTCCACGGTCTTTACGCTCTTCTTCACGCCCATAAGTCTTGCGACGACCTGCTTTGCTACGTGATGTATGTTCTGTGCCGCTTTTTTTGCGTTTTTCAGCCTTAGCCCATGGGCTTTCAGCACGTCCAGATGCTTTAGCGCGTGAATCATTGTCTTTATTCTTAGCCGATGATTTACCATCACGCTTACTTTTAAAGGTTGACTTACCTTGGCTGTTTCTTGACACAGACTGACTCCGTTTTATGATGCGCAGCCTATGCTGTAAGGCATATTGCGCTTTTGATTGCACCTGCCGAGGTGGCGGAACTGGTAGACGCGCTGGCTTCAGATGCCAGTGTCCTTATGGACGTGCTGGTTCGACTCCAGTCCTCGGCACCATAGTTAGGCTCGACTATGAATGAGCGCATTCTGCCGAGCCTTTTCTCTTTTAGCTAGAAAACATCGAATACCACCAAGAAAAAGTGAGTAACCCTCTAAGCATTCCTCCCTCACATGCACAGAGCAATTCAATACAAAATAGAATCTTTTACCTTAAATGCTTTTCTGCTCCTAACTCTATGAATATGCCTTTCAAAGTAGTGCCTTGTCCAGTGCGTTAAAGAGTATAGTCGCTAGCTTATCTAGTGGTAGCACCTAATTTAGTTTAACGGGCATGAAACAAAAAACGCCCCGCTTATGCAGGGCGTTTTAAATTATTCACGCATATTAAAATGACTCAGTGGGTATCTTTTCTTTTGTGCTCAGAGCGAGGCTGGCCTCTTCTCATACTCATCGCTTTTTGACGCTGTTCAGGGGTCAGAATATGATGAACCTTAGCTTTCATATGGCCGCGGAGAATGATTTTATTTTTCACTAACTCGGCTCGCCGGTTTGCCAATTTAACTAGTTTTTCATTATAGTTACTAACACTTGGACTTAACTTTTTTAATGCTCCACGATTGTCTTTCATTGCATTACGTATGCGCATTTTCTCAGCACGGGCATTGCGATGAATTTGTTTGAAATCCTGGCGTTGCATATCTGTCAATTCAAGCTCTTCAGCCATACGCTGCATTTTATTGTCGTGGTGATTTGATTCTGCATAAGCAGTATTTGCCAAAGGTACTAATAGTATCCCAGCAAGAAACATTATATTGCGTAAGTTGAAGTGTATCTTGATTGCATTATGTTTATCCATTGTATTCTCCATCATTCATAGGTTTACGCTATATTACTTGGCGCATTGCGGATACTAAGTCTTGGTATGCAATGTTGAGCATACGATACGCAAAAAAAGTGCCTGTAAATGTAAAGAGTGTGTAAAACATGCTATTTTACACTGTTATACATCTATTTTTATGGCAAAATAAGCCCATGCATATCTTACTCATTGATGATGATATTGCCCTGTGCGAACTAATGGAACGTTTTCTGCAAAGTGAAGGCTTTCATGTTAGATCTGCTCACGATGGCGATCATGGCCTACAATTAGCTTGCGAAGGCAATTATGATCTTGCCGTGCTAGATATTATGATGCCCAAAAAAAGTGGTATGGATGTTTTGCGAGAATTACGCCAGAAATCACAATTGCCCGTTATTATGATGACTGCTCGTGGCGAAGAAATGGATCGTATTATAGGCCTTGAATTGGGTGCAGATGATTACCTTCCCAAGCCATGTAACCCTAGAGAACTTGCTGCTCGTATTCGTGCCATTCTACGTCGTAGTGAGAAAAAAAGTGACCTTGAGGCGAGTACAGCATGCCAAGTAAAAAAATTTGGCAGTCTAGAGTGGCAGCCAAAATCGCGCACCATTCTCGACTCGTCAGGAGCTATTGAGCTGACCTCTACAGAATACAATATCCTTAGTGTCTTGATGCAACATGCAGGCGAGGTCGTTAGCAAGCATGAATTAAGTGAAGCTGCGCTCGGCAAACACTTCGCACCATTTGATCGTGCACTGGATGTGCATATCGGACATTTACGGAAAAAAATTCCTCCAACCAATAATAACATGCCACGCCTTAAAACAGTGCGGAGTGTCGGCTGGTTATTTGTGCCAGAGTAGCTATGCGTTTATTTTGGAAAGTATTTTTTACTTTAATGCTGACGCTGCTTATCACTGTGGCTGTCTCAAGCTGGTTAAGTCAAAAATGGCTAATGGAAAATAGTGCTGTCGAAACACGATTAGCCAACCTATCTGGCTTAGGTGAAGTGGCTATATCCTTGTACCAACAAGAGGGCAAAAGAAAATATCAACGGTGGTTGAAATCAGCTATGAAAAGACAACATTTCCGTGGTTTTTTAATCAATGCCCATGGCAATAATATTTTAAATCGTCGTGTTCCAGCTGAGTTGAAACGCCTTGCCAAACAAGCGAAAATACAGCAAAAACGTATGTCCGCTATTCACCCCCCAACGCTGCTTGTCGCGACCCCAGTACTTACTGAAGGCGGAGAATATTACTGGCTAGCAGTAGCCCGTTTAGCTTCTAGCCAAATGCAGAAAGGGCAACAGACATTATTTTTCATGCGTGTGTTTATTATGCTGTTCGCACTCACCATCATAAGCTGGTGGTTAACTCGTATGCTCACCCGCCCAATTCGCGCTCTGCAAGAACAAACAGAGCAGCTTGGCTTAGGCAAACTCTCTTCGCGAACAGATGCTAAACTGACCCAACGCAAAGATGAGCTGGGCGATTTAGCTCGCAGTTTTAATGCCATGGCAGAGCAACTACAGGCACTGATGCAAAGCCACAAACAATTACTGCGTGATATCTCTCATGAATTACGATCCCCCTTGGCACGCTTACAGGTTGCGCTGGAGTTAGCTCGTAATGCAAGCGGCGGTAAAGCTGGTTTTGAGCTAGATCGTATCGATAAAGAAGCATCTAAACTCAATGAACTGATTGGTGAAGTGCTTACACTGGCTCGCTTTGAACAAGGGGGTATCCAAAAAAACATAAGTACACTGCAATTGCATGAACTTGTATCAAATGTGGCTGCTGATGCGGTATTTGAAGCGGAATCTATGGGAAAGAAAGTTTTATGCAGTAAATTACAAAAATGCTCTCTAACTGCTGACAAGCTATGGTTAACACGTGCTATAGATAATGTTATTCGCAATGCTGTGCGGCATAGCAACAAGACAGTCAAGCTATCGCTCACTTGTGATCAGGAGCAGGCGCTTATCACCATTATCGATGATGGCGAAGGTGTAGAAGCATTATTGCTTCCCGACCTTTTTGAACCTTTTTTTAGAGTTAGTCATGCTCGCGAACGACCATCTCACAGCACAAGCCCCGGCTACGGATTGGGCCTAGCTATCGCCAAACGTGCTATTGAACTTCATGGAGGAAATATTCGTGCCTGCAATCATCCTAGCGGTGGCTTAGAAGTCCGTATTTTACTTTATTTACGGAGTACAAAAGAAGCCTTTTAAATCAAGAGTGTCTTATTATCTGAGCCTCTGTAGCTATTAGCTTCCCAAGTTGTCCTGCTCGAAACCAGTTTGGCTTTTCACCAGCTCGGCCATGTAATGCAACAGCCGCAGGAAGTGCAATATCAGCATTTAAACCGCCAGCCAGCAAGCCGCCTATCATGCCTGCCAACACATCCCCTGTCCCTGCAGTTGCCAAATTGACAGAGCCAAATGGGTTTAGCCATACATCCCTCTGCGGTGAAATAACCAATGTTTGTGCACCCTTGAGTACAATCCATGCTTGATATTTATCGGCCAAGGCCAATCCAGAGTTAAGGCGATCTTTTTGAATTTCTATAGAAGGTTTGGCCAATAAACGAGCTGCCTCCCCAACATGTGGTGTTAAGACTGTTAATGCTTTTCTGGCCTTTAGAATTTCATGTAATTCATCATTTTCCGCAAGCATGTTTAATGCATCTGCATCGAGTACTGCAGGCAAACTACTTTTTAGAATGTGCATGAGTGTATCTTGTTGTTTGTTTCCCCAACCAGGCCCTGCGACAACAGTATCAGCCTGTTGCCAAGCTGCGTGTTCTTGTGGGTGAACCATTACCTCCAATGATGACGTTGCCAACACAGTATAAATATCATGTGGGCAAGCGATACTCACCAAGCCTGTGCCTACAGCCTGAGCCCCCAATGCGGCAAGCTTAGGCGCACCGGTATAACCAATTGCCCCGCCAAATATCCATAGGTGTCCGAACGTTTGTTTGAAGCCATGGGCTGCTCGCTTAGGGAATGCTGCTTGTATTGCAGCTATATCAATAAGCTGACTTTTTAAGGCTGGCGCGGGGTGATCGACAAGCATTTGATGGATAACGTTCAAGCGAATACCAATAGAGGCAGGCGGAAGTATGAGGCCACTGCATTCCTGTCCCTGTTGCAGCCAATATCCCCACTTATAGGCTGCGATAGGAAGTGTAATATCTGCCTTAACCGCAGTTCCTAACGCTTCACCTTTATTGGCATCAATACCACTGGCAATATCTACGGCTAATACGGGGCATTTTGCTTTATTAATCGCTGCAATAGCTTCTGCCAACCAGCCTGTAATAGGTCGTGTTAAACCTGTGCCAAAAATTGCATCCGCCACTAGCACAGCACGGCTTAACCACTCTTCAAGCTTGGGTAAATCAGCGGGACTAAACGCAGGGCGTATTTTTACACCCGCGGCTTGCGCCAAATCAATTGTCTTCCTTACATGGGTCGTAACATTGTCCAATGACAGGAGCGGAATAACCGTGACAGCTACTTGTTTTGCGTGCAATAAGCGCGCTGCTACAAAGCCATCCCCAGCATTATTACCCGCACCCACAACAATCACGATGCGTCCGCTATCTAGCTGATGTTTATAACATGCCACTGAGACTTCTTGCCCGGCTCGCTCCATCAAGTCTTCGACTGAAAGGCCATCATGATCCATGGTATATTGATCGGCCATGCGCATTTGCTCAGGTGTAAGAATAGGCTTATCATTTAGTTTCATTATAAAAATACCTCCCTGTGAACCTTGCTTGTATGCAAGCATAGCTATCTTTTATAAACAGCACTACTATTCGCTTAATACTATAAAATATCATTTTCTATTGACGCTTGCTCACAGTCTTTGTAGAAATGCGCCACTGCTGTTCGGCAGTTCATGTTTGTTAATTCACATGTCCATATTGTGATTTTAATCTTTTGGCACAAGCCAATCTCATATTTTTTTTGTTTTATTGATCCATTGGAGTTTTTAAATATATGTCTTCTGAAGAAACCACGACTATAACTAAGCCAGAAACCGCATCCGTTGCTAAGGTAGCAGAGACACCCGCTACGGAAGCTCCTGTAAAGCCTCGCCGTGGCCGTCCTAGAAAAGTCGTTGCAGAAACTGCAGTTGTAACATCTGAAGGCACTGAAAAGAAGCCTGTCAAACGTCGCGGGCGGCCAAAAAAAGTTGTCTCACCTAATAAAGCTGACACGGCAAACCTTACTGCCGAGCCTAAAGCCGCTGTTACAAGTGATTCAGTCACAAAGAAGTCTAAAGCCTTAGTTACAAACGATTCAGGCACAAAAAAGCCTGAAGACTCAGTTACAAACAATAGCCCTGCCACAAGGGAGGCTAAAACCGCGATTGCGGACAATAACAGCGCTCCTGCTACAAAGGAGCCTAAAGCGGCTGTCGTAAATAATCATAGCGCTCCCGCCACAAAGAATAAGCCTGAGAAGAAGGCGGACTCCAGTTCCTCTGAGCAAAATCAGGGTGAGCAACGCCAAGATGAACAGCCTCACGCTGGGCGTCGCAACAATCGTAATAATAACCGTAATAGCAACCGTAATAGTAACCGTAATAGCAATCGCAATTTTGATAAACGTCAGCGCAATAAACAAGAAGACGAAGATGAAAACACATCAAATGAATTGGCCGGCGTTACATTGCATATCCGTGATGTAGCGTCCATGAAACCATCTGCTTTATTGGAAAAAGCCGATTCACTGGGAATTGATAACGTCGCGGGCATGCGTAAACAAGAACAGGTATCCGCTATTTTACGCGCTCACGGGCTGCGTGGCGGTACGATTTACTCTGAAGGCGTGCTAGAAATATTACCTGATGGCTTTGGCTTTTTGCGTTCGGCAGAAGCCAATTACTTATCTGGTCCAGATGATGTCTATGTATCGACGCATCAAATTCGCCGCGCATTTTTGCGTAAGGGTGATACTGTCACAGGTGAAATTCGGACACCACGACGTGGTGAGAAATATTCAGCACTAAAAACTGTGGATAGCATCAATGGTGAAGAGCCATCTGTAGCGCGTACCAAAGTACTGTTTGATAATCTCACGCCTTTATACCCTGATGAACGTTTGGTGATGGAGCTTGAAGATGCGACGGCCAAAGATAAAACGGGTCGGGTCATTGATTTGGTTTCTCCTATTGGTAAAGGTCAACGTGCTTTGCTTGTTGCCCCTCCGCGTACTGGCAAAACGATGATGATGCAGTCTGTTGCTCATTCGATTGAAAAAAATCATCCCGAAGTATCGCTGATGGTATTATTAATTGATGAGCGTCCTGAAGAAGTAACTGATATGAAACGTTCAGTAAAAGGTGAAGTTGTTTCATCAACCTTTGATGAGCCTGCTCAACGCCATGTACAAGTCGCTGAAATGGTTATCGAAAAAGCCAAGCGTATGGTGGAACATGGTAAAGATGTAGTAATCCTCCTCGACTCAATCACCCGCTTAGCACGAGCTTTCAATACTGTGGTTCCATCTTCAGGAAAAATCCTAACGGGTGGTGTGGATGCCAATGCATTGCACCGCCCCAAACGTTTTTTCGGTGCGGCCCGTAATATTGAAGGTGGTGGCTCATTAACCATTATTGCCACGGCTCTGGTAGATACAGGTTCGAAGATGGATGAAGTAATCTTTGAAGAGTTCAAGGGCACAGGCAACATGGAAATCAACTTGAACCGTAAGTTGGTAGATAAGCGTGTCTTCCCAGCTATCGATATTGCGCCATCGGGTACCCGTAAGGAAGAGTTGTTGATTGATAATGAAACTTTACAAAAAATTTGGGTCTTGCGTAAAATTTTATCACCCATGAATGCTGTCAGTTCGATGGAGTTCTTATTGGATAAATTGGGTACAACCAAAAACAATGACGAGTTTTTTGAGCGTATGAACCAATAGTTTTCACAGCTATGGGATAGTCTGCTATACTCATAGTATGTTAGCTATATCTGAACTTGAACTTGTCTCTCGTGTACCAGCGGTTGTTGTCCCGCCGCTGGTTGTAGAGCAGGCACCACGGGTGAGTGCAGTTGCAACGGACATGATGCGAGTTCATTCATTAAGTCCTGCCTTTTTCCGCAACCATTCACCTGCAAGTAACCCACAAACTCTGATTCAGCCCAGCGAGAAGCAGACCGTTCCAGAGCGGCACATTGACCGGTTTGGCTGACGGGGATCACATTTATATGTATTCCGTCAACTTTAAAGTTTTATAGTTTCGTATTTCGCAACCTGAGGGCATTGGTAATAACTGACACCGAACTGAAACTCATCGCCGCTGCAGCAATCATTGGTGATAACAAAAGCCCGAATACGGGGTAAAGAACGCCCGCTGCAATTGGAACACCTGCGGAGTTATAGATAAATGCAAAAAATAAATTCTGACGAATATTTTTCATAGTGGCGCGAGACAGCCGCCTTGCACGAACAATGCCCATTAAATCACCTTTAATGAGCGTTATACCCGCTGACTCCATCGCTACATCCGTGCCTGTACCCATTGCGATGCCAACATGTGCTTGTGCCAAGGCGGGTGCATCATTGATACCATCCCCGGCCATTGCCACGATTTTTCCTTTTGCTTGTAAGGACTTGATAGCATCGGCTTTTTGATAAGGTAAAGTATCGGCTTCAAAATGTTCAATGCCAAGCTGTGAGGCAACAGCCGATGCAGTATTGTGATTATCACCGGTCAGCATGACCACTTCGATGCCCTCATCGCGTAGTTTTTCAATGGCACTCGGTGTTGAGCCTTTAATAGGGTCGGACACGCCAATTAAACCAACAAGTTGCTTGTCTTTTGCAAGGTACATTACTGTCTCACCAGCCAGCTGATGCGTTGATACATCTGACATAACAGTCGTAATATCAATCGCATTATCCTGCATCAATGCTGCATTACCCAGAGAAATGACTCTCTGCTCCACAACTGCTTGCACACCTTTGCCCGCGATTGCCTTAAAATCTTCGACCGCGTGTAAGCTTAGCTGCCGTTGCTCTGCACCAGCTACAACTGCAGCTGCCAAAGGGTGTTCACTGGCACGTTCAAGGCTTGCCGCTAATATCAACACTTCATCTGCACTGGTAGTGTGTGTTGTTAACACCGTCGTTAAACTTGGTTTTCCTTCAGTTAATGTGCCTGTTTTATCGACAACGACGGTATTCACTTTTTCCATGAGCTGCAGAGCTTCGGCGTTCTTGATTAGAACCCCAGCGGTTGCCCCGCGGCCTGTACCCACCATAATAGAAATTGGTGTCGCCAAGCCCAAAGCACAAGGGCAGGCAATAATTAACACAGCAACAGCATTGATAATAGCATGTGCTAAACGGGGTTCGGGACCGATAAAAAACCAGAACCCAAACGCAATTATCGCAATGCCAATCACCGCGGGCACAAAATAACCCGCCACAGTATCCGCCAACTTTTGAATCGGTGCCCGTGAGCGCTGAGCCTCTGCCACCATATTTACAATCTGTGATAATAATGTATCCGCACCTACCTTTTCGGCGCGCATTAACAATGAGCCATTCGCATTGACCGTCGCGCCAATTAGCCCTTCACCCATAAATTTTTCAACTGAGACAGGCTCCCCCGTCACCATCGACTCATCTACTAGGCTTTCTCCTTCAGTTACGATGCCATCAACAGGTATTTTCTCACCAGGACGAACGCGCAAAATATCACCTGCCCGCACATCTTCCATAGGTACGTCGACTTCAGCACCGTCGTTTTTGACCAAGCGTGCAGTTTTGGGAGTCATACCAAGTAATAATTTAATTGCTTCATTGGTTCGCGAGCGTGCCTGTAACTCTAGAACCTGCCCCAATAAGACTAGGGTTGTGATAACTGCTGCGGCTTCGAAATAAACATCAACAAGTGCCTTTTCATTGCCTCCCGTCACCTGCATCAAAGGGGGAAATATGCTAGGTAAGAGCAATGCAACCACACTATATCCCCAAGCCACACCGATACCCAAACCTACCAATGTAAACATATTCAAATTCCAAGTTTTAATGGAAAGAGCAAAACGCTCAAAAAATGGCCAACCACCCCATACAACAACAGGCGTAGCTAAAGTAAATTCAATCCATTGTATCAAACCCATATTTAGAAAGGATGGCAACCAAGATGGTGCTAAATCAGCCGCCATCGCTAAAATAAATATAGGTATCGATAAGGCTGCGCTAACTTTGAAGCGACGGTTCATATCATCCAGCTCGGCGTTATTGTCTTCGACAGTGACGGCCTGCGATTCTAAAGCCATGCCACAGATTTTACATGTGCCGGGCCCTTTTTGCTCTTGACCTGAGCACATCGGACAAAAATACATCGCTTCTGGGTCATCAGTAACGTTTTTTTTATTTGTGCTTTGATGATGTCCACAACAGGATTTTTTCTTGTTTGCATAATCTTCAGGGTTTGCAGAAAACTTATCTTTACACCTTTCATTGCAAAAACGATAACGCTGACCTGCATACTTTGTGTGATGCAAAGACTCTGGCTTCACATGCATGCCACATACGGGGTCAATAGTGTACTTATCAGGTTTGGCTTCAAACTTTTCTACGCAATGAGCGCTACAGAAATGCCAAGTATGCCCATCATATGTCATGTGATGTAGTGATGTTTCTTTGACTTCCATGCCGCAAACTGGATCAATATGCATAATGTTCCCCTATAGAGCACAAGCTATGCTTTCTCATATGTAAAGAGAATGTCTCAAGCTTAGCAAGTTAAGTGGATATGATGTAAGACTAAAAACAATCAAGGGTGCTTGTGTGTTGATATAGATGCTTTTAGACGAAGCGGGGTATCATTAGATCGTAATTTATATTGGCCGACCATAGATTATAATGGTTTGGTTGATGCTGGCTTTCCCAAACACTTTTGAGTTGACCGCTATATAGACTTGTGATTTGCCTGCCTATTTCTTTCTCTTAGGGAATAAAAAAAGGGAAGCCTGTTGGCTCCCCTTTTTTGTTTATAATGCTAGCTTTGAGGCTATTTAAAATTAAGAGAACATCCGAAAGTGAGCAGATGCAATCATCAACAATACCATTGGAATGGAAAGCAATGTATTGATGCGTGATGCGATCAATGCTTTTTTACCAGCTGCAGCTTTTTCATCGGCAGTGGCTTCAACCATACCAATCACTTTCTTTTGGTTTGGCCAAATGATAAACATAACGTTTGCCCACATGATGATACCAAACAAAGCACCGATACGAATATCCCAACCAGCATTGGCACCCAATTCAACGAATAAGATAATACCGAAAAGCAATGTTAGGTTTGCGCCCATGCGGAACCAGTGCAAAGCACGGCGAACGATACTGCCATCTTTGAATAATTCACCTTTAGAGTCAGCAGAGAAACCGCCCATAGATGGTACTTGTACAAAGTTGAAGTAGTACAATAAGCCAATCCAAAGAATACCAGAGAGTACATGTAGCCAGCGCGCACCTTCAAAAATGCTTGGCACAGTACCACCTGTTGCCGCCGCAACTGCTACGATAATGGCAGTTAGCACAAAACCTGCGATTAGTGTGAGTTTATGATCTTGTAAAATTTTCATTAATATCCTCCATTAAATAATATGCTGGCACTATAGCTGGATTTGTAAAATTAACCACTTAGTGCTAGTGGGGGTTAGTTTTTAAGTTTTTAATTGGCTGCTAACACCCCCCAGAGTAAAATTGTGCTTTGATAAGGGTGACATCAAAGCTATAGCGAGTATAGCGTAGCGCTGGTAAAGATTTATAGAAGCGAGGAATACATGGCAGAGTCTAAACCCAAACAAACATGGAAACTTGGAAGAAAAGACATGGTGTTTTTTGCCATTGTAGCCGCAGTCATTTTATTATTGGTACTAGGGACAGGGGATCGCTCAACCAAGCCTGTTCCCTCTGATCAAACGCATCTGCAAGTGAAATCACGTGCTGAATGTATGGCATGTCATGCTGTGGGTAGTGTAAAGCCACAGCCGATGGGGCATACCAAAGCGGACCAATGTTTTCAGTGTCATTTGCAGCCTAAAATAAGGGATAAAATCACGTTATGAGTGCAAAAAGCATGCATAGCATTGGCATCAGTAGTAAGCCCGATGATAGTCGAGCTCGTGCGATTGCGGATGAGCTGGCTGTATGGCTGCTGAAGCGAGGTTGTGAGGTCTTATGCGACCAAAATCAATCAATCTCCTGTGGTGAGGTGTTACCCATGTCGGAGATTGCGAAGCGAGCCGAGCTACTCATTGTGCTGGGTGGTGATGGTACGCTATTGGGAGCTGGGCGGCATTTGGTGGACTCAGGAGTGCCGATTTTAGGCATTAATCTGGGGCGTTTGGGCTTTTTAACCGATACACCTGTGGGTAGTATGTTTGATGTGGTGGCAGAGGTTTTGTCGGGACATTACAAAACCAAGCATCACTTTGCACTAAAGGCTGAAAGCTGGCGTGATGGAGAATTGTTGAAGCGCGGTATAGCCATGAATGATGTTGTTTTGCAACGTCAATCCCATCCTCGACCGATTGAATTTGAACTTCATTTTCGTGAGCAATTGATGTTTCGAACCCGTGCCGATGGCTTAGTTGTGGCAACACCAGCAGGCTCTACTGCTTACGCGTTATCTGCGGGAGGGCCGATTATGCACCCCGAAGTTGAGGCGATGAGCGTGGTTCCTCTATGCCCACATACCTTATCCAATCGTCCAGTGGTTGTGCCTGCGGACGATGTTTTGAAGTTGAGCTTACTGAAAAGCCCTCAGCCCTCGGCGTTAAGCCTTGATGGACAAGAGCATATGAATTTATTGCAGGGCGACTCGGTCAGCATTCAAAAAGCAGGTCAGATTTGTTTGATTTACCTGCCAGACCGCCATTATTTCAATACATTACGTAGTAAATTACACTGGGCTGGGCATGATGATAGTGAATAGCGACGTAAGTCATTTTGTAAGGCTCAAACGTTTGAATAACAAAGCAAAGCATTTATGCATTTTGTTATTCAACCGCACGGGTATCGCATGCTAACAGAATTAAAAGTTCGAGAGTTTGGCCTGATGGAAGATGTGCGTCTGGAATTTTCTTCGGGCATGACAGTCTTTACAGGTGAAACAGGTGCTGGCAAATCCTTATTGGTGGATGCGCTTAGTGCCGTGTTTGGGGCGCGAGCTAGTGCTGATTGGGTGCGCCATGGTGCAGAACGTGCTGAATTGAATGCTGTGATTGAAAATAATGATGTGCGCTTGCAACGTTTATTGGCAGAGCAAGATATGGATTGCGAGGAACCATTACTTTTACGACGTGTAATTAATGCTGATGGTCGTTCACGAGCATGGTTGAATGGTGTGCCTGTACCCTTAAAATTATTGCAACACATTGGTGGAATATGTCTTGATTTGCATGGGCAGCATGAGCATCAAGGTCTGATGCAGGTTGAATTTCAACAACAGTTGGTAGATTCGCGTGTGAATGCGGATGTATTACAGGACGTAAAATCTGCGTTTGAGACATTGCAACAAGCACGCAAACAGTTGCATCACCTGCAAAATCAGCAAGGAGAGAGTACTGGGCAGGCAACATGGATGCGCTCAGAGCTTGAAAAGTTAAGTGCTTTGGATATTCAAACAGGCTTGGAAGAAAGTCTTGTAGCACAAGTGGAAGCGGGTCAAAACGTGGCGCAAATTCAGCAAGCTGGTGCGCAGGCATTACTGCTGCTGGATGAAGGTGATGAGGGCAATGTGCGTAGTCTTTTGGCACAAGCTTCCCATACTATTGAACCTTTGCTTGCTTATCACTCAGGGTTGGAAGAAGCCTCGAGTTTATTAGCACAAGTGGATGCTTTATTGAGCGAAATACCACCACATCTAAATGACGCACAGGAAGTGGCTTTGGATATGGGAGAGCTAGAAGTTGCTGAAGATCGTTTGGCCGGATTACGTGAAGCGATGCGTCGCCATGATTGTGATGAGGCGGCTTTGCTGGTGCTTGCGGAAGAGTGGGAACAACGACTTTCTTTATTGGATACCGCCGAATGGGATGAGGCGGACTTAAATGAGAAGGTGAGTCAATCAGAAGAGGGTTATTGTGCTAAAGCCAAAGTGTTAAGTGCTTTGCGAGCACAGGCGATTGATGATTTGGTAGCCGCATTACGCCCCTATTTGGATCGTTTGGGCATGGCTGGTATGCAAGTGAAAGTTGAGCTTGCTTGTATGCAGGATCAACGTGCTGCATGGGGTATATCTGGCTGGGACAACATGACCTTTATGCTTTCTAGCAACCCCGGTGAGCCATTTCGTCCTTTGGCGCAAGTGGCATCAGGTGGTGAGTTATCACGTTTGGTGTTGTCACTGAAAGCGTGTGGGGCATTTATTCATGCGCCTGCGATTGCTGTGTTTGATGAGGTTGATGTCGGTATTGGCGGAGAAACAGCTTGGTGTGTGGGTGAACTACTGGCAGCGATGAGCAAAGAACGGCAAGTGTTTGTGGTCTCGCATTTGCCACAAGTGGCATCATGTGCACAGCATCAAATTAGCATCTTAAAAATACAGCGTGAAGATCGAACGATTACCGATTTAGCCATATTGCCACCTCACGAAAGAGTTGCAGAAATTGCTCGTATGCTGGGTGGTGTGGATGCGGAAAGCTTAGAGCATGCCAAACAAATGCTACATAAAGGGCAAATAATTTATGAGGGCTGTCAGTGACACATCATACCCTTGTGCGTGCTGCAGAAACGGGTGATGTTGATGGTATGTATGCATTGCTTGCGCCTTATGCTAAAGAGCAAGTGATTTTGCAGCGTAGTAAAGATGATTTGTATCAGCATTTACAAGAATTTATGGTGGCTGAGTATGATGGTGTATTGGTTGGCACTGCGGCATTGCACATTTACGGCTCAAATATCGCCGAGATTCGTTCTTTGGTGGTAGCACCTGATTGTCAGGGTAAACGTATTGGTCATTTGCTAGTTGAGGGCTGTGAGAAAATGGCTGCGCAGCTGCATGTCGCCAAAGTATTTGCGTTAACTTATGTTGAGCATTTTTTCGTCAAGATGGGTTATGCCGTTGTACCCAAGGAAAGCTTGCCGCATAAAATTTGGACAGTATGTGTGCATTGTAAGAAGTTCGGTGATTGTGATGAAATTGCAGTGCAAAAACGCCTATCGGATGCGCGTATTAAACCTATGCGCGTGCCGCCTCTTTTAGATATAGTAGATTAAAGTCATTTCAAATTATGATGTTATTTTTTCACTGATAATGTGATGTAGTTTGTCGAAATCAATAGGCTTGCCAATAACAGAGCTATTCGATGCTTGATTTCCTAATTTAAGGATTTGCTCTTTATCATAGCCAGTTACAAAGATGACAGGGATGTTGGCATTGATCATCCTGATGTGCGCGGCGGCTTCAACGCCGCCCAAGTTGGGCATTACTACATCCAATATGATAATAGCAATATCATGTTGGTGCTTTTTAAATATATCGATGGCCTGCAGACCATCCTCGGCTTGCAATACTTTGTATCCAAATGTTTCTAACACTTCAGCGCTTGTCTCGCGAACATACTGTTCATCATCACCCAATAAAATAAGTTCACCATGTGCCTCAGTGTGTTTTATATCTTTTGGTACTGTCAGCGTAAAATCTTCTGCTGGAAGCTGTGGGATATAAAGGTGAAAGATTGAGCCGTCACCCTCAATACTTTCAATATCTAAAATGCCCTGATGCGTTTTAACTGCACCAAACACCATGGATAGACCAAGTCCTGTGCCCTTACCGGGTGGCTTGGTAGTAAAAAATGGTTCGAGAATATGTTTAAGTTCGCCCTGAGGGATGCCACAGCCATTATCTTGAATGCTAATATGTGCGTAAGGCCGTTTGATGGCATCAGGGTGGTGTTTCATAAACTTATGGTTGGGAGTGAATGATTCAAGGCTCATGGTGATACGCGGATTTTCGATGCCTTCAACCGCATCGCGAGCATTATTGATTAAGTTCATCAGTACTTGCTGAAGTTGAGTCACATCGCCCTTAATAAACAGAGGATAGGTGCAAAGGTGTTCTTGAAAGGCAATATTTTCCGGCACAGATGTATGGAGAAATTTCATGGCCTCTTTGGTGAATGAGGTAAGCGAGAGAGCTTGTATGCGTACGGTATCTTTACGCGCAAAGGTCAGTAGCTGCTTGATCATATCAGCAGCGCGGAAAGAAAGCATTTCTATATTGCTAAGCTTCTTTTTAACATTGGGGTGATCTATAAGCTTCTTTTTGGCAAGGTACAAGTTGCCAGTAATGCCTGCTAAGACATTGTTGAAATCATGTGCGATACCACCCACTAAGGTACCAATAGCTTCCATTTTTTGGGCTTGATTAAACTGCTCTTCCAACTCTTTTGTTGCCGTAATGTTGCGGGATATACTGATGATGCCAATGATTTCTTTGTTCTCATCATAATAAGGTGTTTTTAGGGTGCTGAGTAATACTTGGCGCCCATCGGGGTAGGTTACCGACTCCTCGTGTTGCTGTTGCTTGCCGCTAGCAAGTATGGACTGATCCTTTTGACAGGCTGACTCAGCCAGTTCTTTATCAAATAGATGAAGATCTGTCGTGCCAACAATATTATCTATGGACGGTTGCCCAACGAAATCACAAAATGCTTGGTTGCAACCAAGATAAACACCTTCTTTATTCTTATAAGAAATAAGATCAGGTACAGAGTCTAGAAGGTTTTCAAGCAAGGAATAGGTGTGGCCTAAGGACTTTTGGGACTGTTGTAACGATTGATTCATATTGTCTAATGCGCTAGCGAGATGAGATATATCTTTGCTAGCTCTAACACTTATTTCACCAGCCTCTTTACCGTGTTCAATAAGGTTGATAAAACATAAAATTTCTTGCAAAGGCTTATGAAACCATCGACGCAGGATGAGAATAAGAAAAAGTGAAAATAACACTAACCCAAAGAGAAAGGCAGAAAGCTTTTGTAGTTGTTTATGCCATAAGTCTTGAGCCTGTGCAGAGTAGGTGAATTTACCGTACAATACAGCATAATTATTGGCCGATGTGGCCGATGTGGCCGATGTGGCCGATGTGGCCGATGTGGCCGATGTGGCCGATGTGGCCGATGTGGCCGATGTGGCCGATGTGGCCGATGTGGCCAAGGGGTTATTTATTCCTACGGTATAATAGGCGTGAATATGATGTTGTTTTGAGTCATTTTCAAAGTCTTTAAGCTGTTTACTTTGGAGGGTATTAAAGATCGCTGGATTAAACTCATCAATTACATCTTTAGCCTTGAGTCCGCGCCATGCAAAACGTGTTGAATAGCGTATAGTGCCACTTTTATCAATTAGACTTAAGTGGGTTACAGAAGCATTTGCACCAGCCAATGAAATGACTCGCTGCATGCCTTTATTATCATTTTTGCGAGATAAGCGTGAAAGCTCAAGGGATAGATTACTTAATTTATCATTGAATGCCTGTGTGGCAGTATGAGCAAGGTTTATGTTTGCATCAAGATAAGACAGGATGATTACAGCGCTGCCAAATGGAAGCATAAGCAAGATGACTAATACAGGGATAAGCGTGCCCAAGGGGAGGTTTCGTAGGCTCATAGTCTGCTAGCTTTTATGAAATGACTGTTTTGTAGTTGAGAGATATCAATATCCGATTTTTTTATTAGTCCTGCTTGTTTGAGCATACTTAATACGCTAATAGAGCTTTTATCAAAAATGGATGGGTTCCCAGAAAAAAGAGCTTTGTTTTCAGTTAAACTCGGTAGTTTTAAACCATGAAATGCGTTCACTGTCTCTGCTGGCGTTAAATTCAATCGTGGAGCTATAAGGTGGATGGCTTGTTCGGGCTGTTTGCGCATGAATTCACGCGCTCTGTAATAACCATCAACCAATAGTTGAATATTGGCACCTTGTCTTTCTAACTGTTCGGTACGCACAGCCAAGACATCGATAATATGATTGGGAATCATATGGCTATTAAATAGGACATGAGCACCTTGTTTTGATAAAGCGGTTGCTGCGGGTTCGAATGTCACAACTGCATCGACTAGACCCTCTTTATAGGCTGATACATGTTCATCAACAGTGAGATAAACAACCTTGATGTCAGACTCTTTCAGTTTTGCATGCTTTAATGCAGAAAAGAGCATCGTGGCACCTACCGCTGAGCTTTCGACACCGATTCGCTTACCTTTAAGATCGTGTAAATTTTTAATGTTTGGTTTAGCCAGCAGAACATCTGCGCCATCTGAGATGTCAAATATGAGTATAATAGAAAGCGCTGTATTGTGCTGAACTGCAAGTAGTGTTTCATCTAGCGTTAGTGCCGCGGCATCTAATGCGCCGATTTGTAGGAGGTGTATTGATTCAGTTGCAGATGGTAATTCAACCAACTTTATTTTATGCTGATCATAAAGCCCAATTTTACGGGCCAAGAACATAGGCTCGTAGCCTGGCCATTGGTTAGCCCCTACTTTGAGTAGTGGCTGAGGCTCGTTGGAACATGACGTCAATAAAATCATGGCTAAGCTAAAACAAATAAATTTAAATAAATATCTCAAAGATAACCCTTTTTTGATGTTTAGATGCATTGTTATCTATAAAACTGTTGCAAATGATAGGCAATGTTAATGACATAGTGATAACGCAGCCATGTTTATTTTAATATTGCACTATATAAGTAGAATCTGAATAAGTCATGAACTTGTGAGACTGTGCATAGGTTTGTGTATCTGCCATTTTCATAATTATACGAAGTCGGTTAGTCGATCTTCGAACTCAATCATAAATCGGTTTAATGCTTGTTTCCAGTTTCTGATGGGCATGGTCCACTT
>Ga0316204_10002957_pt1 | contig 36047 bp, 34 predicted proteins | sample 6monrhotite_MG_2_FD_205661 | JGI IMG/M metagenome (GOLD analysis project Ga0316204, IMG submission 205661) | Microbial mat bacterial communities from mineral coupon in-situ incubated in ocean water Damariscotta River, Maine, United States -... | ecosystem: Environmental > Aquatic > Marine >... | reverse complement strand
AGCTACATTAACCGATTCTACAACCACCAAAGAATCCATTCAGGCATCGGCTATACAAACCCCGCTAATTTTGAAAGAATGGCTGCATGAAATGTACAACGTGTCCGTTTTATCGGGGGAAGATCAATTTGCTTCGCCCACCTCTTCTTTGAACAGTGATGTGGCAAGCGAGATAACATGCAAACAAAAAACTCGATCAGCCACATTCAACCTTCAAGTGCGCCACTAGCTAACCTAAACATCTCGTAGGGCGTTTTGAAATTCAAACATTTTCTGGGTCGATTGTTAATCTTTTTTTTCTATGCTGTTAATCTCATCGGTCGTGAGATGATTAAAATCTGTGCCTTTGGGTAAATATAGTCTAATCAATCCATAGTGCCTATCACCACCAACAATACTGTCACTCTCCCAATGACCCACGACTTTACAGCATCAACCTCAGTCGGTCGTGACGTGACGGGGACACGATTTTTTAATACGCTCCACTGTGGCACGGCATGGGCGCTTAGTACGTCGTTTCTTATGTTTTCTGGCTAAGCATTCTATGAGATGCGTTGCTTCAAGGTAGATGTGTTGATAAATGGATTCATGGCAAACATAATCCTTAGTTCTATCTTCTCGATAGCCGACTTGAAACCAACTCTGGTGTCCATCCAAGATTTAACTGCTGATGTTTCGTATATAATAATGCCGACCGCACCAGAGGTTCCGTCTAAGATATCGGCTAATAGTGCTATGCGACAGGTTAAGACGACGGCCAATTTCTCTCAATGAATACCCCTGTTTTCCCCAGTCTTTAATCAGGGTTCTCTCTGTTCTATTCAAATGTGCGTAATGTGTAGCCATATTCCACCTTTATTATTCCATAGGTTTTGGATCTCTAGGATCGGGTGGTGCACTTGATTTTTGAATGCGGGGGTTGAAGGAGCAAAGGGCTGTGGAGGCATCGCTACCCACGTTGAACGGCGTAGTAGGGATCCTATTGCTGTACGCTTAATAGACAAAACAGCCAGTGCTTTCACATCTCAATCAATCAAAGCCCTTCAAGTGTTTCCTCATGTGTTTAGATACATTCTGACTCTGGATAATGTGAAAGAAAATGCATGTTTCAAAACGGTAGAAAAGAAAGTAGGGTTTGCAGAGGCAGTCCGAAAGATTAATCACCGCCTAGAAAGTGCCTCGGATATCGAACTCCTCACGAAGTCTTCAACTCAGCCAAAAGTAATGCGTTTACAGTTTGAATTCACCGTTTGATGACAGTGACGAAGCTGTTTATACAGTTCATTTCCAGTAATTGTGCCTTGATATAGTCAACGATACATAGCAGCTGAGTTTATTACTAATATAGTTAAGGCTGCGGGGAATTTTTTTTTAAAACTGTTGCTAAGTTCTTCTGAGGCTCAACCTCACGTAGACTTACTTTCCCTTGGAAATGCTTTATGAGACTCAATCGTGATGGTTAAGATTCGTGTAGGGGCTCTTTTGATGGTGACGTTTCATAGTAGCCTAACACTATCATATTTCTTTCCATGCATTCACTTCTTAGCTGCTGATGCTTTTACGCGTTGAATTTACCTTAAAACAAAAAAGTAAAATTACCTTTGACCTTAGGGCTTGCGTCCGCTTGAATCCCGCGCCATGAAATCAATTAACTATTTCCCTAAAGTTTTATCCATTGTTGTTGCGATGCTATTAACAGGTTGTATGTCTGGAGGCACTAAAATGCTGTGGAGTTCGGATGAAGGTGCGGGTAAAGGCCAAACACGTGCACAGCTTAAGTCAGAGTCTCGCCCTGCTTTGGATGTGCCACCAAGCTTGCGTGGGGAAGTAGAGGTTCCTGATGCCGGGGCAATTGCAGTTCAGAAAAATGTGCCAGAGCGCTATAGGAAGGTTACAAAGGGTAAGCAGGTCACATTAGATGCACGACTTTATGACGCTTCGATAGGGGCTGTCTTTTCATCTGTTATTGATGCTATGGGAGCATTGAGTTTGCCAGTGCAAAGTGTTGATTCTGCGAGTGGAACGGTTACCACCGATTGGATACGTACAGATTCTAATAACGCAAGTGTAAATTCATTGTTTAACGCTTTTGGTGGCGGTGGGCCACAGGCGGTTCGTTATCGCTATGTGACGCGTGTGTTACGAGAAAGCTCTAAGGACGTGGTTAAGACGCGTTTGGAAATTCGCACAATGGGACAAGCTTTTAGTAATGGCCATTGGATCAACAAAAAGCTTACACGCAAGCGCGCAGACGAGTTGTTTTCACGCATTGAAGAGATGTTGGCGCAATAGTCTCGTATATTCATGTGTAAGTGTTTTTTTATTCGCGGAGCTTTAAAACCTTGCAATAAAAAGGGTTGAAGCGCATTTAATCTGGAATATAATAGTCCCCATTGATGCATGGATGTTCTCCAGTGCATGTATATGACTTCTAGACAGGTGAATATGCTCCGACTTACGCGCGTTACAGACTATGGGATACTTTTGATGGTTGAGCTGACAGGGCTTGAAGGCCATGCCGAAAGAGCTCGATTAACAGCCAATGACCTTGCGTTATCAACGCGGGTTCCTGCGCCGACAGTAAGTAAAATTTTGCAAAGTTTGTTGCATGCGGGTTTATTGGATTCAGAACGCGGAGCGCATGGCGGCTACCGGTTAACTCGCCCATCTTCAGATATATCTGTGCGTGATATTATCCATTGTCTTGAAGGTCGTATTGCTCTGACAGAATGTAATTTGGAGCAGGGCGAATGCGATCAATTAGAGTTTTGTTCAACCAGTAATAATTGGAAGCGTATTAATACGGCGATTCATGATGCTCTTGAAGACATTAGTTTGGCAGATATGGCATCGGATGGTTTTATGCCGGTGTTTGTTATGAAAAAAGCTGTGCCTATGCAGACTGTAGGGAGTGTAACGTAATGGCAACCAATGAGGAAATTCAAGAGCAGTTCGGCGAACGCGAATATGAAGCGGGGTTTGTTACTGATATCGAATCAGATACGCTTCCGCCTGGTTTAAATGAAGACGTTATTCGGCATATATCTTCGATTAAGCAAGAGCCTGAATGGATGCTGGAATGGCGTTTAGAGGCTTATCGCCATTGGTTGACTATGTCAGAGCCAACTTGGGCGGCAGTGGATTACACGCCGACAGATTATCAATCAATTTCGTACTATTCAGCTCCCAAACCTGAGGCTGATGGCCCTGAAAGTCTGGATGAGGTTGATCCCAAGCTTTTAGAAACCTATGAAAAATTGGGAATTCCTTTGCGTGAGCAGGAATTTCTGGCGGGCGTGACGAATGTGGCTGTCGATGCCGTGTTTGACTCTGTTTCGGTGGCAACAACTTTTAAAAGCAAGCTGACCGAAGCGGGGGTTATTTTTTGCCCTATTTCCGAGGCAATTCGTGAATACCCCGAGTTGGTAAAGCAATACCTTGGTTCGGTTGTGCCGCAGCAAGATAATTTCTTTGCCGCATTGAACTGTGCCGTGTTTACGGATGGTTCGTTTGTGTATGTTCCTAAAGGCGTACGCTGCCCCATGGAACTAAGTACTTATTTTCGCATTAATGCATTAAATACAGGTCAGTTTGAGCGCACATTGATTATTGCTGATGAAGGTGCACACGTATCTTACCTTGAGGGTTGTACGGCACCCATGCGAGATGAAAACCAGCTGCATGCGGCGGTGGTTGAGCTGGTTGTTTTGGCTGATGCGGAAGTCAAATATGCGACAGTACAAAACTGGTATCCTGGCGACGAAAATGGTGTTGGTGGCATTTATAACTTTGTGACCAAACGTGCGGACTGTCGTGGGGATCGCGCCAAAGTTTCTTGGACGCAAGTAGAAACAGGGTCTGCGGTTACTTGGAAATATCCAAGTTGCATCCTTCAAGGTGATGATTCTGTGGGCAAGTTCTTTTCTGTCGCAGTAACAACGAATTGTCAGCAAGCCGATACAGGTACCAAGATGATTCATATTGGTAAAAACACCAAGAGCACCATTATTTCGAAAGGTATCTCTGCGGGTCGGGCGCAGCAGTCGTACCGTGGTTTGGTGCGTATGGGAAAAAATGCTGAAAATGCACGTAACTATACGCAGTGTGATTCATTGCTGCTGGGTGACCAGTGCGGCGCGCATACCTTTCCTTATGTCGAGGTGAAAAACCCAACTGCGACGCTGGAGCATGAGGCGACAACGTCTAAAATTGGCGACGATCAGCTGTTTTATTGTCAGCAACGCGGACTTTCGGAAGAAGATGCTGTTAATATGATTGTAAATGGTTTTTGTAAGGATGTATTTGATGAGTTGCCAATGGAGTTTGCAGTGGAAGCAAACCGTTTGATGGAAATATCATTGGAAGGCTCTGTAGGATAAAAGAATTCACCACGTGGGTGTGATGTTTTTCGCAGCTTTTGTGGTTCAAATGAAGGTAATAAATGTTAGTGATTAAAGATTTACATGTATCTGTGGATGGGAAAAAAATTCTCAAAGGTTTGAGCCTTACAATTAACGCAGGTGAAGTGCATGCCATTATGGGGCCCAACGGAGCAGGGAAATCAACGCTCTCTAATGTGATTGCTGGGCGTGATGGATATACAGTTACTTCAGGTTCATTGACGTATAAGGGTGAAGATTTGCTTGCAATGAAACCGGAAGAGCGTGCTTGGAACGGTGTTTTTTTGGCATTTCAATACCCTGTTGAAATCCCAGGTGTGAATAATACCTATTTATTAAAAGCTGGCGTGAATGCCAAGCGTAAGCATCAAGGTTTGGAAGAGTTGGATGCATTTGATTTTATGAGCGTGGTGAAAGAAAAAGCCAAGCTTGTGGAGCTTGAGCAATCATTTCTGAGCCGTTCTGTGAATGAAGGGTTTTCTGGTGGTGAGAAAAAGCGTAATGAAATCTTCCAGATGGCGGTTTTGGAGCCTGACTTGGCGTTACTTGATGAAACTGATTCGGGCTTGGATATTGATGCGCTACGCATTGTGGCTGGCGGCGTAAACAAATTACGCTCGGCCGACCGTGCAATTGTGATGATTACACATTATCAGCGCCTTCTTGATTATATTGAGCCTGATTTTGTGCATGTTTTGGCAGATGGTGAAATTCAGAAGACGGGTGATAAAACACTTGCTCATAAGCTTGAAGAGAAAGGTTATGATTGGGTGAAAGAAAACCTATGAATCTCGTAGAAAAAACAAGAAAGGACGCTTTTGCGCTGTTTCAGAAGGCAGGTTTGCCAAGCAGGCGTGATGAAAACTGGAAATACACAGATAGCTCACGTTTGGCAGGCTTGCTTGAAGCTGGCGAGGTAAACACAGACATCGCTATAGAAGGCTTAGGCATTACTGATTTGAATGCTTACCGTATGGTATTTATCAACGGTGTGTTTGATGAAGGGCAGTCCAATCTGCCTGATGATGTAAGTATATTATCGCTGGCTGCTTTGCAGGCATCTACTTCAAATGATGATAGCGAAGCACTGGCTAAATTATTTCATATTTCTGGTGATGAACCATTATTTAATGGTTTGATGGCACTCAATGCGGCGATGGCAAGTGATGGTGCTGCTGTTTGTTTGGCTGATAATAGTGTGCTGGATAAGCCATTGTATATATTGCATGTAAGCAATCAAAATAATGTGGTTCGTCATGGTTTAATGCTTGGCACGAATGCACAAGCACAGGTTGTTGAGCATTTTATTAGTACGAGCGAAGATAAAGCTTTGAGTAATTGTGTCACGGCTATAATTTTGAAAGATGGTGCATCATTAGAGCATTCACGTTTACAGCAAGAGGGTGAAAAACAATCGCATGTGGCGCGTGTTGAAGTCAAACAGCTCCGTGATTCATCCTATAAATTCCATGGTGTCGAGCTTGGCGCATTGTTATCGCGTACGGATCTTGTGGTAAGCCTTGCTGAGCAAGGTGCATCGTGTGAACTGAATGGTTTGTTTGTCTTGGATGGTCGCCAACATGTGGATCACCATACGCGTGTGGATCATCATGCTGCATATTGCACAAGCCGTGAAAACTACCGTACGGTCTTGGGTGGCCGATCCCACGGCGTGTTTAATGGTAAAGTGGTTGTGCATGAAGGAGCTATCAAAACAGATTCATCACAGTCCAATGGCAATTTATTGTTATCCAAACACGCCAGTTGTGATACCAAGCCTGAATTAGAGATTTATAATGACGATGTTAAGTGTGCTCATGGTGCGACAGTGGGGCAGCTTGATGATAAGCAGCTGTTTTATTTGCGCTCTCGCGGTATTTCGCAAGAAGCAGCGCAGGAGTTGTTAACTTTTGCTTTTGCGGACGAAGTTTTAGCGGATATGAGTGACCAAGCGATTCGTTTGTATGTGGAGAAGGAGGCTTTTGCAAAGCTTCCACATAGTTCTGATCTTGATGGGTATATGGGTTAAGGTGTTTTAAAAATGAATGTCGAACAAATTCGTAGTGATTTTCCAATTTTGCACCAGACACTATATGATAAACCATTGGTGTATTTGGATAATGCAGCGACCACGCAAAAGCCACAATGTGTCATTGATACAGTTCGGAATTATTATGAGAAAGACAACTCAAATATTCATCGTGGTGTGCATACGCTTTCTGAGCGTGCAACGGCTGCTTATGAAGCATCGCGCGAAACGATACGTGGTTTCTTCAATGCAACATCAACAAAAGAAGTTATTTTTACACGTGGTGCAACCGAAAGTATCAATTTAGTAGCTGCATCTTGGGGTAATGCGAATATTGCCAAAGGTGATGAGGTTCTGATTACTCATATGGAACATCATTCCAATATCGTGCCTTGGCAGATGTTGTGTGAACGTACGGGCGCAGTGCTTAAAGTGATTCCGATGAATGAATCAGGCGAGTTGGATATGCAGGCATTTGCATCGCTGTTATCTGAGCGCACCAAATTGCTCGGTGTAGTGCATATGTCCAATGCTTTAGGGACGATTAACCCAATTGAAATGATGATCAAGCAAGCTCATGCTGTGGGGGCAAAAGTGCTGGTGGATGGAGCACAGGCCGCGGCGCACATAGCTGTGGATGTGCAAGCCTTGGATGTTGATTTTTATGTTACATCAGCGCATAAAATGTATGGTCCAACAGGCGTTGGTGTATTGATTGCCAAAGAGGTTTTGCTAGAAGCTATGCCACCGTATCAAGGTGGTGGTGACATGATCTTGATGGTGACATTTGAAAAAACACAGTACAACGATTTGCCACATAAATTTGAAGCTGGAACGCCAAATATTGCAGGCGTTATTGGCTTTGGTGAGGCGATTAAATATATTCAAAAGATTGGTTTGGATAAGATTGCTAGGCGTGAAGCGGTATTGCTCGACTATGCAACACAGCACGCGAAAAAATTTGATGGTTTAAAGCAAATAGGGACAGCAAAGGATAAAGCTTGCGTGCTTTCTTTTGTGCTGGATGGTGTGCATCCGCATGATTTAGGAACGATTTTAGATCGTGAAGCAGTGGCGATCCGTGCGGGTCATCATTGTGCGATGCCTGTGATGCAGTTTTATAAAGTGCCTGCGACGGCACGTGCATCGTTTTCGATTTATAATACGGAAGCCGAAGTGGATGCATTGTTTGCAGCACTCACTAAAGCCAAGGGTATGTTTGCATAATGTTTTCTTTAGGTGACTTATATCAGCAGGTGATTATTGATCACACTAAACGTCCACGTAATTTTGGTAAATTAGATCCATGTAGCCACGATGCTGAAGGCTATAATCCTTTGTGTGGCGACCAGCTGCATGTGTATTTACAAGTGGATGAGCAGGGCGTTATCGAGGATATTAAATTTGAAGGGCAGGGCTGTTCAATTTCTACGGCTTCTGCATCATTGATGACGGAAGGCTTGAAAGGTAAATCGATAGCGGATTTTGAGCGTCTGTTTAAGGCCTTTCATGAGATGGCAACGGCTGATTTATCTGAAGAGCCTGATCAAGAAACATTGGGAAAACTTGCTGTATTAGCGGGTGTGAAAGAGTTTCCATCGCGGATTAAATGCGCCACGCTTTGTTGGCACACATTGAAATCAGCTATGGAAAATGCCGCTAAACCAGCGCGTACGGAGTAGGATATGGCATCAGGACAAATGATTACCACAATACGGGATATTGATGCGATTTTGATTCCGCTCGGAACGCCCGTTATTATTCCCGAAGGCGCACAAGTTGCGATTACTCAGGAGCTGGGTGGCACATATACGGTGAGTGTGAATGGCAATCTTGCACGTGTGGAAGGTAAAGATGCTGATGCGCTTGGTTTTGGGGAAAAGCAAGAAACTGAGTCTGAAAAAGAAGTGAAAGTGGCGCATGGCCCTGTGGATGAATTACTGGTTTGGGAAGCTTTAAAAACGTGTTTTGACCCTGAAATACCTGTAAATATTGTTGATTTAGGGCTTGTTTATGATGTGCATGCTGTGGATATTGATAAGGGTAACGCAGTAGAAATTACGATGACTTTGACGGCTCCAGGTTGCGGCATGGGTCCATTTATTGTTGATGATGTGCGTGCCAAAACATTGGAAGTTGAAAATGTAACCGAAGTGAATGTTGATTTGGTGTTTGAGCCGCCATGGGGCCGTGCCATGATGTCTGATGAAGCGAAGTTGCAGTTGGGGATGTTTTAGGAGTTGTGTGATGTCGGAATGGATTGATGTAAGCAAGCAGTCTGAGCTACCTATTGGGGCGCGTGTCATTGTGCAAACTGATGTCGGTGAAATTGCGGTGTTTAATCTTAACGGTGAATATTATGCCATTGAAGATGTTTGTAGTCATGATGGTGGCGAGCTTGCTAGTGGTATGTGCGAAGGGGATGAAATTATTTGCCCGAGGCATGGCGCACGTTTTTGCATTAAAAACGGTAAATCTCTTACCCCACCTGCCTATGAAGATATAGAAAGCTTTCCTGTACGGGTCTCTGCTGGTGTCATCCAGCTGGATATTGATAGCTAGCGTTGCCCTATGAGTAAGCAAGAGGCTGAGCCACCGAAGTGTGGGCAATGTAAACACTATTTCATCACATGGAACCCAAATTTTCCACATGGTTGCCATGCGTTTGGTTTTAAATCAAAAATTTTACCATATTTGGAGGTGCGCTCTGCATCTCAGCAATCATGTTTGAAGTTTGAGCAAAAGAAGAGGCCTGTGAAACCATGATGAAATATGCGGTGTTTGCAGGCGGATGTTTTTGGTGCATGCAGCCCCCTTTTGATCAGCTGGCTGGAGTTGTAGCGACTGAAGTTGGTTATGCTGGTGGGCATGTGGCTCACCCGACATATGAACGGGTTTGTGCTGGTCAGAGTGGCCATGTCGAGGCGGTTCGTGTGAGTTATGAGGCTGATGAAATCAGCTATTCTGACTTGCTAGATGTTTTTTGGAAAAATATTGACCCGACAGAGCCTGATGGGCAATTCGCAGATCGCGGAGAGCATTACCAGAGCGTTATTTTTTATGATGGCGAAGATGAAGAGAGTATCGCGAGAGCATCTAAAATTCAGCTGCAACAGTCAGGGAAGTTGGACCGTGATATTACGACGGCCTTACGCCCTCTAAGTTCATTTTACCCCGCAGAGGACTATCATCAAAAGTTTTATCAAAAAAATCATGCGCATTATGAAAGTTACAAAAAAGGCTCGGGACGGCAGTCATTTATTGAGCAGGTATGGGGAAAGGAGTAATTTTTATCGCATAGGCTTGATAGGTAGCGTTGGGAGCTGGTAATTACATTGAACCGAGTTTTACACGTGGACTACCTGTCAGTAGTGGCTTTATAGCCTAAGCAGAGGTTCATGGTTTCGTGCTAGCATTGAATGTAATAACAGACGTAATATTATATTATTTGTGCAAAACTGCAGCGTATAAGGTGCTTGATGAGCGTTGTTTTTTTACTCATCTAAAATTAGTTCTTGAAATTGAAAATTTACTGGGTAATGTGCGCCGCCCAAGTTTGAAAAGTTTGTGCCGGCATAGCTCAGTTGGTAGAGCAGCTGATTTGTAATCAGCAGGCCACGGGTTCGACTCCTGTTGCCGGCTCCAGGTAATGAAGGGATTGCATCATATGGGATTCTATATGATGCAATTTTTTCGCGCAATTTTCTATTGTTTTAGAGAATTGTATTGGGAGAGGTTCCAGAGTGGCTAAATGGGGCAGACTGTAAATCTGCTGGCTCCGCCTACGCTGGTTCGAATCCAGCCCTCTCCACCATGTTGCAAGGGTGTTTTTGTTTAAGCATCTTTGATGTTGCGGGTGTGGTACAATGGTAGAACCTCAGCCTTCCAAGCTGATGATGCGAGTTCGATTCTCGCCACCCGCTCCAATTGGAATGTTAGGAGTAAGGTTTGGCTCGCTTGTTAGGCCTAGGTGGCTCAGGGGTAGAGCACATCCTTGGTAAGGATGAGGTCGCGGGTTCAATTCCCGCCCTAGGCTCCAGTTTTAAGATGTCTGTCGTGATGGTCAGGTGTCGAAAAGTTTGAAATTAGAAGTGGACGGAGATAGTAAAATGGCAAAGGAAAAGTTTGAACGTACCAAGCCGCATGTAAACATTGGCACCATTGGTCATGTGGATCATGGTAAGACAACGTTAACAGCAGCGATTACAAAAGTTTTGTCTTTATCAGGCGGAGCAGATTTTAAAGATTACGCTGATATTGATGGTGCTCCAGAAGAGCGCGAGCGTGGTATTACTATTGCGACAGCTCATGTTGAGTATGAAACTGAGACTCGTCATTATGCTCATGTGGATTGCCCAGGGCATGCCGATTACGTTAAAAACATGATTACAGGTGCTGCGCAGATGGATGGCGGGATCTTGGTTGTTTCTGCTGCTGATGGCCCTATGCCTCAGACACGTGAACACGTTTTGTTAGCGCGTCAGGTAAACGTTCCTCACTTGGTTGTTTATTTGAATAAAGCCGACATGGTTGATGATGAAGAGTTGCTTGAATTGGTTGAGATGGAAGTTCGTGAACTTCTTGAAAGCTATGAATTCCCAGGTGATGATACTCCAGTTATTATTGGGTCTGCACTTAAAGCATTGGAAGGCGATCAATCTGAGATTGGTGAAGCTTCAATTTTACGCTTGATGGCTGCTGTTGATGAATATATTCCAACACCTGAGCGTGCTATTGATAAAAGCTTTTTGATGCCGATTGAAGATGTTTTCTCAATTTCTGGTCGCGGTACAGTAGTGACCGGCCGTGTTGAGTCTGGTGTGATCAATGTTGGTGACGAAATTGAAGTTGTTGGTATTCGTGATACACAGGTTACAACGTGTACGGGTGTTGAAATGTTCCGTAAGTTGTTAGATCGCGGCGAAGCTGGCGATAACATCGGTGCATTGGTTCGTGGTTTGAAACGTGAAGATGTTGAGCGTGGTCAAGTATTGGCTAAGCCAGGTTCAATTCACCCACACACTACGTTCAAGGCTGAGGCTTATATTTTGACTAAAGAAGAAGGCGGTCGTCATACACCTTTCTTCAATGGTTATCGTCCGCAGTTTTATTTTCGCACTACAGATGTTACCGGTGCTGTTACCTTGCCTGAAGGTACTGAAATGGTAATGCCTGGTGATAACATTTCTATGGATGTTGAATTGATTACACCTGTCGCAATGGATAAGGAACTACGTTTCGCAATCCGCGAAGGTGGACGTACGGTCGGCGCTGGCGTCGTTACCGAAATTAGCAAATAAAAAAATAGTAACTTAGACGCATAGCGGCGGCAGGTTTTCCTGCTGCCGTTTTGTTGTCGCTGGAGTATAGATATGCGTGAATTATTGTCTTTGGCATGCGAAGAATGCAAACGTCGCAATTACACAACAGATAAGAACAAGCGTACGATGACTGAAAAGTTGACGTTGAAGAAATATTGTAATTCTTGTCGTAAGCATACCCTTCACAAAGAAGGGAAGGTTTAAGTTTAAAGAGAATAGGCGAGTAGCTCAATTGGTAGAGTACCGGTCTCCAAAACCGGGTGCTGTGGGTTCGAGTCCCTCCTCGCCTGCCAGTTCCGATCAAGCGGGTGAATTTAGAGAAGAGGTTGAACGATGAGTATTGCGACAGTAGCAAAGTTTTTTGGCGAAGTTCGAGCTGAAGCGCGCAAGGTTGTTTGGCCTGAGCGTAAAGAAACCATGCAGTCAACCTTAATGGTTGTGGTTATGGTATTGGTTCTGTCATTGTTTTTGTGGTTGGTTGATTCCGGCTTCAGCGCTCTAGTTCAGATGGTGATTTAAGATGGCGATGAGATGGTATGTAGTTCAAGTTTACTCTGGCTTTGAAGATAAGGTGGAGGGCATGCTGCGTGAAAACGCCGAGCGTGCTGGGCAGACTGAGCAATTTGGTGAGATACTGGTTCCTCGTGAGGAAGTGGTTGAGTTAAAAGATGGCCAAAAGGTAACTTCACAGCGTAAATTTTTCCCTGGTTATATCATGGTTGAAATGGTTCTTAATGATGAAACTTGGCATGTTGTGTCTGGGACGCGTCAGGTGAGTGGATTCTTGGGGGCAAGTGGCAAGCCTCGCCCTGTACCGAAAACACAGATTGATCAATTGCGTCAGCAAATTGAAGAAGGTATTGAGCGTCCGAAACCGAAGGTGCTGTTTGATGTCGGTGAGGCTGTGCGTGTGATTGATGGGCCTTTTGCATCATTTAACGGTGTGGTTGAAGAAGTGGATGAAGAAAAGGCTAAGCTGAAAGTTAGCGTATCCATTTTTGGTCGCCCGACACCTGTAGAGCTTGATTACGTGCAGGTAGAAAAAGGCTGATTTTATAGTTTTAGCTCCGCATGGATGCGGGGCTTACCGCGTGAGCGGAAGCGGCTTGTTGAGCAAGCTGCGAATAAAGACTTCAAGCAAGGAATGCTGCGAGTCGGTTGGAGAGTCAAATGGCTAAGAAGATTGAAAAGTTTGTGAAGCTGCAAGTTGCAGCGGGCGCGGCAAATCCCGCCCCACCAGTAGGTCCTGCATTGGGTCAGGCTGGTCTAAATATTATGGAATTCTGTAAAGCCTTCAATGCGCGTACTCAGGAAATGGAAAAGGGCATGCCTTTACCTGTAGTGATTACAGTGTTTGCAGATAAAACATTCGAATTCGCAATTAAAACACCTCCTGCATCAGTTCTTTTGAAGAAAGCAGTGAAGATTGAAAAAGGTTCTGCTGTTCCGAATAAAGATAAAGTTGGCACAGTTACTCACGCACAATTGTGTGAGATCGCTGAAGCTAAAATGGCTGATTTGAACTGTTACGATGTTGAAACAGGCGCAAAAATTATTGCTGGCACGGCCCGTTCTATGGGTCTGGTTGTCGAAGGATAAGGGGCGATCATGGCACAGTTTTCTAAACGTATGAAGGCATCTCGCGAGGTTGTACCAGCGGGAGCAGTTAATTTGGTAGAAGCAGTTTCTGCGGTTTCGGCGCAACCAAAAACAAAATTTGACGAATCAGTCGATGTGGCGGTAAAGCTGGGTGTTGACCCGCGTCATGCCGATCAGATGGTTCGTGGTAGTATTTCGCTTCCAAACGGCACGGGTAAAACGGTACGTGTTGCAGTGTTTGCAAAAGGCGCTAAGGCTGAAGAAGCAACAGCTGCTGGTGCAGATGTTGTGGGTGCGGACGATTTATTTGAGAAAATTCAAGATGGCTTCCTTGATTTTGATCGTGTTGTGGCAACACCAGACATGATGGGTCTTGTGGGCCGTTTGGGTCGTGTATTGGGTCCTCGTGGTTTAATGCCAAACCCTAAGCTGGGCACAGTAACGATGGATGTTACAAAAGCTGTCGGCGCGATTAAGTCAGGTCAGATTGAAGTGCGTGTTGATAAAGCTGGTGTAGTTCATGCGCCTGTTGGTCGCCGCTCATTTGATGATGCTAAATTGATTGAAAATATTGAGTATTTATTTTCTGAATTAAATCGCATGAAGCCTGCATCAGCGAAAGGGCGTTATATGCAGAGTATTGTATTATCTTCAACGATGGGCGCTGGCGTTCGCGTAGATAGCGCAGCGCTATAAAGAATTGAAGGTGCCGATCTTTTTCGGCACTTTTAGCATCTCTTGAGTGAGATGCGAAAAAAGTTAGTTGTTTGCTTGGATGTTTGAAAGAATGTTGAAGTGAATAGCTGAAAAAACGATCCGTCCATGACTGCCGGAGCTGAATTTATTGTAAAATAAACGAGGCTTAATCGGGAAACTGTCCTGCATAGATGGAGTGCAAGTTCTCTTGCGCGGGTCGAATTTGTAAGGGGGTAGAAGTGAATAAACAAGACAAACAAACAATTGTCGAGGAACTTCATGCTGCCTGGTCTGAATCTTCCGCAGGTGTTGTTGCACAATACCGTGGTTTGACAGTAACTGAGATGGGCGAGCTTCGGCGCGGCCTAAATCAGGCTGGTGTATCTTTGCAGGTTGTAAAGAATACATTGGCACGTCGAGCTGCAGAAGATACTGGCTTTAAGGCTGCAGAAGAGTTATTCACCGGACCTGTTGCAATTGCATATGGCTCAGACCCAGTGGGTATGGCTAAAGCAATATCAGATTTTGCAAAAGAACATGAGGCTCTGGAGATCAGAGGCGGCGTTCTTGATGGAAAATCAATTGATGCAGCAGGAATCAAAGCACTCGCAAACTTACCGTCTCGCGACGTATTGTTGTCTAAGATGTTGGGCAGCATGCAATCGCCAATTAGCGGTTTTGTACGTACTTTGAACGAAATTCCGGGTTCATTTGTGCGCGTTCTGGCAGCTGTTCGTGACCAGAAAGAAGCGGCATAAACAAATTTAACTAAAATAAAACGCAAGAGGAGTTCATTTAAAATGGCTATTTCTAAAGACGATCTAATTGAAGCAATTGAAACTATGACAGTGTTAGAACTGTCTGAGCTGGTAACAGCTTTGGAAGACAAATTCGGCGTATCTGCATCTGCACCTGTAGCTGTAGCAGCTGTTGCTGCTGCTGGCGAATCTGCTGCTGAAGAGCAAAGTGAATTTGACGTAATCTTGACATCAGCTGGTGACAAGAAAATTCAGACAATCAAAGCTGTTCGTGAAGCAACTGGCTTGGGCTTGAAAGAAGCTAAAGCAGTAGTTGATGGCGCGCCTGCACCAGTGAAAGAAGGTGTTTCTAAAGACGAAGCTGAAGAGTTGAAAACTAAGTTGGAAGCAGCTGGTGCATCGGTTGAATTGAAGTAATTCGCGCATTGCGCACTATGCTTAAACGCATTGGAGGCTGACCCTCAGTAGTTATGCTACTGGGGTCGGCCTTTTCGCGTCTGAGTTTATAATGAAGCAAATGAGCGAATATATCTTTTTAGTGTGGCGTGAAAAAGATGTATTCGTGCTAGTTTGAAGATTCAACAAAGCCAAGTAAAATATTCATCCGGGGTCTGTATGGGCAAGCAAGTTGCAGTGAAGCGAATTCGTAAAAATTATGGAAGTATTGATTCGGCGATTAGTATGCCGAATATGCTCCACCTTCAGGTTGGTTCTTATCGTGAGTTTGTAGGTGTTGGTGGAGGTAAAACCGACATCGATGGTTCACGTTTGGGCACAGTGTTTCGTAACACTTTTCCAATCCGAGATTATGGTGGAAATGCGGAATTAATGTTTGAAGGGCTGGAATATGCCGCGCCGCGTTATGACCAAGATGAATGCCGCCGTCGTGACTTAACATATGCTTTGCCAGTGAAAGTGAAACTTCGCTTGAAACTTTTTGAAACTGATGGTGAAGGCAAAAATGCCAAGCGTACGGTTAAAGAAGTACGTGACCAGTTTGTTTATATGGGTGAAATCCCGCTGATGACTGATTATGGGTCATTTATCATCAATGGTACAGAGCGTGCGATTGTATCGCAGGTTCACCGTTCTCCAGGTGTGTTTTTTGACCATGATAGTGGCAAAAGCCATGCGTCAGGAAAATTCCTTTTTAAAGCTCGTATTATTCCATACCGCGGTTCGTGGTTGGATTTTGAGTTTGATATTAAAGATAAAATTCATTTCCGTATTGATTTACGTCGCAAGATGCCAGCAGGTATTGTACTCAAGGCATTGGGGCTATCAACGCAGGAAATTTTAAATCGTTTTTACAAACGTCGCACTTACCGCGTAGCAGGGGACGTTTATCAGGTACGCTTTGATGCGGACTTGTTTTTGGGTAGTCGTGCTGCAACCGTTATTGAAATTGATGGCAAGCAGATTGTTGCAGAGGGCAAGAAGATCACCCGTTTGGCCGTAAAGAAAATGTTGGAAGCTGGTGTTGAGTGGTTAGATGTACCTGTTGAAAACATGATTGGCGAAGTGATTGCCGAGCCTTTGATGATTGATGGTGGCGAGATCCTTTTGGATCATAACCATGAAATAACTGAAGAGTCTTTGTCGGCATTGCAAGCTGCGGATATCAAAGAATTTGACTGCTTGTTTATCGATAGTTTCCAACGCGGTCCTTGGTTGGCCGATACATTGCGTTTGGATACCGTGCAGTCCAAAGAAGAAGCACAGGTAGAAATTTATCGCATGATGCGCCCTGGTGAGCCACCAACTGTGGAAACTGCCAAAGCATTGTTTGAGTCTATGTTCTTTGACAAATCGCGTTATGACTTGTCTGCTGTTGGACGTATGAAGTTGAATAGCCGTTTGAATATCAAGAATAGCGAAGTGCCTTTGGATCAAGGTACATTGCGTGTTGAAGATATTATGATGACGATGGATACCTTGCTTGAGTTGCGTGATGGCATTGGCGAAGTGGATGATATTGATCACTTGGGAAATCGCCGCCTACGTTCTGTTGGTGAGTTGCTTGAAAATCAAATTCGTATTGGCCTTATTCGTATGGAACGCGCTATTCGTGAGCGTTTGACATCCAGTGATTTGACTGAAGCTATGCCATCTGACTTGGTCAACGCCAAGCCTTTGATTGCCTCTGTGAAAGAGTTCTTTGGCTCGTCACAGTTGTCACAATTTATGGATCAGACCAATCCACTATCTGAAGTTACGCATAAACGCCGTATTTCGGCGCTTGGCCCCGGGGGTCTGTCGCGTGAACGTGCTGGCTTTGAGGTGCGCGATGTGCATCCAACCCATTATGGTCGTTTATGTCCGATTGAAACACCCGAAGGTCCAAACATTGGTTTGATTAACTCCATGGCATCTTATGCTAAAGTAAATGAGTTTGGTTTCATCGAAACGCCTTATCGTACAGTGAAGAATGGTAAAGTAACGGATGCTGTGGTTTATTTGTCTGCGATTGAAGAGGCTGGCCATGTCATGGCACAGGCAAACGCACAAGTAGATGCTAAAGGCGCTTTTGTTGCAGAAGTTGTTCAGTGTCGTCAAGACGGTGAGTTTATTATGTCTGCTCCTGAGGACATTGAATATATGGATGTATCGCCATCACAGGTAATTTCTGTGGGTGCTGGCTTGATTCCATTCTTAGAGCATGATGATGCGAACCGTGCTTTGATGGGTGCAAACATGCAGCGTCAGGCAGTGCCGTTGTTGCGTGCTGAAAAACCATTGGTTGGTACTGGCATGGAATCACCATTGGCGCGAGATTCAGGTGTATCTGCTGTTGCCCGCCGTGCGGGTGTGGTTGAGTCTGTGGATGGCAGTCGTATTGTGGTTCGTGTGCATGATGATGAACAGGTTGAAGGTGAACCTGGTGTTGATATTTATCGTTTGTTTAAATATCGCCGTTCGAATCAAAATACATGCTTTAACCAACGTCCAACCGTAAAAGCTGGCGATATGGTTCGACCTGGCGATATTATTGCTGACGGACCGTCAACAGATATGGGTGAATTGGCATTGGGTCGCAATGTTTTGACCGCGTTGATGCCTTGGCGTGGCTATAACTTTGAAGATGCGATTGTGATTTCTGAAAAGTTGGTAAAAGAAGATGTGTACACATCGATTCATATTGAAGAATTTGAAGGTGTGGCACGTGATACCAAGTTGGGTGAAGAAGAGATTACCCGCGATATTCCAAATGTGGGCGAAGAAGCCTTGCGTCACTTGGATGATACAGGTATTGCCTTTATCGGTGCTGAAGTAAAAGGCGGCGATATTTTGGTGGGTAAAATAACACCGAAGGGTGAAACACAGCTTTCACCTGAAGAAAAATTATTGCGCGCGATTTTTGGTGAAAAGGCGTCAGACGTTCGTGATAGTTCTTTGCGCATCAAGCCCGGCAATGAAGGCATTGTGGTTGATGTTCAAGTATTTACCCGTCGCGGTGATGAAAAAGATGAGCGCGCGAAATCCATCGAAGAGTCTGAAGTTGAAAAACTTTATGCGGACAAAGAAGATGAACGCCGTATCTTCGAGAGTAATGTATTGAATCGTCTGCAAAATTTATTGGCGGGTCATAAGGCTGTGAGTGTGAAAGGCCTGAAAGCTGGCGAGACAGTGGCTGCCGATCATTTAGCAGAATTACCATTGCGTGAGTTGTCAGCAGCCTCTGTTGATAATGATGATGTAAATGCACGTGTAGCTGAAATTCTTGAATCGATGGATAATGAACGTGCACGCCTTGAAACACGTTTCGAAGAAAAAGTTGCCAAGGTTCGTGAAGGATCAGAGCTAAAGCCTGGTGTTATTAAGGTAGTGAAAGTTTTCGTGGCAGTGAAGCGCAAACTACAGCCTGGTGATAAGATGGCGGGTCGTCATGGTAATAAAGGTGTTATTTCGGTCATCGTACCAGAAGAAGATATGCCGTTTACCGAAGATGGTCGTTCTGTTGATATTTGTTTGAACCCATTGGGCGTACCTTCACGTATGAATATCGGACAGATTTTCGAAATTCATATGGGTTATGCGGGTGCTGAATTAGGACATCGCCTTAATGAAATGGTTCGAGCTAAATCGAAGAACTCTGATTTACGTGAATATTTGTTAGAAATTTATGAAGAAGATGCCAAAGCATGCGGACAAATTAAATCTATGTCTGATGCTGAGCTTGATGAATTGGTGCATAACTTGAAAGGTGGCGTGCCGATTGCATCGCCCGCTTTTGATGGTGCGAATGAGAAACATTTACATCGTATGTTGGAGTTAGCAGATGTTGATAAGTCTGGTCAAACAACATTGTATGATGGTCGTACAGGTGAGGCATTTGATCGCCCAGTCACCATTGGTCAGATGTATATTTTGAAACTTCATCACTTGGTTGATGAGAAAATTCATGCGCGTTCAACGGGGCCTTACTCACTGGTCACACAACAACCATTAGGTGGTAAAGCACAGTTTGGTGGTCAACGTTTCGGTGAAATGGAAGTGTGGGCATTGGAAGCTTATGGTGCTGCACATGTGTTACAGGAAATGCTGACTGTGAAGTCGGATGATGTGCAAGGGCGTACGAAGATGTATGAGTCCATTGTGCGTGGTGATATGTCGTTTGATGCGGGTATCCCAGAGTCATTTAATGTAATGACCAAGGAATTGAACGCCTTGGCGATTGATATTGAAATGGTTAAAAAACCAAGCGAAGGAGCATAAGCCATGCAAGAATTATTTAAGATGTTCCAAAAGCCAAGTAGTGTTCAGGATTTTGATGGTCTACAAGTTCGCTTGGCTAGCCCAGAAAAGATTCGCTCATGGTCATTTGGAGAAGTTAAAAAACCTGAAACCATTAACTACCGTACGTTCAAACCTGAACGTGATGGTTTGTTTTGCGCTAAAATTTTTGGCCCGATCAAAGATTACGAATGTTTGTGCGGTAAATACAAACGTCTGAAGCATCGTGGTGTCGTGTGTGAAAAATGTGGTGTTGAAGTCATTCAATCTAAAGTGCGTCGTGATCGTATGGCACATATTGATTTGGCAGCACCTGTGGCGCATATCTGGTTCTTGAAAAGCTTGCCATCGCGTATTGGCCTGTTACTTGATAAAACATTGAAAGAACTTGAACGCATCTTGTATTTTGAATCTTACATTGTACTTGACCCTGGACTAACAAGTTTGGATCAGTATCAGGTTTTGACAGAAGATGAATATATCGAAGCCTTTGAAGAATACGGTGAAGAATTCCGCGCAGGTATGGGTGCTGAAGCATTGCGTGAGATGTTGAAAGACATCAACTTGGACGAAGAACGCCAAAGTCTACGCGCACAGATTCAAGCAACCAAAGCTGTTACTAAATTAACCAAATTAACCAAGCGCTTACAGACTGTGGAAGCAATGTTGGGTTCAGGCAACCGTCCTGAGTGGTTGATTTTGGAAGTCATCCCCGTTTTGCCGCCAGAAATTCGTCCATTGGTTCCTTTGGATGGTGGGCGTTTCGCGACGTCTGACTTGAATGACTTGTATCGCCGTGTGATTAATCGTAATAATCGTTTGCGTCGCTTGTTGGAATTGAATGCGCCAGAAATTATTACCCGTAATGAAAAACGCATGCTGCAAGAGTCTGTGGATGCATTGTTTGATAATGACCGTCGTTCTAAGCCGATCACAGGCAACAATCGCCGGCCATTGAAATCACTATCCGATGTAATTAAGGGTAAACAGGGTCGTTTCCGCCAGAACTTATTGGGTAAACGTGTGGATTACTCAGGTCGTTCAGTGATTGTGGTTGGCCCGAATTTAAAACTGCATCAATGTGGTCTTCCTAAGAAGATGGCGTTGGAATTGTTCAAACCATTCATTTATAACAAACTTGAGTTGCGTGGTTTAGCAACTACGATTAAAGCGGGTAAGAAGCTTGTTGAACAGGGTATTCCAGAAGTTTGGGATATTTTGGCAGAAGTAATTCATCAGCATCCTGTGATGTTAAACCGTGCGCCAACGTTGCACCGTCTGGGTATTCAAGCATTTGAACCTGTATTGATTGAAGGTAAAGCGATTCAGTTGCACCCGCTTGTTTGTACTGCGTTTAATGCCGATTTCGATGGTGACCAAATGGCTGTGCATGTGCCGCTGTCTATTGAGGCGCAAACTGAAGCGCGTGCATTGATGATGGCATCAAATAACGTACTTTCGCCTGCTACAGGTAAGCCAGTCATTGTTCCTGCACAGGATATGGTTCTGGGTATTTATTATCTAAGCCGTGAGAAACCATTTGAGCCGGGTGAAGGAATGGTATTTGCATCACCGGGCGAAGTAATACGTGCTTATGATGCGGGTGTGGTGAGCATTCACTCACGCATTGTCTGCCGTATTCGTGGAAAGCGTGAAAACACTACCGTGGGTCGCTCGATTATTTCGACCGTGCTGCCTGATGAGTTGCCATTTTCTAGTATCAACCGTGTGTTGGGCAAAAAAGAAGTGGCGCAACTGATTGAAGATTGTTTCGTTGCTGCGGGTAATAAAGCCACTGTACTGTTGGCTGACCGTCTGAAAGATCTTGGCTATGCCTATGCGACTATTTCAGGCGCATCATTCTGCTTGTCAGATGTAATTATCCCTGAAGACAAATATAAATTTGTAGGCGCAACTGAGAAAGAAGTTCGCGAAGTTCAGGATCAATACGGTGATGGTTTGATTACTGCTGGTGAGCGTTACAATAAAGTAATCGATTTATGGACCCACACCACTGAAAAAGTTGCCAAGGCAATGATGGACAACCTGGAAACAGAAGAAGTTACATCTGCTGATGGTAGTGAAACGGAGTCTATGACAACGTTTAACTCAGTTTATATGATGGCGGATTCTGGAGCGCGTGGTTCGGCTCAGCAGATTCGTCAGTTGGCTGGGATGCGTGGCTTGATGGCGAAACCAGATGGCTCGATTATTGAAAACCCAATTACATCAAACTTCCGCGAAGGTTTGAGTGTATTACAATACTTTATCTCTACCCATGGTGCGCGTAAGGGGCTAGCGGATACGGCATTGAAGACTGCAAACTCAGGTTATTTGACGCGTCGTTTGGTAGATGTGGCACAAGATGCTGTGATTCGCGAGCAAGATTGTGGCACAACCCAAGGAATCACGATTTCTCCATTGGTAGAAGGTGGCGAAATTATTGAGCCATTGTCTGAGCGTGTTTTGGGTCGGATTCTTTTAGATCCCGCGATTGACCCCGAAAGTGAAGAAGAGATCGTACCACAGGGAACCATGTTGAATGAAGAATTGGTAAGCAAAATTGATGCTGCTGGCATTGAGCAATTGCGTATTCGTTCTGTATTGACATGTGAATCTGAGCAAGGTGTTTGCGCGGCATGTTATGGTCGTGATTTGGCACATGGCACACCGGTTTGTATGGGTGAGGCTGTGGGCGTGATTGCGGCACAGTCTATTGGTGAGCCAGGTACACAGTTGACCATGCGTACTTTCCATGTGGGTGGTACGGCATCGCGTTCTGCTGAGCAGGCGAGCATTGAATCCAAATTTAATGGTAAAGTTGAGCTTGTTGATGCTGTTGTGGTTTGTGATACACAGGGCGCAAACATTGTGATTAACCGCCATACTGAAATTTTGGTGCTTGATGTGAAAGGCAAAGAAGTTGAACGTCATCGTGTTGCTTATGGTGCCCACCTGATGGTTGATGATGGTGCGGAAGTGAAGCTTGGCACTGTGTTGGCTGAATGGGATCCATATATGATGCCATTGATTGCGGAAGTAGATGGTCAGATTCGTTATGTGGATATGGAAGAAGGTCGTACTGTTCGTGAGCAAACCGATGAAGTAACAGGTTTGTCGAGTCGCATTATTATTCAGCATACCGAAGCTCGCAAAACAGCATTGCGTCCGCAAATTCAGTTGATTGATCCAAAAGATCCAGAGTCTGATCCAATTGTAATTCCGCGTACCAATGTTCCTGCACGTTATTTCTTGTCGCCAGGCGCCATTTTGAATGTGGAAGATACGATTGAAGTGAAAGCGGGTGACGTACTAGCTCGATTGCCGCGTGAAACATCGAAGACCAAGGATATTACGGGTGGCTTGCCACGCGTGGTGGAATTGTTTGAGGCACGTAAACCTAAGAGCTTGGCATTTATTGCTGCTAAAGATGGTAAGGTTGCATTTGGTAAGGATATTCGTGGCAAACGTCGCATTTATATCGAGCCAGATGATGCAACTGACCCAATCGAATATCAGATTCCGAAAGGTTCTCATATTATTGTGCAGGAAGGGGATCGTATCCGTCGAGGCGAGAAATTGATGGAGGGCTCTCCAGCACCACAAGACATTTTACGTGTATTGGGCGTTGAAGCGTTGGCAAACTATTTGACTGATGAAGTTCAAGAAGTTTATCGTTTACAAGGTGTGAAAATTAACGATAAGCATATTGAAGTGATTACACGTCAGATGATGCGCAAAGTATTGATTATTGAGCCTGGTGCATCGACATATGTTGCAGGTGAACAGGTTGAACGTAAGCATGCATTGGCGCAAAATCGCAAGTTGGCTTCTGAAGGCAAGCCGCCTGCAGTATTTGAGCCTGTGTTGCTTGGTATTACCAAAGCATCGTTGAACACAGAATCATTTATTTCTGCGGCATCATTCCAGGAAACCACACGTGTTATTACTGAAGCAGCTTTGGCTGGTAAGGTAGATTGGTTAACTGGTCTGAAAGAAAATGTAATTCTTGGCCGTTTGTTGCCAGCAGGTACGGGTCTTGCGATGCGTAATGCACCAACTGGTGAAGAGGAAGAAGTCATTGAAGAGGCTGTTGCAGAAGAAGTAGCAGTTGAAGATGTTGTTGATGAAACGCCATCTGATGAAGCTGCGGCATAAAACTAAAGGTTGCTAAATGCTGAAAAAAGGCGTTTCATGCTGTTGCATGGAGCGCCTTTTTTATGTAATAAAGAGAATGTTATTGTACGTGTAAGTTTGGAATGATTGTTAAATAAGGAGAAAGTTATGTTTCGTATCGCTATGGTCAGTATTATTGTAATAATAGGTTTAACTGGATGCGGAGAAGATGTGTCTCAGAAACCTATGAATAAAGAGAAACTTACTTCTGACGTAACACCTTCGCTGGATAAAAATAAAGTGAGCACCCAAGATGTTAGAAAGAATGATGTTCAAGCTGTTGCGATACAATCGCAAACAAGGGAAGCATCACAAGCTGTTGTCGCATCACTTGTAAAAGAAGAGAGAGTAGCAGTAGCAGAAGTGCATGCTGAAGCTCTAAAACCTGTCAAAGAGAAGGTCAATACTGAGGTTGTGAAAGAAAAAATGGCAACAGAAGTGCATGCTGAAGCTCTAAAACCTGTCAAAGAGAAGGTCAATATTGAGGTTGTGAAAGAAAAAGTTGCAGCTGCGCCAGTGAATGTAAAGAAAGCGACGCTTGATTCAGTGCCTGTTGTTTCACCTAAGCAAGAAGTTGCTCTAGGCGATGCTGTAAATGGAAAAAGGTTAGCTAAGCGCTGTGCTTCTTGCCATGATTTTGGAACCAGAAATAAAGTTGGCCCACCTTTGCAGGGCGTGTTTAACCGCGCAGCAGGTCAGTCAGGCTTTAAAAAACATAGCGCTGCATTTAAAACAGCGAATTGGGTTTGGGATGATTCACACCTTCTAAAATGGTTATGTAAGTCTAAAGATGCGATAAAAGAATTTACAGACGACCCAACAGCAAAGACCAAAATGCCTAATCAGAAAATGTGCGGTAAAAAAGGATTGGATATTGTTGCATATTTAAAGCAGCTATAAATTAAAGTGGTGCGCCCCAGTTTGCGGGCATAAATGTGGTTGCGACCTCTGTTTTAGCATCGATTGCAGGGTTGGCTAGGGCAGCATTTTTTGGGCGCACATGAACTTTTGAACGGGAGTCCAGTGCGTAGACGTTACTACCGCGAATGTGGCCTGTAAATGCCATGAAATCATTTCCTATATCGTTACCACTCGCTGTATCGGTGCCTGTAACAGGAAAAACACCAACAATATAGCCGATACCTGACGGTACTGTTGTACCAGGGAGGATGCCTGTGGGGCCAGGCCCATCACCAGCAGGGGCAGAAATAAATTTTTGTGCAGCGACATGATAGTTACTTTCTGCGGAGGCAATAAACCGTATGTAGGAAATAGCCGCTGCATTATAGCTTTTTACTTTAAATACAGAATATAGAGGAATAGCAATAGCAGCTAAAATGCTGACTATAGCAATAACTATCATGAGTTCGATGAGTGTAAAACCTTGGATTTTTGTTGGCTGGTTAAAAGTAGGCATGTATTATTTTCCCCTTCGAAGTAAAGATACGTTTGGTGGATTGTATTCAAGAAAATAGTTTTCCTTGAATAGGGGTAAGGATTTAAGATAAGCTGGAACTAACTCATTGAGTGTGGCTACAGGCTTTCCTTGTTGTTGTCGATAGTTATTCAGGGCTTGTTGAACTGATAAGGCTTTTTTAAAGGCTATAATATCCTTTTCATAGCGTTCTTTTTCTTGTTTATTTTGGCTGCTAGCATACATGCCTTGTAACAAAGCGAGGCCACTGCGTATATTACCTTCGCCAGCCATAAGAGTACTTGCTAGGTGACCAATCCATTGGGGTGCCCCTGCGATCTTACTGGCGGTAGCCAATATTTTTCCTGCTTTGAGTGGATTGTTTAGGTAGTTGAAATAGTTAAATCCTTCCAAGAACGGTAAAATAACCTTATTTGGTAAGGAGTAACGCCCCGCTTCAAGAATCTTATTGGCAGTTTGAACATAGGGAGACCCACGGTGTGCGAGTGTCGATTCCGCACGATAATAAATATCAATCATTTTGGGATGTAGTTGGCTCATGGCAAGAAAGTACTGCCCTATAATAACAAGGTTTTCAGGGTCAGGTTCTTTTTTGAGGCCGCCAGAATAAACGGCGGTTTTGATAAATAGGGTTTCAGCAATGAATTGTTTTAGGTAGCTGTGGCCGATAATTTTGAGAGCCTGCGAGGGCAGTGGTGGTGAGATATTGGAGGTTTTAATTTTTTTTTGTCCATGCTGGTTTATAGACAAAGCTATATATATGATCAAGCATAACAAGCCAATAATAGGCATCCGCAAACTCATAAAATATCTCTACGTTGATAAATGATACAGGATAAAATTAGAATAAGTGCGACGTAGCAAATAATGAGGCTAAATGGCACCCACACAGGTAAGGATGTAATGCTGTGGATGCTTTGTTGACTAAGAATTGAATCTTTAAAATCTAGCGTGGAAAAATCAGGAAATAACATCCCCATACCCTGTAAAATATGATCCAGACCTTGTGAGGATTGGTTCACAGCTTGTCGCAACGATTCTTTCACAACAGGTAAGCCTGAACAAATAAGGCTATAAGCCAGTGTCATAAGCATAACGGGGAAAGCACCCCGAATAGCAGAAGAAATAAGCATGGCAATAGCTAAGTGAGTAAGCAAGATGGCTTGAAGGCCGAGCCACGCGATGATGAAATGACTGATAGAAAAGATAGGAAAGTAAGCTTCACCTACCATAGGCTTAACCCACAGAATTTCAGCCACAGCAAGCATGGCAAGCAATAACTCTAAACATAACAAGAGTAGGAACAAACCTAGTATAGTTCCCAGTACATATTCAATACGAGAAATCGGGCGTGCTAGAATGCTATCAATGGTGCGATGGTCATCGCCCCATGCTATGGTCTGTACGGCATAAAAGAGAATAAACAACATACCTGCAACCCACATAATGGATAATTGAAAGTCACAGATGACCCTGCCAAGCCCCCGGCCAAAGAAGTCCATGAAAAACACGCCACATATTTCGAGTAATAAAGCAAACAAACATAGACCCCATACAGCATTGCGGCGTAAGCCATTAAGAAAGGTGATATGGGCAAGAGCAATAACACGATTCATAATGATGCCCCTTGCACGACGCGAACAAAGGCATCTTGTAGTGTTTCTTTGAGGTGTGTGACGCTGATAATATGCGCAGCATGCTGATGTAATAATGCCGCCAGCTCAGTCTGACTATACGCTATGACGGGGTCACTATTGTTCGTGGTAATAAGCCACTTTGTTTGGCTTCGGCAAAGCTCTGCAATAGCACCATCGTAGAGCATGTTGCCTTGATGCAGGATGGCAACATGGTTGGTGATGCGCTCCACATCGTCGAGAAGGTGGGAACAAAATAAAATGCTTTTATTCTGAGCACGTAGCTCATGAATAAGTGCAATGATTTCCGAACGACCTATGGGGTCAAGGCCGGACATGGGTTCATCGAGAATGAGTAGTTCAGGATCATGAATCAGTGCAGCAGCAAAGCTGGCTCGTTGACGCATACCTTTGGAATACTCGCTAATGCGGCGGTTACGCGCATCCCAGATGCCTAGTTTGTTCAGTAGCATTTGAGCACGTTCAAGAATTTCTTTTTTTGTCATATCGCAACAGCGACCAGCAAAAAGAAGCAGTTCCATACCTGTAAGGTTGGCAGGAAACGTGGATGTTTCAGGTAAATAACCGATACGGCGACGTGAGGCAGGAGAAATATTTTCGCCTTGAAAGACGTGAACATGCCCCTTGTCGGCTTGCATATAACCCATGATGAGGCGAATGCTGGTGCTTTTTCCAGCACCATTCTGACCAATAAGTCCGAGTGTTTCCCCTTGTTTTAGTGAAAAGGAAATGCCTTTTAGGGCATGGTGGGCAGAGGACTTATTAATTTGTTTGGGGTATGTTTTATGAACTTGCGTAAATTGAATCATATGAAGAAGCGAATGTGATTAGGATAAAAAAAGGAGGGTAGCTATTTGGCTTACCCTCCTCCTTTATACGATTCCTTAAAGGAGTCGATAACCCTGCTTACATTACAGTATAGCCAGCAGTTACAGCATCAGTACCAGCAGTAGCAGCCTCTGCATTGGCAGCGACCATAGCGGTGCCAGCAGTACCAGTTTTTTGCATAGTGCCAGACTGATCTGTTTCACCCGCATAAAATTTATCACCTTGATCATGCTTGGCAACAATGGTGGCATAAGCGGCTGTAGCAATAGCGTCTACAGCAGCTATCAATTTCACATTATTACTCAAAGTAATAGGGGAGGCTTCAGTTGCGGTGGCTGTAACAATATTGCCAGTGACAATTAATAATGCGCCAGCAGTAGTGCCAACAGCACCTGTAATTGCACTAGAACCATATTGTTGGTAATCTGCAAATACAGCTTCTTCAGCCAAACGTGCAGTATGCAAGTCAGACATGGCAGCTGAGTTAAATGCCTTAGTGCGGTAAGAAGAGAACTGCGGAATAGCGATCGCAGCCAAAATACCGATAATTGCAACAACAATCATCAATTCAATCAGGGTAAAACCTTTTTCTGTTTGTTTTTTCATTTGAGTCATCATAAAATATTTCCTCCAGGAAAATATATACTAAGTTTGCCGCTAAAGCAGCGGTTGTAAGTCTGTATGCAATGCATATGCCAAGTGAAAGCCTAGTATTCAGAATGTTTTTTAAGCAAAAGTGACATATATTGTCAGTCGAAGATGCTGTGTTGTGTCATTTTGAATCATTTTCAGGCTCTTCTTGAGGCTCTTTTATAAAGCGGGCTACATATAAGCTTTGCGCAACCACAAATACAAAGGTTAACCCTAACAAACCGAACAATTTAAAATTGACCCATGTTTCTGTATCAAAATTATATACAACGTAAAGGTTAGCAATACCAAGAGCGATAAAAAATAGTGTCCATGCAATGTTTAGATGTAGCCATATTTTATTAGGCAAGACCATATGATCGCTCATCATACGCTGGATAAGGCTTTTTTTGCCGATGAATTGGCTGCCAATAAAAGCAACAGCAAATAACCAGTTGATAACGGTCGGTTTCCATTTGATGAACATTTCATCTTGCAGCATTAAAGTTAGCCCGCCAAATACGCAGACCAATACCAAAGTAATGACATGCATTTTCTCAAAGCGGCGGTGCATGATCCAATGTGCGCTGGTTTGTATCAGTGATGCAATAATTAACACTGCTGTCGCAACATAAATATCATACATCTTGAAAGCGATAAAAAAGAAAACAATAGGGAAGAAGTCGAGGAGAAGTTTCATGGTCGAGATGCTATCCAAATCGAAGAACAACGCTATGATTGCAGTTATGTGGTTAAATATGCGTTATTTGTTTATCATACTGGTTGGGCTTTTGATTTCCGGCTGCGCCAAGACAAGTGTGCAAGCTACGGATGAGTTGTGGGAGCAATGGCAGGCCATCGATGACTTGATTCAAGCCGATTATCCTGATGCACCACCAGTGATTTTGGTGAATGGGTGGAATGGAAGTGAGTTTACTTGGCCAGATGTCAAGACCTTGCACCGTGTTGAGGATCAAATGCAGCGGGATATCTACTTTTTCACCTATCGAACAGGGTTACTTGGAGGGCCTTTTCCGCCGATTGAAGTGTTGGAAGAGAAGTTGGGGCAGTACCTATTGCCATTTAAGCAAGTAGATGTGATCGCGCACAGTATGGGAGGGCTCATTGTACGCCAATATTTATCCCATCATAGTGAACACCCCATTCGTCGCTTGCTGTTTTTATCAACACCACATTTTGGCACCAATGCAGCAAGCCTGTTGGAAAGTCTTGCGAGTGTTAGCGCTGAAGGTAACTTGCAGGCGGATGAAATGCAGGTAGGCAGTGATTTTCTGTGGCAACTAAATTTGCAAGAAGGACAGGAAATGCAGGGTATTGAAGTGCTCAATGCCTATGTGGATGGTGATTCAATATTGAATCGTGATTTGGTGGTAAGTAGTTCATCGGCATGGTTACCATGGGCAGCAAACGTATCGGTTAACACTGGCGATCATCATGCGTTGACATTGGGTTTGATGAAGTACGATTTTATTTTAACTTTTTTATCTTCTGGAGCTTTGCCTGACTTAGCATCTATGCCCAAAAGGCGTGATTTATGGCTGCGTGTGCGAGATGGCAAGGGCAAAAGCGTACCGTTGACCGCTAATACATTGCGTCGTTTGAATGCACGATTGCAACCGAAGCGGCACGGTATCTCAGTGTGTTGTGAACGCCCTTCCAGCTTGTATGATTCGCTGAGGAAGTCGTTAGTTGTTAATGATATTCAGCCAAAAGATGTGTTGTGGTTAACGCAGAGAAATGGACGTAAGCCTTTGACAGTAAAGAAAACAGGCAATATGGAAAAATACAGGCAGCCTGTAACTTTGCAGGAACTTTTATTCCAGGCCCCTAAATAGCGGGAAAATACAACTACTTCCGTGTTGCAGTCGGAATGCCTTGGCGAGCTAGTTCATCGGCACGTTCATTGCCTGCGTGCCCCGCATGACCTTTGACCCACTGCCATGTGACTTCGTGCTGTTCGTTGAGTTTATCAAGCTGTTGCCATAAATCTTGATTGGAGACATCTTTTTTAGCTGAGTTTTTCCAGCCGCGTTTTTTCCAGCCAGAGATCCACTCGGTGATACCTTGAATAACATATTTTGAGTCAGAATAAATGGTTATTTTAGAAGGCTTTTTCAATGCTTTTAGCGCCTCAATGGCTGCTTGTAGCTCCATGCGTTGGTTGGTGCTGTGAGCCTCGCCGCCGCACAGATCTTTTTCATGTTTGCCATAACGTAGCCAAACACCCCATCCACCAGGCCCAGGATTTCCTGAACATGCTCCATCGGTAAAGGCCTCTATGACCGTATCAGTGTATTCAGACTGTTCCATATCTGCACAGTAACGGATGAGAATTATTTTGTAAGCCTTTTAAGACTAGCTACAATAATGATGCGGGTTTTGAGTGCTTGTATCGGCTAATAACTCAGCAGTGTCGGCTGCTTGATGCATTGTGTTAGAGGGCGAATATTTTTATTTAGTAGTGCCGGCATGTTTATCCATATCATGTAAATAAAGTGAACGGCTAGGGAAAGCGAATTCGAGCTTGAGGTTTTCTAGGGTTTGCATAATTTCCAAGTTAATTTCTTGGCGGACCTGTAAATATTCATTCCAGTGTGTGCTTTTGGTAAAATAATAGAGGAAAATTGATAGCGAAGAATCTTCAAATGCATCAAATTTAACCAATGAGAAATCTTGATCTACGCCTACATGGTGTTTTAATATTTTCTCAATAGAAGCAACGGCTTGCCGCATTTTTTCAGGTGTAGTATCGTAAGTAATGCCAATACGCATTTTAACACGACGCTTAGGCATGGCATCGATGTTATCAATAACCATATTAGCAAGTTGTGAATTTGGAACATTAACCAATGTTTTTGCAAATGTGCGAATACGTGTGGAACGAAACCCAACTTCTTCAACAACACCTTCAAACTCTTTGGTTTTAATCCAATCTCCGATCGTAAATGGACGGTCAACCAGGATCATAATTGAGCCGAAGATATTGGAAATGCTATCTTTGGCCGCCATAGCAACGGCAAGACCTCCAATGCCTAATGAGGCAATTAAACCTGAAATAGAGTAGCCCATATTTTGAGCTAAAACGAGGGTAAGTGTGAAAACAAGAAATATTTTCAGTGTTTTACTTATAAAGGGAACAAGTTGATCATCTAAAGCTGTGTCTGTGTACGCGGCACGAGCACTAAAGTAGGTTGAAAAGCCATCAATTAGCCGCCAAGTGAACCAGCTACCAAGTGCAATGACAGCAAGGCGGGCAGCCTTATCGGCGATATCAATAAGAGGGAATGTTTCAGAAGGAGGGTTTAGGGCATGCATACTAACCATCACGCCAAGCATAAGAATTAACCAACTGGCTGGTTTTTCAGCTGCGGTGAGTAGCAGGTCATCCAACGGTGTTTCTGTGCGTGCAGTGATGGCATGGGTGATATGGTGAAAGCCTTTGATAAGGTAGCGTTGAACTGCAAGGGTTATGACAAGAAAAATAAACGCTAAAAACCAGCGGGAAGCAGGGATATCAAGAATGCTCCATTGTTGTAACGTTTGCCAGATTTCCATAAGCTAAGCTCCTGCATGTTGTTCGTGTAGGTGGACTTTTTAATGTTTGTACTCAACACTGCTGCTATAATCTATACTAATAGGAATGATAGCACACTGGGAGGAGCATGGGATGAGTGAGTCGAGATTGCAAGAGCTGGTTGAGGATGCGGCTGCCCTGCGAAAATTAATTGGGCGACGGGTGAACTATATGGGTCAAGGCTATGAGATAATTGATTTTTTGATTGAGGATGATTTGCTTATTTTATCGGGTGATGAGGGTGCAGACGTGCAAGAAGATAGCTATGGACGGGCACACCGCTTGGTTCCGCATCAACATAATTTGCGTTTTCGCGATGCCGATGGACATGCTACCCATGTGTGGGAAGAACTGAGTTTTTTAGATGGGCCTATTAACGCTTAGCATCAGCGCCAGCGTTCGTATGCCCACTGGGCGACTAGTTGCCAGTTATTGCTAGGCGTGATTTGGCCGCCACATACTGGATGTTTTGCACCGGTTACTTCTGCCAGCGTATTATTTTTTCCAAGTAATGTTTGCAGTGCAAGAATGGCGAAAGATACGGCTTCTACAGCCTCAGGTGGGATGCCATATTGTTGTGTGGTGCTGACCTTTGCCGGTGCTAAGGCATGGCTGAGTGCATGCATAAGGTGTGCGTTACATGCGCCGCCACCGCAGATGAGCCAATATTTTGGAGGCTCTTTTAAAAACAATATTTGTTTCATAATGCTTTGGACTGTAAATGCACAGGTTGTTGCCATGCGATCTGCATCGGATAAGTTAGGCCAAGCTAGTACACGGTCGACCATGTTCTTACCAAAGGTTTCTCTGCCAGTGGATTTTGGCGGCTTTTGATGGATAAATGGATGCTGTAACAATGTATCGAGTAACGCTTGGCAGATGTTTCCCGTGCTGGCCAAACCACCATTTTTGTCGTAGGCATAGCGGCCGTCACTAAGCTCTAAGATCAGTGCATCCATAAGCATGTTCCCAGGGCCCGTATCAAAGCCTTGAACACTACCATCAGTATTGAGAGCAGTAATATTAGCAATGCCACCAATGTTTAGTATGGCTATTGCGCTATTGTTTTTAGCAAATAATAATTGATGGGCAAATGGCACAAGCGGTGCGCCCTCTCCGCCTGCGGCAATATCACGGCTGCGAAAATCTGAAACCACGGTGATGCCTGTTTGCTCTGCTAAGGTTGCAGCGCAACCGATTTGTAAGGTGAATGGGTAGCCCCCAGAGACCCCCTTGGGACGATGGCGAATGGTTTGCCCGTGGCTGCCGATGGCCAAGACCTGTTGTGTGGGAATACTTTGCTTCTCTAGCTCTGCTAAAACTGCTTGTGCAAAAGCCCGACCCAAAGCACGGTCAAGGGTTCCTAATCTGTCAATTTCATTCAAGCCTGGCTCAGTAATACGTAAGCAGGATTCGCGCAACTCCGCAGGGATGGGGTATTCTGAAAAACATATGAGTTGGTAGTTATCAGCATCGATAATAGCCACATCAATGCCATCGCAAGATGTGCCAGACATGATGCCAATTATGTACTTTGAAGCTTGTAAGTGCTTATGGTTACTCATGCTTGGCGATATTAGATTATTTGCAAATAGAAGTGAAATGTTTTTAATATTATAAGACCTATGCTAAACTCGGCTAGGTAATTTGTACGGGTGATGATTGTTTTTATTTCAATAACAGAAATAATTATCGCGATAAACGAGGTAATATGCAGTCAATTCGATTGGTTATTTTAGTGTTGCTTTTTGTCATTTTTGGGGCAGGGGCTGTCTTCTTTTTAGCAGACCCACATGGTGAGCAGTCGCAAGATAATGCTGTGGTTTTGGGTGAGTCAGCGCTTGAGGATGGGCGCCATGAAGATGCCTTGCATTGGTTTAAAAAGGCTGCCCGGCAAGGAGATATGAAAGGGCAGTTTCATCTGGCAATGATGTATGCAGAAGGGCGCGGTGTGGACCGCGATGATGTTCAAGCTGTGCGTTGGTTACGACGGTCGGCGAAGCAAGGTGATAAGCAAGCGGAGTATCAGCTGGCACTGCATCTGGAGAACGGACGTGGTGTTGATATTAGTCCAAATGATGCTGCAGTTTGGTATTTAAAGGCTGCAAGGCAAGGTGCGCAGCAAGCAATGTTTCGTTTGGCAGTATTGTACAATGAAGGGCGCGGTGTTGGGCAGAGCGATGAACAGGCATTGCACTGGATTGTAGCCGCTGAAAAAAAAGGTGTTGCGGAGGCGGGTAATTTTCGCAAGAAAATTGTTAAAAATATTTTACATAAAGCCGCAGCTGGAAATGCTGATGCAGAATATATGTTGGCGATGATGTACCGTGAATCGAATGCAGTCAGCTTTAGTGCGGAAGAATCCATGCGTTGGATGACCCAGGCGGCAGAGCACAAACATGCAGCGGCAGCATTTGAACTTGGAAGGGAATTTAATCTTGGGTTGAATATAGGTATGGATAAGGTGAAAGCCTTTCATTGGTATCGGGTTGCAGCCAAAAAGTCGCATAAAGAGGCTGCATCAGCTCTCGGCGTATTATATTTGCAGGGTTTAGGAACGGAGAAAAACATATCAAAGGGTATGGGATGGTTGCGAAAGGCTGCTGAGCTTGGTGTTGTAGATGCGAAATACAATCTTGGGATTGTTTATTTGGAAGGGCTTGCTGGAGAAAAAGATAATGTACAGGCCATGCATTGGCTGAAACAAGCCGCTGACGTTGGGCTTGCAGGCGCACAAAATGATATGGGTGTGATGTATGCTTTGGGCCTAGGTATTCCAGAGAGCAATATGAAACAAGCCGTTCAATGGTTTAAAAAGGCGAGTACAGGTAGTTCTAATGCTCAGTTTAATCTGGGTGTTATATATGCACGAGGTTTGGGGGTGGCTGTCAAAGATAGTGAGGCAGTAGAATGGCTACAAAAATCGGAGCAGGGAGGCAATGTTCGCGCACCCTTTTTGCTGGGGCTGTTTCATAGTTTAGGAAGAGGTGTTAGGCGTAGTGATAAGGAAGCCGCTGTTTGGTATGGTAAAGCAGCCGCAGGTGGAGACTTAGATGCAAGGTACAACCTGGCTGCTCTGTATTACAATGGTGAAGGGTTAGTTCGAGATAATAAGAAAGCATTGAGTTTGTTAGAGCCTTTGGCGGTACAGGGAGATGCGCAAGCCCAGAATCTACTGGCAAGTATGTATGAGCAAGGGCTTGGTGTTTCTGAGGATGTATCGTTAGCGGCAAAATGGTATAAAAAAGCGGCGGAGCAAAACTATGTGTTGGCGCAATTTAACCTAGGAAATTTATACAGACGTGGGCAAGGTTTAGAGCAGAGTGATGAAAAAGCGGTTTATTGGTACCGCAAAGCAGCCGAGCAGAATCTGTCCATGGCGGAGAATGCCTTGGGTTATATGTATGCTGAAGGGCGCGGTTTGAAAAAAGATAAAAAGAAGGCATTCAGTTGGTTTGAAAAAGCCGCAAAGAATCTGGATGCTGCACGGAAAAACCTTGCTGGATTAAAACAAAAATCGGAAACATTTTCTTTGGTGGGGCTGCAGGTTGATAGCGCTATGCGCTCTAGTATTTTATCACAAAAGCATGTGGATTTATCCGCTTGGTTGGAAGCTGATCGAAAACTACATTTTTAATGGTTTATTTGGTAGTTTGATTTTGATGTTCATAGCTTGGCGGGGTGTTTTTTGAAAAAAATAGTAGTTATGTTGTTATGGTTCTGCTGGGCAAGCCCAGCTTTTGCTGGCGAGCGTATTTTAGCTTTAGCACCGCATATTTGTGAAATATTGTACGCAATTGGCGCTGGTAAAGATGTGGTAGGAGCAGTAAGTTATTGTGACTACCCTGATGCTGCAAGGCAGCTTCCTCGTATTGGTGCATACAACCGTATCAATGTTGAAGCCGCTCTTGCCCTGCAGCCCACCATGGCGATTGTTTTGGATATGCAAACGCCAGGCATCAAACAATTACAGGCACTGGGTGTGAAAATTATCCAAAGTTACCCCAAGAGTGTGGATGAGGTTATAGGGGACATTCGCCGGTTAGGGCAGCTTACAGGGCATCAACAACAGGCCTCGCAACTTGCAGGTGATTTACAGCGCAGATTAGATCAACTTCAAGCGCAATCAACGCAAATACCTGTATTTTATGAAATTTGGGCAAAGCCATTGTTAACTGCGGGTAAACATAC
>Ga0316204_10002956_pt1 | contig 36062 bp, 40 predicted proteins | sample 6monrhotite_MG_2_FD_205661 | JGI IMG/M metagenome (GOLD analysis project Ga0316204, IMG submission 205661) | Microbial mat bacterial communities from mineral coupon in-situ incubated in ocean water Damariscotta River, Maine, United States -... | ecosystem: Environmental > Aquatic > Marine >... | reverse complement strand
GTTGTTAATAATGTCTAACGCTTGAGAAACTTGCATAAAAAAAATCCGATGAAAAATATTCATCGGATTTTGATCTCTTTGGCCAAATTTTCAAGCTATTTTTAGCTTAACTGATCGGCATTAGAGCCTAAGCTCCGTTTTTAAACAATTTTCTAAAGCATATTATACTTCAGCGCTGATTTCTTCAACTTCCGTAACTTCTTCAGTTAGTGGACGGTCTACTAATTCAACATAAGCCATTGGTGCTTTATCACCAGTTCGGTAACCACATTTTAAAATGCGAGTATAACCGCCTGGGCGTTCTTGGTAACGAGGACCAAGATCATTAAATAAAAAACCTACAACTTCTTGATCACGGGTGCGTGCAAATGCCAAACGACGATTTGCAACACTGTCGGTTTTAGCCAATGTAATCAATGGCTCTACAACGCGACGTAGTTCTTTAGCTTTAGCAACAGTAGTTTTAATAACACCATGCTTTACTAAAGAGCTTGCCATATTGCGGAACATCGCCTGGCGATGACTGCTATTACGGTTTAACTGGCGACCGCTTTTACGATGGCGCATAAGTTAATCCTTATCTTTAACTAGTTAAAATGATGACCGACTTAGTCGTTATCAGCAATGCTTTCTGGTGGCCAATTTTCTAGGCGCATACCCAGAGATAAGCCACGAGACGCTAACACGTCTTTAATTTCAGTAAGAGACTTCTTACCCAAGTTAGGGGTTTTAAGAAGTTCTACTTCTGCACGCTGTACTAAGTCACCAATATATTGAATCGCTTCTGCTTTTAAACAGTTTGCTGAACGAACTGTTAGTTCAAGATCATCAACAGGACGAAGTAAAATTGGGTCAAATAGAGGTTTTTCCTCTTTTTTCTCAACTTCAGTTACATCACGAAGTTCTACAAACGCATCTAGCTGTTCGGCTAAAATAGTTGAAGCTCTACGTATTGCTTCTTCTGGATCCAATGTACCATTGGTTTCCATATCGATAATTAACTTGTCTAAATCTGTACGCTGTTCAACACGAGCAGAGTCAACATCATAGGCAATCTTAGCGACTGGGCTGAATGATGCATCTACTAACAAACGTCCGATTGCACGATCTTCTTCCTCGGCATTGCGACGGGTAGAAGCAGGAACGTAACCACGTCCTAATTCTACCTTTATACGCATGCTGATAGCACCATCACCTGTCAAATGACAGATAACATGCTCAGGATTAGCAATAGTAATATCGCCATCATGTTGGATATCAGCCGCCGTAACAGGGCCTTCACCGGATTTAGTTAAGGTAAGAACAGCTTCAGTTTTGCCTTCAATACCTACTGCTAAGCCTTTAAGGTTTAGAAGTATTTCGATGATGTCTTCTTGAACACCTTCTTTACTACTGTACTCGTGTAATACACCGTCTATCTCAACTTCAGTGACAGCACAACCTGGCATTGAAGATAAAAGAATGCGACGTAACGCATTACCTAGAGTGTGACCAAAACCACGTTCTAATGGCTCTAAAGTTACCTTAGCTCTTGTAGGGCTAATGGTTTCAATATCGACTAAGCGTGGTCTAAGGAATTCGGTTACAGAACCCTGCATATATCCTCTCTTAAAGTTCAACTTTACTTAGAGTAAAGTTCGACAATCAACTGTTCATTAATTTCAGCAGATAAATCTGAACGATCTGGAACACGTTTAAATACGCCTTCCATTTTCTTATTATCTACTTCAACCCAGAGTGGCTTTTCACGTTGTTCAGCTAATTCTAAAGCAGCAACAATACGCGCTTGAGTTTTAGACTTTTCACGTATAGAAACCACATCTTCAGCTTTAACTGTGAACGATGGTATGTTTACCACTTGCCCGTTTACTACAATAGCTTTGTGACTTACCAATTGGCGAGCTTCAGCACGAGTGCTAGCATAACCCATACGGTAAACAACATTATCTAGGCGTTTTTCTAAAAGTTGCAACAAGTTTTCACCTGTATTACCTTTAATACGCGCAGCTTCTGTATAGTAGTTACGGAATTGTTTTTCTAGTACGCCATAAATACGACGAACTTTTTGCTTCTCACGAAGCTGAATACCATAGTCTGACAAACGACCGCGACGGGCGCCATGCTGACCTGGAATTGTTTCAATCTTACATTTAGTGTCAATTGCTCGTACACCACTTTTAAGGAACAAATCTGTTCCTTCGCGGCGGCTAAGCTTTAACTTAGGACCTAAATATCTAGCCATGTTCTTTCTCCAACTATCCTATTAAACGCGACGTTTCTTAGGAGGACGACAACCATTATGAGGAATTGGAGTCACGTCTGTAATGTTGGTGATTTTAAAACCAGCAGCATTAAGTGCACGGATTGCAGATTCACGACCTGGACCCGGACCTTTAACGAAAACTTCAATATTCTTCAAACCGAATTCTTGTGCAGCTTGACCTGCACGATCTGCAGCGACTTGCGCAGCAAATGGAGTAGACTTACGTGAGCCACGGAAGCCTGAGCCACCCGCTGTTGCCCAAGATAAAGCATTACCCTGACGGTCTGTTAAGGTTACGATAGTGTTGTTGAAAGATGCATGGATATGAGCCATGCCATCAGCAACTTGTTTTTTTACGCGTTTACGCGAACGAACTGGTGTTTTAGCCATTGTCTATTCCCCTACTTCTTAATTGGCTTACGAGGACCTTTACGCGTACGCGCATTGGTCTTCGTGCGTTGACCACGAAGCGGCAAACTACGTCTATGACGTATGCCACGGAAACAGCCAAGGTCCATCAGACGCTTGATGTTCATAGATACTTCGCGACGTAAATCACCTTCTACAGTGTATTTAGCCACTTCATTACGAAGCACATCAATTTGCGCTTCGTCTAATTCGCTGATCTTGGTTGATTCTGCGATACCTGCAGCTGCACAAATTGCTTTCGCACGTGTAGCTCCGATACCGTAAATCGCAGTAATGGCAATTACTGCATGTTTACGATCAGGGATGTTAATGCCAGCGATACGGGCCACTAACACATCTCCTTTATAAAAGATTAAAAAAACAGGTTGAAAAGCCCGTTAGGATACTCAACCCACAACTATTTTTGCAAATCGAAGCGGCATTATACAGAAAAATTTAGCTTTTACCATATTTTCCTGTAAAGAGGCCACTTCAAAAAGATTAGCCTTGTCTTTGCTTATGCTTAGGCTCACTGCAAATAACACGGATAACGCCTTTGCGTTTTACCACTTTACAGTTACGACAAATCTTTTTTACGGATGCACGAACTTTCATTTTATACTCCGTTCAACCTACTGGCCGTAGCCTTTAAGGTTAGCTTTTTTCAATACATTGTCATATTGATGTGACATCATATGAGTCTGTACTTGTGCCATAAAGTCCATGATTACCACTACAATAATTAATAGTGATGTACCACCAAAATAGAACTGAACGTCCCACGCGATGATCATAAACTGAGGTACTAAACAAATAAAGGTAATATACAAAGCACCCGCAAGAGTTAACCTTGTCATCACTTTATCGATGTATTTAGAGGTTTGTTCACCAGGACGTATCCCAGGAATAAACGCTCCGGATTTTTTCAAATTATCTGCTGTTTCACGTGGGTTAAAAACCAACGCAGTATAAAAGAAGCAGAAAAATATTATCGCTGCAGCAAGCATCATTACATATAATGGTTGACCTGGCGACATTGCTAGTGAAACTTCTTGTAAGAAGTCTGCAACCATGCCATCACCTTGACCAAACCAACTGGCTAACGTACCAGGAAATAAAATAATACTTGAAGCAAATATTGGTGGTATTACGCCAGCCATATTCACTTTCAACGGTAAATGTGTACTTTGAGCAGCAAACACTTTACGCCCTTGTTGACGTTTTGCATAGTTAACAACAATTCGTCGTTGCCCACGTTCAACAAATACAACAAAGAAAGTTACTGCAAACACAATCACTGCAATCAGCAACAATACTAATAAGTGAATTTCCCCTTGACGCGCCATTTCTGCTGTTTTACCAATAGCAGACGGCATTCCGGCAACAATCCCTGCAAAAATAATGATAGAAATACCATTACCTATGCCACGTTCGGTAATTTGCTCACCTAACCACATTAAAAACATGGTACCAGTAACCAAACTAACCACGGCAGCAAAATAAAAGCCTAAGCCTGTATTTATCACTAGACCAGGCATCATGCCTGGTAAGCTTTTAGCAATCGCAATCGATTGAAAAGTAGCTAACACTAGTGTTGCATAGCGAGTGTATTGACTGATTTTACGACGTCCTGCTTCACCTTCTTTTTTCAATTCAATCATTGGCGGATGAATAACCGTTAATAATTGCATGATAATCGAAGCCGAAATGTACGGCATAATCCCTAAAGCCAATACAGAAGCTCGTGAAAGCGCACCACCGGAGAACATGTTAAACATTTCTACGATAGTACCCTTTTGTTGCTCGAACAACTGCGATAATACAGCGGCGTCAATACCAGGAATTGGCACAAATGATCCTAAACGCAACACAATAAGTGCCATGAATACAAACCATAATCTTTGCTTAAGTTCGGTTAAACCGCCTTGAGCTTTTTTATCCACACCTGGTTTAGCCATAATCTGAATTATTCCTCGATTGTTCCGCCAGCAGCTTCAATAGCTGCACGTGCGCCTTTAGTAACACCCAAACCACGAACCGTAATTGGACGCGTAATTTCACCAGACAACATAATTTTTGCTGTCTCGATATTACGGCTAATTAGGTTAGCATCTTTAAGTGCAAAAAGGTCAACAACATCACCCTTAATCAGGTTCAATTCATGTAAACGAACTTCAGCGCGAACTAAAGCTTTACGTGAAGTAAAACCAAATTTAGGTAAACGTTGTTTTAATGGCATTTGACCACCTTCAAAACCTGGACGAACACTACCGCCAGAACGAGATTTCTGACCTTTGTGACCACGACCACCAGTTTTGCCGATACCTGAACCAATACCACGTCCGCAACGTTTCTTAGCTTTATGTGATCCTGGTGCAGGAGATAATGTATTTAAATGCATAACTAATCCTCCACCTTAACCATGTAATAAACCTTGTTGATCATACCACGTACTGAAGGAGTGTCTTCTAACTCAACAGTATGATTGATACGACGTAGACCAAGGCCTTTTAATGTAGCTCTATGCTTAGGCAAACGCCCAATAGAACTTTTTATTTGAGTTACTTTAACTGTTTTAGCCATGTTCAATTACCCCAGAATATCAGCAACGCTTTTGCCACGCTTAGCTGCAACTGCTTCAGGCGAGTTCATGTTCGCAAGAGCAGAAATAGTAGCGCGTACTACGTTGATTGGGTTAGTAGAACCGTATGCTTTAGACAATACGTTCTGAACGCCTGCCACTTCAAGTACGGCACGCATTGCACCACCGGCAATAATACCTGTACCTTCAGAAGCTGGTTGCATGTAAACTTTAGAACCTGAATGACGCCCCTTAATAGGGTGTTGAAGAGTAGTTCCCTTCAAGTCAACAGTTACTATGTTACGGCGAGCCTTTTCCATTGCTTTTTGAATTGCAGCTGGCACTTCACGTGCTTTACCATAACCAAAACCAACACGGCCGTTATTATCACCAACTACTGTTAGTGCAGTGAAACTGAAAATACGACCACCTTTAACCACTTTTGAAACGCGATTTACGGCGATTAACTTTTCAGCTAGATCACTTTGTTGTGTGTTTTCTACATTAGCCATAATCAACTCCTAGAACTGAAGGCCAGCTTCGCGAGCTGCTTCTGCTAACGCCTTAACGCGACCATGGTATAAAAAACCAGAGCGGTCAAAAGCTACTTTAGTAACACCTTTAGCAACAGCTTGTTCTGCTATTGCTTTGCCAACAGCAGTCGCTGCAGCAGTATTACCAGTTTTTTCCAATTCAGCACGAAGTTCTTTATCTAAAGTAGACACTGCACAGATCACTTCTGATCCTGACGGTGCAATAACTTGCGCATAAATGTGACGAGGAGTACGGTTAACAACTAAGCGATTCGCACCCAACTCGCTAATTTTTGCACGTGCACGCTTAGCGCGGCGCAAACGAGATGTTTTCTTATCCATAGTATTACCCTACTTCTTCTTAGCTTCTTTACGACGAACATTCTCATCGCTATAACGTATACCTTTGCCTTTATAAGGCTCTGGCTTACGATATTCACGAATATTCGCGGCGGTTTGACCAACTAACTGCTTATCCGCACCTTTCAGTACGATTTCAGTTTGCGTAGGCGTTTCAACAGTAATTCCAGCAGGAATTGTGTGGTCAACTGGATGTGAAAAACCTAAAGATAAGTTTAAAGACTTACCTGCAGCTTTTGCACGGTAACCAACACCGTTTAAAACTAATTTCTTTTCAAAACCCTTACTAACACCTTCAACCATATTATTGATTAAAGCACGTGCAGTACCGGCTTGAGCCCATGCGCTTTTATCTTCATTAGCAACTGTAGTTTTGATTTCATTTTCTTCTTGAGAAACTAAAACTAAACTATGAATTGTACAAGATAATTCGCCAATAGGACCTTTAACTGTAATGTCCTGACCTGATAACGTAACTGTAACGCCAGCAGGAACAGAGACAGGTGCTTTTGCAACACGAGACATATTCTGCTCCTTAAGCTACGTGACCAATGATTTCACCGCCAAGACCCGCAGTGCGAGCGGCGCGATCAGTCATTAAGCCTTTTGAAGTTGAAACAATAGCAATACCTAAGCCTGCTTGTACTTTAGGAAGCTCATCGCGACCTTTATATACACGTAAACCAGGGCGTGAAACACGCTTGATTGTTTCAATTACTTCTTTACCTTCGAAATATTTCAATTCAACTTCTAACTGAGGCTTAGCTTCAGTTGAAACGTTAAAACTTGAAATGTAACCTTCTTCTTTAAGCAAGTTAGCAATTGCTACTTTTACTTTTGAAGATGGCATTTTTACTGCAACTTTATTTGCAGATTGACCGTTGCGGATGCGTGTAAACATGTCCGCGATAGGATCAGTCATCATAACCATTTACTCCCGTGAATTACCAACTAGCTTTCTTAAGACCTGGAACTTCACCACGCATAGTTGCTTCACGCAACTTAATACGGCTTAAGCCGAATTTACGTAAGTAACCATGTGGACGACCAGTAACATTACAACGATTACGTTGACGGCTACTTGATGAATCACGAGGTAAACTTTGAAGTTTCAATACAGCATCCCAACGATCTTCTTCAGAAGAATTCACGTTAGAGATAATTGCTTTTAATGCAGCACGCTTTTCAGAAAATTGCGCTACTAGTTTGGTACGTTTTGCTTCACGAGCTTTCATTGACGTTTTAGCCATTACTCTATACCTTCTTCTTAAATGGAAAGTTAAAGGCGGCAAGCAAGGCATGACCTTCTTCATCAGATCCCGCGGTTGTACCGATAGTAATATCCATACCGCGAATTTTATCGATTTTATCATAATCGATTTCTGGGAAAATGATTTGCTCACGTACACCCATACTATAATTACCACGACCATCGAACGATTTAGGGTTCAAGCCACGGAAATCACGAATACGAGGAATAGAGATTGAGATCAAACGCTCTAAAAATTCCCACATACGTTCACCACGTAGTGTTACTTTAGCGCCAATCGGGTAGCCTTCACGGATCTTAAAGCCTGCAACTGATTTGCGTGCTTTAGTGATCTGAGGCTTTTGACCTGAGATTGCAGTAAGATCATTCGTGGCATGATCCAAAACTTTTTTATCAGTAATGGCTTCGCCAACACCCATATTAAGGGTGATCTTTTCAATCCGAGGGACTTGCATGATACTTTTATAACTAAACTTCGTTTGAAGATCAGCTACAACGGTATCTTTGTAAAAATCATGCAGTTTCGCCATCGTTTACTCCAACTAAACTAATTCATTATTTGATTTGAAAAAACGTACTTTTTTGCCGTCTTCAAATCTAAATCCAACACGATCAGCCTTACCAGTGGTAGGGTTTAAAATCGCTACGTTAGATACGTTAATAGGTGCTTCTTTTTCAATAATTCCACCAGGTTGCTGTAACTGAGGTACAGGCTTAGTGTGTTTCTTGATTAAGTTAACGCCTTCTACAAATACTTTACCGTCTTCAACTAAAACTTTAGTGACTTTGCCACTTCTGCCTTTGTCTTTACCAGCAAGTACGATTACTTCATCATCACGACGAATCTTAGATGCCATTATCGTGACTCCTTAAAGTACTTCAGGTGCTAATGATACGATCTTCATGAACTTTTCAGTTCTAAGTTCACGTGTCACAGGCCCGAAAATACGAGTACCAATTGGTTGTAAGTTTGCATTCAAAATTACAGCCGCGTTGCCGTCAAAACGAATGGTAGAACCATCTGCACGACGAACACCTTTCTTAGTGCGCACCACTACCGCGTTCATAACATCACCTTTTTTTACTTTACCGCGAGGAATTGCTTCCTTCACGGCAACTTTGATGATGTCACCTATGCGTGCGTAGCGACGGTGCGAGCCACCAAGAACCTTTATACATTGTACACGTCGAGCGCCGCTATTATCAGCAACGTCAAGCTGTGATTGCATTTGGATCATTGTATTGCTCCATTTTGTTTTTTTATAATAACTATAAAAAACAATAGTTTACTATTAAAATTCAAGGCCAGAAATTAACCCGTCACTGCCTTTATGTATCCACTCAACTACTTAAAAAACAAAGATTCAAATTAAGTGGGCGCGAGATTATAACACCACTTAAATCAAAGTGACACCTTAATTTTATTTTTGCGTTGTATATTCTTAACTTTACTTTTATCAATTACTTAAAAGTTAACGAATATGATACAACATAAAATCACTTATTTTTCGGTTATAAAGCACCTTAAATACGTTGTCTTTATTGTTAACTACTGTAACCTACGAGCACATCATCGTTTTGTCATTATCCTTGATAATTGGCTCAGCGCTCAAATATTGAGACAAGCTAATGACAAATATACGCTTATGCTACCAAACCGTTGAGTTTGGAAATACTGATATACATTTATGCACATTACGCGATAAACAAGAGTTTAATGATCCTTTAGATATTGCTAAAAAACTTGGAATATCTTCTGCTTCATGGCCTATTTTCGGCGTAATTTGGCCATCGAGTTTAGTGCTTGCACATTTTATAATCAATTATGGGGTTGGCTCTAAACGTATATTGGAAATAGGGTGTGGTATCGCACTGTCTAGTTTGCTGCTAAATAAACAATGCGCCGATATAACGGCAACTGACTATCATCCCGAAGTAAAAAATTTTTTGCAAAGAAATACATTACTTAATGGTGATAAAGCCATTGCATATGAACAAGTAGATTGGGCTAGTAAAATTGATCAATTAGGTTTGTTTGATCTAATAATTGGCAGTGATTTATTGTATGAGGATAGTCATGTAGATTTATTGGCAAATTTCATTGAAGATCATTCAAATCCTACCTGCGAAGTTATTATTGTAGATCCAGGTAGAGGAAGAAAAAACAAGTTAGCTTCAAATATGACTGCGTTTGGTTTTAAATTTTCTCATCAAGCACCAAACCATACCGATTATCTTGACCAAAAATTCAAAGGGCAAATTCTTAAATTTACACGTTGATGAACAATGAATAAAAACAAACTAAAAATTTATTTTATTTCACTTCTTCACTCAATTTTTTAATAAATATCAACTTAAATTAATCAGTAATATAATAGCTATTTATTAATATCAGCTTATCCTATCAATTATTCTTCTATAAGAGCATACTGAGACTGTTATCTATGGCTTGAACATTTAAATAATGCTCACAGCATAGATAAAGTCCTTAGGTTAGCTCAAACTGACTTAGGTTTAAGAGATTACCTCAAGAGGAAAGTATAATGAGTAAAGGACAAGACAATAAAAAGAGCACCAAAAAGAAACCCCTTTTAACTGCAAAAGAAAAAAAGGCAGCAAAGGCATCTAAAAAATCGATAACGAATGTTTTAGGTCATTAAATACTCAGAGGTTATCGGACTTTCGATGACCTTTCTTTTATTCAAAAATAACTCTCTCTAAATCAAAAACAACCTGAATACTAAACATTAAAACAGTAATGACTTAACAAAACACTAAGCCTCTTATTCCCCATTTTAAAAATCCCTACTATTCTTTATTTTCGTCGGCTTAAATATTTACTTAGCGCGTTTTCTTCGAGTGGCTTACTAATAAAATAACCCTGAACAACATCGCAACCAATTTTGCGAAGTAAGTCTAATTGTGACGATTCTTCAACCCCTTCAGCTAACACTCTTTTACCGAGTGCGTGGGATAATTCAATCATTGATTTTACGATGGTAAAATCAGAATCATTAATCGCAACTTCAGTAATAAAACTACGGTCAATTTTAATTTTATCAATAGGTAAAGTCCTTAAATAAGCTAGCGACGAATAACCTGTACCAAAATCATCAATTGATACTTTAATCCCCATATTTTGTAAGCTTACAATGGTATTCATCGCCGCAGTTATATCAGTCATCACCACATTTTCAGTAATTTCCAAATCTATATATTTGGGTGGAATGTCATACTTCAATAAAAGTGTTTGTATTTTACTAATTAATTTAGGATCTTGAAACTCTACAGCTGTCATATTAATGGCTACGGTTACTCGGCGTTGAAACAATTTATGCCAACGTGCAATAGCTTGACAGGAAAGCTCTAAGACATAGTTATCCAGCTTACTACTTAAGCCGAGACTTTCAATATCTTTTAAAAACTTATCTGGCGTTAATATGCCTTGTTCTGGATGTTGCCAACGAATAAGGGCCTCGACACCTTCAAGGCGATTGGTAATCAGATTTAATTGAGGTTGAAAGTATAAAATAAATTCTTTATTTTCGAATGCTTTCTGAATTAATTTTTCAACTTGTAATAGTTTTCTGCCATCTTCTTGCATATTTATTTTAAACAATACACTTTCTAGCATGTTGCTTTCTGCATGATGCAAGGCTAAGTTTGCTTTTTGAAGTAAGTCTTCCGCAACATCCGCATGCTCTGGGTAGTAACAGTAACCAATACTGCAGGTTAATGTAATATTTTGATCATTATATTGATATGGGCGGGCAATGAGCTGGTGAATATGCTCTAAACTGGTTTTCATTTTTTGTGAAAGCGATATTTCGATTACAAAAAGAAAAGAGTCGCCACTAAGTCGCCCAACAACCTTAGGCATAAGTATACTGGCTGATAATCTATTGGCTATTTCCCCTAAAATATAGTCCCCTGCCTTTAAACCATAGGTGTCATTAATAAATTTAAAGCGTTTCATATCGATTAAACAAATAGATAATTTTGTTTGGGAAGTTACCGTTGCAAGCATATCTTTTTCGAGCTTTTCTAACGCTTGCTCTCTGTTTAATACTCCCGTTAATGAATCGTGTTGACCTAAATACCGGGCTCTTCTAATCGCATTAATGGCGGTAAATCGTTCAGAACTCTGCATCCAAATAAGCATTATAAAAGCTAATACTGTGTATGCGCCAGCGTCAAAATATATGAGAAAAAATTGGCTTCCTTGAATAAAATCATTATTTAAAAGCAAAATCGATGCGAAAGAATAAAAAAGGTATCGTATTCCAAGGATCACTGAATAAATCATTAAGGTGATACTAGAAAAATGTTTTTTAGTCGAGGTAAGTAAATACAAGCTTAATGATAAAAAACAACAACCAAAAATAAAATTATGTAAACCAATTGAAATATAAAAATAATTAAAAACGTTACTATCGCTGATTGAATGAGTTATAGGTGTAAGTGCGCTTATTAACAAAATAGATATCAAAAAAAATAAGCGTCGTCTTGATGGTATATCCGTATTTTTAATTGCGTTATGCACACCAATAAACAATAAGAGCAAAAAGCTATATTTGCTTAATTGTTCAGTGGTACGTAAAAAAAGGGATAAAAATGAAATTATCGGTAAATTAGGCACATATTCGTTTATTGTCATGCTCATGTAACTAACAGTAAGCGCCAATAAACTATACATCCAATATTTAACATATTGACGACCATAACCTCTATAGTATAGCCATAACCACAATGTTAATAGGCCAAACACAATGGTTTCAATAGAAAACAAATATCTTTGCGCAAGCAACTGTCCGGTCATTAATCATCCAAAAAAAGCTGAGATACCCTTCAATGTTAATTTATAAAATTTTGTTAGGTATTTTGATTGATACTTATTAAAGAACTTTTCAAGTTTTATTACAAGCGCATATTTTTCAATATAAAACATTTAAAATGACATGAGTTAATATATAGAAAATATTTTAGTATCGTTCTAACTAGCATCTTCAAGTAGAACAGGTATATACTAAACACAGAGTAGACTTGACTTTAAATACCAACGATAGCTACAAATTAAGGGAAAAACATGGAATATAATACGTCAGAACTTTGTGATATTTATGCTGATTTAATTGATGTTGTCGAACCTATATTTAGTAATTATGGTGGTCGTAGTTCATTTGGCGGCAAAGTCGTTACGGTTAAATGTTTTGAGGCCAATGGATTGATTAGTCAAATAGTCGCGACCGAAGGTGAAGGTAAAGTGTTAGTTATTGACGGTGGTGGTTCAACTCGTCGCGCTTTAATTGATTTTACCATCGCTAATACAGCCACAAAAAATGGTTGGGAAGGTATAATATGCTACGGCAGTGTACGAGATGTAGATGCATTAGAAGAATTAGAAATAGGCATTCAAACCTTGGTTTCTATTCCTGTTGGTGCGCCAGATAGTGAGGTTGGTGAAAGTGATTTAGCAATTAACTTTGCTGGCGTTACTTTTTTACCCGATGATCATATTTATGCTGATAATACCGGCATTATTTTATCTCCAGAACCATTAGATATTGAGTAATATTTTAATAAACTATTTAGGGTCATATATTAATTTTTAGGATTTGCTTCGGGGTATTGCTGATACCATGAGGATAGCCAACTTGGTACCTTTTCTGGTGAAATACTTGCATTTATAACTTTCCCCTGAGCAAGCTCTCCTCCCATTGATGCGAATGATCGTTCAATAAATTTATTATCAACATCTGTACCAATTAAAGGTATTTTCATGGTACTCGCCAAATTGATTAAAGCATTAATAATCGCTTTATCTGTTGCCATTTCAGCGTGTTCGGTTAATGGCTGACAACTTATTTTTATCCTGTTTACCAGTGCTTTTCTTAAAAAACGTAATGCATCATAACTGCCCGAAAAATTTACGATAATAATGCCAATATCAAGTGCTTTAAGTTGATCGGTAAAGTTTTTCACATCAACGTTTTCAGAAAAAATAAGTTCTTCATTTAATTCAATCAATAAATATTTTGTTGAAATATTATATCTATCCTTTTGGCTTTCAATAAAATTAATCAAATCAGGTTCTAATAAATGTTTGCTAGAAAGATTTACAGAAACATGCTGATAATTGCCGCTTTGATGCAAAGTAAATAATAATTTAAATGCTTGAGTGATCATTTGACGAGCGAGTAAATAAATATCGCCACTGAGTTCTGCGATATTGATAAACTCAGCTAAGGAAAGTTTAGTGTCATTATTTTTATCAGGTTGCCAAAAGACAGATAATACAAAACCAACAATACGCTTACTTCTTAAATGAATCTGAGGCTGGGCAAACCATTCCAGCTGTTCATTAATAATGCTTGATTTTAATGTTTCCATTCTTGCGAGTTGATTATTAGTATAAGTCAGGTGACTAGAATCAAAATAATTAATCATTTTCTTATTATTTTGTGCCACAAGTAAGGCATCTTCGGCATGTGTAATTAACTGTTCAACGTTTTCATTATGTTTATTGGTTATAGCAATACCAAAAGCTAATTCAAAGTTAAGAGAAAAACTTTTAAAACTCAACGCCTCAGGCACTGCTGAGGCAAGTTGTTTACACAAATCATCAGTAACCGTTTGTTCAGGATAATGATTATCGCTTAAATCAAGAATAACCAAAAAACGTAATCCCTGTAATCGTGCTAAACGGATAACAGAGGGGCTGGTATCAAAGTTTATTAACTTACTATTAGTTGAAGATTTTTCCTGTAAACAAAATGCTAGCTGCAACAATAAAACATTTGAATTGTGATGGCCTAATATTGAATTGACTTGCGTAAAATTAACTGGCTGAAAAACTACCGCAGCATAATGCGGGTTTTGATTATGATTAAAAACTTGCTCAAATTGTTTAATAGCATGCTGATATGAAGGTAAGTTGGTTGCTGGATCATGTGTATAGGCAAACAAATCACTGGCAGTGATTTTCTCAACTTTTACTTCTTGAGGTAACGATATTTCGCTATAAATTCGCTGTACCAATAACCAGCACCCATTTATTAAGGTTATTAAATAAATAAGTACACAAACGATAACCAAACTATTTTCACTAAGTTTTGTGTTTAACCATAAATAAATGCTCGCACTAAACAGGCAAGCGATTATCCATTGAAAAATAATTCGACCAGAATATTGCTGAGGTTGATTGAAAGATTTAACTATACGAAAAAGAGCACTCACTAAAATTAGGGTACTGGCAATTAACCAAGTTGAATATGCATTTAATTTCGGGATAAACCAAATGCTGATAATAAATATTATCGTTGTAACTGTAATGACAGCCACTAAGTATTTTTTATGCTTATCTACTTGTTCAGTTTTGTTAAAAAATGGCCATAAAAAAATGCTTGCTAATAAAAGTATGGCTGCAGTTAAAGACCAAAGTGATTGTAAATTTGAAAACTTTGACACTGAATAAAACAGTAATAAAACACTTAAGGTGATAAATGCAGGAAATCCCCAATTAATCGAGATTTTTTTTTGTAACAGTACAGCAATAACAAGTATAGGAAGACTTAAACCTAAAACAAAGGCGAGGTTATATTCGATAAAAGAAAATTGCCCCGCTGCAGCACAAGGAAAAGACAGTAATGCCATAAAGAATAAAACGAATTTAAGCAAAGATTTGTCTTTGTTTAATAATGCACGATAAAAGCAAGAACTATCCATTTAATGCCTATATTTAAGTGGTTAAAGCTTAGTAATCTGAGCTTGGCTTAAAACATATTTCTCTAACAAATTTTTAATTGGTTCTAATTTAAAGCTAGACATAGTTATAAATTAAAAGACTAGGGTCTGTTGATCTTTCAGTTTATAGCTCTGTTGCACTTGAAAAAGATGGCAGTCGAGGCGCTTAATGTAATGTTTGGTTGTTCCAAATGCACATTAAGCAACAAAGAGTGACACTTTTTCAAGGCAACCCAAGGGGCTATGACTATTTTTCAAGCTAACATCGTTAAAAATGGTTAAAGTAGAATGACTACATTGCACAATTTTTGTCTTGTTATCTTAAAAAATAGCCTATAACAGAGACTAAAATAAAAGATCAACAGACCCTATAATTCAAGATAGAACACTATCTCTTAAATCGAGTTTAGGTTGAATAATATTGTTTAACGAGTATGTATCGCCTTCTCGTTATTTAGATTACTTAATCTTAGGTTTATTGTACAGAATTATCCAACACCTACAGCGAGTTAATTAAATGACTCGTTGGCCTTGTTTTATAAGTGCTGTTAATGGATTTACGCCAAATTGATAACATAATTCAGCAGGTTGTTTAATATCCCACAGAGCCAGGTCAGCATCATAACCTATTTTTAAACTACCACAATGTTGAGCTATTCCTAATGCTTTTGCTGCATTACATGTAACACCATGTAACGCTTCTACAGGGGTTAATCTAAATAAAGTACATGCCATATTTAACATTAATTGTATTGAATGAATTGGAGACGAACCAGGATTAGCATCGGTAGCAATTGCCATAGCAACATTGTGTTTTCGTAACAATTCAATTGGTGGCAATTGTGTTTCACGAATAAAATAAAATGCTCCTGGTAGTAATACTGCAGTCATATCGGCTTGTGCCATCGCTTTAACACCTGCTTCGGATAAAAATTCTAAATGTTCTGAAGATACTGCTTGATACTGTGCCGCTAGTTCAGTGCCGCCTAAGTCTGATAATTGCTCTGCGTGAACTTTTATAGGTAAATTATGTAGTTTTGCTGCTTTAAATACTCGCTCAGTTTGTGCTAAGTTAAAACCAATACCCTCGCAAAACACATCTACACTATCAGCTAAATTCTGCTTACTTACTTGCGGGATCATTTCATTAACGACAACATCAATATAACCATTCGCATTATTCTTAAATTCAGTGGGCAGTGCATGTGCGCCCAAAAACGTTCGTTTAACGGTTATTGGTAACGTTTGCGATAATTTTGTTGCAACAGCTAACATTTTTAATTCGGTTTCGGTATTTAATCCATAACCAGATTTGATTTCTATAGTAGTTACACCTTGTTGGTGCATTGCTTTTAAACGCTTTAATGCACTTTCAAATAATTCATCTTCACTAGCTGCGCGCGTAGCATTAACGGTAGAAACAATGCCTCCCCCATTTTGTGCTATTTCTTCATAACTGGCGCCGTGTAAGCGTAATTCAAATTCATTAGCGCGATCGCCGCCATAAATTATATGTGTATGACAATCGATTAAGCCAGGTGTTAGCCATTGATTTTTACCGTCTATAACCTCCACTAACGCTTTATTAAATTTAGGTAAATCACCTTGTTTACCTATCCAAGCAATTTTACCTTCAGCAATGGCAAGTGCTGCATTTTCAATAATGCCATAATCGTTACCTGACATTGTGGCGAGATTAACGTTTTGATAAAGCGTAGACCAGTTACTTGTTGAATGTGCCATTAAATTTCCTAAAAATGAAGAAGGTGAAAACGCGTTTATTTTAATGCTTTAACAATATTAGTAAAGATAAGTTATGCTAAGTTATATTTTGTTAAGCCCGATGTCTTGTATGAACAAAAACAAAACAAATGAACAGGAAATAGCTGAACATTATCAACATGGTAATTTACTCACAGCAATTGAATATGCATTAAAAAAACAAGGTAAAAATAAAGCTGAATTATCGTTGGAGGATTTATCACCCCTTGATGAATTTCATATTGGTGGACGTACCGCAAGTGAAAACTTTTTAGGTCAACTACATTTCAAACCACCGCAAAACATTCTTGATATTGGTTGTGGATTAGGTGGTGCCGCGCGCTTAGTTGCCAATACGTATCAAAGTTTTGTAACGGGTATTGATTTAACCCCTGAATATATTGAAACAGGAAATATACTATCAGACTGGCTCGATTTATCGCATAAGGTTAAGCTAAAACAAGCAAGTGCATTAGATTTGCCTTTTGAAAAAGCACAATTTGATGGGGCTTACATGATACATGTGGGTATGAATATTGAAAATAAAAGACAGCTATTTAGTGAAGTTTTCCGTGTGCTAAAACCTCAATCATTATTTGGTATTTATGATGTGATACAGCAAAGTACAGGTAATTTAATTTATCCTGTTCCTTGGGCAGAAAATTCACACCAGAGTTATGTATCAAATATTGATGAATATAAAGAAAATTTATTATCGGCTGGATTTGAAATTATAGCCCTTAACAACCAACGAAATTTTGCCCTTGATTTTTTTAAACAAGTACGTAAAAAAAACAAGGTTAATGCTAGTATATCAAGGTTAGGTGTGCATATTTTAATGAAAACATCTGCTCACCAAAAGTTAATTAATTTACGCAGCAATATTGAAGACAATATTGTCGCACCTATAGAAATAATTGCGCATAAATGTTGAATAAAGAAGGACTGGGTAACATGAAAAAAATAGCAATAATATTAAGTGGCTGTGGTGTTTACGATGGCAGTGAAATTCACGAGAGTGTACTAACTATGCTAGCCATCACTGAGCAAGGTGCACAATATCGTTGTTTTGCCCCCAATATCAATCAATATCACGTAATTAATCACTTCACTGGTGAAGTTGATGAAACACAAACACGTAATGTTTTAGTTGAGTCAGCTCGAATTGCCAGAGGCGATATTGAAGATATTACTGAATTAGTGGTTGATGAATTTGATGCATTAGTTTTACCCGGAGGCTTTGGCGCGGCAAAAAATTTATGTGATTTTGCCATTAATAATGAAAATTGCACAATGCAAAATGACGTTTTACTTGCTTGCCAAGCTTTTGCCGCGGCAAAAAAACCAGCGGGATACATTTGTATTTCCCCTGCAATGATCGCTTTGGTTTATGGTCAAAATAGTAAAGGTACTATTGGCACCGATAGCGATATTGCGGCTCAATTAACGGCGATGGGATTACAACATGTAAATTGTTCGGTAGATAATGTCGTTATTGACCAAACAAATAAAGTTATATCAACACCTGCTTATATGCTCGCAAGTAATATTGGTGAGGCCGCGCAAGGTATCAATAAACTCATTAAAAATTTACTTGAAATGATCTAATGGCTAAAACAATAGCCGAGCTAGTAAAGCCTCATTTTTTTTACCAATTTTTATTTTGGACGGTGTTGTTACAATTATTGGTATGGCAAATAGAAAACACGACGGTTATCGAGAATGCTATCGAACATGGTATAGCGAAAATAAGTGGTTTTATTTATAATTTTTATTCATCGCAATGGTTTGTTGAGGGGAATAAAATGATCCACAGTGATTCTTCACGTTTTATCTTGGTTAATCGCGCCTGTACGGCCTTATCATTGATGGCTACGTTAATCGCCGCATTTTTTTCTTTAACACTTTCTTGGAAAAAAAAAGTAATACTCGCTATTTTTGCTGTCTTATTGATCCAAATAGTAAACATCTTTAGAATTACACACTTATTCTATGTGGTTAGGCAAGTAGATAATCACTTTGTTTTTTTTCATTTATATTTTTGGCAATTTATTAATTTTATTAGTGCCTTGCTTATTTTTAATCGTTTAGCCTTATCAAAAACTTAGGTTTAATCGTAAATAAAAATGTAAATTTATAGCAATTTTTATCCTACTTTTATTATAAGAAAAACAATAATGCGTGTGAGTATTTTAGCTTTTATCAGTCTTTTTTTATTAATATTTTGTTCTTTTGCTGTTGAAGCAGGAGGTGGTGGAGGCGGCGGCGGTGGTTCGGGCTCTTCAGTCCCCTTTTTACATCCGTTGTTGAATATTATGCTTTTTGTTGTTATTGGCTTTTTTACTTGGCAAAAAAAGAAATAGCGCTTGTCTGCTACTAATCACATGCTAAACAGCCAATCTTTTCAAGCATTATTACTCGTTGTTCTTACTGTTTGTTTATTTTATTTAGCTTTTCCTAGTGGTGGCTATGGTTTTGTTGCTTGGTTTGCCTTAGTTCCTGTTATTGTTGCGCTGAATAATCAGCAACAAAGATCTGCTTTTATGATGGGGGTGCTTGCCGGCACATTAGGCTGGATGGTTAGCATTTGGTGGGTTATTGAAGGATTATCAAAAATAACCCACAGCCCATTTAACCTTGTTATTCCTGTTGTTTTTTTATTTTGTCTGCTCTCGGCATTGCCTTATGCCATTGCAACATGGTTACATCGCCGTTATCGCTGGGGGACAACATTACTTGGCACGTTTAAATCAACAATATTTTTAACCGCGCTCATCAATTTTATTCCTCACTTACTGCCGGGGAATTTAGCACACGCTCTTTATTTATTACCTAAACAAATTCAACTGGCTTCAATTGGTGGTGTTGCGTTAGTGTTTTTTGTTATTCACTGGGTCAATTTTTTATGCTCTGCAGCAATTATTACTTATCGAACAGATAAGATTAAAAGCCTTAAATTTATAATTATTGCTGTATTACTGTGGGGCGGTAATTGGTTATTTGGTTATTTCGCCATCAATAAAGTTGCAGAACAAATTAATAATAAGACAACAACATCGCTGACTGTGGGGATGGTGCAGCCGAATTTTTCAGTACATTGGCGAACTCGTAATGACTGGCAACAACATCAACAGCAGCTAATGCAATTAATAGCAACGGTGAGTGCTACAAAAGAGGTTCAGTTAATTGTATTACCTGAAATTCCGGTACCCATTTCCTATCAAAAATTTCCCGTTGATCAAGTAATGTTTGATCAAGTCCGTAATAATAAGCCAATAATGATCACTAGTATTGATTTTAACGGCGATCAGTTAAACGAAAAAAGTAGTTATTATAATAGTGTCGAATTAATTCAATTTAATGAAGCTATTCAGCAATACCATAAACAGGTGTTGTTACCGTTTGGAGAATATTTACCATTTGAGCAGCAATTTCCGTTTTTGCGGACACTGTTTCCGTATGCCCCTCATTATAAAGCAGGAAATAGCTCCAATGTATTATCATTGGAGCTACAAAATACGCACATCAATATTATGCCTTTAATTTGCTATGAGGCTGTTTTTACTCAGTTGGTTGCTAAAGGCATTGTTCAGCATAGCGACATATTAATTAACACGGTTGATGATGCTTGGTTTGCTAATACCGAGGGCAAAAAAGTGCATTTTGCATTATCACTTTTTCGTGCCATTGAATATCGAATTCCCTTGGTGCGTGTTACGAATAATGGCAATACTGCAATCGTTGATGCCAGTGGCAAAATCATTCATGATTCTATTATTCAACCTTTAAAAGCAGGGTATTCCATTACCACAGTAGCCCTTGCTAATATTAAAAGCATTTATCAACAATACCCAAATTGGTTTATGATAGTTTGTTTGCTATGTTCAAGCTTGGCTATTATTCGTGCTGAAATATTATTGATTAAGAGAATAAAGAATGAGAGAAGTTAAAAAATGAATGATATTAAAACGCAGATTTTATTAATTTTAAAAGAATATAGCGACGTTGATTTAACTCAGTTATCAGCCGAAGATAGTTTTGCCAGCATTGGTATTGACTCATTATCGTTAGTAGAAATTATTTTTGATCTTGAAGAGCATTTTGATATTACGATTCCGCCAGAAGCCGATTTTGCCGCGCAAGGTTTTTCATTACAAAGTTTAGATGAAATAGTTCATCTAGTCACCTCGTTGTGTCAGCAAAAATCATGATTGTAATAAATGGCCGTTTTTCATGAATAAAAGTATTGTCGTCACCGGTATGGGCTGTATTTCTTCAGCAGGAAATAATTTAGCTGAATTTAGTCAATCTTTATTTGCAGGCTCTACAAATGATTGCACTAATATTGCTCCTATTACTTTATTTGATCCGAGTGAATTAAGCACTCACATTGCCGCCGAGGTTAAACATTACCACCCAACCGAGCATTTTAATAAAGCTCAACTTAAGCAATTAGATCGATATGCCCAATTTTCTTTAATAGCGAGTGAAGAAGCGGTGAATCATGCGGGCATAGAGTTTTCTTCGCCATTGGCGGCGCGTAGTTGTGTCGTTATTGGGAGTAGTATTGGCGGACAAGAAACGATTGAGCAAGCTTATCGACAATATTACCTACAGGCTAAAAAGCGGCCACATCCATTTACCGTGCCCAAATTATTGCCCAGTGCTGCTAGCAGCCAGATATCAATGAAATACGGTATTACCGGCCCCTCTTTTGCAACCTCTTCAGCTTGTTCCTCTTCTGGTCATGCTATTGCTATGGCGGCGTTAATGTTAAGAGCAGGCATGGTTGATGTTGCTATTGTTGGTGGGGCAGAGGCTTGTATTACGCTGGGTAACTTTCAAGCATGGGAAGGTTTACGGGTGTTATCAAACGACACTTGTCGACCCTTTTCAGCTGATCGTAGTGGTTTAGTCATTGGTGAAGGTGCTGGTAGTTTAGTGCTTGAAACTAAAGAACATGCCCAACAACGCAACGCCGTGATCCATGCTGAATTAGTTGGGATAGGGATGAGCAGTGATGCGCATAATATTGTGCAACCCTTGATGCAGGGGGCAAAAAATGCGATGAGTGCGGCCTTGCTAGACGCGAACCTGCAAACAAGGCAAATTAATTATATTAACGCTCACGGTTCAGGAACCATTCAAAACGACAGTACGGAAACATTAGCAATAAAAGCGCTGTTTCAACAATATGCCGATAAACTTTATGTGTCATCGACTAAAGCAATACATGGACATGTTTTAGGTGCAGGTGCAGCCATTGAGAGTATTGCGACTATTTTAGCGTTACAAAATCAGCAATTGCCGGCAACAAGAAATTATCGAAGTGCTGATCCTCTATACGATTTGAACTATATTGTGAATTATCCGATAACAACGCAGCTTGATTATGCAATGTCTAATTCATTTGCTTTTGGTGGACAAAACTGTAGTTTAATTTATAAAAACGTTAAACCAATTTAGTGATTAAGTGGTGGCAAAGTCATCATTGAGTGACTTTGTTAATAAATGAGAAATTTATGGAACTTAAAAATAAAATTGTTTGGATAACCGGTGCTTCATCAGGTATTGGTGAAGGATTAGCCCATGCGTTAGCCGCACAGGGTGCGATACTTATATTATCAGCTAGAAGTGAGCATAAACTTCAACAGCTAAAGCAAAAGTTGCCTAACAGCGAACAACATAGTGTGGTTGTGCTTGATTTGGCTCAGCCTGATCATATTGCAAATATTGTAAGTGAAACATTAAGTAAGTTAAAGCGTATCGATATTTTGATCAATAACGCAGGACTTTCTCATCGTAGTCGCGCTAGCGAAACATTGTTAGATGTACATCGCCAAGTCATGGAGGTAAATTATTTTGGCACCATTGCCATAACTCAGGCTGTGTTACCCTCAATGCTAACAGCTAAACAAGGCATGATTGTTACTATCGCCAGTGTCGCGGGTAAAGTTGGAGGCAAAGGAATGTCTGGATATAGTGGTTCAAAACATGCCGTCATCGGATATATGGATTGTTTACGTGCAGAAGAAAGTACTCAGGGTATTAAAGTGTTAACTGTATGCCCAGGTTTTGTACAAACTAATATTTCGATTAATTCGTTAATAGAAAACGGACAGACATTAGGTAAAATGTCGAATGCTATTCGCACCGGCATATCTGTTCCAGAATGTGCAACTAAAATTATTACTGCAATTAAAAACGAAAAAGAGGAAGTGGTTATTGGAAAAGGCATCAGTTATTGGGCACCAACCATTAAACGATTTTTTCCGAGTTTGTTACGTAAATTGGTAGCCAAAAATAATTATCGAGATTAAGTGTCGCTATTATTGCTAGACTTTTCTTGTAACTCACCTTCTTTGATACGTGCTTGTTCAATACGCCATTTTTGCAGTTCAGAATAATAATAATCCCAAACACAAGGATTACAAGCACCGCCACCACAGCAGTCGTCATCAGCAGGGGGAATGGGTTTTTCTATTGGAGAGGGCATATAATTTCTTTGTTGAACTTGTTAGTTGTTATTCTAGCGATAAAAAAGCCCTGAAACAATTCAGGGCTAATGCTTATTTTAAATTAAATGACAAATTATTCATCGTCAGATAATTTTTGCTCTAAATAATGGATATTTGCACCACCATTAATAAAACCTTTATCCGTTAAAATATTTTTATGGAGCGCAATATTAGTTTTTATACCATCGATAACTAACTCACTTAGCGCATTGCGCATACGTGCAATAGCTACATCGCGATTATCACCCCAGGTAATGAGTTTACCGATCATAGAATCATAATGTGGCGGTACTGAATAATCAGCATAAATATGAGAATCCCAACGAACACCTAAACCACCTGGTGGGTGAAAACGAGTAATTTTACCCGGTGAAGGAATAAAGGTTCGTGGATCTTCAGCATTGATACGGCACTCAATAGAGTGACCCGACACTTTAATATCATCTTGGGTATACGATAACGGCTGACCAGCAGCAATACGCAATTGTTCTTTGATTAAATCAACACCCGTGATCATTTCAGTTACTGGATGTTCTACTTGAATACGGGTGTTCATTTCAATGAAATAAAACTCGCCATTCTCATATAAAAATTCAAAGGTACCGGCACCACGATAATTAATTTCAAGACAAGCATTACAACAACGCTCACCAATTTTAGCGCGCATTTCAGGTGTAATTCCCGGTGCTGGCGCTTCTTCAACCACTTTTTGATGACGACGTTGCATTGAACAATCGCGCTCAGCTAAATGAATTGCGCTACCTTGACCATCGGCCAATATTTGAATTTCAACATGACGTGGATTTTCTAGAAATTTTTCCATATAAACCATGTCATTATTAAAAGTATTACGTGCTTCAGTTTTAGTTAGCTGAATTGCATCAATTAATTCGTCTTCACGGCGAACAACGCGCATACCCCGTCCACCACCGCCGCCAGAGGCTTTAATAATTACCGGATAACCAATACGTTTTGCATGCGCTAAGTTGGCAGCACTATCGCTGGTTAGTGGGCCATCGGATCCTGGTACACAAGGTACGCCAGCAGCTTTCATTGCTTTAATCGCTGACACTTTGTCGCCCATTAAACGAATACTTTCAGCTGTTGGTCCGATAAACGCAAAACCTGATTTCTCTACTTGTTCAGCAAAATCAGCATTTTCAGCTAAAAATCCATAACCAGGATGAATAGCAACCGCATTGGTTACTTCTGCGGCGGTAATAATTGATGGAATATTTAAATAACTAGCCGTTGCTGGCGCCTTACCAATACAAATGGTTTCGTCAGCTAATAAAACATGTTTTAGTGTTCTATCCGCCGTTGAATGTACGGCAACGGTTTTAATACCAAGCTCTTTACACGCTCTCAGTATTCTTAATGCAATTTCGCCACGGTTGGCGATAACAACTTTATCTAACATGGAATTACCCTTTGTTTGTTGGGCTTATTCAATGATGAATAGCGGTTGATCAAATTCAATAGCATCTTCATTTTCCACTAAAATGGCTGTAATGGTGCCTGATTTGTCAGCTTCAATTTGATTCATCATTTTCATTGCTTCAATAATACATAAGGTATCACCAGCATTGACATGCTTGCCTACTTCAGCAAAAGCAGGCGCATCTGGTGATGATGAGGCATAGAAAGTACCAACCATTGGTGAGCGAACTTGATGGCCGGTTACTGCAACTGGCGCGTCAGCTAATACTGGAGCAGCAACTGGTGCAGCTTGTTGCATTACTGGCGCAGCTTGTTGCATTACTGGCGCAGGCGCATTTACAACGGTAGCACCACGACTTATACGTACCGATTCTTCACCTTCAGAAATTTCTAATTCGTTAATTCCCGATTCTTCTACAAGTTCGATTAACTTTTTGATTTTACGAATATCCATTGGAACACCTTATCTGTTTGTTCAATTATTATAGGCTTTTATCAAGCTTTATATTTTGTTAAAAAAGAATGCGCAGCTAATAATGCGTATTCATAGCCATTTGCACCTAAGCCGCAAATTACGCCTTGGGCTACATCCGACAAGTAAGAATGCTTTCTAAAGTTCTCACGTGAATGAACGTTAGAAAGGTGAATTTCAATAAACGGAATACCAACACTCAGTAAAGCATCACGCAAAGCAATACTTGTGTGAGTATACGCTGCTGGATTAATGATTATAAAATCAACTTGTTGATACGCTTGATGAATAGTATCAATTAATTCAGCTTCAGCATTTGACTGTAAGTGCGTTAACTTAATTCCTAATTGTTTAGCTTTAATTTCTAAACCATCGACAATATCGCTTAATGATTGATAGCCATAAATAGTAGGCTCCCTTTTTCCAAGCATGTTTAAATTTGGGCCATTAAGCACTAAAACACTGAACTTTGCAGACATTTGTTTATATATCACCGTTAAAATCGACTTAGTACTTATCTTTGCACAAAATCAAATAAATTCAATTGAAATTTCAGTAAATTTACAATTTTTCACATTTAGCCGATTATTATAGTGTTTTCGCAGCAAATAGCAGCAAAATACAGGTCTTACCTGTTGGCTTTAATTTAATTTGTGCATGAATTTGCAAATACGGGATTTTTTTCTATAGTTTAATAGACTCATTAGTATCATTTTTTTACGTTTATCCGTATTAAAACATGAATTTATCTGATGTTCTTGAATGATATCTTTCACTCTAATAAAATTTATATTTATTAAGTGGTTATATAGCTATTTAACAAGGAAATGTTTATCAACAATATTTTAAAATTATGGTTACTATGCTTTTGGCTGCTACTCAGTTTTAATGCCCATAGTCTCGATATTATTACTCACCCAGCGATTGAAACTACATCGCTCACTACCGCACAGTTACGGCGTATTTTTTCTATGCGTCAATTATTATGGCGTTCTGGCACTCCTATTGTTGTTTATGTTTTGCCTAGTAAGCATAAATTACATCAAAAATTTACTAAAAAGATGTTACGAATGTTTCCTTATCAACTTGATCGAATCTGGAATAAATTAACCTATTCAGGAATGGGGAGCGCACCTATTGTTGTAAGTAATACTCAAGCACTTGTTGATGCTGTAATGAAAACTCCAGGCGCTATAGGCTATGTAGAAAATGCAAAAAATAATAGTAAAGTTCACATTATCAATATTAAAGGATGAGTGATTGGCGATGAATAATTTTATAGAACAACGTTGTAAAACATTTTGCTATATTTTGTTGTTATTCTTTTTAAGCCAAGCAAGCGCTGAAGAATTAACATTAAGTAATTGGCAATGGCATGGCTTTTTCTCGCAAGGAATCGTTGATGTAAATGGAAGTGACTTCGTTAATGATGACGGTTCAATTTCTAGCGAGTTAACCGAAATTGGGATTAATACCTCCTTACAATTATTGCCAAACTTACGCTTTGCTACTCAAGCTGTATATCTTAATGGGGGAAATCGATATACAAAGGGTGCCAGAATAGATTATCTACTTTTAGACTGGACATTGTGGAATAAAAATAACTGGCAAACAAATTTATATGTTGGACGTTTTAAAAATATCCATTGGCTGTATTCGAGTGTACGTGATATTCCTTTTGCACGCCCAGGTATTATTTTACCTCAATCAGTATACTTTGATGGCTTTCGTGATATCGCCGTTGGTGGTGATGGTGCGGCACTTAAATTAAGTTATAGCGATGATGTCTATGGTGATTTTGATATCAACTATAGTTATGGAACCTCGCCTTTATCTAAAGAGCAGGGACAAATCATTTTAAGCAAATTAGCAACAGGAAATGTAAAACAAGATTTTGATTCGCAAGCAAGCTTTTATTGGAAACCTATTTTTTCACCCTGGCGTTTTGGCTTATCTTTACTCGATTCTGATTTTAGTTATCGCAACGCAGAACAAGATTTTTTTGTAGATGGTAATTTTTCATTTCAATTTTATACGTTGAATGCACTCTATGAAGGTGAGCAATGGGAATTTAGTGGCGAAATATATCAAGAAAGGTTTGTTACTAAAGGATTTTACCATCCCTTCTTTTTACAAGATCACCTGGGTCAAGGTGCTTATTTACAGACACGTTATCAGTTTAATGAAGATTTAACATTACTCGCGCGCTATGAAAAATTTTATAGTAACAAGAATGATAAAAAAGGTAAGCAGTTAGAAATAGATACCGCAGGAAAAGTACCTTCCTATTTTGCTTTTCAAAACGATTTTGTTTTTTCACTTTCTTACGATTTCACCAATAATTTTAAACTTCGATTAGAACAGCATTGGGTTAATGGTGGCGCTCGATTAACACCTGTTGTGCAACCTAATCCAATAAACAACAATCAGCCATATTGGCAAATAACAGCATTGCAATTAATGATGTGGTTCTAATGAAAAAGAAAAGATTTTTAAGTGTGTCAGCTAAATTGCTGATCCTAATAATTAGCTCCTTATTGATTATTAGCGTCGGATTTTCAACCGTATCTTTAATGCGCTTAAAAGCTGAATTTAACAATTTTCAAATTGAGTCTTTAAAAAAAGGGCAAGAGCATTGGGATGTGCATAACAACTTATTAAGTAATCAACTAAGAACGTGGTTAGAATCTTTTAGTGATATGATTTTAGAAGATAACAACAGTTTTGATAGTGTTGGCGTTGCCCTGAGTCAACAGTACGACACTTTACAGTTGCATTTGAATGTTGAAAACATATGGCTTATTAATCAAGAACAACAAGTTTTATATAGCTCCGCAGAATTACCATCGTCAATTAAGCACAAAACAACACAAGTTCTAAATGAACAAACACCGCTAAGTGAAGTGTTTTGTGAGCACAGTTGTCAACAATTAATCATTATTCCACTACTCAATAAAGAAGGAGAATTAGCCGCTATAGCAATGACCGCTTCTTTAGTTGATATGCTTTACTCAATGCATTTAACACTAAAAAGTGATGTGGCTATTGTTCGCTTTGAACCAAATTTTCAGAAAAAATCGAATACCCCCATTGTAATGTCAGCCTCAAACCCATCGTTGTTAAAGTCAATTTTAACTAAACAAACGTTTATTGATATTGGTAAAACTAAAAGGCAAGGTGAGCGTTTTAATTTAAACCATAAAAATTATCTGCTGAATTTATTTCCATTGTCTCAAAATATCCGAGCAAATTATTATTTGGCGCTTATTGATGATGTTACTCATTTTACTACAGAAGGAGATAATTATCGTCAACAACTATTGGTATCTATTGCCTTTGTTTTTATTATATTAGCTATACTCATATATTTAATCACGTCACCTTTTGCTCATCGTCTTTTAACACTATCGCAAGCTTTGCCTATGTTAGCGCATAAAGAGTTTAAACAATTTAGAGCTATTAATTTTAAAAGATTCCGGTTTTTTTCTGATGAATTGGATGTTTTGGCAAACTCCGCAATGGGCTTAAGTTATGATTTAGAACAGTTAAATATAGAGGTAGAGCAAAAAACCAAAGAACTCGAAAATATTGCGATGTACGATTTACTAACCGGCTTACCTAATCGAAATATGCTTAATTATCAATTAAATAAATCATTGCCTAACTTGGCTCAGAACAATTCTAGTATTTCAGTATTATTCTTAGATTTAGACGATTTTAAAAAAGTTAATGATAGCCATGGTCATGAAGACGGTGATCGATTACTTATCGAAGCTGCCCAACGCATACGTTTAAGTGTTAGAAAAATTGATATTGTTTGTCGATTTGGCGGCGATGAATTTGTTGTATTTTTAGATCAAATTAAATCATTAGAGCAAGCTCAATTAGCCGCAGATAAAATACTACAAAACTTTAAAGCTCCCATTAAAGTTGGAACGAATCTCTTTTATATTTCAACCAGTATTGGTATTTCTTATACCGCAGATCCCTCTTTTAAAGTGGATGATTTGATCCGCCAAGCAGATATTGCAATGTATGAAGCTAAAAGTGAAGGAGGTGGAAAATATTTTGTTTATAAAGATGAAATGTATCTAAAAGTGGCGCAACGAGTAATGCTTGAAACTGAAGTAAGACAAGCTCTAGAAAAAAATCAATTTAGTTTAAGTTTACAGCCACAAATTTATGCCCATGATAATAAGCTTGCTGGCTTTGAAGCTTTATTGCGTTGGCATCATCCTGAGCGAGGCATGGTATCACCTGAAGACTTTATTCCAATTTTAGAAAAATCTGAATACATGATTGAACTTGGTTATTGGGTAATCAGGCGTTGTTTTGAATTGGTCACAGAGATGAAAAATAAGGGTGTAACCCATATTACGGTAGCGATTAATTTAACCGCGGGCCAATTTGTTGATCCTAATCTTGTACCTTATTTGACGAATTTATTAACAGAATTTCATTTACCTGCAAGTTATTTTGAGCTTGAATTAACGGAACAAACGTTAGTTAAAGATGTGGAAGTGACGATAGAAGTAATGAAAGAATTGAAATTATTAGGCTTTAGTTTTGCAATTGATGATTTTGGCACAGGTTACTCGTCACTTGCTTATTTAAAGAAAATGCCTGTAGACGTAATTAAAATCGATAAAGGTTTTGTGTTTGGTATGTTAGATAATCATGCAGATTATCAAATTATAAAATCCACTATTGTAATGGTGAAAAGTTTAGGTTTAAAAGTTGTTGCTGAGGGGGTAGAAACAAGTGCGCAATTAAGAGCATTAACCGAATTAGAGTGTGACTTGATCCAGGGTTATTTTTTCTCCAAACCTATTCCTGAAATTCACTTATTTAAATTTTTTGAAGAGAAAATAGAGCACGGTTATTGGAAAACCAAGATAGAAAAAGTTTACTAATTTTTTGCAATGTTTAACCAATAACCACCATAGATAATATGATGGTTATCGTAAAACATTTTTTATCTTTTTAAATCATAAGATTTAATTAAACAGAGCATTCACATGAGCGGCAAATTCATCTGCCCCCATAAACCCCGTTACTCTATTTTGAGTTAATTCCCGTCCTTGGCGATCAAAAAACAAAATAGAAGGCAAACCTAAAATTTTAAAATGTTTCATCAATTCTATGCTGCCTTTTGCACTGGTATTGGTTAAGTCTATTTGCAGCAACCTAGTATTAGTAAGTGCTTGCTTCACCTGTGGCTTATTAAAAGTGTAATGTTCAAACTCTTTACAGGCAACACACCAGTCTGCATACAAATCAACCATTACTGTTTTACCTTGACGATTTGCTTGTTGTACTGCTTGTGTTAACTCAGCCAAACTGTTTACCTTACTAAAAGTATTCACGCTTGTTGTTGTGTTTTGAAGGCTATCGAAATTATTGGTTTGATTAGGTGAAAAAACTAAGTGATAAACTTGGTTTGCACCAAAAAATAGCGCGATAAAAATAAACAATGAGCGCACACCATACCAAAAACCTTTTACTTTATTGTTGGCACTGTTTTGATTTACAACATAAAAATAACTAGCTCCGGCAAGCAATAAAATTGCCCACAACCATTCGATCAAAACCGCAGGAATAATACGAGATAATAATAAAATAGGTACGGCTAATAATAATAAACCAAAAATATTTTTAACTATATTCATCCAGTTACCGGCTTTAGGTAATAATTTACCACCTGAACTACCTAAAATAAGCAAAGGTAAACCCATTCCTAAACTTAAAGCATATAACGCTGAAGCTCCTAAAACCACATTACCTGTTTGCGATATATAGAGTAATGCACCAGTTAAAGGTGCTGTAGTACATGGTGAAGCGACTAAGCCAGATATAACACCCATTATCACAACGCCTGTAACTGAACCCCCTTTTTGTTTACCACTAATGTTATTTAATTTGTTTTGCCAGCTACTCGGTAGCGCTAAATTAAAAAGTCCAAACATCGACATAGCTAGGAAAATAAATAAAACACTTAAACCAATAAGCACAATAGGTGCTTGAAATGCGGCTTGAAATTGCGCACCAGCTAAAGCAACTACAATCCCTAAAATGGTATAAGTTATTGCCATGCCTTGTACATAAAAGAACGATAGAGTAAAGGCTCTTTTAGTTGTTAAACCTTTTCCTTGACCAACAATAATACCAGTTAAAATAGGGTACATTGGAAAAACACAAGGCGTGAAGGATAATAATAACCCCCCAACAAAAAAGGCTAATAACGTTAAGAGTAAACTGTCTTGCTTCAGCATATCTGCTAAACGATTTTGTTCACTTGCTGGTGTAGATTGTTTATTTTTGTTGGCTGTTGTAGCGGGGATTTTAATGCTATCGTCAGACGCTGAATTTTGTGGCATTAATGCTGACAAAACAGCTTGTTCATTGCTACTTTTATCCGTTTTTTCTTTGCTTATTTGCTCACTATCTTTGTGTTGTGCTTTAAGTGATTTTTCAACTAACAAAGGTAAAGTAATTTCTTTGGTGGTTGGTGGATAGCACAAACCTTTTTTAGCACAGCCCTGATAACGAATTTTAATACTGGCATTCTTGCTAGCTTGCAGTACATCAATATCAAAGGTCAGAGTATCTTCATACACTTGTTGCACACCAAAAAACTCATCCTCGTGTGCTAACCCTTCAGGTAATTGAACAGGAGATATTTTTGCATTTATAACTGAAAATTTAAACTGATGCCGATAAAGATAATAACCCTCCATTATCTTAAATTTAACGCTAACTTTATTGTCGGTTTGGTTAAAGTCAAAACTAAAAGCCTCATCAACATCTACAAAATCACTGTCGTTGCTTGATAAGTTAGTTGCAGATAAATCAAATATTGATTTTTGTGCCTGCACTTGAAAACTAAAGGTAGAGCTGAATAACGCCAATAACGTTACCAGTATAAATTGCTTAAATAACAGTTTCATTTAAATCACTTTAACGTAATTAATATCCAGTATAATAAATGCTTATTGTCTTGCTGGATGTTCAAAACAATAATTTACGTGGCTATTCATCTTATTCAGAAAAGTTGAAGTAATAGTGCTTTTTTCGTCATACTGAACCCGTTTCGTTATTTTAATTGAATAGATCCTAAAATAAATTCAGGGTAACAAATTTTATACCAGCACCTGTTTAAATCATCATCTGAGTAATATACAGAACCATGATAATTGATAATTCATATTTGTCGGCGGCAACATTATACCCAAAGTCTTAAATAAAACTTAACTATCGACTCACTCGATTGTATTCTAAAATGAGTAACTTGCTTGAAAAAGACCTACTCGCCCATATATTTATTACAATGAATTTTAGTTGAGTAATTTATGTTTCGTATTCTCTTTGTTTTTTTTATCATTATTCCCATTGTTGAAATTTTTGTGATCATGCAAGTAGGCGCATTAATAGGACCCTGGCCTACAATTGCCATTGTTATTTTAACCGCTTGGTTTGGCGCAAAAAAAGTACGTGAACAGGGAATTGCTACCTTAACGTCGGTACAAACAAAAATGGCTCAAGGAGAAATGCCCAATGATGAAATTATTGCAGGAGTCATGCTCTTAATTGCGGGTGTGTTGTTAGTAACACCAGGATTTGTTACTGATGCGTTTGGTTTGTCTTTATTGTTTCCCACAGTACGTGCAGCAATTGCCAAAGCAGCTAAAAAGCACATTATAATAAATCAAGCTAATGTATCTGCACATCAAGTTTATGAAAATCAAGCCAACCCAAGCTCTCAACGACATGACGATATTCATCATAACAATCCTAAGAAAAATAACCTTCATCATGGCAATATCATTGATGGTGAATTTGAACGCAAAGAGTGACCTATCAATTTACCATTAAAAATTTTTACTTTGCCCTTGTGAAAACAATATTTATCCCCATTTTTGAATCAAACAATTTATAGCGCTTTTACTTTTCAATAAATGAAAGTACAAAGTAATAATCCATAACTCTCAGGAGAAATTAAATGAGCATTCGTCCTCTACATGATCGCGTGATCGTAAAACGTAAAGAAGTAGAATCTAAATCAGCCGGCGGTATCGTTTTAACGGGTAGCGCTGCTGAGAAATCAACCCGTGGTGAAGTTATTGCTGTGGGCAATGGCCGTATTTTAGAAAACGGAGATGTACGTCCGTTAGATGTAAAAATTGGTGATCAAGTTATTTTTAGTGAAGGCTACGGCATGAAAACTGAAAAAATTGATGGTGAAGAAGTGTTGATACTTTCTGAAAGCGACATTTTAGCTATTGTAGAATAATCACAACTATTATCTTGTCGCAATTTACTACTTACATAAAATTGCGGCATCAGAAGTACTCAATACAAATGTATGCCCGTACTTCTTCTTTACTCTTAAGAAAATTAACCAAATGAAAAATTTCTAAGAGTAAAATTTAATTACTTTTTGTTTGAAAACATAAAATATAGGAATAAATAACATGGCTGCAAAAGACGTATTATTTGGAAATGACGCACGCGTAAAAATGCTTAAAGGCGTAAACTTATTAGCCGACGCGGTAAAAGTAACATTAGGACCAAAAGGTCGTAATGTATTGTTAGATAAATCATTTGGTGGCCCAACCATCACAAAAGACGGCGTATCTGTTGCAAAAGAAATCGAATTAGAAGATAAATTCGAAAACATGGGCGCACAAATGCTAAAAGAAGTCGCGTCAAAAGCAAATGATGAAGCCGGTGATGGTACAACAACCGCTACTGTTTTAGCACAAGCTATTGTTAACGAAGGTTTAAAATCGATTGCTGCAGGCATGAATCCAATGGATTTAAAACGCGGTATCGACAAAGCAGTAATCAGTGCTGTAGCAGCATTAAAAGATTTATCACAAAAATGTTCAGATAACAAAGCAATTGAACAAGTCGGTACTATTTCTGCCAACTCAGATGCTACTGTTGGTAAAATTATTGCTACCGCTATGGAAAAAGTAGGTACAGAAGGCGTAATTACTGTAGAAGAAGGTCAAGCATTAACTGACGAATTAGACGTAGTTGAAGGTATGCAATTTGACCGTGGTTATTTATCACCTTATTTTATTAACAATCAAGAAAGCGGTAGCGTAGAATTAGAAAGCCCATACATTTTATTGGTCGATAAAAAAATCTCTAATATTCGTGAATTATTAACCACACTTGAAGGTGTTGCAAAATCAGGCAAACCATTATTAATTATTGCTGAAGATGTTGAAGGTGAGGCTTTAGCAACATTAGTGGTTAACAATATGCGAGGCATTGTAAAAGTAGCAGCCGTTAAAGCTCCTGGTTTTGGTGATCGCCGTAAAGCAATGTTGCAAGATATTGCTGTGTTAACCTCCGCTACCGTAATTTCTGAAGAAATTGGTATGGAACTTGAGAAAGCCGCTCTAGAAGATTTAGGTCAAGCTAAACGCGTGGTTATATCTAAAGACAATACTACAATTATTGATGGTACTGGTCAGCAAGCTGATATTGAAGCGCGTGTTGCTCAAATTCGCGGACAAATAGAAGAATCTTCATCTGATTACGATAAAGAAAAACTACAAGAGCGTTTAGCGAAACTTTCAGGTGGTGTTGCAGTAATTAAAGTAGGCGCAGCAACTGAATTTGAAATGAAAGAGAAAAAAGCACGTGTTGAAGATGCATTACACGCAACTCGCGCAGCAGTTGAAGAAGGTGTTGTTGCAGGTGGTGGTGTTGCGTTAGTACGTGTTGCCGCTCAGATTAAAGATCTTAAAGGTGATAACGAAGATCAAACACATGGTATCAACGTAGCTATTCGCGCTATGGAAGCACCACTTCGCCAAATTGCTACCAACAGTGGTGATGAATCATCAGTAGTATTAAACGAAGTACGTAATGGCACAGGCAACTACGGCTATAATGCAAGCAACAGCACATACGGCGACATGTTAGAAATGGGCATTTTAGATCCAACTAAAGTAACCCGTAGCGCATTACAATTTGCCGCATCAGTTGCAGGCTTAATGTTAACAACAGAAGCGATGATCACCGATGCACCAGTTAAAGATTCTGGCTCATCTATGCCTGATATGGGCGGTATGGGTGGAATGGGCGGGATGGGCGGCATGATGTAGTTTCTACTTGATTAAATCGTCTACTTCATCGTTGCTTCATTACTCGTTTAAGAAACACTAAACGTCGTAAGTAAAACGCCTTGAATTAAACAATTTTCTCTACGTATAAATAGCATCAGCTACTTACGCTTATATTTATTGTTATGTGTCTCCTACAATTCTATTAAGGAATTTATTTTGTAATTATTCAGAATGTCAATATGCATAAAGACCTGCTAATAAAAAGGCAATCCAGGATACTTTTAACTGTGACTGGTATGTTAATCGGGACGATGATAAATGGTCAACTATTTAAGGGATGAGTAAGGTGTATATATGCAACGAGAATAATGCTATGACTAGAATATAAAATAAAAACCAACTGACTTTCCAACACGGAAAATAATAACTTGCCGACATGGAAAGTCAGTGGTAACATACTTTCCACATTGGAAACACTGGTTAATTATCATGACAATTGAAAACAATGAAGTGGCATAGTTAATTTGGCCATCTAATTAGAGGTGTTATTATACCCCTCATCAAACTTTAGGTGACACAATGACAAAACCCAAAAAAGCAAATTTCAGCGCTGAATTTAGATTAGAAACAG
>Ga0316204_10002955_pt1 | contig 36079 bp, 31 predicted proteins | sample 6monrhotite_MG_2_FD_205661 | JGI IMG/M metagenome (GOLD analysis project Ga0316204, IMG submission 205661) | Microbial mat bacterial communities from mineral coupon in-situ incubated in ocean water Damariscotta River, Maine, United States -... | ecosystem: Environmental > Aquatic > Marine >... | reverse complement strand
CGTTAGAGCGAAAAAATTTGAGCAGCATTAAACCATCAATATCAGGCATCACCAGATCTTGTAATATAACGGTCGGCTTAAACGCCACCGCTTCGGCAATAGCCTTAGAGGGGTCGCTGCAATAGTGATAGTCAATATCTGCCTCATCTGCCAACATACGGCGCAAAGCTTCGGCCACGATCTTTTGGTCATCCACCAACATCACACGAGTACGCACATCTGACGCTGAAGGTTCGAAATCAATATCACTCATACACAACTCCTTAGTCTCACAGACGACGGCCTAACTCAAACGAAATCGAGCCGCAATAGCTGCACCAATATCGTTAATAGACAAAATTTCGGTCGCCGCGTTCAACTGCGCCGCCGCTTTGGGCATCCCATACACAGCACAGCTTTGTTGATCTTGTGCGATGGTATGCACGCCTTTTTCCTTAAGGCGCAGCAAACCTTGCGCCCCATCCCGTCCCATCCCTGTTAGCAGCACAGCGACAACCCCATCATGAGCAACATCGACCAAACTACCAAAAAACACATCGACCGATGGACAATAAGACAAGGCCTTGGGCTCCGCAGTGTAAGACAAGCGACCATCAGACTTCATGACGATATGCTCTCCACCACCCGCAACTAATACCTTGCCCGCTTTAAGTACACCATTGTGTTGAGCCAAGCTGACGGAAAGCTCACATTGTTCATCCAGCCATCGAGCAAGCTCCGGTGCAAACTGCGCATCCACATGCTGAACAATAACTATGGGAATAGGAAAGTTTTTTGGCAACGAGGATAATACTGTTGCTAAAGCATGGGGGCCGCCAGAAGAGGCTCCAATAGCAACCAAACGGCTCGTCATCGTTGAGCCCTTTTTGGGGCTCAACGTACTAGAACTACCTGTACCCGACTCCGGTTTGCGCTGCGCAATCAATCGACCAATGGTTTTAATTTTGGTCAACAGCTCAGCCTTACCTTCGGCATCACCAGACATTCCCAAAACAGGTGTATTCACCGCATCAAGCGCTCCAGCCCCCATCGCTTGAAACACCTTTGAAGCATTACCACTCACGGTTGCCGTTACCACCACGATAGCGCAAGGGCTATGGGCCATAATTTTCTTGGTGGCTTCAACACCATCCATCACCGGCATAATCAAATCCATCAACACTAAATCCGGGATGTCTCCTAGGCACAAATCAACCGCCTCAGCACCATCTTTAGCAATCCAGGCAATCCTATACTCGGGCACCGAACTAACCGCCCGTTTTAGACTCTCCACCGCCATCACGGAGTCATTTACAATGGCTATTCTCATTCATTCGCCCTACCGATTAATTCAACAACGACGTTACGCAAACTCTCGTCGTGAAAACTTCCCTTGGTAAGATAGTGATCAGCACCGGCCTCCAGGCCTCGCATTCGATCCTCTTCTCGATCTTTATAAGAAACCATTAAGATGGGAAGTGATCGCAATTGCGGGTCCTGACGCACAGTGCGCGTTAGCTCAATGCCATTCATCCGAGGCATGTCTACATCCGTAATCAACAAATCAAACTGGCCGCTACGCAGAGCATTCAAACCATCCATTCCATCAACCGCCACATCGACGCTATAACCTGCCGCCTGCAACAGCTTGCGCTCGACCTCGCGTACAGTGATAGAATCATCGACGACCAAGACTCGTTTATTCGTCTGCATCGCCTCATCAATGGAGGCCACCCGCCCCAAGCGCGACACTTTTAGTGTTTTCTCCATCGAACGGATCATGTCATCAACATCAATAATCAACGCAGGTGAGCCGTCCTCCATCAAGGCCGCAGAACTAATATCCTGCACTTTACCAAGCTGGGCTGGCATCACTTGAACTACCAATTCGCGCTCACCGACAAATCGATCAACCACCATCCCGTAGTATTGATTTCTATCACTGAGCACAACAACAGACAGGCTCTCAGGAAACTCATACTCGTCACCCATTCCGAGCACTTGGGCGGCACTCACCAGGCCAATATTTTTTCCATCAATGCAGACAAACTGATTCCCTTCAGCCTCTTGAATACTCTGCCTATCAATACGCAAAATACGATCGATACGCGCTAAAGGAAATGCGTAGGGTTCATCAATCACATCGACGAGTAAGGCAGGAATAACCGACAAGGTCAACGGCAACTGCATATGAAATCGCGTGCCTTTACCAAACGTTGAGCTCGCTCGCACACTGCCACGCATCTCTTGCATCACATCATGCACAACATCCAGCCCCACGCCTCGGCCCGAAATTTCACTCACCGCATCGCGTGTACTAAAGCTCGGCAAGAACAAAAACTCCATCAGCTCTAGCTCACTCAAAGTCTCGGCCATTACTTGATCGACCAAGCCTTTGGCCACCACCTTGGCACGAAGACGTTCTAGATCCACCCCTCGGCCATCGTCCTCAACCACAATAGAGAGCATACCGGCATGGTGGTAGGCGCTAAGCTTGATCGTCCCTTTAGCGACTTTATCGGCGGCTTGACGCTCCTCTGGCATCTCTAAACCGTGATCAATCGCGTTACGGATAATATGATTGAGCGGCGCTTCAATTTTATCGAGAATATCTCTATCCACCATTGAGGTTTCACCCTCAATCACTAGCTGCACATCCTTACCGAGCTTGCGCGAAATGTCCCGCACCATCCGTGGGAAACCATGCACACCATCACCAAAAGGCCGCATACGGCTTTGTACAACTTCACGATGAAGGCGCGATGATAAATTCGCTGATCGACGATCAAAAGCCTCAAGCTCCGATAAACGATCAGCCAGCAATTCGCGACAATAGGACGCTTGCTTTTGCGCGGTGCAGGCCAAAGAAAATGTAGCTTCCTCAATGTTTTGACCATCAAGTTGATCACGTAAATTATCTAGAATGCGCACCAACTCAGTCTGTTGACGTTTTAGGCGCTGCAAAGAACCGGCAAATGGATATAACCAACGCGAGTCCACCATCGCCTCACCAGCCAGACCCATAAGTCGATTTATTTGATCGGCACTCACACGAAGCACCCTATCTTTTTGCGGACTCTGCTCTTTCTTTACAGCCGCCTTCAATTCAATAGGCTCGGCGACAGACGCTTCGAGCACGGGCTCGGTCACCACCTCAGCCGTTGCAGCCACTTTCGTCGGTGCTGCCGTTTCACCCACGCGCACACCCTTTAAACCAACAAGCAAGTTCTGGTAGCTTTGCTGATTCGCTGAGAACCAGGCTTCTGGGCCTGCGCTAAACGCGGCCGCATCAGCCATCGTATCCACGCCAGATAACAAAATATCTATTTGAGCCGGACTTAATAAAATATCGCCATTTTGCGCGGCAACAAAGACATCCTCCATCACATGAGCCAGCTCAACCACCGCAGACAGACCCACCAGCCTTGCAGCCCCTTTAATGGAGTGCGCAGCCCGCATCAAAGGCTCCAACCGTTCACTGGAGTCAGGCGCTTGTTCTAATTCAAGCAAACCGGTATTAAGTACCTGACACTGCTGTTCTGCCTCCATGACAAACAATTCAAACATGGACATATCAGCCATCGCAGTTCCTGGTTCAATCTCAGACTTCGATACCGACTCAGGCTCAGGGCCGGATTCAACCCCCAACTCATTGGCCGCCAAAACAGACTCTAGCGTTGCCAACAGCGCATCATACTGCGCCTGATTTTGAGTTAACCACTCATTAACTTGCTCACCAGCGTCGGCGACTGCCTGAATCGTATCAACGCCTTGTAGTAAACTATCAATAGCGAGTGAGCTTAGAGAAAGTGTGCCGTTTTGAGCAGCAACAAACACATCTTCCATTACATGAGCCAGACCCACTACAGCCGACAACCCCACCAAACGAGCGGCACCTTTAATGGAATGAGATGCTCGCATCAGCGCTTCTAAGTCGTCAGCACTTGCAGGGGCCTGCTCTAACGACAACAAACCCTCAGTCAACACCTTGGCCTGCTGTTCAGTCTCCATCACAAACAATTCGAACATGGACATATCTTCAACGGCTACGCCTGTTGAGGGTGGAGAGTTCGCATCGCTATTGATTGGCGAAGTTGGCGCTGTAGAGGACGGCGTCGACATCACGGCCAAGGCATCCAACAACATCTCATATTCTGATTTTTCCTGCGCCAACCAATCCTCAAACTGTTCGCCCAAATCCGACATCTGTTGAATCGCATCCATACAACGGAGCAAGACATCCACATCATCATTGGACAAGCGCAGCAAGCCCTCTTGGGCTGCAACAAGGTTATCTTCCATGCGATGAGCCAAATCCACAATCGGCTGCACGCCCACCAACCGTGCTGCACCTTTGATAGAATGAGCCGCCCGCATAGCCGACTCAAGCACCTGTGCAATGTCAGCACTATCTTCTAGCGCCAATAGACTTTCACTCAACACGCACGACTGCTGCTCAACCTCGGTCTGAAATAAATCGAGCAGGGAGAAATCACTCATTCACATAATCCCCCGATCAAGGGCAGGAAACAGTAATTCGTGATCAATTAAACCAACATGTTTTTTATCCACCATCAACATGCCTTTCAGGTAGTGGACCGAGCAATTCATAATCGTCGCAGGTGCATGCTTTAGCTCAACGTCAGTGTAACGATGCACACCACGAACTTCGCTAACAGGGAAGACGTACCTAGCCCCCTCGAACTTAATCACGATCATCCGCTCGTAGATTCCCTTCACTATATTAGTGCCGGAAATATCCCCTTTAGAAATATGAAGCAAACGCCCAACAGAGACACACACCTGCAACTCACCGCGTATATTAATCAAGCCCTTTAGAATTTCACTTTTACGATGCGGAACTCGGTGTATGGCCCGCACCGACACCACCTCCTCCATTAATACCGAAGGTAGCGCAAACCATTCATCACCCAAACGAAACAAGACCACGGAGGAGCTATCATGTTGTTTTATTTTTTGAGGCTGGGAGAAAAATTGAGCCCATTTCTCTAAGTATCCAGCAGGCGCGTCGGTATCCAACAAGCGTCGTCCCGCCGCTGAGAAAACATCACAATTGGCACAATGAACAACATGTTCCAACTCAGGGCAATCCTTTTTGCCCCGCGCCCAAACACCGATTTTATTCCAACAATCGTTGAAGCCTTCACCACTCCGATCGGTCATGCGTCATCCCCTTTCGGCTCCAAACGTTGCGCCCGCATACGGTAGTTACGAGCTGCCCGCATATTTCCTTCTTTCTCGGCCAACATTGATAGCTGAACTAAAGCCTGATAATAATTTGAATTTAGATAAACTGCTTTTCTAAAAAAGTTAACGGCTTCCGTCTCGTCATGCTGAGCTAATTTAATCACCCCCATTAAATAATAAGCTTCTGACGCTGTCGGAAAATCATCAATGAAGCGCTGACACAATACTAAAGCACGGTCTAAATCGCCCTGATTTGCCAATAGCTCTATCGCTGAGATATCCTCCTTAAAATGCAACGCACGAGGTTGATCACCCACTTTCTGTTCAAGTGAATTAGCCACTAACGGTGCCTGAAAAGCTAACTTTTTAACTTTTTCTAGGTCGTTATTGATTGCTTGGGCTTGAAGATGATTACTATTTTTAACACCCCTCAATGACCCCTGTTTGCTTGGTCTGGTGAGGAGTTTAGGTTTAAGTCCTGACCCTGCTCGCTTACGATAGGCAAACGTTCCGGTTAAGCGCACAGACTCAAATAATTCTTCCACAAACTGTCCTGTCTCAGCATGCCCTAAAAACAATAAACCTGCCGGCTTCAGAAGCCGCCCCAAATGTTCAAGCACCTTCTTTTTATTGTCTGCGCCAAAATAAATTAATAAATTGCGACAAAAAATCACATCGTAAGGCGCACGAGCAGACATAAAACTATTATTGAGTATATTGCCGTGGGTAAATGAGACTGCTGCTCGCAAACTAGGCAGCACTTCATAGTGATCTGACACCTGACGAAAATAGTGCTCGCGAAAATCTAAATGTTCCCCTCGAAAAGAGTTACGGCCGTACACGCCGACCTGGGCCCGCTGTAATACCTTGGTATTAATATCTACGGCGTCAACACAAAACTGCTGCGAGTTAAGGCCACAATCCAACAAAGTCATTACGATGGAGTATGCCTCTTCACCACTCGAACAAGGAATACTTAATACTCTTAACACCGCATTGTTCGGATGCTCAGCTCGCCAAGTCGCGACACACTGTTGTAGTAAAACAAAGGGCTGGTAGTCACGGTAAAACCACGTCTCCGGCACTGTCACTTCGTTAATTAGGTACTGTAATTCATCGCGAGAGCGGCGCACTAATTGACGATACCTTGCATTGTCCGTCATAGCCAAGGCCTCCATCCGCCGACGGATCCCTCGCTCGACCATATCACCTCCCACCGTCTCTGACTCAAGCCCAGTAACGGACTTCAACAATCGAAGAATATCGTCAAGCACTTCACCCATAGTTATTCAGCTAACTCACTCATATCACCCGCGTAGGCAATAAATCGCTGCACATCTTCGGTCAATATTTTATTCACATCGACTTTTTGAATCATGCGATGACCATCAATAATGACGGCATCAACAAAAGCCCCCACATCGCCCATGGCACGAGTATCGACAAAATCTTTTTCTTGTACTTTAATTGTTTCGGCCACATTTTCAGCCATCAAACCAACCAGTTGCCCAGCGGACCCTATCTTGGTAATTATCACCCGAGTACTCAAATACGGTTGTGAATTTCGTTCGTTAAACATGACGGACATATCCAGCACCGGTAACACCTCACCGCGATAATTTAATAAACCCGCCACGTAATCAGGCATACGCGGTAAACGCTGCAGCGGAACACGCGGAATGACTTCAACCACCACCTTTACATCCATACCATAGCGATCATCGTCAAGCTGAAACAGCAACATCATCATGTGACTAACGCACCTTAAAAATAGAGACACCATTTTGTAAGCGATGAGCTGCCTCATTAAGATCCTCAATCGAGTCGTGAGATTGGCGCAAAGACTCGACTGTTTGCTGGGCTGATTCGCTCAAATTAACAATGGCTTGCTTAATTTGCTCTGCCCCTTGCGATTGGAACTGCATGCCTTCGTGCACTGTTTCAAAGCGGGGTGTGAGCGCTTGAACTTGATCAATAATTTCCGCCAAACCGCCACCAATCGAACTCACCTCTTGCACACTGCGGCGCACCTCTTCGGTAAATTTTTCAACACTCATCACGCCAGCCGTCACCGCTGTTTGCATCTCCTTAACCATCTGCTCAATATCCCAGGTCGCGACGGCCGTTTGATCGGCAAGGCGTCTAATTTCCGTGGCAACCACGGAGAAACCTAAGCCATATTCACCCGCTTTCTCCGCCTCAATTGCCGCGTTAAGAGACAGAAGGTTAGTTTGGTCAGCCACCTTAGTAATGGTGGTTACCACGGTATTGATATTGCCTGCTTTCTCATTTAACACTTCGAGCTTGGCTGCAATAGAGCTTGAAGCCTGCATCATACAATGCATGGTCGATTCCATTTTTTGTAATCCTGCCTGACCGCTGGCGGCTGACACAGCCGTACCTTCGGCCACGATGGCCACTTCATCCATTGTGCTAACCAATTCTTTGGCGGTGGCCGAAATTTCTGTCGCCGTCGTCACTACTTGGTTAACTGTCGCAGCCTGCTCTGCCACAGTAGCTTCTTGCTCCTTAGCCGTTGCCGCAATCTGGGTGGCGGACGATGTGACTTGAATACCTGAATGCTGAACCTGGCCCACCAAATTATTCAAACTATCAACCATCGATTGCACGCCATTGCCCAGCCGACCAATACCATCATCACCTCGCATACTGATTTGCACGGTTAGATCACCCTCGGCAGCCGCTGTCACCACATGAAGAATTTTATTCACTTTCTGCGCCAAAATTTCCACCGCCCTACGCCGTTCTTCAATCAATTCACGTAGGCTGTTCATCATTTTTTGCAAGCCTTGCGCAAGCTCACCAATGGCATCGTCATCAGAGAAGTTGACTTCACCACTTAAATCACCCCTCGCAGCTTTATTGACTATAGCCAACAGTAAATCAACTTTATGTCGTAAATCTTCGGCGGCCTCATGCTCTCGCTTACTACTGGCATTCACTTTATCTGCCATGACATTAAAAGCGGTACCTAAATGGCCAATTTCATCTGAGCTACTCACGCTAACCCGGACGTCAATATCGCCGTTGGCTCGCGCCTGCAGAACATCCATTAAATTACGCAAAGGCGTCGACACCCAGGAGCGCAAAAAGTAATTAATAGAGATCAAGCCAAGCGCAAGAAACACGAGATTAAATACCACGTTTTGCATTAACTCTTCTTGAATACCTTGATCCATGGCCTCTAGCGAATAACTCACTCGAACACCACCATTGATGGAACCTTCAGGTACTTCATGGCACTGCAAACAGTTAACACCTCGGGTATTAGTCGTCGCTTTAAACGGCGTCACCACGGTTAAAATTCGCCCTTGTGGCGTATCATCAACCTGAACAATATCCTCACCATTAAGTACTCGATAATCCAAATCATCCACGGGCTGTTCGTGAGCTAAACCAGGACCAAACTGTTTGTTAACCGGCTCACCTCGTATGACTCGCGCCTCCAGCACCCCTGGACGGCGTAACATTTTGTCTTGCAAGATCGCACGCTGGCTCATTGTGCCCGTCAACATCATGGTATTGAGGCTGTCAAAATACAGCGTCGTCATGTCTCGCGTACGATCCTTAGCTAGGTCCAAAACTCTATTTTTTTCCTGATAAAAACTAAAAATGGTGACGACGGTAATCACCAAGACAAATCCAACGGCGACTGTCAGATTAATTTTTCCAGGAATAGATAAGCGGTTAAGAAACGACATTTTTACTGTTTGGTTTGTCATGGCATTTTCTTTCACGGAGATTTCAATGAGTTGTTTGGCATCAGCCCAATACTTAGATCGTCAAGACTATCTTGTAGAGCGACAAATTAACAGATGCACGGCCTATTATAGTAAGTTACCGTTTTGAGCGGCCAGCCAAGACAAAACTTTAATCGATTCGCTCGAATATGGGCCGGCCAGCCTAAATTTTAGACGCAAAAAAAGCGCTCCTCAAAAGAACGCTTTGTTGCAAACACAGCCAGTCAATCAACGCATTAAATCAAGCAACTCAATAACGTCGATTTACTCATCAATCAATCGGAAATCCATATCCGAGAACTCACTCCCACCATCCCACTCATTACCCCAGTGATCAATGGTGATCGACGCCAACAGACCCTCTTGCACACCCACGCCTGGGGCAAAATCATGCGTTGCTTCCAGCAACCTTAACTGCTCGTCATTAAGCTCTTGGTCTCGATCAATACTCATGCGCCGATCCTCCATCAGGTGGTTCAAAGCGGAGAGGATATCTGGCCTCTCACTACCTAAACATATCGACGCAGCCAGTCTGGTCTTAACCCCAAAACCCCGCAAGCTTTGTAAACAAAAGTAACATCACAAAAGCGCTGATGCCGAAAACACGCGCGATTGAACTAGACAAAACTCCAGCCACTCCCCTAAAAACTCATTCACACGACGCTTTTCTCTCACCTGTAACATGTCAGCATTGGGGTAATCATATTTTGGCTGGAATCGACGCTGATTTTGATAGGACAACACTTCAGCCACTTCGGCATCGTGATACACGCGCACCGTCATCGTCGGCGCACCGATAATTGCCAGCGATACCGGCAACGGTTCGCACAAACGCACAATCGTTGTAAATTTGTGACGTTCCAACACCTCAACGCGAACTCGCCGCGTCCCGCGCCCCAGCGTGGTACACGATTCACCCTCGGCCAGCGAGGGTAACAAAGCCATTAAGCGACCAAAATTTCGCTCGTAAATTGACGCCATTGCAACTCCGTTTAAGATTTCCATCGCCCTATCAACTCCTCAATCAAAAACAGGTTTCTTATTATTTATATCGACTTTAAAACCAAAGCGTTAACCTTGTTATACCATAGCTGCTCTAACACTCATGGATGACAAGGCCCAGTCAGCGAGGTATAACTCCAAGGCATGACAAACACAAATCATCCTTCGACTCGTCGTGAACGCATCGCTTGGTGCATGTACGACTTTGCCAACTCAGGCTATACCACCGTTATCCTGACCGCCTTATTCAATACTTATTTTATCGCCGTTGTCGCCAAAGACATTGATGCAGATAATTCAGGCACCGCCACATTGCTATGGACCATTACCATGGCCGTTGCCAATGGTTTGGTCCTCATTTGTGCCCCCATATTAGGCGCCATTGCTGACTATTCCGCCGCCAAAAAGAAGTTCTTAATCGTGTCGACCTTTGGTTGCGTTGTCTTTACTGCCTCGCTCTACTTTGTGGGGCCTGGCGATGTCGTGCTCGGCATGTGCCTGGTCATGCTTGCCACCGTCATGTTTTCAGCGGGCGAAAATTTTATTGCCGCCTTTTTACCTGAATTAGTTGAACCTGAGCATATGGGGCGTTTATCCGGCCAAGGTTGGACAGTGGGTTATATCGGCGGCCTCATCACCCTGGGCATATGCTTTGGCTACGTACTCTGGGCTCAAGGGCAACAGCACGCGGCCAGCGACTATATTCCAGTCACCAACCTGATTGTTGCCGTGATATTTTTACTCGCAGCCCTGCCGACCATACTCTGGCTCAAAGAACGAGCCACGGTAAATAAAAAACTGCCAATCAGCGGATATATTAAAATTGGCTTTAGCCGATTGAGAGAAACGCTACAACATAGCCATCACTATCAAGACATGATGCGTTTTCTGCTCGTTCTTACGGTGTACAGTGCTGGCATCGTCACCGTCATCGTTCTAGCCGGTGTATACGCCCAAGAAGTGATGGGCTTTAAAACCAACGAAACTTTATTGCTTATCCTTGTCGTTAACATCACGGCGGCAGCTGGCGCATTTGCTTTTAGCCAATTTCAAGACCGAATAGGCTCAAAAAATGCCGTAGCCATTTCCCTTGTAATTTGGATTCTAGCTATTACTACGGCTTATTTTTCCGTTGAGGTTTGGACATTCTGGCTCGCCGCCAACCTGATCGGCGTTGCCATGGGGGCTAGCCAATCGGCGGGCCGTGCCCTCGTTGGTCAATTCGCCCCGCCAGCACGTAGCGGAGAGTTTTTTGGCCTATGGGGGCTGGCACTAAAACTGGCGGCCATCATTGGCCCACTCACCTATGGCGGCGTTAATTATTTATTCGATGGCGATCACCGCACCGCTATTTTATCGACCTTGGTCTTTTTTACCCTTGGGCTGCTGGCTTTATTTAGCGTCAATGAACAACGTGGACGCCAAGCCTCAAAAATCGATCATTGGACTTAAAAAAGGAAGAAATAGCCAACACGCACTAAACTTTTTTGCTCACACGCCGAAGTAATCAGTTACATGGACCATTGGACGAGGATTAGTCCCCCATCATGAGCAATCAAGAAATACAGCCGCCAGCCTTTGTTACTGCAGCCATGTTAGCCGGACATCTGTACAGCATGATGGAAACCGCCAAACTAATGCTGCTCAGCGCCTGCAATGCTAAAAGTGTCGCCGCCCGTGCGGGCGACAAAGCACTGGGATTTAGGCCCATCACCGATTTTATTGCCGACATGGCTAACGACACAATTCACTACGCCACAAAAATCAACCAACTTGCACTTGTGGTCTCATCTGCCTCGGTTACCTCCATGCGGGCAAATGACGGGGCAAGGCGGTTTTTGGAGGTAAAAGAGCAGCTGTCAAACGAGCAGCAAATTCATATTATCGACCGCCTAATAACAAAATCTGATGACGTCCAAATTGTTGTTCAGCAACAAACCAAGGACACCATGTCGCAACTCTGCCTTCAACTCGACGAAATCCATCAGCGAGTGCGTAGCTCCATCGTCATTGTCAGCACCTCTCGCTCAGAAGCCTCGCGCGCGGGCGAGTTTCAGCAATACCTCAACTCTATTGCCGACAATGTGGAACTCGCCGTCAGCGAGCTTCAACGAGAAATAACCGAATGCAGGAAGCTTATCGAATTGCTGAGCTTTAACGCGGTAATGAAGTTATAGGCAAAGTAGCTAGGCCAGCTAATTTTACTGACAATTCAAGTACGGATACACAATGAAAACAAGCAATCTCTACAACAAAGGTCATCGTTGGGTCGCGTTTGGGCGCGATGATAAAAAACCTTCGGGCATCATCGACACCAACCAATACATCGTGATTGACGGCGACAGAGCCTTGCTCATGGACCCAGGCGGCATAGAGATTTTTGCCCCCATGTTGGCCGCCGTACTGCAAGTGTGCAGAATTGATTCGGTCACGGATTTATTCGCATCCCATCAAGACCCAGACATTATCTCCTCGCTCGGGCTGTGGGACCAAACGCTGCCCAATGCGCGTTTACACGCCCCGTGGTTATGGGAAAGCTTCTTACGCCACTTCGGCCTCAACAGTATCAAATATTTGGGCATCCCTGACGAAGGAAGCACATTGATGCTAGAAACAGTTGAACTCCAATTCATCCCAGCCCATTACCTACACGCCTCCGGCAACTATCACGTCTACGACCCTGAAGCGCGCATATTAATGAGCGGAGACGTCGGCGCAGCACTTGAGGAAGAAGGCGCACCACTTTATGTAGAGAATTTCGACGAACACGTCGACAACATGAAACTGTTCCACCAGCGCTGGATGCCCTCCAATCGCGCCAAGAATAACTGGGTAAGACGTGTTAGAGAGCTCGACATCGACATGATGGCTCCACAACACGGGCGAATATTTAGGGGTGATGACGTAAAACGCTTTCTCGATTGGTTTGAAGCGCTTGAGGTTGGTACTGCCATAGAAAAAGAAGTAGGTTAAAACCTAAAACTCACCACTTGAGGGGCAGCAGCACGCTGTAGCCCCTCAATCCAGCTAATAATTAACATCGAAAAACAAATCAGCAATCACCAATATACGCCCTCGCTCGTAACAACCAATCTATCAACTAGCCCCACAGCCCCTTGCTCGCTAAAAACCTTGCCGCCTGCACCTTCAGAATGATTTAAATAAACAACCCCCCGACACAGCAACAACCAACTCAACACGGGAGACACATCAGACCTAACGGGTATTGGTCAGAAAAGCATATAGGCGTAGACTTAGCAGGGGATATTATAATTTCATTGATACAAATGATTCCTGAAATACCAACGTAGGAGACAGAAAATGCCTAAATATCAACAGATACTCAGCACGCTTTTATTTTCACTATTCGTGTGCAGCGGCGCTCATGCAACACTCAGCCAATACAGCACTCAAATTGTCATAGATGACCAAGGGACAAGCGCCCTCGCCGACGATTTATTTTTCTATCGCGACCTATCTCGTTTTTCGGACATGACTTATATGGAACAAGTCACAGAAACCGACTTACTTAACACCGAACTCAGCGGCTCCGGCCCCTGGCTCGACAACTGGCATCTGGCCACAAGCGCAGAAATGGCTAATTTATTTGCTGATTTTATTTCCGTGCCGGACGTGTTTCTTCCCTCATACGGGACTGACTCGTACGTAGGCCGCTATGGTCAAACTGGCGCACCGAGCGAACACATGGTGTATGAGGTAATTGAGTCCTCAGGATTCCCGCCGATTAGCCATGAGAAATACGACAAACTCGATAGCTCATCTTACCCTTTGCTAGGTGCTTGGGCCGTCGCTACATACAACCCTCGCCAAGTACCAGAGCCCATGCCCTTGATCTTATTGGGGATGGGAATATTGGCTTTGGCAGCCGCAAAGAAATACGGGAGTAAAACACAGATAACTCACTAAAAGGACGCCGCTCACTTCAAAAAGTATCTTTGGCTGAGCGGCATCTATCGAAAATAAATTCCGTCTTTCGAAGGCCGAGCTGTTATCACCCCGGTATAAATACCCTTATCTGATCCATCTAAATGAACTAAGCAGTTTCATACTTGCCCCCCAGGTCAGTTATAATCCCTTCTTTAATACTCGCCCCAACCAAAAATCAGTTCAACACAGCGGATCACGATGACAGACCCAACTCGTAAAATTCTGGTTAGCAGCGCCCTGCCCTATGCCAATGGTTCCATTCACCTAGGCCATTTGGTGGAATACATCCAAACCGATGCTTGGACTCGTTTTCAGAAAATGCGCGGCCACAGCTGCCATTACGTCTGTGCCGACGACACCCACGGCACACCAATAATGTTGCGCGCCCAGGCCGAGGGCATCTCACCAGAACAGTTGATCGAGCGGGTACACGGCGAGCATTTAGCTGATTTCACTGATTTTAATATCGAGTTTGATAACTACTACTCCACCAACTCTGAGGAAAATAAGGAGTTGGCTCAAGGCATGTATATTCGACTACGTGATAAGGGCCTAATCGAAACACGTACCATTGAGCAACTATACGATCCTGAAAAAGAGATGTTTCTGCCTGATCGTTTTGTCAAAGGCACCTGCCCTAAGTGTAAGGCTGAAGATCAATACGGTGATTCTTGCGAGGCCTGCGGTGCAACCTATAGCCCTGCCGAGCTAATTAAGCCATTCTCTGCCGTGTCTGGCGCAACGCCAATCATGAAAGAATCTGAGCACTATTTTTTCAAACTGGGTGAGTGCGAAGACTTTCTGAAAAACTGGTTGCTAGAACAAGGTGACAACAACCCACTGCAAGCTGAAGCGGCTAACAAGATTAGTGAGTGGTTTGAGTCAGGCCTGCGCGATTGGGACATCTCCCGTGATGCGCCTTATTTTGGCTTTGAAATCCCTGATGCACCCGGCAAATATTTCTACGTTTGGCTCGATGCCCCGATTGGCTACATGGCCAGCTTTAAAAATCTGTGTGATAAAACAGGCATGGACTTCGACAGCTATTGGCAGCCAGGCTCCGATGCTGAGGTTTACCATTTCATCGGCAAAGACATCCTCTACTTCCACGCCTTATTCTGGCCTGCGACGCTGCAATTTGCCGATTACCGCACACCAAATAAAATCTTCGTTCATGGCTTCTTGACCGTCAATGGTCAAAAGATGTCCAAGTCGCGCGGCACCTTCATCATGGCCCGCACCTACCTCAAGCACCTAAACCCTGAATTTTTACGCTATTACTTTGCTGCAAAACTCAATGATCGCGTGGAAGACATCGATCTCAATCTTGAAGATTTCGTCCAACGGGTTAACTCTGATTTAGTCGGTAAATACGTCAACATCGCCTCACGTTGCGCCAACTTCATCACCAAGCGCTTTGACGGCAAGCTAAGCGATGAACTCGACAACGATGGCCAAAAAGTCATCAGCGCAATGCAGGAACGTGCCGAGCACGTGGCCAATCTCTACGAGAAACGCCAATACTCAGAAGCCATGCGCGAGATCATGCGCCTAGCCGATGTCGCCAATCAATACATCGATGAAAAAGCCCCGTGGGTGATTGCCAAAGAACAAGGCAAAGAATCTGAGTTACAAAACATCTGCAGTGCAGGTATTAATGCCTTTCGCCTGCTGACCCTATATTTAAAACCCATCTTGCCAAAGCTCGCCGCACAAGTTGAAGCCTATCTAAATATCGCGCCATTGACTTGGGCCGATGCTCAGCAACAATTAAGCGGCCACGTGGTAAATAAATATAAACACCTGCTTAAGCGGGTTGATAGCAAACAAATAGACGCTATGCTGGCCGACTCTGCTGAAGACATGAAGCAGCAACCTTCACCAGCTCGTCACGGTGAAGCGCAGCAAGACAAAGACAACTCATCTAAAAAGAAAGAAGTAAAACAAGTGACTGAAGAAAACAACGGCTACATTGAGTTCGAAGACTTTGCCAAAGTAGATCTGCGTATTGCCAAGATCGTCAAAGCCGATCATGTTGAAGGCGCTGACAAGTTATTGCAACTCACCCTGGATATCGGCGAAGAAAATACTCGCAATGTTTTTGCGGGAATAAAATCAGCCTATAATCCCGAAGACTTGGAAGGCAAGCTCACCATGATGGTCGCCAACCTCAAGCCACGCAAGATGCGCTTTGGTTTGTCTGAAGGCATGGTACTGGCCGCGGGCCCTGGTGGGAAAGATTTATGGATTATGGAACCTCATCAAGGCGCTCAGCCTGGCATGAAGGTTAAATAAGTCCGAGGTGCTGCCCTGCGATTGACGCGATACCAAGTTCATTGCAGGGCTAGCATTGACCCAGAACCACTAAAAAAAACAAGGAACAGAACAGGTCCGCTATATACGTGTATCAAATAAGATATAAGTTTTTAATGTTGTATTCTTATTAGAGCCCACCTAACATAAGCACCTGCGCTGGGGCTGGTTTGCCCGTAGGAGTACCCCTGCCACGCATCCCCGCCCGACAGCACCGTTCCACAACCAAATAAACAAGCGGATATGACCGATTACGTTCTGATTCTCATCAGTACAGTGCTGGTAAACAACTTCGTACTGGTTAAGTTTCTTGGCTTATGCCCCTTCATGGGCGTGTCGAAGAAGCTCGAAACCGCGATGGGGATGGCGCTCGCCACCACCTTTGTACTGACCCTGTCATCAGTCTGCAGTTATTTGGTCAACACCTACCTATTGGCCCCACTCGGCTTGGAATATCTACGCACTATCGCGTTTATTTTAGTCATTGCCGTCGTCGTGCAATTTACCGAGATGGTGGTGCATAAAACCAGCCCTGTGCTTTACAAAGTGTTGGGTATTTTTCTACCACTTATCACCACCAACTGCGCGGTATTAGGCGTGGCACTATTGAATATTCAAGAAGAGCACAGCTTTCTAGAATCTGCTTTTTATGGTTTTGGCGCAGCGGTTGGCTTTTCCATGGTATTGATTTTATTTGCCGCCATGCGGGAACGTATCATCGTCGCCGACGTGCCCGTCGCCTTTCGCGGTCCGGCCATTGCGCTGATTACAGCCGGCCTCATGTCGATGGCCTTTACCGGTTTTGCTGGTTTGGTGAAGGGATAACAGATGCTTAGCGCCGTACTCGTACTCACGGGCCTCGCCCTTGCCTTCGGCTTATTACTCGGCTGGGCTGCTATTCGCTTTAAAGTTGAAGGCGACCCGCTGGTGGAAAAAATTGAAGCCAAGCTACCACAAACCCAGTGCGGCCAATGCGGCTATCCTGGCTGTCGACCCTATGCAGAGGCCATGGCCAATAACGAGGAGGAAATTAATCTCTGTCCTCCCGGTGGCGAAACGACCATGATTGCACTGTCTGAATTATTAGGCCGTGAACCCAAGGCGCTGGAAAGTGAAGAAAAATTACCGATGGTTGCCATCATTGATGAGGCCAATTGCATTGGCTGCACGCTGTGCATTCAAGCCTGCCCAGTCGATGCCATCTTAGGCGCAGCCAAACAGATGCACACGGTAATTGAAGCAGAGTGCACGGGTTGTGAGCTCTGCATAGAACCTTGTCCTGTTGATTGCATCATCATGCAAGAAATCGAACCCGATACCTCTAACTGGAAATGGCCGTTTCCCAAAGCAGCCCATGAGGTCAAACCATGATCCGTCAGCTGTTTAAATTTAAGGGTGGCATTCACCCACCTATGCACAAAAAAGAATCGACCCATATCCCGATTCAACAGGCCGACCTGCCCAACACCCTGACTCTACCTCTGCATCAGCATATTGGTGAATCCGCCGAACCCTTGGTTGGCGTGGGTGACCGGGTACTCAAGGGACAAAAAATTGCCAAAGCCAATGGCTATGTCAGCGCGCCCGTCCACGCACCCAGTTCGGGCACCGTGGTTGCGATTGAAGAGCGCCCCATCCCCCATCCCTCTGGGCTGGATGATCTGTGTATTATCCTTGAAACCGATGGCCAGGAAGAGTGGGCTGAAAAGAACCCACTTCCCGATTACAAAACACTGGATGCTAGTAAGCTTCGCAACGCCATCCGTAGCGCAGGTATCGTTGGTTTAGGCGGCGCAGGTTTTCCTACCGCCATCAAGCTTAACCCCACCGCCGGTAAACCCGTCGACACCTTAATAGTAAACGGTGTGGAATGTGAGCCCTACATCTCCTGCGACGATATGCTAATGCGCGAGCGGGCCGATCAAATTCTGGCGGGCGCAAAAATAATGTGCCACGCATTGCAGGCAAAAACCTGCGTAATCGCCATCGAAGATAACAAGCCTGAAGCAATCGAGGCCATGCGAGCGGCAGCGACAGGCTGCGATATTGAAATCGTGCCCGTCCCGACGCGCTATCCACAAGGGGGCGAAAAACAACTCATCCAAGTCATCACTGGCAAAGAATGCCCTAGCGATGATTTACCCATCCAAATTGGCGTTGTCGTTCACAATATCGGTACCGCAGCCGCCGTCCACCGTGCCATTGAACTCGGTGAGCCTTTAATCTCGCGCGTAGTCACCGTCACTGGCGACGGTATTGCCCAACGACAAAACTACGAAGTGCTGCTAGGCACCTCGGTAAATACCCTGCTCGACCAAAGCGGCGGCACTACGAATAATGTAGAACGCATCATCATGGGCGGGCCGATGATGGGCTTTGCGCTGCGCTTTGAGAATGTGCCAATCGTCAAGACAAGCAATTGCATTCTGGTTACAACCAAAGAAAACATCGACCCGCCATCACACGTCATGCCCTGCATTCGCTGTGGAGCCTGTGCTGATGCCTGTCCAGTGAGCTTACTGCCTCAACAGCTGTATTGGTTTTCTAAGGCCAAAGAGTTTGAGCGCGCCCAAGATCACAACCTTTTTGATTGCATCGAATGTGGCTGCTGCGCTTATGTATGCCCTAGCAACATTCCGCTAGTCCATTATTATCGTTATTCGAAAACAGAAATTTGGTCTCAGGAGCGTGATAAAGAAAAAGCGGAACAGGCCAAGATGCGCCATGACAACCGCCAAGCTCGCCTCGATCGAGAAAAAGCCGAAAAAGCGGCTCGTGCCGCGAAAAAGCGCGCCGCCCTAAAAGCCGCCGAAGAAAAGAAAAAAGCCGAGGCTGCCAAACAAGCTGAAGCTGGCGAAACGTCTAGTGCCGATACATCTACAACCAAGCAAGACGAAATTCAGGCCGCCATTGCTCGCGCCAAGGCAAAAAAAGCGCAATCAAAGGCCGCCCCCAAAAACACTGTCGAATTAACTGAGGCGCAGAAAAAGCAAATCAGCGAGGCCAAAGAACGTCGCAAGAAAATCGATGAACTCGCCAATGCCGGCACCACAGACACCGACAAGGCTCCCTAGGCCATGCACTTACTCACCCCCAGCTCACCCCACTTTCACGGCCCTGATACCGTTACCAAGGTAATGATGCGGGTGGTCTACGCCCTCATTCCCGCCTTTATCGCCTATACGCTGCTGTTTGGCCCTGGCGTTATCATCAACGTATTACTTACCTGCATTACCGCCCTATCGTGTGAAGCGCTAATGCTAAAAATGCGCGGCCGCCCAGTGGCTACGTTTCTTAGCGATGGCAGCGCCCTCGTCACGGCATTACTCATCGCCATCGCATTACCGCCCTTAGCCCCTTGGTGGATTCCGGTTATCGGCACCGCCTTTGGTATTATTTTCGCCAAACATATCTTTGGCGGGCTGGGCTACAACCCGTTCAATCCTGCGATGGTTTCTTACGTCATGTTGTTGATCTCCTTTCCCCTCGAAATGACAGCCTGGCCCGCACCGCTGGAGTTACGCGAAGAGCTGTTGACGCTAGGCCAAACTTTGGGCTTAGTCTTTTCCGGCACACTGCCTCACGCCATGCAAATGGATGCCATCACCATGGCCACACCGCTAGATAGTCTTAAAACTCAACTGGGCCTAGGTCAAGGTGTTAGTGAGGCAGTTGCAGCTCACCCCATCTACGGCATGCTCGGCGGCGTAGGCTGGGAGTGGATTAATGTCGCGCTATTGGCCGGTGGTTTATGGTTAATCTTCAAAAATGTAATTAGCTGGCACGTACCTGTTGCGATGCTTGCCACCCTCGGTGGCTTAGCGTTAGTTTTTAATATTATTGATCCAGAACGCTATGCCTCACCGCTGTTCCACATTTTTACCGGCGGAGCGATTTTGGGGGCATTTTTTATTGCCACCGACCCTGTTAGCGGTGCAACCACTCTCAAGGGCCGTCTCATATTTGGTGCGGGCGTCGGCCTAATCACCTATATAATTCGCACCTGGGGCGGCTATCCCGATGCCGTCGCCTACGCGGTGCTACTCATGAATATGACGGCTCCGACCATCGACTACTACACTCGCCCTCGAGTGTTTGGCCACGAAAAGGCGTAGGTGGCAATGAAACAAACCATGATGAAAGCAGCGGCAATTTTAGGGGGCTTTGCCATCCTAGGTGCCACACTGGTGGGGCTCACCTTTGAAACAACAAAGGATAGAATCGTGCAAAACGAGCGAGATTTTTTACTGCGCTCGCTGCATGAAATGGTCCCACCCGAGTCGCATGACAACGACATACTCGCTGATATCGTCATGGCTCAATCCAAAAAACTGCTCGGTGCCGACATTCCACTCACTATTTATCGGGCTAGAAAAGAGGGTCAGGCCGTCGCTGCAATCATCACTACCCATGCCCCTGATGGCTACAGCGGTACGATAAAAGTGCTAGTCGCTGTCGATTTTGGTGGCCAAATTGGTGGCGTACGCGTGCTCAGTCACAAAGAAACGCCAGGCTTGGGTGACAAAATCGAAGTCGAGCGCTCCGACTGGATTAAGGCATTTTACGGCCACTCTCTCAACGCCCCCGATGCTCAAGGTTGGCGAGTGAAAAAAGATGGTGGTATTTTCGACCAATTTACCGGCGCGACCATAACACCACGCGCAGTTGTAAAAGCCGTGCACAAAGCACTAAAATATTACGAAGTACACAAGCATGAAATGTATGCAGCCACGTCTGCAGAGGTCGTGATTTATGACTGAGAAATCATATAAAGAACTCAGTAACGACGGTTTTTGGCATAATAATGTCGCACTGGTGCAAATGTTGGGCTTATGTCCGTTGCTCGCCGTCACTGCCACCACGGTCAATGGTCTTGGCCTGGGTATTGCGACGACACTGACCTTAGTTTTATCCAGCGTCATCATCTCACTCATCCGCAACTACGTGACCGATGATGTGCGTATCCCTGTGTTTGTTTTAGTCATCGCCTCCGTGGTTACCGCCATTGAGCTATCCATGAATGCCTATTTTCACGAACTCTATAAAGTACTCGGTATTTTTGTACCGTTGATAGTCACTAACTGCGCAATTTTGGGTCGAGCAGAGGCCTACGCATCAAAAACAACGCCCGATAAAGCCGCCATTGATGCTCTCACTATGGGGCTAGGCTTCACCATCGTGCTCGTACTGCTTGGCTCAATGCGAGAAATATTGGGCCAAGGCACGTTGATGGCACAGGCCCACCTGATGTTTGGTGAATTAGGTAAGCTGATGAGCATCACTTTAATCGATGACTATCGCGGCTTCCTACTCGCCATTTTACCGCCCGGAGCCTTTATTGGTCTCGGTTTGCTTGTCGCGGTTAAAAATGTCATTGATGAGCGCCGCAAACAAAAGCTAGCCAAACAACCCGCCCAGGTTGAAGCGTCACCGGTTACTAGTTGATAAAGTGAGCATTCGCCTGAATTCAGCGCTATGCTAGGCTTTCTTAACCTAATTCTGAATTATTGCAAGAGTGTTTTCTGATGCATGTAGACCATCGCCGTTACCCACGCACGGCACGCCGTGAACAAACGATTTACCACAGCGAAGTCGACCATGCCTATGAAACAGATCGTATGCATTATCTGGGGACGATTATTGATATCAGCTCCGGCGGCGTTGGCATCCAAGCCAGCACCCCTCACCAAGTGGGCCAACACCTCTGGTTCGAAGCCGTTGAAGGCACTGACAGGGTAGAAAAGCCAGCCATTGTTCGCTGGTGCCGTGAACCAGACAACGGTGATGGCTACGAGATCGGTGTCGAGTTCTATTAAATCAGCACCAGCCTTGCCCTTGGTAAGGCCCGCTGGCACCATAACGGCCACTGTCACAATTAAATCATGCTGTTAGATGAATAAACAAAAACGCACAGAAATTTTCACTCGCCTACGCGCTGAAAATCCACACCCAGTCACCGAGCTTCATTACGCCAGCCCTTTCGAATTATTGGTGGCCGTTACCCTATCCGCCCAGGCAACCGACAAAGGCGTAAACAAAGCAACAGATAAACTCTTCCCTGTCGCCAATACACCTGAGGCCATCTATGCCTTGGGCGAAGAGGGCCTGAAACACTACATAAAAACTATCGGCCTTTTTAACAGCAAGGCGGCCAACATTATCAAGGCCTGTAAAATCTTAATCAACAAGCACAACAGCATCATCCCTGAGACACGCGAAGAACTCGAAGAGCTGCCGGGTGTTGGCAGGAAAACGGCCAATGTCGTACTCAACACTGCTTTTGGCCAACCGACCATGGCCGTTGATACCCATATCTTCCGCTTTGCCAATCGAACCAAAATAGCCCCCGGTAAAAACGTACTCGAGGTTGAACATAAGTTGGTTAAATTTATTCCCGATGAATTTATCGTTGATGCCCACCACTGGATGATCTTGCATGGACGTTACGTTTGCGTCGCTCGCAAACCTCGCTGCGGTGCTTGTATTATTGAAGATCTGTGCGAATACAAAGATAAAACAGACAATTAATCGTCAATAAGACCACGAATATCTCAGAGCCATAGCTGTTACAGGCTTTTTATTGTTTAATGAGCCCCTCAACCTAAGCGTAGAATTCAATCGTAATGTACACACAAGATCGTCGTAAAATGCGCCAGTTTTTCGTGGATGTTTGGATCAAACACAAAAACAACGCACCCATGGAAGCTATTGAGCAAATCATCGCCAAAGTCATTGAGCTTCATCCAGAACACCACTCCTTGCTAGAGAATGAAGATAAGGCACTTGAACAAGACTATTTGCCCGAAATGGGGCAAACGAATCCATTTCTCCACATGTCGATGCACATTGCCATTCATGAACAACTCAGCGTAGATAGGCCGGTGGGCATCAGAGATATTTATCAAGCACTGTTACAAAAACTTCAAGATGCTCATGACGTTGAGCATCAAATAATGGACTGCTTAGGAGAAATGATGTGGCAAGCACAGCGTACAGGTGGAACACCTGATGAAAAACTGTATTTAAAATGCTTAAAAAAACGCTGTAAAAAGTAATGTCAATAAACGTCAACTCCATGGGCCCCTACAGGAATATACTGACTTTTCCTTAAAACTATCCGATAATGAGGGTATCTGAGAGCGGTATTAAATAAAAAAAAACAGGCCGATATTGTGATGATTAAAAAATTAAAATCTCGTTACTCAAGCACTGCAGTTATGGCTTTCAGCCTTGCCTTTATGCTGCTTAGCAGTGCGCCATCACAGGCCGCAGACGATATAATTTACTATTGGCTGGATAAGGCTGGCGTACCCAAATATTCAGAAACTCCACCGCGTGACGGTCAAAAGTACAAAACCATTTTACCCAAGGTAACTCGTGCGTATGACCCTGAGAAAGCAAAAGAGCGGATCAAAAACCAACAAGCTGAACAACAATCTCGCCGTGAGAAACGTCTAAATCAGCACGAACAACACCAGCAGTCTATCGCCAGCGCTGAAATTCGTAATAAGAACTGCAGCATCGTTAGCAAACGACTGAGTAGCCTTAAATCCCAATCTCGCGTCAGTCTTCAACATAGCGATGGATCCATCAAAAAACTGAGTGAAGCTGAGCGCCAAGAGCAAATTCAGATCGCTCAATCTCAAGCATCGCAGTACTGCGATTAAGCTTCTCCACCAAGCAAGCCTTCTGACCACTTTAGGGCCCCGCACCGGGGGGGACCCTACAGGAAAGAGCATAAGGGTTTTCCTATACAGTCACACCGAATTAATACATACTTGCCTTTAACCATAACAATAAAACGGTATTGAAGTCATGCCATTTGCGCATACCCACACAGCACCTGAGCCTGTCCCGCAAAATTCAACGAACAAACCTCTAATGATTTGGCGGGATCAGTTTTCTACCCACATCCCTAGCATCGACCGACAGCATAAGGTCATCATCAACCACATCAATAAAGTCGATATTGCTGCCAGGAAAAGTAATGCTCACCTGGAATTAAGCCATGTTCTTAGTGGCTTGATCAGCTATACCAAAATTCACTTTGCCTATGAAGAGATGCTGTTTCGCACATTCAAATACGCTGATCATGATGACCATGTAGTTTCTCATACGCGGTTATTAGAAAAAGTAATATGGTACAAAAATCAATCTGACAATAAAGAACAGGATATAGCTAAGGAACTACTTGAGTTCCTCATCTACTGGCTCAGACACCATATTCTGGAAGAGGACATGGCCTACTCGCACTATCTATGTCAAAAAGGGGCTCGCTAAGCCCCTCATTAAAAATATCTGGTTAAGCAATCAGCTCGTCTACACTGCGAACAATTGGCGCTTCCAGTATAAAAGGTTCCAGCAATTCCATTAACCGATTCTCAGGCCGAGAAGAAAAGTAGTATTTTTGATCTTTGCGTGAGGACCACACCTGATAAATCATAATGCTTCCGGGATGTGTTTCATCCCCATAGATGGCAAATGCCTCACAACCTTTAAAGTGACGGGTATCTTCCACTCGCTCCTCCAATAGGTCTAACAGCATCAGCGTATTATCAGGGTCAATTTTCAGACTGATAGTAACAATCACAGACATTCGCAATACCTCCCCATTAACAACACATGCATTAACAGCGTACTTTCGGTACAGGCTGTCGCTCAAACACACCTAACCTGGGGCACCTCTCCCAGAGAATGCACCCATGATTAATATAGTTGGAGATATGTGAAAGTGGAGCTAATTCTTTGGCATGTATAACAAAAGCTAAGGCAGGTAATTTAGATAATTCTTATAAAACAATCCACTAACGATTAAAGTTTGGGCACATAAGCTGGCGAGGCTCACATAAAAAGAAGATGCCCAAACTTTAAATTATCGCTAGTGTAGGCAACATTTTTTAAATTTCTTACCGCTACCACAATGGCATGGATCATTGCGTCCAACTCTGACACCGGCATAGGCTGGCTCAATACTAGCGTCTCTGGGTGTCAACCAGTGCTGATATAAACTACGCACATTCGCCTCAATGGCATCTAGGGTTTGCGTCAGTTCAGCGCCAGAAATACGCTTTAATTTCTCACCCGGCACTAACGGAACAAATAAGCGCATCGGCTTAATGTGCCGCTCTAAATACGCCACATCCTGTTTGGGCATAGGACCCCAAGTACCGACACCCCGCATAAAACCTCGGCACCAATCATCAGCAACCGTTGCCTTACCTAGCTCGTCTTGGCGGAAAAGTGCCGAAAAAGTGCCCTTATTTAATGCCCGAATAACTTGGCGATACATCACTAATGCCGCGGTAGAGAATAAATCCTCATCCTCTTGTGACTGCCAGAGCGGAAGCATGTTCTCACCACCAAACATCATCGGTAACCACTGCTCCGCTTCCATATTGTTTGGGGCACAAGCTAAGGCGGTAAAAAAACCATCAAGCTCAGAGCTATTTTGAACAGAATTAGCATGACGATAATCAGCCAAATAGGCGTCCATTTCCTCAAAAACGCTGGACTGAACAGCATCCTCTTTAGTTGGCAGCGCCACTGGTATGGAGGGCGCTGAATTTGATTCAAATCGAGCCTCCACGGCCGTTATATCACCAGCGTAAGACACGTCCACACAACCATTCGCATATAATTCCCGAATCACATCCAAGGTTTCTACAGCATTCAAATCAATCAAGCTGCAAACAATCAAGCCATTTAACTCGGGTGCTGAATTATCCGGTGTCACTATTGATGTCATCAACACATTAACCACTGAATCTCGACACTCACTGAATGAATCAGCAAGCAAACTCAAGGCATCAACCACCACTGTGCGAGCCTCTTCACTATGGCTAAAATCATGCAAATAGGCCGCCAAAATACTTAGATCACCTCGGCCCATCATTGCAAATACCAGAGGAAGCTCCTCAGAGGCCCACATATCCTCCAATAAACCATCATCAAGCAAGGCCAACAAAGGGGCAATCGCCTCAGGTTTGGCCAGCTGCGCTAATACTCGCCAGGCATGCAAAGGCACCCAAACATCGGCGCTATCGACATCGGCTTGCCACAGGTTTTTATCAGAAACCAGTGCCACCAACATCGGCAAATCATCACCGTTGAACCCATATTCCAAATAGTTCGGCCAGGTCGCTTCATGCTCGACCTCACCCAACCCAAACAATATTGCTGCTTTATCTTGCTTCGCCATTTATTCACTGCTCAATTTATTAAAAGCCCATTCGGCCAACTGGATGCATTATAGGCTATGCGGATAGCGCGATAAAACGCCCTGCCCGACAGAGGTATGCGTTTAGCTATCTCACTGCAATCAGGTATCAACTCAGCATAAAAAAGGCCTGGCGAATACCCCACCAGACCCAATCTAACACCACAACTCACGCCATTAAATTACGTGAATTGAATACGATTCGTTTATTCCACACCCTGCTTACGCAAGTACTCATCGTAAGTCCCCATATAATCGACAATACCATCAGGCGTTAATTCGATAATACGTGTCGCTAGAGACGAAACAAACTCGCGGTCATGGCTGACGAAAACCAAAGTACCCGGATACTGTTCCAAGGCCATGTTTAACGACTCAATAGATTCCATGTCCAAGTGATTAGTTGGCTCATCCATCACCAAAATATTCGGCTTTTGCAACATTAACTTGCCGAACAGCATACGACCCTGCTCACCCCCAGAGAGTACACCGACGGTTTTTTCTAAATCATCGCGTGAGAACAATAAACGACCTAAAGCACTACGAATAGCTTGATCATCATCACCTGCTTGACCCCACTGATCCATCCAATCAAACAACTTCATGTCTTTGTTGGCAAAATCATGGGCATGATCCTGAGCGTAATAGCCAATGGTCGAATTTTCAGACCATTTAACATCACCGCTATCGGCGTCAAGGTCACCAACCAAGGTCTTCAGTAAGGTCGTTTTACCAATACCATTCGGGCCGATAACCGCGACACGCTCACCCACCTCTAGCATTAAGTTAAGGTCTTTGAACAAAGGCTCTTCGCCAAAGCCTTTGCTGACATTCTCAATTTCTAAGGCTAAACGATGTAGCTTTTTGTCTTGCTCAAAACGAATATACGGGTTGATTCGGCTTGATGGTTTGATATCTTCCAGTTGGATTTTTTCCAACTGCTTGGCACGCGATGTTGCCTGCTTAGCTTTCGAGGCATTGGCGGAGAAACGCGCTACAAACTGTTGCAACTCAGCCATTTGCGACTTTTTCTTGGCATTGTCTGACATCTGACGCTCGCGGGCTTGGGTCGACGCGAGCATGTATTCGTCATAGTTACCTGGGTACAAACGAAGCTCGCCGTAATCCAAATCAGCCATGTGAGTACAAACACTGTTTAGGAAATGACGGTCATGCGAAATGATAATCATGGTGGAGTTACGCTCGTTGATCACGCCCTCCAACCAGCGAATGGTGTTGATATCCAAGTTATTGGTAGGCTCATCCAATAGCAAAATATCAGGGTCAGCGAACAAGGCCTGTGCCAATAAAACACGCAACTTCCAACCGGGTGCAACTTCGCTCATTAAACCAAAATGCTGCTCAGTTGGAATTTCCAAACCTAGTAATAATTCACCCGCACGAGACTCAGCAGTGTAGCCGTCCAACTCGGCGAACTCACCTTCCAAGTGGGCGACTTTAAGGCCATCTTCTTCGCTCATTTCTGGCAAAGAATAAATTCGATCACGCTCTTTTTTAATTTCCCATAATTCGGCATGGCCCATGATGACGGTATCAACCACGGAGAACTCTTCAAACGCAAACTGGTCCTGGCGCAACTTACCGATACGCTCGTCGTCATCTTTGCTGACATTGCCGGAGGTGGGCTCTAAATCCCCACCTAGAATTTTCATAAAAGTCGATTTGCCACAACCATTCGCACCAATCAAACCATAACGGTTACCCTGGCCAAACTTAACGGAAACGTTCTCGAACAGGGGTTTAACCCCGAATTGCATGGTGATATTGGCGCTGGTGAGCATAAAAATGTCCTAACTTAAACAATCTGAAACGCAAAACGGGGTATTGTACCTCAGTTCCTGCTATCGATAAGCAAACTTATGCACTGAATTTCGGCGCTGGACACCAAGAGTTGGAATTAACCAATACGCAAACCTCACCCCCCAAGCAAATACACTGTGAGGAAAATCACCCTCGTGCACTTATTCATTTTAAATTAACCAAAATGTCCTTAGCCTTCTCATCACCCTGGGCCTCGGCACTTTTTAATAAGCGCATAGCGCCCTCGATATTCCTCTCAACATTGCCAGCACCCCGTAAATACATCTCACCAAGTGCTCGCTGAGCCTCAGCAAGGCCTTGCTCAGCCGCCAAGCGATACCAATACTCTGCATCAGAATAACTTTGATTCAAGCCGCCGGCACCCTTGACATACATGGCTGCTAAGGTGGCTTGAGCCTCAGCCAAACCTCCCTCTGCCGCAATACGGTAATACTTCACCGCTAGCACGGTACTTTTCTTAACCCCCTGACCCAAGAAATACATCGTCGCCAAGGCATTATTAGCAGGAATATAGCCCGCACTCGCCGATCGACTATACCAATGCAAGGCCAGCGAGACGCTAGTATTAACCCCCATACCAAGTTGATAACAGCGAGCAACATTATATTGAGCCTCAGCATCCTCCTTCTTGGCAACGGCCAAATATAATTCAAACGCACGTGCCTTATCTTCGGCAACATTTTGGCCATCAAAGTACAAATTAGCCAACTGCATCTGAGCAGGCGCAAGTTCTTGCGCGGCGGCCTTTGTTAACCACAACTCGGCTTGCGCTGTATTTTTAACAACGCCCTCACCGAGAAGATATAAACGTCCCAACTGTGCTTGTGACAAGGCATAGCCTTTACTGGCCGATTTTTTGTACAAATCAACGGCTGTCGCTAACGACGCTTCAACACCGATACCTCGGGAATACAAAGTGGCAAGATCATGTATGGCCGGAACATAGTCTTGCTCTGCTGAACGACTCAACCAACCATAAGCCTCGCCAGCTAAGAGCCTCATCGGCTCATAGTCAATATACGAGGAACCCAAAGAATGCTGCCCCTCGGCGTTACCTTGCTCAGCCGCTACACGAAACCAACGCTCAGCCTGCTCTATGCTATGCGCAACACCCAACCCTTGTTGTGAAAGTTCGGCCATACGAAGCTGGGCAGGAAAGAATCCAAGTTCAGCGGCACGTTGAATATATCGCACACCCAAGGCCACATCAGTTTTGGCTCGCTCACCCAGTAAAAACTCATTTCCTAAAAAGAGCATGGCCCGCGGTTCAGCCGCCATCACTGCTTTTTGCATCCAGGCTAAAGCACTCGCAAAATCAAGTTCGACACCAAGACCTTGAGCATAGGCCAAACCTAAATAATAGAACCCGAGGCCATCATCCACTGCCACGGCCCGATGAAAAAATTCAAGCGCGATCTGGGGGTTCGGCTCAACCCCTCGACCCAAGAAATAAGCCTCGCCCAGCCGCGCATAGGCAGGAGCAAAGCGCTGATCTGAAGCCTCTTGATACCAAGCCAAGGACTGCTCATCACTCTGTTCCACCCCCAAACCCTGGGCATAACGTTCGCCTAAGGTGAACTGTGCCTGAGCACCACCTGTCTCCGCCGCTTGGCGAAGCAACGCTAAGGCGGCAACATCACCAACATCAAACTCAGCTAAGGCATCAATAGGCGCAACAGCAAGCGCATTTAGATAATCTAGTGCGCGAGCATGCGCTTGGGCAGCGGCGCGGCGCAACCAATGAATTGCCTGCGATCGATCAGCGCCCACTGCCAGACCTTGGTCATACATGACACCTAATAAAAATGCGGCTTGGGCATCCCCTTTCACCGCCGCCTTACTCAGCCAAGAAAAGGCTTCATCATAATTCACATCAACACCAAGACCGACAAAATAACAGCGCCCCAAGGCACTCATACCTTGCGCATCTGACGCCTGTGCTGCCCACCTATACCAACGCACTGCCTCAGCGTAATCTTGTGCAACCACCTGACCACCTTCATACAAACGACCTAGCACATAGATAGCATTAACGTGACCTTGAACTGCGGCTTTACGTATCCAATTTAGGCCCTTAGAAAAATCTTGTGTGACCAAGGTGCCCTGCAAGTAATGAAGACCCAGTTGAAACTGCGCCTCACCATAGCCCCTACCTGCAGCAGACTGCACGTATGCCATGGCTTTGTTCCTACTGCGCTCAACGGCCAAACCATTTGCATATAAATCAGACATCAATAATTGAGCCCGCGGCTTACCCTTAGCCACTTCAGGCTCTAAGAGCGAATGAGCCTTAGCATAATCCCCCGCTGTCATAGCCAGTACCGCTTGCTCTATCCCTGGCAACGCAGGGGCTACCACCATCGTTGGCGGCGTAGCACATCCAACTAAAACAACCAGCATCACCATCCCTGCTATACGTTTATCCATTCTGGCTAGTCACCTTAAATATTATAATTATTATACGAGCGAGATTTCGACCCTGGACTCGAACAGCCCCAACACTTTATTGCAGCACTTAAACCAATAAGCCCGCAATGAGCGGGCTTATGTTAACGAAACTAATCACAGATCACGCGTTTATTTTTTCTTATCCACACTTAACCAATCCATCAAGGCAAACAATACGCCGGAGACCACAAAGGTCAGGTGAATACCGACTTTCCAGGCCAATTGGTCATTGGTTAGCTCGGTGACATTAACAAAGGTCTTCAATAGCTCAATACCGGAAATCGCCACGATAGAACCTATCAGCTTCATTTTCAGATCGGCAAAGCTCACCTTACCCATCCAAGTAGGACGATCTTCACTGTCACCCGTATCAATTTTCGAGACGAAGTTTTCATAACCAGCAAAGATAATAATCATCAATAGATTAGCCAATAACACCACGTCGACAAGGGTTAATATGCCGATAATAATATCCGTACCCGGAGCGGTAAATATAACGCTAAATAGATGAAAAAACTCTTTTCCAAACTTTAACAACAACAGCAAGATCGACAACACAAGGCCAATATAAAATGGCACTAACAGCCAACGACTACCGAAAATAAAAGCTTCTAGAAAATGTTCCAACTTCTTCATACTACTCTCCTGGGTATGGGGCAAGGGGGAGGCGCCCCAGGAATATAAAAGACCACATTTTATAACGTAATGGGTTTAAGTGCTTGGAAATATGCAAATAATCAGCACAATTTGGCAACACGAATTCACCTAGCCTCCAGGGTAGCAGTGACTTGCTGAACACGACCCGCACGTCGATAAGTCAACTGGACGCTCTCTGCGACAGACAAATTACGCAATACACCAGCAAAGCTACGCAAGGAATCTATAGTCGTCTGATTCACCTTCTCGATTCGATCGCCTGCTTGCAGCCCGGCCTTTTCAGCCGGCGAACCCGCGACCACCCCCGTCAGCAGCACCCCTGGACCAGGATCGCTAAAATCAGGCACCGTGCCCAAACTCACTTTTCTGCCACCTGCGACTGGTTGCTGAGAAATTTGTTTTACCCTCGCCCCATCAAAGGTCACATTCATTGGTTCTGGTCGTGAGGACAAATAATCAACAAGCTCTTTGGCCACGGCGGTCATTTTGACTAGACTCGCCCCTTCGACTTTATCAATCGTATCGCTGGGGCTGTGAAAATCGCCATGCACACCGCCAAACAACTGCACCGCGGGAATGCCTGCATCAAGAAAACTCTTCTGGTCACTCGCCCCAAAATCACTGGCCACCGAATTTAGCTTGATACCGGAGACAAAACCAATGCCACGAATAATGTGCACCCACTCGCGGGCAGAGCCGGTACCAAACACAGTGACAGGCTGATCGCCCACCCGGCCAACGGTATCCAAGTTCACGTTGGCGATAGCCTGTGAGGCCGGATAAGCACTAAAATTACGCACATAATATTGCGAACCAATACGCCCCGCTTCTTCACCGGTAAAAGCAACGAAGACGATGGTACGGGCCGGCTGCCAATGGCTGGCCATGCGAGCCAGCTCTAACAGCACGGCTAAGCCAGAGGCATTATCATCGGCCCCTGGGTGTAACTTACCTTCGTTGCCGTGGCGAACATCAGGCCAGCCCATGCCGAGATGATCATAATGGGCGCTGATGACTACACTTTGGCCAGCCAGCTTGGGATCATGACCCGGCACGATGCCGATAATATTACGCATCGGCACATCGCGCTTAAGCCCGTCGACATACTGCGTCCACGGCTGGGAATAGCCACCCCCAGGGCGCACAGGCGCAAGCCCAGCCGCCTTAAAAGCATCCAGCAAATAATCAGCCGCCTTGTCCAGGCCTGCACCACCTAACCCTCGACCTGCCATCTCAGGCGCTGCCAAGGCGGCAACATCGGCCATCATGCGCTGCTCATCAAAGACCGGCGCTAACTGAGCCAAAGCCTGACGTGCGGGCAAAGCAGCCATGGCGGCTTGTTCGGAAAAAACATGGCTCATGGGCGAGATCAGCACCGGCCACTGGCCTTTGACGACATTGCTTGGCTCATCGCCATCAAACACCAAATAGCTGTATTTACGATAATGGGGTAGCTTACGCGCCAAGCCTGGCATCGCCTCAGGCATACCGGCTGCCAGCCAGACAATGGCCTGTTTGTCAGCCTTGGGATTACGCGTCGTCAGCACAACGGACTGATCTCGGCTGATGACTTTGTCATCAATCAACAAACCTGCAGCACGGCTTTTGACGCCAAAATCAGCGGCTGATTCAAGCTGGGTGGCAGCATGAAGATTATCCCAGCCCAACAACCACACGGCCCGATCATTTGGCAGCTCAGCCACCTCAGAGTCCAGCTTTAGCTCGACCTCAAACGGCTGAGATAAGCGCCAAGTTTCAGCCAAACGCTGGTATTCATCACGCAAGGCTTTTGGCGCAACCGAGGGCAATAACATCAACGCTTTTTCTGCCCCATAGGCTTGAGATAAAGCCGGAGGAATCTCAGCTCGATGCAAGCGGCGAAATAAATCAAACCCAGGATCAACATCAAGCCGCAACGGTTTGGCTGCCAAAGTCAGACTAAAGTCCTGTTGTTTGCTCGACATGTGTAAAACGCGGGTCGCTGCTTGCGCCTCGCCCACCAAGCTAATCACCAACGGCACATTTAACTCATAAGCATCACCAGATTGAGTCTGGAATAACTGGCCGCTCAAGCGCCAACCACCCGCCACCGCTTCGCGCTGGACATCACGCACGGCCAACTTCGGCGCACCAACACGAGTAAGCCATTGCTGGAAAAATGTGGCGAATTGTTGCTCATCCAACTGATTAAACACCTGCTCCACGTCAGACCAGGCCGCGACTTTAAATTTATGTTGCATGTAAAAACGATGCAGGCCGCGAATAAATTGCTCATCCCCTAGCTTACGGCGCAGCATGTGAAATAGCATTTGAGTTTTGCCATAACCCACGGCTTCAGAGCTGGCGCTGTGGCGAGCGCGAAAGTCAGTCAAGGCAAAGTCTCGCCCTTCACCCACAAAGTCGGCATAGCCTTGCAAAATATTGCGCCGAAATAGCGCACTGGCACCACGCTGTTCTTTAATTAGATGGTCAGCCAAATAAGAGGTTAAACCTTCAGACCAATTGCCCTGGGGAAAATCGACATACACCCCATTGCCCCACCAGTTGTGCAAAATCTCATGGGGATAAGACGAGTGCAAAATAAACGGCAAGCGAATTACTTTGGGGCCAAGCAAGGTGAACGAAGGCATGCCGTAGCCTGTTTCCCAAAAATTCTCGACCAGGGCGAATTTGCTGTAAGGATAAGGGCCGATGAGCTGACGATACATGTCGATATATTGCGCAGTCACACCTAAATACTTTTGCGCCAGCGCCGGATCATCCTCACGTAAAAAGGCCATGGCCTCAACCGCGCCGGCAGGCTTAATAAATTCATAAAAACGTGCGGCAATGAGATACAACTCTTCTTGCGGTGCGGATTCTGCCCAGCGTACCCGCGACACCTCATCGTCAAACACCACTTCGCTACGCTCGCCCTGACTCACCGCCCGCCAACCCGCAGGCAGCTCGACACTTAGAGTAAAACTCAGGCGTTGGTTGGGAAACAGGGGATACCACAGAGAGGTATTGGCCAGAAACACGCCTTGATCATCAATCAGGCCAGGGGTTTCAGTTGAGCTAGAGCCATTGTTGCTTGGTTGATAAATCTCACCCTCGTATTCCAAACTCAAACGACCTTGCTCGTCGGGCGTGGCGTAATAGCTACGAAACGGCACGGGGATATTAGCCGAACTATTCTCGCCATCGTCAATGGCCTGAACCTGACCTTGCACGGCTTTGACGCTCAAGCCAGCATGCAAGAGAAAGCGATGCTGGCCCGCCGGCAGGGTAATGCTATCGAGCACCTTGATGGCGTGACTGCTGGGCGTAATCGTGACGTTTAAATCATGCTGTATCACCCGTGCCTGCACTACGCCACACATCATGCCTAACAATGCCGCCACACTCGCAAAAAACCTTAGCATCCCCACAGCCTTCTCCCTCGACGATCAATAAGAACAAGGCTGATTATCCATGCTTCAGTGATGGGGGCAAGGCCAAACAGGCTGTTATTGCTTGGGCCGATCACTCAATGTCTTGAGAAAAGCGACGAGATCCTGAACATCTTTCTTCGTCAGTTTCAAATCGCCCAATTCTTCATCGTTGACGTTCTTAACAACTTCCGGCTCCCCCCACTTATCATCAGTATCGCGGGTGTTATAAAAATCAACCACATCCTCTAGGCTGGTAAAGCTGCCGTTATGCATATACGGTGCGGTCAATGCAATATTACGCAATGTCGGTACTTTGAATTTACCGTGCTCCGAAGGCTGATTGAGAACGCCCCCCAAACCTAAATCAACCACCTTATCCCCCTCAGGGTTAAAACGACGGTCAATGCTATAAAACGGGCTCTGTTTTAACTTGGGCACCCCAATATTGTCGTAACTATAATCGGTAAATAGCGGCATAGCGCCATCTGGCGATTGTTGACTCGGATGACAAGCCGCACAATTGCCTTTCTTTTCATCCTCAAACAATGCCAAGCCGCGCTTTTCTTGGGCAGACAAGGCCACCGCACCTCGCAGGTAGTCATCGTACTTTGAGCTAAACGGACTAAAAAACTCGCTCCGCTCGAAGCTAGCGATGGCATCCCCCACGTGATCATAGGCCAAACCAGCGTCAGCCAAACTATCGGCACCGTAAACTTTTTTAAAGAGCATCGCATAATCTGCCTGCCGAATCTTGGCGATCACCGCCTCGGCATCCTCGTTGCCCATTTCGACAGGGTTTAAAAAAGGCCCCTTGGCCTGCTCTTCCAAACTTGCGGCACGTCCATCATGAAAAAACCCGCCCTTATAAAGACCTTCCTCAGCGTCAAAATGAAACACCGGATTAAATGCCACATAGGCCGCTGTCGGCGTGTTTCTATTACCGAAACGTTGTGGATTTACCCCGCGAGAGACCGGCAACTCAGCATCTGGATCGGCAAAGCCTGCACCCGGTAAGTGGCAACTAGCACAGGACTGCCCCGCAGGCTCGGACAAATGAGTATCAAAATATATTTTTCGACCCAGCGCCAGCTTCTCTGCATCGACTTGCGCCAAGGCAGGCGTTTGTGCAGCGCTATAACTACTCGCACCAAACAAAAACAAAAACCCCGCCATAAACAGCTGAATCACACGACGCATCATCATTCTAACCTCAATTAAATCTTAATAATAATCATTCTCATTAAAATTATACTTAGAAAACGAGCACTGTCAAAGTTAACAGCCAAGCAATT
>Ga0316204_10002954_pt1 | contig 36088 bp, 27 predicted proteins | sample 6monrhotite_MG_2_FD_205661 | JGI IMG/M metagenome (GOLD analysis project Ga0316204, IMG submission 205661) | Microbial mat bacterial communities from mineral coupon in-situ incubated in ocean water Damariscotta River, Maine, United States -... | ecosystem: Environmental > Aquatic > Marine >... | reverse complement strand
CATTCCTAACAAAGGGTCTTTTATGAAGTCCTCAAACTTAACCTCAACAAGATTCTCCGCTGGTATAAGTGCCTTATCTCTCAAATAAGCTTGATAGATAATTTTATAGCGCTCGATAATAATGTCTTCAAGCATCGCTTCATCAGGCAAACTCTGAAGTGTTGTTAGCGGAAGGCCTACTCGCATCAGTTTCATTGTTGAGCTAAATACAGAATATGGGCTACGGTAAATATGTACAAACTTGGCATTCGGAAACAGGTGCAACAACATTTTAACTCTCGCCGTGTTTGGTGGGCTCTTAATAACAAGTCGTTGCGAATTTTGGAGTTTTACTTCTTTTTTCATGGTGGATAGCATTGCTTTTGAAAAAAGCGTTTTCTCTTTTTCTGTCAACTGTTCCAAGCTTAGGCAACGATTATATTTCTTGAAGTTCCTGGGGAAATGCAGCATGCCCGAGTAAAATCCAACACGGGAAGTAGCAGCAATAGGAAAGTCAATTTCAGCTGGAAGATCAAGACTAAATGGAAGATTATCCATAGGACGCCGTTTTGGAATCACCCGATTCAACAATGCTTTAAAAAACTTACCACCAACCCAGTAGGTACCCGGGAACAAAGCTCTACCCATTGGTAAAAAACAAAATGAAGAATCCCTTGCTAACAAACGATGTATTAATGTCGTACCACTTCTCCAATGCCCCAAAACAAAAAGAGGACTTTCATCAACAGCTGTCTCGTTCACAGAATTGCGATAACGTTTTTCTTCAATATATGTGAATGGGAACCTAATTATACTAACTATCATACAAAATAAGAGGCGTGGTATGTATTTAACGTGCACACGAAACCGATTTACAAATAGAATCTTCAACAAATTATTGAGGTTATACCCCATAAGATGACATTTAGTCAGAAGAAGCGGTCTTTCCTTTATTTTGTTTTTCATATTTGACCTTCGATTACTGTGGATTTCTGCGGACTGTATTGTAATTTTTTTTGATAATGAACGCAAAAAATTGTAAGCATAGTATGCTAACATACTACTTTCCTTTGCCTTTGATACTGAAAATAAAGCCATCAAAAGATATGAAAAAAATTACCGATCAAGTAAAACAACTACTCCACATATCCTTTCCTCTTGTGGTAGCAAAAATTAACATTCCTATACGGGGCATTATAATTACTTGGCTTTTTTCTCGATTAGGTACTGAGGCAACTGCTGCAGGTACTTTATCCTATGCACTATTTATCGCTATGCTCACTTTCTTTTTTAGGATACTCCTATCGTCTGTTGGTGTTTCCGTTGCCTATGCAGTTGGCAGCAATAATAAACAAGAAATAACCAGAGTCGTACAAAATGGGCTTTGGTTAGGCATACTACTCTCTATTCCAACGATGATCATCCTATATAATGCGACTTACCTCTTACTAGCTTTAGGCCAAACAAGGGAAGTTGCTATTTATGCTGGGGAATTTACCCGTGGGATTGCATGGGTCTTCATTCCTTGCACAATCATTGCAAATGCATATAGCTTGTTTATTAATCTTAAAAAAACTGTCATCCCAGTATTCTATGGTTTTTCAGGATTATTAATCACAACAACCGTAGCCTACCTTCTCGTTTTTGGGAAATTAGGCTTTCCTGATATGGGAATTGCTGGCATAGGGTGGGGCATGGCAATTGCTTATTGGTCACAGGCAATCGCCCTTATTGTGCATATCTGCATTGGTAAGTTAACAAAAGAATACGCCATTTTTAAAAAATTTACTTGGTTGAATCGCGACTATTTAAAATCACTCTGGAAACTCGGCTGGCCAGTTGGTTTAAAAGCAAATATTGAAGTTTTATTCTTTTTTGTGGTCGCTATTGTACTTGGAAAATCTTATTCCCATGAGTTAGGCGTTTATCAAATTATCCTACAATTTTTTACACTAGCCATATGTTTATCGAGTGGAATTGGTATAGGCGCTGAGACTCTAATTGGGCAAGCTATCAGTGCAAAAAACACACTAGCAATCCGACCATCTTGTTACTCAGGAATAGTATTAATGCTTGGCTTTACAGTTATACTATCAAGTATTTCAACTCTATTTTTAAAACCAATAGCGCTGATCTTCTTTCAAAAAAACAGCTCACAATATTTATTATTTATACATATTTTTTCGCTTGTCATTGTAGTTCAATTTTTTGCTGGATTAAGAAAAATTATGACAAATATTTTTGTTGCTTTTAAGGATTCATTTTTTCCACTCATTGTAGAAATTATTGGGCTCTGGGTAATTTCATTACCCCTAGGCTATCTAATTGGGGTTATGGCGGGGTATGGGCTGGAAGGATTCCTGATAGGACTCATCATTGGGCTCTCAACAAGCGTAGCAATTTTGATTTTACGATTCCATGAAAAACTGAATAAGATGATTACCACATCTAGAGACTTCGCGTAGCTATATTTCTATTAAATAGCAGCCCACGGCCTTAGACGAAAGTATATCTCCTCTCCATCAGAACCTGGCTCCATCAACAGCTGCATAAACGTTTCTTGCAAGTCAATGTCCTCTACGTTTATCCCTCTGAACACAGGATGCGGATACAAGCGACCAGCAGAGCTGGGGTTATCTTGGTGCAAGAAAATGTTACCCTTCATCATCGCGCCACCGTGATAAAGCTTCCCCTCTTTCTCAGAAAAAACCTGGAAAAATATATCTTCCATAGCAAACTTGGGATCTTGATGTGTATTGCTTAAATCAAATACGGGTTTATTTTGACTGTCATAACACTGAACTCTAAATTTACTATAATCCACATCAAAGCTCAGAGTATCATCGTAGGCAGGAAGCTTATCAATACTATAATCGCTGGTGAGGAAATTTTTGTCATCCGAACCCAAACTGATCGTATATACTGCATACCTTGGTGTAGCCTCACACAGACCCAACTCTGGTAAAACTTGGATAGAAACTGAGAGCTCTTTACAAGGCGCTTCACAGTTGTAGTTCCCAGGCTTAAAATCAAGCAAACTGATAAATAGCGTCGATACTCCTGGACGTATTTCTAGAATCTGTAATTCTTTAGGCAGTTTAGGCTTTAGCACTTCTGTAGGCGCCTCTAAAACCCATGCTATGGCGAATTTATAATGCCACTTAGTGTAATCCTCATGTAGCTTTGCTGTCTTCATATCTAATTTCATTTTTACTCCACTGGGATTAACCCAAATTAAAATTAAATTGTCTGGCTGCCTCTAGAATAATATCAGCCGCTCTATCAAGGTGCTTTCTCGTATGCTCAGAAGTAACAAATAACCGCAATCTTGCTTGATTTTTTGAAACTGCAGGAAACTGCATAATGCCAGCCTCTAAGCCATTTTGCTGAATAAAATTATTAATATCTAAAGTTTTGTTCTCTTTTCCATAAATCACCGGAATAATCCATGATTCAGATGAACCTATATCAACCTTATCTCTGAGTTTTTCTCTCATATAAGCAGCATTTTCATGTAAACGCTTTCTTCTGTTAGCGCCATCTGAATTTTGCACAAGCTCAAAAACCTTGGTCAGTCCACCAGCCATGGGTGGACTCATAGCACATGAAAACATCCGACATGTCGCATACCAGTTAATGTATTTCCCAATACTTTCCTTAGTAAGTACAGCTCCGCCAATACCTCCGAAAGCTTTACTAAAAGTCATGATATAGAAATCGACATCAGACAAAACATTCTGCATTTCACAAACACCCCGACCCGACTCTCCAGCAACCAAAGCTGAATGCGCCTCATCGACCAATGTATATGCACCGTATTGCTTAGCAAGACTAACAATTTCATTAAGCTTCCCGTAATTGCCATCTGCACTAAAAATACCTTCTGTGCACACTAAGGTTCTCGCTTTCGAACGGGCTGACTTCTTCAAGTGTTTTTCAAGAGACGCCATCTGATTGTGTCGAAAGAAGGAAATGGAAGCCTGAGACATCCTTGCTCCTTCGATAAGGGACATATGTGCGTATTGATCTAAGATGATGTGACACCCCGGCCCGAGGAATGCCTGAATAGTCCCTAAATTTGCAGCAAAGCCACTGGAGAATAGTGTTAATTTTTTATCGTCTAATCCAAAAAATTCGAGGGCTTTTTTTTCTAATTCACTATGAATCTCAAGAGTCCCACTTGTGATAGGAGCGGCAGCAGATCCCAAACCATAAGTATCCAGCGCCTCTTTAGTAGCGGCAATAACTTCTGGATGGTAACTATATCCGAGATAATTGTAGCAACCAAAATTGATAACATTGAGCTGCTCCCCAGTGTCTCTCTTGATAGATATTTCTGGATATTGGGCAGCTTGATGAACGGTTTCAAATACATAATTCTTGTTTTCAGTCGCGGAATCTCTCCATTGATTGAAACTTTTTATTTCAAAAAGTTCTCTTTGGGCAGAGTGCCTAAACATATCAAAAGTATTATCTTTGTAATCGTTTTCTATCGTAGGGGTATCTGACATGAGTCTTGTTATCCTTAAACAAACCGTCTCCTGATGGGGAAAAAATCCTATCATAAAAGTTTATGCAATACTAACCAGAATATGACTTTGCAAGAATCTCTAATAAAATTAAAAAATAGTGCATACATGGGAATCTACTAGTTGGATAGCTGTTTTTCGATCACTAAGCGGCAAATAAACCAAATCAATATCAACCGAACAACCGAAATTCGCGGCATATCTACATAAAAAAGATTAATCGCAGTACCACCTTTCAGTGCAAAGCATTGTGATTTAGCCACTACTTGCTGTTAGTAAAGTTCTTCTGACATTCTATTATTCCTCTCGAATCTTTGGTAAAGCTAATTGATATTTAGCATGATAAACACCTCCACCGGCTATTACACGCTTGCCTTTACCAAAATTGATATTACTTGTATTGAAGTGTCCTAAACACGGAAGATCATGTATTTCCGCAAGATGCATAAAAAGTCTTTTCACTTTGATCGAACAACAATTCTCTAACAGCTCTTGAATTACTTTAGGACGCATTGTACTAAGACCCTGCATCAATAAATATGCTTCATCCAAACCTTGATACTTAGGAACAAGATAGAGCGCCTCCATTATAGCGCGTTCAACTGCAGAAATAAGAATGGGGACACCATCAACAATTTCTTCAATTAGACCGGTGTTATTATTGGAAAAAATTGTCGTTCTAAAATATTTAACCGTAACATCCCATAACGTGCTCTCTTTGAACCACGCCGGTAAAGTTTCATCTTTTCCTCCAAAAAAATAAAAGTTACCTTTCGCCCCTAGTCGCACATAATGCGCACGTCCCATTAACTCAAGCGCTGATCTTGCACCTACATGAATTGTTTTTTTTAAATGTTGCTGTATCGCATAAAGGCCACCACTCCATGTCACTACCTCTCCAGGTCGCTTATATGCACCGCGCCCAACGGCTTCAAGCCACCCAGATTTTAAATACCAATTTGTCAGATTTGGTGAAATACCTTGCTGAGATAACCACACTTGAACAGCAACTGTCCCTGGCAACCAGGAACGCATAAGATGGTTTAAATTAGATCTATTTAGAGTAGTCATACTATGTTATACCTATTAATTATAAACTTACAAAGTATAGTGGTTTATATATTAGAATATTGTAGTAGTTTAACTACTATAAATCTATATAAATTAAACAAAAATGGGCTCTATTTTCTCTCATTCAAGCGATGAATATGAATGCAAATACACCTCCCAAATCGAAATACAACGCCAATACGCAAATGACAAACCCCCACAAATTTCCAACACCCATACAACAAAAAAACATCCAAAGAACTCACATCATCCAAGGTGACAGGTTGTTGTTTCAAAAAACAAAATGTAACTAGCCTAGATATTTTATAAAGTAATCACGCTATAATCGGCGGATGAAAAATCTTGGCCGCACTTGTCTTTTTATTTTTATGCTTTGCATTCCGATAGCATCTCTTGCGGTACCCAATCAACTTGCCATCCACTTTTCAGGTGTTAGCGGCAAGGTGAACGATAATGTCAAACAAGCACTGGCCAATTTGCGTAACGAAGTCCGTCATCCATTATCGCCTTCCTCAATTCAAGCCTTTTATAGCAAAGCACCTAGAGTCATCAAAAGCGCCATCGAACCCTATGGCTTTTTCAGAGCACGTATCCAAAAATCATTAACCCGCAACAAGAACATTTGGACAGCCAACTTTAATATCATCCCTGGAGCAGCCATTCGCATATCGGAAGTTGATCTAAAAATCACAGGGCCGGGCATACACGATCGTGCCTTCGAGCGTTTACACGAACGCTTCCCCCTAAAAGCGGGACATGTTTTACATACAGAAGAATATGAAAAAGCAAAGCAGCTGCTCTATGACATCGCCTCAACGCGTGGCTATTTCAAAGCAAAAATGCTTAAGAGCAAAATTTATATCAATTTGATTAGCTACCGTGCGAGGATTGTTTTCCAGTTTGAAACTGGACCACGCTACTTCTTCGGATATACCGTGTTTTCTGACACACCCTTTGATCCAAGATTTTTAGAAAAATTCCTAGCCTACCGTGAAGGTGAACGCTATAACTATCGGAAAATTCAAAAAACACAAACCGACCTGATCAACAGCAATTATTTCGATCAAACCATCGTGCATCCCGTACCAAAAGAGGCGATCGGACGCGAAGTGCCTATCAATATCGAGCTCACTCCACGTAAGCGATTCCAATACGATTTAGGCCTAGGTTATGGAACCGACACAGGTCCACGTGGCACGCTAGGATTCACTGTGCGCCGCATCAACGCGACAGGCCATCGGTTCCACACATTAATTCAAGCTTCACAAAAGTATTCGAACGCAACTGCTAGCTATCTGATTCCCGGCGCTAATCCCATCACTGATCTTTACACTTTCTCTGCAGGCTATGCTGATTTTGATCAAGTCACAGGGAGTGGCACAAGTCGAAAAGTTTCTGCTAAATACACCACGGCATTTGGCGATTGGCAACAGACTTTTGCATTAACGTACCTGAATGAACGCTACAATATTCGCAGCTTCCCATTTACAAAATCGGAAGTGACCTACCCCAGCACTAGTTGGCAATACATCAACACTAAAAATATCTTAAAAGCAAAATATGGTTTTCGTTTTTCTGGTTTCATTGCTGGCACACCGAAATCAGGAATCTCTAAAACTGCATTCTCCCAAATACGTGTCGATCTAAAATTGGTAACGAACTTATTCAAGCACACACGTATTTTGATGCGCACTTCGATGGGCCACACTGATATCAGAAATCTAGAAAACTTGCCTTTTTCATTGCAATTTTTTGCAGGTGGCGCACAAAGCATCCGCGGCTATCGATACAATGCTATTGGTCCAGGACGAAACTTATTTACTGGCAGCGTTGAAATTCAACAACGGATTAAAGGTGACTGGTATTTAGCAGCGTTCTTTGATGTTGGTAATGTCACCGATGGCAACCCATTTAACAGCAACAAGTGGTTCGAAGGTGTCGGCCCGGGCATTGTGTGGGTTTCACCGATTGGTATGTTAGAGGTTACTGTGGCTAACGCGATCAACCAACCCAATCATCCTTGGCTGGTGCAATTTACAATGGGACCTGCATTATGAACATAACAAGAACGCTACTAAGATGGTTGATTGTCATATTCGCTCTTATCGCTATCATCTTTATTATTATGCTAACGCCATTCGGTTTAAAACTCAGTCTAGACCTCACAAAAAAAATAATCCCCGGCCATCTCCAGTATCAATCTGTTTCTGGCATCATAACCGGACCTATAAACATAAAAAACTTTCAATACGATCACGAAGGCACACGTATCGCGATTAAGAAATTTGAAATGAACTGGCGACCAATAACATTGTTATGGGGAAAGTTGACTATTACAAAACTCAGAGCCAAGCAAGTCTATTTAACTTTAGGCGCACACAAACAATCAACACAACCCGGAATATCCGTGCCCTATAAGATCGAAATAAGCAATGCTACTTTACATGACGTCGCAATCGGACATCACCCAAACCAGTATCCAACCATCATCAAACGCGCCTACCTCAATGCAACCATTGTCCCACATCAAATTGCAGTACAAGGCAGTGCTAAATTTTTAAAACCTTTTCCTGTGACTGCCCGACTCTTTGCAACGGGTAATTTTTCTAAATACAAGTTATCACTTACATTAAAATCACCTCATCTGAACTGGAGAATCTACGGTTCGGGCAACGATAGGAATATTCAACTGACAACGCAAGAAGCCCACACATTAGGCGGTCGTCTATCTGGAAAAATGGACCTTCAGTGGTTACCGCACCTGCGATGGAATATTGACTTAAATGCAAAACAACTCAACTTTAATGAATTGCAAAGAGACTGGCCAAAACAACTCAGCATTCAATTAAAAACGCAGGGTAAAATAGAAAAAGAAAAACCAAAGTTTGCATTGAACACAGTGATTACAGCGCCGCAGGCCAAGGTCAAGCTGACCGCTAAAAAAAGTAAAATACTGCACCTACAATGGCAGGCAGCCATAACAAAATTGTCTTCTCTCCTCCCTGATGCCAGGGGATCTTTGTATAGCACAGGGTCGTGGACTGGTAACTTCGCACACCCGAGCACAAAAGGCACTATAAAAGCGCGTGATTTTGCCTTATTTTCTTATCAAGCAAAACGCTTCTCTGGCAACTGGAATCTATTTCCCAGCTCTGGACAACCTTCAAGTTTTAATGTCGACACAACACAATTTAAAACGACCGGTATCTACATCCCTTCCTTACAATTACGAGGCAAGGGATCATTACACTCACATGAACTCATCGGTAATTTTGGTAGACGCAATGCCAATGTCATTTTGCATTTACAAGGTGGCCTATTCAACAAACAATGGCGTGGCAAACTCGACAAATTCAGTATTGTTTCTTCCCGATTTGCCAACTGGCAAATGGCAAAACCGACAGGTCTTAACATTTCATCCTCACAAGCAAAAATCCCACAACTTTGCTTACGATCATCCAGCAACCATAGCCAATTATGTATTCATGGCGAATGGAATCGTGATAAACCCTGGTCATTCGATATGCGCGGCAAACAGTTCGACCCTAGCTTATTAACCAACCTATTTTTGCCGAAGCTCAGCGTGTTTGGGAAAACGCAATTCCAGGCAACGGTCCGAGGTTTTGGAAATAAAGTGCAAAATGCTAGCGGCAAGCTCGACCTTAACGCTGGGCGATTTATCTATGATTTAAATGGCAACAGTATCGCTAGCCCTTTACAAAGTATGCGCATTAGATTCAATTTTGATAAGAGCGGCATACGCTCGAATATGAATGCGATACTTTCAAGCAACAATAGCATTGATATAGCACTATCTATGCCATCCCTTGACGATACTGCAAAAGATCAGAAGATCCGTGGCCACCTACGCAGTCATCTTAGTAACCTCCATTTATTCTCAAAAATTGTCCCCGACATCATTAAAGCCACTGGCGCCTTGCATGCCAATATGACAATTCGAGGTACGCGCAATCACCCTGAGCTTAGCGGTCAAATCGATTTCCTAAGGGGTAGCCTGAAATTGGCACGACTAGGCATTGCACTCACTAATATGAATATCGATCTCTCTATTCGAAACAATGCAGCCCACTACAAGGCAGTGGCTTACTCAGGTAAGTCCCCCATCAAACTAGAAGGAAAAAGCCAATGGATTCCACGTGGCCTAAAAAGTGATATTACCGTCAGCGCTAACAATGCTCTGATACTTAATAATCCTGAATACACAATTTATGCCTCCCCAAACCTGCATCTTCAGGTAATCAATAAAAACATCGACATGCAAGGCACGATTACAATTCCCAAAGGCATTATTCAACCTAAAGAATTTACCAACACAGTCTCACTACCTTTAGATCAAATCGTTTACATTGGCAAGCCTCCTGTAAAAACAGCACATGGCTGGCAAGTCATCTCTGACATCACCGTCAAACTTGGCAAAGATGTGACTGTAAACTCTAGTGGCCTCAATGCGACTCTCTCTGGCCAAGCCACACTCAAAGGCAGTCCCGAAAAAACCACAATAGCGAACGGTCGCATTAAAATTGTAAAAGGAAAATTTTCTGCTTACGGAAAAACACTGGTTATCATACCAGGATCTTATATTCAGTTTGTGAATAGTCCTGCTGCAAATCCTAATTTAAACATACGTGCAACGAAAAAAATTGCTGTCAACACACTTGCTGCAACACAACAACTCGGATTGAATGATATTACTGTTGGCGTGTATGTCACGGGCACTGCACGACGACCCAAGATACGATTATTCTCAATACCTTCTAATTTATCACAGGCAGACATACTTTCTTATCTTATATTAGGTTACGCAACCAACTTAAACTCCAGTGCTAACATTGATTTACTGTTAGAAGCAGCAAGTGCTTTAAAACTAGGGGGAAGCGGCACGGGCGGTGTTGTTAGCCAAATCAAGCAAGGACTCGGTCTCACTGAGCTTGGCATTGAATCTGAAACACTAGTCGATGCAATTGGCACACCCATCGATCAACAAAGCGCATTTGTTATAGGCAAACATCTTACAAGACGAATCTACATTCGCTATAGTCTCGGACTGGGACAAGGACCCTTCGCACCTGTTAATATTTTCCAGTTGCGTTACCGACTCGGAAAAAACTGGACGCTGCAAACAGATTCCAGTTCGCTCGGTAACGGAGTTGATATTTTATATACGATGAGTCATTAAAAATAAAACTATTCAGGATGAAAAAATATGAAAGCTATGCAAGGGAAAAAAGCGTTAACGAATTACCTAATCCAAGCCGTCGTTAAAAATGATGTGAGGCGCGTGAGCGATCTACTTAATTTGGGCGCTGATCCAAACTACACGTTAGACAGCTCACACGTTACTGTCCTGCATTATGCGGCACAAAATAACTCTCTCGAAGTCATTCCCTTACTCGTAGAAGCAGGCTCCTATATCGAAGCACAAACAGAACCCGACGGACAAACAGCCATGGAGATTGCATTCCTACACGGCCATGACAAGATCGCTCAAGCTTTGATTGCCTACTCAAATGAATCAGACACACGGCTGCATTGAATGGATTGGACGCCATACCTGATTCAGTTTTCACTAACTTGCTTCGGCAACTTGCTCTGCGGTGAAATCGACTCTATGTTTTAACCACCACAAAATCATTAGCGATGGTAAGCCAATAAGAAAAGACCAGATATAAAACTGGAACCAGCCGACATGTTCTACAGTTGCGGCTGCGATAGGACCGATAAATACGCGTCCAATGGCCGTTACGGCAGAAAATAATGCGTACTGCGTTGCGGTGTAACGCTTATTACACAAGCTCATTAGAAAAACGATAATAGCCACCGAACTCAAACCACCACAGAAATAATCGAGGAAAATCGATGCAGACATAAAGGCATAATTCTTGCCAACGATAGCCAAGATTGCAAAAGACAAGTTAGATACGATTTGCAAAAAGCCAAACACCATCAGTGAACGATATAAACCTAATCGTGGCAACATCACACCACCGATAACACTACCCAATAAAGCACCGACCAATCCAACGACCTTAGTAATCGAACCTACATCGATTAAACTAAACCCAACACCACGAATTAAAAAGGTGGTATTCAAGGACAAAGCAAATACATCTGCGATCTTGTATGTGATCATAAAAACCAGCAACATCATGGCATTTTTTTGTGTCATAAAATCACGAAAAGGCTCGACCACCGCTTCGGTAAAAGTATTTGGTACACCTAGCTTCTCAGAAGGTTGTGGCGAACGCAGCGTGACAACCATGCCCAGCATCATTAATCCTGCCATGATTAAATAGGTCGAACGCCAACCAATCTCCGCGGCCAAAATCAACGACAGTGCACCCGATACCAACATCGCGATGCGGTAGCCCAAGTTAGTCACAGAAGCTCCAAAACCCCGTTCATCTATTTGTAAAACATCCGTACGGTACGCATCAATCGCTACATCTTGAGATGCTGCGAAAAATGCAACGCCCAACGCAACGGTAGCCAACAACCAGGGCATATGTTTTGGATTCAAAAAAGCCATCACACACAAAGCAATCACTAGCAACAACTGCGTGAGAAAAACCCAAGCGCGCCGTCGCCCTATTTTTAACGGTGTGAAGCGATCCATCACCGGCGCCCAAAGAAATTTATAGACGTAGGGCTGTCCCACCATACTCAATATACCAATCGTCATAAGATTGGCACCGGCAACGGTATACCAAGCCTGCAAAGTGGAACCCGTTAAGGCGAGCGGCAAGCCTGAGGAAAAACTGAGTAGCATCACAGCAAAGATGCGGGGACTGGTGAAAAGCGACATTAATCTTGTTTTTTTCATAGGCGCATCAAATCAATATCTTCTGCCAATGTCAATTGAACTTGAGCAGTGTGCTAGCATCAAAGCACTATCCTCCCAGAGTATGGTCGTCTTTTTCATCATCAGCTCCCACAACAGAATCACTGCTTTTGGTCGGAGGAACAGAAAAAACACCTGCACCCGCATGAGAGTCAACTTCCGTTGCAACTCTTAACGAGCCATTCTCTAATGCAGGATGGTAATGTACAGACATATAGTGATTGCCATTATATGCCATTTCTACAATTGGTTTATCTGGTAAAGTAAATTCACCATGTGCATCTGTAATATATTCACCACTATCATCAATATAATAACAAGTGAAGCCTGCTGCAGGATTAGCTGTATTTACAACTGCAAGTATCACATCAAGTTTACGAACAACTTCGGGAAATTCCGTATCTTCAGTCCATTCACGATCTTGAAAACGTGCCGCCCCCTGCACATGCAATCGTAGCGCGTCATGCGGCTCTGTCTCAGGATGTATTTGACGAAGTTGCTCATGATTTATGTGGCGTAACTGAATAAGTAACGCATAGTAAAAACAATTCCCATCACCTGCAACATCTTGTATTTGCCAACCCGGGAGTGTTTTTGGACCAATACCTATGGAGCGATCACGACCGTCACTACCAGGAATAAAACCTGAACTCTCATTTGTTTGTCCTGCCCAAGCACTGATATTAGAAAATAGCGTTGCACCCGAAGCAAGACCTTCAAAACTTGATGATGGTGTACTTGAATCTGATTCTGAATCAGAACTTGCATCTGCTTTCCCAGAAGAAGCATTCGTTTCATTATATTCTTGAGCAACCTGCTGAGCCTCTATCCGAATATATTCATTTAGTGCCCTGCTAATAACTAAATTATAAAAGCTTTTTCTTGCTTGCTTCTGCGCTTCTTTCAGACTATTTAAACGTCCAGCAGCTGAAGCTGCCACTGAACTTTTGAATGCCATACCTTTTGCAGCAGCCACCGTATCTTTTGCTGTTTTAGCTGTTTTTTGGGCGGCTTTAAGTGCTGTAGCCTTTCTAGCATATTTAGCACCCGTAGCCGCCTCTTTTGCTAATAATTCTGAATGTGCTCGTAACAACATAGCAGATTCTGCTTCCGCAACATTACCCGCTGACTGAGCAAATTCTCTTGCTTTTGATGTAGCAGCACCCATATTAGCTTGCATATATGCGTCACTCGATGCTCTTGTAGCATCTGTTAATCGCTTAACACTCTCCGATGCAGCTTGAGACGCTTGCTCTAATGCAGCCTGTGCTTTTTGCTCTGCTTGTAATGCTGCTTGTGCCGCATCACCACTTTTCGACACATATCCTGCAACTTTATCAGCACCAAAACTGACTGCTTTTCCTGTTGCCCAGCCTGCAGCAAGACTACCAATAAAGCGTGCTGGGTGTTCCCAAGCACTATTTGCAACAGCTTTTGTTGTCGTAATGGGATGTGCTACCGCATTTGCAATATTTCCGGCAGTATCTATCGGATGACGCACCATCGTCCAAGTACCCCACAATGAATCTCCGACACCACCAACCACTTCACTCACCTGATATTTTACGTAACTACCAATATCATCTACTACAGATTTCGTTCTCAACTCCTCTACAAACAATGGTGGGACTGCAAGAGCAAGATCCCCTATAGGGATGTCAATACCACCTGCTGGTTGAATTAAAGCTTGTTTGATTGCATTAATTGCCGCAATAAAGAATTTTTTATAATTACCTTTTAATCCATTTAGAATATCCCTTAAATGTGTGATAGCTTCTTGCGCATCAGTATTCATATCAGTTGGTATAGCAAGTAAACTATCATCAATAAATTTTTGAAGTATGTCTTCCACCTCTGATTTATCAATATAAGAAATCATAATAAGAATATGACATTTGAGTACTCTCAGGATATGTATAGTCTCAAAATCATTTAAGCTCTTTCCTGTAAGCACTAAATTACTATCAAGTGCAACCAAAAAATGTGTTCCAGTTTTACTCGCACCACCATTCAGGGTAAGTTCTAACGCTCGCTGAAAATTATCATAAGTCAGCGTTCCTCGCGGAAAAAATGTCTTAAATCTTCGTAGACAAGTTGCTTGATAGCTTTGTAGGTCACGTGATTCTAGCGATAGATCTACCGATAATGGAGATACTTGCAAATAAGAAACAGAATAACCTGATAAAAAATGATTAACTTGCCTTTCATAAAGCGCATTTCTATCATGCTTACTACCATTCAGTATGATTTTCTTAAAATTCTGCACACCCGTTTCAAGCCGCTATTGTTGATAGTCATTTAAACTCGGCCATTGTTCAACTGATGCTAATAAATACGGAATTCCTGTTCGACGATCAATTGAACGTAATATATTTTTCATACTATGATTATATAAATCATAGTTCACAAACTCTCTAGCAACGATACCAGCCCACTGAGCTGGGTATGCAAAACCTAAAACTGTATCTAAACTGGTTGCATCATCAGATACATGATAGGTGAAAATACGGAACCACTTTCCGTACTTGTCACCAGCAACATTAACAATATTGGGGGATGTGACAAAATTATAGTGCTCATGCTCAGCATTATTTTCGCGCTGTAATTTTGACAAAAGAAAACCCACTCCAGAACTGTCAAAACTGACAGAAAAATTTGCTGTAACATACCCATTCATCATTGCAAAAAAGGTTACGCCACTTGATGAGGCTGCATAGCCGAACCGTTAGCTCGGGCCGACGCTAGATATAAATCGCATTGAAAAATCAATCGCGCGAACATGCTTCGTTAAGGCACCCATAGAAATAAAATCGACGCCCGTGTCAGCAATCTTTTTCAACTGTGCTGACTCAACATTACCTGAAACTTCCAACTTAGCCTGTCCTTGATTGATTGCGACAGCCTCATTCATCATGTCATAGCTAAAATTATCCAGCATGACAATATCTGCATTTTCTGCCAATGCTTGGCGCAGTTCATCTATGTTTTCGACTTCTATTTCAATCGGCTTATCTGAATACAAAACTCGTGCTTGTTGAATAGCTTTTTTAATAGAGCCACAACTGGCAATATGATTTTCTTTGATGAGATATGCATCAAATAAACCCATACGATGATTTTTCCCGCCAGCCACTTTCACTGCATATTTTTGCGCATAGCGAAGCCCAGGAATTGTTTTACGAGTATCCAATAATTGTGCTTTGTAACCATCGAGAAATTTGACGTAGTCTGAAACTTGCGTTGCTGTGCCTGATAAAGTTTGCAGCCAATTTAACGCGCAGCGCTCTCCTGTCACTAACGAGCGCGCTGAACCACCCAGCTTTACAATACATTGCTCAGGTTTAACAAGCTCACCTTCTTTCACTAACCATTCGATACTGATGCTTTTATCAATTTGCCGATACACTTCATCAAACCAAGCGATACCACAAATCATTGCGGACTCTCGACTAATCACTTGCGCATCTGCGGTTACACCCATAGGAATGAGCTCTGCTGTAATATCACCGGAACCTACATCATCTTTTATGGTGTTTAAAACAGCTGAAGTAATCGCTGAATTTGTCATGATGACTTACCATTGTTTTTATTTTCTTTCGTCTTACGTCGCGTAAGACGTCGTTTATGTAATCCCCACAAGGTCTCAATTGGCCCTGATATTACATACGCAGAAAAAACAACGAGAAAGACGATGGGAGGATCAAAAGCAATAAGCATCAACACCAATACAATAATGAAAATCACCATAAAAGGCACTTTTCCACGTACATCTAAATCCTTAAAACTACGATAACGTACGGTACTGACTTTTAATAAACCGACAATCACAGTAACAATTGTCATGAGCAATGCAATACCATGACCTGCTATTTGATATTCTGCACAAACCCAAATAATACTGGCAATCAAGCCCGCAGCTGCCGGCGTTGCCAGACCTTGAAAATAACGCTTGTTGCTCTGCTGTGATTGAGAATTAAAACGGGCCAAGCGCAACGCTGTACATACCGTATAGAAAAATGCAGCTAACCAGCCAGGCTTACCCATCGTAGATAGCGACCAGATATATAAAACCAACGCAGGTGAAAGCCCAAAAGAAATCATATCTGACAAGCTATCCATCTGAGCACCAAATTCACTTTGAGAGTGCGTCAGTCGCGCAATTCGCCCATCCAAAGCATCCAGGATCATCGCGATAAATATCGCCATCGCAGCCATATCAAAATGTTGCTTTGTCGCGGCTACAATCGCGTAAAAACCAGCAAATAACGCGGCCACCGTAAATAAATTAGGTAACAGGTAAATGCCTCTAACACGTCTGCGGCCAGTCGTTTTTTCATCATTTTTCATGGAAAATTCCTATTTAGTTTGTTAGTTTTATGAAAAATTTGGGCTATACTTCATAGGCGGATAATAATACACCTTAAGATAATCGAATGGAAAAAAAAGATAACAAAATTATCATCGAAGGCATAACAGAGTCGGGCGAAAAATTTAGACCCAGCGACTGGGCTGAGCGCATGAGCGGGAAACTCTCCACCTTTGAAAAACGACGTATTCATTATTCACCCTTATTGCAGCCAACCATAAAAGATGGACATAAGTGCGTTGCGCTCGATCCTAAACTTCAAGAATCGAACCCTGCTTTATTTGAATCAATTATGAAATTTGCTAAAAATAACAAGCTCAAGATCTGTGGTGATGATGACAAAGAAGAATCTGACGAACATGATTAATCCATCCTCAAAAGATCTTTTAGATAATGCAGCAAATGATGAAGCCATTTCTAAGCTCTCTACCACACCCAACGAAACCATTTTTTCAGATGGATCTACTTATTTTGATGCTTTAATTGAAGATATTAAGCAATCAACCAACAGTATTGAAATTGAAACTTTTATCTTTGATAAAGACCATCTCGGCGACCAAATTTCTGAAGCACTTGGGGCAGCGGCAAAACGTGGCGTGCATGTTCGTATTCTTGTTGATGGTGCAGGCAGCCCACTTTGGACAACGAACTATGCAAAAAAGCTTGAAAAAGCGGGCGCAAAAACTCGTGTCTTTCATCCATTCCCATGGCAACTATGGAATTGGAGTCGCTCGGTCGTCAAACTACATTGGATGCTGAAATGGATTTATTTACTTTTAAAAAGCAACTCACGCAATCATCGTAAAGTGTGTATTATTGATGAAAGCATTGCCTATGTTGGTAGTGCAAACATCAGCAAATGCCATTTAGATAAAACTCAAGGTGGCGATAGCTGGCGCGACACCGTGGTGCGACTATTTAATGCTGACCTAAGCGGTCTCATTAACGCTTTTAACAGTGCTTGGACACACCAAACGATTAAAGAACGCTTGAAAAATATTTTCAGACATGTTCGACAAGACCCCATCATCCGACTCAATTACTCACGTCATCGCCGTAGAATTTTACATAAAGATTTATTACGGAAAATTACGAACTGCAAACATCGAATTTGGATCACAAATGCCTATTTTGTCCCTGATAGTTTTCTGTTACGCCGCCTGAAAGAAGCCGCGCGTAAAGGTGCCGATGTTCGCATCCTATTACCAAAAACTTCAGATGTAATTATGATGCCTTGGGCTTCATCGACCTTTTACTTCAGTCTACTGAAAGCTGGCGTTAGAATTTTTGAATATTTACCCAGCGTGCTACATGCAAAGTCTTTAATTATCGATAACTGGGTTTTGCTAGGTTCTAGCAATCTTAACCATCGCAGCTTATTACACGACTTAGAAGCAGACATTAATCTTTCAAATCCCGACTCTAAAAAACACCTGGCAGAATTATTTTTAAATGATCTAGAACAATCTCGCGAAGTTGGCTTAGATAGTTGGCATCGTATTAGACCATTCCGACAACGCTTTATGGGAAGATTGGTTTTATATTTGAAGTACTGGATCTAATAGATTAAACAGCCGTGCTAATCACTAAATAAGCTAAATAAGCAAAATACGAAAACGTTAAGAATAAGCCGGAAGCTCGACTAATTTTGCCCTTGTTCGGCCACAAGAATGGCAGAATCCAAAACACCAAAGTGAAACCCAACATAGTTGGATAATCGCGCGTTAATGCATGTGCGGGTAATTGACCAGGCGCAATGAGCGCTGGCACTGTCAAGACTGCAAGTAAGTTAAAAATATTGGAACCAACAATATTACCGATCGCAATATCGTTTTCTTTTCGAATGACACTCATCACGCTGGCTGCTAACTCCGGCAGTGAGGTACCAATCGCAACGATCGTTAAACCAATCACTAAGTCACTAATATGCAATAATTTGGCAATTAACGTAGCGCCATCAACAACCAATTCAGATGACACTAATAATAAAATTAATCCAATAAACCACCAGACAAATGCTTTTGATAACTTCATATCTGCTGGAATTTCACTTTCGAATTCTCGCGTCATTTCATCTTTTTCAACGTGATTCTCTTTTTTGGCAACCTGAAGGACCCAAAACAAATAGCCAAACAACATCAATAACAAAATAAAACCATCCAGACGCGACAAGACATCATTAATCAGCAAAGCACCAACGATTAACGTAAAAACAATCATAATCGGGAATTCGCGTTTTAAAATCTTAGAATGAATCACCATCGGCATAATGAGCGCCGTCACACCGATCACCAATCCGACATTTGCGATATTGGACCCAAGCACATTACCAATCGCAAGTCCGCTACTACCATGTAATGATGCAAGTGCTGAGATAACAAGCTCTGGGAATGAGGTACCAAAACCTACCAATAACATACCTATAACTAATGGTGGCATTTTAAAATGTTTAGCAATGGCGGAAGAAGCAAGAATAAAACGATCGGCCGACCACGCTAGGATAGCGAAACCAATAACAAGCTCAAGAACAATGCGCAGCCAAATCATCGTGAATTCCCTTTATAAAAATAGCATTCACAATAGCAAATTCATTACTTGACGTCACTTGATTACCTATCCCCCTCACCCTAGCCCTCTCCCGCCAGGGGAGAGGGGATTGATCTTCGCGAGTAAAGAAATATTGAATGCTAGGAAGATGCAATGATGCATTGTCATTGAGACGAAGTTTGGATTAGCACGGCCAGTCTCATCTTGCAAAGTGGGAGGTGGTTATTAGCACGGCCAGTCCCCTCTCCCCTGGCGGGAGAGGGCTAGGGTGAGGAGGGAGCAAGCTTAAGATTTTTTAAATACTAAGTCATCACCCTTGCGCGTAATCTTAATCGTATCACCCGGAACAAACTTACCGGATAAAATATCCTGCGCTAGTGGATTTTCTAGATACTGTTGCATTGCACGTTTTAAAGGGCGAGCACCGTAAACAGGGTCGTAACCCACTTTTGCTAAATAATCTAAAGCATCCTCTGACAAATCCATATGGTAATCTTTTTCAGAAAGGCGTGATTGAATCAATTCAATTTGTATCTTCGCGATATTACGAATCTGCGCTTCGCCCAATGAATGGAAAACAACACTTTCATCAATACGGTTAATAAACTCTGGACGAAACTGCTGAGAAACAACCTCCATCACAGCTTCTTTCATTTTATCGTAGGACACATCGGAAAATTCTTGAATCAAATGCGATCCTAAATTCGAGGTCATCACGATAACCGTATTACGAAAATCAACCGTACGACCTTGACCATCGGTCAAACGACCATCGTCCAACACTTGTAATAAAATATTAAACACATCCGCATGCGCTTTTTCGACTTCATCCAATAAAATCACTGAATACGGTTTACGACGAACGGCTTCTGTTAAATAACCACCCTCTTCATAACCCACATAACCCGGAGGTGCACCAATGAGACGTGCAACAGAATGTTTTTCCATAAATTCAGACATATCAATCCGCACCATAGCTTCTTCTGTATCGAACATAAATTCAGATAAACTTTTACAAAGCTCAGTTTTACCCACGCCCGTTGGCCCCAAAAATAAAAACGAACCAATCGGTCGGTTGGGATCTGACAAACCTGCACGCGAACGACGAATGGCATTCGACACTGCGCTGACCGCCTCATCTTGACCTATCACACGCCGGTGCAAAGCATCTTCCATACGTAATAATTTGTCCTTTTCTCCCTCCAACATCTTAGAAACAGGGATATGCGTCCACTTAGAAACAACTTCTGCAATTTCTTCATCCGTCACTTTATTGCGTAACAATTTATGCTCTTTAGGCTTGCTTTCGCTTTCAGCAGCTTCTTTTAACTGTTTTTCTAATTCAGGAATTTTTCCGTACTGCAGTTCAGACATACGTGAAAGATCTTGTGCACGACGTGCAGCGTCAAGCGCTGTCCGTGCCTGCTCTAGACTTTCTTTGATTTGCTGCGTACCTTGCAAACTTGCTTTTTCTGCTTTCCAAATCTCCTCGAGATCTGCATATTTTTTTTCAAGCGTTTTTATTTCTTTTTCTAAATCTGAAAAACGTTTTTTAGAAGCATCATCGTTTTCTTTCTTCAAGGCTTCACGTTCAATTTTAAGCTGAATTAATCGACGCTCTTGGCGATCGAGCTCTTCTGGCTTGGAGTCCATCTCCATACGAATTTGACTACCTGCTTCATCGATCAAATCAATCGCTTTGTCCGGCAAATTACGATCAGTAATATAACGATGCGATAAGGTTGCCGCTGCAACGATGGCAGGATCGGTAATTTCAACACCATGATGCACCTCGTAGCGTTCTTTAAGTCCACGCAATATCGCAATCGTATCTTCTACACTCGGTTCATCTACCAAAACTTTTTGAAAACGTCGTTCAAGTGCGGCGTCTTTTTCAATATATTGTCGATATTCATCCAATGTTGTTGCACCAATGCAATGTAATTCTCCACGTGCTAAAGCAGGCTTTAACATATTTCCTGCGTCCATCGCACCTTCTGCCTTCCCTGCGCCTACCATGGTATGCAGCTCATCGATAAATAAAATAATTTGACCTTCTTGTTTGGCCAATTCATTAAGCACGGCTTTTAAACGCTCTTCGAATTCCCCTCGAAACTTTGCACCTGCAATCAAGGCGCCCATATCGAGTGATAAAACGCGCTTATTTTTAATCCCCTCAGGGACTTCACCATTCACAATACGTAAAGCCAGGCCTTCAACAATTGCTGTTTTTCCCACGCCCGGCTCACCGATTAAAACAGGATTATTTTTGGTGCGTCTTTGTAATACTTGCACGGCTCGACGAATTTCTTCATCACGTCCAATCACAGGATCCAATTTTCCTAATTCAGCACGCTCCGTTAAATCAATTGTGTATTTATCAAGTGCTTGTCTTTGTCCTTCCGCACCAGCATCTTTCACTGACTCACCACCACGCATACCTTGAATCGCATCATTCACTGCTTTTTTATTAGTGCCCGATTTTCTTAAAATATCACCCAAGGAACCTTTATCTTCAATGGCAGCCGCAATGAATAATTCGGAAGAAATAAATTGGTCTTTGTTTTTTTGTGCTAACTTGTCAGTCTGATTTAACAAACGTCCTAACTCATTGGATACATGTACTTCACCCTGCGCACCTTCAACCTTGGGTAAACGTGCAATTGCCTGATCAACTTCCTCAATCAAGTGAGACATATTGGCACCTGATTTTGCCAATAGAGGGTAAACGGAGCCCTGCTCTTGATTTAACATACTCTTCATCAAGTGTGTCGGCTCTATAAATTGATTATCCTGACCAAGCGCAAGCGACTGGGCGTCGGCCAAGGCTGTTTGGAACATGGTGGTAAATTTGTCGATCCGCATGGGTGATATCTCCTATTGTTACACTCTCATTATAGGAGATAAGGTCTCTATGGATTTTTTCAACTATCTTTGATGGGCTCAAGTTCGAACTTGAAATCCCAGAGCTGTTTATCCATCAACTGGCTAGGCTGCACACTTTGTAACGCATGCAGCATGTTGCTCGGAATTTTAGGATTCTCTTGTGCGAGCTCTGCAATTAATTTTTTAACGCGTACACGTGCGAGATTTTCTTGGGAGCCGCAAAGGTTACAGGGAATAATGGGATATTGTTGCTCAGTAGCATATTCAATAATATCGCTTTCTTGGCAGTAAACCATCGGACGAATGACAACCAATGCTTGATTGTCGGTCAGTAGTTTTGGTGGCATCGATCGAATCTGACCACTATAAAAAACAGACATTAATAACGTCTCAATCAAATCGTCACGATGGTGACCCAATGCAACTTTATTAAATCCATGTTCTTCTGCATAACGATAAATATTCCCACGCCTTAAGCGCGAACAGAGTGAACAGTAGGTCTTTCCTTCTGGGATTTTTTCTTTGACGACTGAATAGGTATCACGTTTTTCAATCTCATAAGGAATGCGATGATCTTCCAGCCAGGCACGCATGGCAGAATCGTCCCATCCGGGTTGTGATTGATCTAACGTATAGGAAAAAATTTCAAAACGATTATGACTGGCGACACGCAATTGATTCAGCAGTTTTAACAGGGTAAAAGAATCTTTACCACCGGATAGACAAACCATTACACGGTCGCCTTTTTTAATCATAGAATAATCAGCAATAGCCTTTCCGATATAGTGCGAGAGTTTTTTTTCGATTTTTGTCGTATTAGACATAGCAAGTCACATCCTTGATTCCAGCCTCAGAAAAACCTTTTGCGCGAATACGACAAGACTCACAGTGCCTGCATGCGCGTCCTTGTGGATCGGGATCATAACAAGAAATTGTCATTGAATAGTCGATACCTAAGGTAGTACCTTCTTGGATAATCTCTGCTTTGGTCATTTGTAGTAGCGGCGCGTGAAAACGAAAGGGACGTTGCTCTGTTCCTTCGCGTGTTGCCAGGTTTGCCATTTTTTCAAAGGCACTGAGGTAATCTGGGCGACAATCGGGATAATTGGAATAATCGACTATGTTGGCGCCGTAAAAAACATCATAGGCGCCTATTGCTTCTGCCCAAGACAATGCAATGGATAACATCACAGTATTGCGTGCGGGAACATAAGTCACGGGTATATCGTCTGAGTCAGTGTGTGGCACATCGATACTATGATCAGTCAAAGCTGATCCACCCCAATTATTAATAGCAACATCAATAATGCGATGTGTTTTAGCACCAAGCTGTGATGCTATGTTTTTTGCAGAATCAAGTTCGTGTTGGCAACGTTGTCCGTAACTGACACTGAGTGCATAACATGCAAAACCGTGTGATTTTGCAAGCGCCAGCACGGTTGTAGAATCGATACCGCCGGACAAAAGTACAATGGCTTTTTTTTCTTTCATTTATTCCCCCTCACCCTAGCCCTCTCCCGCAAGGGGAGAGGGGACTGGCCGTGCATAACCTTAAATGCTTACCCATAACTATCCTGCCATACCAATACATATCACTCATACAGTAATTATTTTCGCACTAGCGAATAACTGTCCCCTCTCCACGCCTGTGCCCTTTGGGTATGCGGGAGAGGGCTAGGGTGAGGGGGATATTATCGCCCCTTCTCATCACCCCAAATATATTTATGCATTTGTAATTGAAAACGTACAGGCAAGTTATCTTTAATAATCCAATCAGCTAATACCGCGTTATCTAATGCTTGATGACTCGGTGAAAATAACACCTCACAACGTGCACTCAAATCATATTTATCCATTAAATTTTTAGCCCAGTCATAATCTTCACGATCACAGATAACGAATTTAACCTGATCTTTTCGGTCTAGAACATCGATGTTTTTATATTGATTCTTCATCACTTCTTGCGAGCCTGGCGTTTTAAAGTCAACCACCTTTACAACGCGTGGATCCACACCAGCAATATCTAAAGCACCGCTGGTCTCGAGGGAAACTTGGTAGCCCGCATCGCAAAGCGAAGTGAGTAAATCCAAACAGGCAGGCTGAGCTAAAGGTTCTCCGCCCGTCACGGTGACGTAAGCTGGCTTGTATTGCGCTACGGTTTTTAATATGGACTCTAAAGACTGCGTTTCACCACCTGAAAAGGCATATGCAGTATCACAGTATTGGCAGCGCAGCGGGCAACCTGTGAGACGAACAAAAACGGTGGGTAAACCCACCGTCCGTGTTTCGCCTTGCAGCGAATAAAATATTTCCGTGATTTTTAGATTTTTCATTGTTCGAGACGTTGCAACTGAATACTCGCTAATTGTGCTGCCGTGCTACCTGGATACTGATTTTTTACGGCCTGTAATGCTTGACGTCCTTCTGCTGTCTTACCTGAGTTCACCATCATCACTGCTAATTTTAATTTGGCATCAGGCACTTTATTTGATTTTGGAAATTGTGCAATCACTGCGTTAAAGGCCTTCTGAGCTTGCGTCTTATTATTTTTCTTTAAATATATTTCACCCAACCAATAGTGTGCGTTAGCTAAAAAAGCACCTTTGGGATAGTTCTCAATATACGCATTAAATCGATCGATAGCAGCTGGATACTGTTTCTTAATAAGCATTGAAAATGCTGCACGATACGAGCTCGCATCAGTCGCACTACTAGCAGTCGCTGAACGTGGCGATTGTGCTGATGCAGACTGTTTCGCATCACCGCCAATTAATTGTTCAACACGATGATTGAGATCCTGGTAAAAATTCTTTTGTTGCTGACCCAACACTTTTATATCGTGCTGCTGTTCTTGGATACGGCCATTCAACTGCTGAATTTCCTGACGCAACTCGCTAATTTGCGCAGGTAAATTCATCTGTGTGATATTCGCCATTTGTTGTTCTAGACGTGCAATTCTGTCGCTTGGCGCAGCATTATCATCTTGTGCGCTTGCCTGCTGAGTTGGCGAAGCATCATAATTCGCATAACTCTGTGAATCCGCAGAACTCTCACTCGCTTGCTCTGTATTCGCATGGGTAAGATCTTCGACTGGAGCAACATTTGCTAAGGCAAATGAAACAGAAAAGGCTAGCAATATTGCTAGCCCTATTTTCGTAATACATTTTAAAGACATTATGAAGTGACCTTATAGATAAAGTTAACTCGACGATTTAAGGCCCAAGCTCTATCATTATTTCCTGATACCGCTGGACGCTCTTTCCCGTAACTTACCATTTGGATTTGTCGTGGACGCACACCTTGTTGCTCCATCACACGCGCAACTGCTTGATCACGGCGCCAGCCAAGTGCCACGTTATACTCACGACTACCACGGTTATCGGTATTACCTTCTAAGCGAACTCTGGCGCTGGGATGTGCAGCTAAATAATTCGCCTGAATCGTTAACGCACGCATATCTTGCGGACGCAAATTACTTGAGTTAAATGCAAAATAGTAAATCTGATTGGAAGGTGCTTTCATCGCATTTTTATAAAAACCGCGGCCGCTGCGATACGCACTACCACCTTGCATCGCATAAGCTTGAGCCGAATCATCTGAACCACGTGATGTCACGGGCACACCATTAGGGCCTTTTTTAGTGGAACACGCGACAAGCGCTAAAGCACTTAATCCTAATATGACTACCGTTATTATTTTTTTCATAACATTTCTCCCTTTAATTACATCGTTATATTGTAACCTGAACGCTGCTTTCCTGGATCCCGTGATCGGAGCGGCGTTGTTGTATAAAAGATTATGCCCAGCCCGTCATTGCGAGCCGTAGGCGAAGCAATCTCCAATGCGCACAAGGGGATTGCTTCGCCTACGGCTCGCAATGACAAGCTAAATAGCCAACAACGCCAACTTGATCATAGGGTCCAATCAAACCGTCAAAAATGGCGACCACGCTGGCTCACGCACGCTACCCTCTTGTGCAGGCAAACGCAACTTAATGCGACCATCGACTGACACCATGGCCAAAACACCACGCTCGCCGTATTCCGTTGCGTAAATAATCATTTTCCCATTTGGAGCAACGCTGGGTGATTCATCGGCGCCTGTCTGTACCAATACCTGGATGTTACCTGTCTCCAAATTTTCTCGCGCAATACCAAACATACCTGTCTCACGATGCATCATAATAAATCCTTTATCATTCGGTAAGAACGACGCACGCGCATTGTAATTCCCTTCAAAAGTCACGCGTACGATATTTTTATCGGCAAAGTTATAGCGATAAATTTGCGGCGTACCACCACGATTCGATGTGAACAATAAAGACTGACCGTTCGGCGCCCATGCTGGTTCGGTATCAATCGAATAACCATGTGTGAGTTGTGTTAATTTTCCAGAAGCAAGATCGTAGCTATAGATCTTCGGGTTCCCTGTGCGCGTCAACACTAACGCAAGCTTCGTTCCATCAGGTGAAAAGGTCGGCGCACCATTAATACCTGGATAATCTGTAACAACTTCTCGCTTACCGGTAGCAAGATTTTGCAAATAAATCGAAGCACGATGTCCTTCAAATGACACATAGGCTAGATTTTTTCCGTTGGGTGACCATGCTGGTGACATAATCGGTTGTTTTGACACTAATAGCGTCTGCGGATTAAAACCGTCTACATCAGAAATTTCTAATAGATACTTGGAGGCTCTATGCTTATTCTTTTTCACAAGAATGTAGGCGACTTTGGTTGAGAAGATACCGCGAACACCGGTGAGCTTTTGATAAATAACATCGCTGATATGATGCGCCAAATCTCGAAAGCCATTTTTATTTACATCAAAAGATAAATTAACAAGTGTAGGGTTTGATTCTGCGTCTTTATGTTTTTGTGTTCCATCTGATTTTGTAAAAACATTAACAAGCTGAACTGCTACTCGATAACGGTTAAAGCCAATTTTCTTTACGGAACCAATTAATACGTCATCAACACCACGCTTTTGCCAATACTTAATATCAACTTGATCAAGCGTAGTTGGCATCTGCCCTAACAAACCAGGCGTTTTTACACGAAACTGTCCACTGTTTTGTAAGTCATTCGTGATAACTTGTGTAATGGTTTGCTTGCCCGGCACGTTAGGTTTTTCATTCACAAACGGAACAATCGCAATTGGGACTGCGGCGTCAATACCTTGTGTCAACTCTAGATCTAAAGCTGCATTAGCCGACAAGCTGAAAAAGATTCCTAAGACAATCAGCACAAGACGAATATGACGCATCAACATTGCTTTTTTACCCCTTGGTTACTGGGTAACCACCGTTTTAGGTGAAACAGTTAATCTGAGCTCGCGGAAATTGTCAAACAATGCCGCATCTTTTGGTACAGGCAGCGGTGAGGCTTTATATATAGCCACACGAGCCGAGCGATCTAACGCCGCGTTGCCACTGCTATGTACTAACTTCACATTTAAAACAACGCCACCGGGTGCCAACTGTATCAGATAAATACAAGCGAGCTGCTTGTTAGCACCACCTGGAACAAGCCAATTCTGCCCAATCGCCTGCAAGATTTGCGCTTTATACCGATTTACAGTGCCGCGCATTTGGCTGGTGCTCGCTTTTGAGAGCTGATTTTTTTCTGCAGAAAGTTGCTGCTTTAACAACTTATCCTGTAGTGCTTTTTGTTCTGCGCGCAGTGCCTTTTGTCTTTTCTGCTTTAATTGTGCAAGGTGCTTCTTCTCAAGCGCTCTTTGTTTTTTGATACGTCGTTGCTGTGCTTTTAATATTGCAACACGTTTTTGTTCACGTATGCGTGCTCTTTTCGCAGCGGCAACTTTTGCCTCTGCACGCCGTACACGAGCGCGTTCTACTGCTTTCTTCCGTCGTTCTGCACGTTTTATCTTGGCAACTTGTTCGTTAATTTGGCGTGCATTCACAGCAACCGCTTTGACGCTTTCTGTTTTTGAAATAGGCCCCGGCATACGGTAATTTTTCGTGGGTATATGAATAAATAAAAAGGCAATCAAAAGAATATGTAGGGCTACTGCTATCGCTAATGGCACTTGATAAGAGGACGGAATCTTTGGCATTTTCTAGGCCCATATGTGGTGTTTCTTGGGGTGACAGTCTAGCAAAATGGAGGGTGAATACAATCTAAGAACCCAGCTCAACATTACTCTAAAACAATCACTCCTTAATCCCCTGTTAAGATTAGCTGAATATAATGGTCATAAAAACAATTAGTTAAGATGACTTGAGAGGAATGCCTCTCTTTATGTTTTACGCAGGATCGACATATTGCACTATTGCGTAAAATACAAGCATCAATTATACTTACGCAGAATCGACAAAAAGACCTTTTTACGTAAGAGAAAGCCACATGAATACAAGCAACTTTATAGGCCGAAAAGAGGAGCTAAATCAGCTAAAAAACCTTCTTTCTAAAAAAACAGCCAGCCTGGTTGTCATTAAAGGAAGACGGCGTATCGGAAAAAGTCGCTTAGTTGAAGAATTTGCAAATGGTCATACTTTTTATCGGTTTGAAGGGCTTGCGCCTATCGATGGTATAACATCACAAAATCAACGTAACGAATTTGCATATCAGCTTAACCAACAAACTAATCTGCCTGAGATAAATACCGACGATTGGAGCAAACTTTTTTCATTGTTACATGAACGAATTCATACTGGCCGCGTTATTATATTATTTGATGAAATCACATGGATGGCACACAACGATCCCACCTTTCTCCCTAAACTGAAAAGTGCATGGGATCTTTATTATAAGAAAAACCCAAAACTTATTTTTATTCTCTGTGGCTCAATATCATCTTGGATTGAAAAAAATATTATAAGCAGTACGGGCTATTTTGGTAGAATTTCACAAAAATTGACACTTCGTGATTTACCCATTCAAGACTGTAACTCACTCCTAACAGCCGTTGGATTTAGACGATCATCTTATGAAAAATTCTTAATGCTATCCTTGACTGGAGGTATCCCCTGGTATATTGAACAAATTAATCCAAGTTATTCTGCAACAGACAATATAAAAAACTTATGTTTTAGACCAGATTCCCTAATGCTTGAAGAACATACGCATATTTTTCATGATTTATTTGGAAAGAAAAGTCGAATCTACGAAAAAATAACCCAACACCTTGCCAAAGGTGCGGCAACATACAAAGAAATTTCTACTGGTATTGGATACACAAGCAGCGGTGCATTGACTGAGTACTTGAATGAACTAATAACCTCCGGCTACATAAGTCGAGACCATAGCTGGTCAATAAAAACAGCTAAAGAATCAAAAATTTTTACATATCGATTATCAGACAATTATCTAAGATTTTATTACAAATATATTCACAATAAGATCAATCAAATTAATAAAGGGCAATATAAAGATACCAACATTACTAGCCTGACCGCATGGGAAAGCATGATGGGATTACAATTTGAAAATCTAATTTTGAATAACAGAAAATTAATTCATAAAAAACTGCGAATTCACCCCGAAGATATTATTGCCGATAATCCATATTTCCAACGAAAAAATGCGCGACAAAAAGGCTGTCAAATTGATTATTTGATACAAACAAAATTCAACACGCTTTTTGTTTGTGAAATTAAATTTTCTAAAAAGGAAATCAAACCCATCGTAACATCTGAAGTACAAGAAAAAATAAAGCGCTTTTCAGTTCCAAGAGGATTTTCATGTGTTCCCGTTTTAATACACGTAAACGGTATCACTGAAAAACTCGAAGAAGCTGATTACTTCATCGAATGTATCGATTTCAGTGAATTTATCGCAGATTAATACACGCATTCAAAGTTAATACTTACCCAACTGTACAGCAAGGAATGTCTTGATAATCTGATTAATAAAAAAATCCTCACCCCAAGGGGCGGGGTATTCGCTGCGCTAATTAAATGATAATGGAAAGATGAAAAAACCTAAAACAACCCTGCATTGCGTCCCTTTAAAAACAATGCATTAGACTATCAAATCATAACTTGAGAGGGCTGCCCCTAAATTGAGTTGAATTTGGACGATTAATATCATAGTATCTCGAGCCTAAATAGAGATAAGAAAACAGAGTAAATACAATGAGAAGAAGACGCACTACCACAAGTACCACACCTAGCATATACCCTGCAGCACCTGAAATTGGCTTTATGCAAATTGCTAAAAAGATTAGCGCAGGCGCTGCCCTCTTTTTTCTTTTCCGAGGAATCATCAGCCTATCTGATGGTGAAAAAAGTCTGACAAGTAATCTTGTATACACTGCATCATCCACGTTGTTGATGGCAGGCTTAAACGATTTATTAGAAAAAGGATTAGTTACTTATAGCAAAAGCGTAACTGCAGGAGAAATAATCGGTCGACATGTACGCGTAACAGAAAGCATCAGACATATAAATCCAGAAACCGTCAAATATAATCAATTAAAAATTCGACAAACACTGCTGGTAAACGCGATCAATTTACTCTCTTGCCTACTCATGCTATCGCGATATGGAAATACTTGGGCCAGATTACCAAAAGATGTTTCTACTTTATCATTTTCATTTCCTGAAGCTTTGCAAGAAAATAATGCGGGACCAATAATGGGACTACTTCATATGCCCATTATTATTCCTATCTTCTTTACCCTCAGCGTTATTGGTGTGATTTATAACGCAAAAGAACTGTTTCTTAATTTGCGTTCGAACACACGCAGGCAAGGAGATGCTCCCCTCTTTGGCTTTATTAATGCAATGGGGCAAATCACACTAACAGCTAGTATACTTTCAACAATGCTTCCCAAGACTCAAGCATTCACAATTCAACCCGGTGAAGATATTCAAGAACAGCTTCAACGTATAAGAGAAGCTATGAGCAATCCACAAGAGCCACCTTTTTTTGCACGCACACTCACTTGGTTTAATAGTGCTGCTGCCTACACGGGATATATCAGCCTAATGGCTCTAGGCTCTAATATTTATTATTCTTTTGTTAATAAAGCTCAGATCCAAATAGAAGATCCTAAACCCGCTCAACAGAGCAAAATGGAAAGAAAAAGAGGGCGGCGAGGCGCACCGCCACATCACACCGCTGATGCTCTCCCTTCTGCTGCAGCCGCTCTATCAGTGCCTACTGAGCCAGCCGCTGCAACCCCATTAAGAAGAGATGAAAAGAGAAAAACGCGCGGAAAAGCTACAACTATATTTGCAGCTGATTCTGCTGCAGGTTCAGAATCAGTAGAAGACTTACCTGATATTACTTTCAAACATACACATTTAAATCGTTCAGAAAAATTAGCTAATATCGAAATATATCGTCGTTATTCCCAAGTTAGAGAACGGGACATTCAGTCATTATTAACTGAGCTCAGAGCGAGCTTACCTGGTGGAAACATAGAGAATAGAGGCGGCTCTATACATCAGCTGTGCTGGACTTATCGAGGAAAAACCTATCGATTACAATATGAATCTCCTCACGGTAGAGACAGCAGCCGCTATCAAGGATTTAAATTAAAAAAAGTCTTAAACGTTTTAGAAACAGCTTATCTCTGGGGTTGGGGTCGCGATAATATAGAAAAACATTTTGAAAAAACGGACAGCCAACGTACATTAGGCAAGCTTGCTGATTGGTTACTCAGACGCCCTGACTTTGATGAAGCTACTGCTGCAGGTGTATCACCCTAACCACATTACCAAAATGAAGGGACAGAATGACAAAAAAAAGAGATAACGTAAGAAAAAGAGAAGCTACACCGCCCACAACCGTCAAATCTGAACTGCCTAACATCAGTCTCCTTCAGGTCGTAAGAAAACTAGTCACCGCCTGCTGCGCTTTTCTGATTTTCGATAATATACAAAAACCTACTCGGTGGGTTGAAATTTTAACGAAAGAAATATGCTACACATCAGGCTCTGCGCTTATCCTGTCTGCAGTCTCAAACTTATTTGACAAAGCAATAGTGCTCTATAATAAAAATTCTTCGGATACAGATAGATATATCCATATAAAAAGAAAGCAAAGCATACTAATTAATACAGTCAATCTCTTATCTTGCATTCTACTTTTTACTACTTATAAAACAGCTTTGGAAAAACTACCAAAACATATTTCAGCATTTTCTTTTTCCTACCCAGAAGACCATCAGCTCCCTTATGCAGGCGCCACATTTGACTTAGTAAACGTGCCCATCATCATTCCTTTTTTCTTTGCCTTGAGCATAGTTGGCATCGGATACAACATTAAAGAGATCATTCTGAATTCTCGATCCAGCGAGCAACGTCAGTCAGACGCGCCTCTATTTAGCTTTATTAATGCTATTGCGCAAATCGCACTAACAAGCTTCTTAATTGATGAATTTATAAAAACTTCTATTTATTTTCAGATACCTAATGACATCAGCTATCAAGAAAAAATAAGACTACAAAGAATACTATTAGAAGAATTAACTAAGCCTGCTTTATCGATACGCATATTATCGTGGTTTAACAGTGCAGCCTCATATACGATATACCAATGCATTAGCACTCTTTTTCTAAATATTGCATATAGCTTCATTAGAAAACCAAAAATTTTTGTAGGAACTGTTAGAGAAGAACTCGACAATAAACCAATCAAAAGAAAAAAAGGCAATATTTATAGACGCCAACCAACGACACACCACAGCGCAGCTGCGCTACCTCGTGGAACAACAGATTTACCTGTAATTGCAGCGTCAACCGCTGCTATGATACCAACACCAAGAAGAAAAGAAGGAAAAGTAAAAACTCGCGGAAAAGCTCCAAGCATATTTGAAACTGCTGCTGCAATCTATGAGTCAGAAGAAGATCTACCTGATATTATTTTTAATCATAAACATTTAAATCGCTCGGCTAAATTAGCTGATACCCAAACATATCGTCGCTACTCTCAATTTAGCAAACGTGAAATCCAAACATTATTGGATGAACTTGCAAAAAGCTTACCTAATGCAAAAATAAATGATCTTCGCGGTTCAGAACATGAGCTCTGCTGGACTTATAAAGAAAAACGTACCGACTCAAATATGAAACGCCACATGGTAGAGACAGCAGCCGCTACCAAGGATTTAAATTAAAAAAAGTCTTAAACGTTTTAGAAACAGCTTATCTCTGGGGCTGGGGTAGCGATAATATAGAAAAATATTTTGAACAAACGGACAGCCAACGCACATTAGGCAAGCTTTCCGACTGGTTACTCAGACGTCCTGACTTTGATCAAGCTGCTGGCGCTGGGTTAGCGCCCTAAAAACCGATGAGTATATTTACTCAGTTTTGTATTTTACAAATGTGTCGATAGGCTTCTTTTAATCATAAACTCAACGTCACTATTCGCGTTAATATAATTAATTTTTATACCAGGGTGAGCCTTAGAAAAAACACGAAATATTTCATCTACAAAACCCTGCCCCGCTAAACGAATACCTGAGAAATCGAGCGTTATATGTCTAAATTTTTCCAGACCTAAGGTAATACGTTTTGCCTGAGAACGCGAAATCAGGACTTCATTTCCAAATTTTGACAAACCAACCACAATATCAGTTCTATCGAAAGCCAGACTCTCTGAATCTTGGTATTGTTGAAACGTTCCTACCAGGTTATTTAACGAATCTGGACTAATCAACATTTTGACACAAGTACCTTTATCCATTTTTGACAAAGTTTCTAACGACCAGTCCTCTTCAATATTATCTCTAATATAATGCAAATTATTCGCATAAATCTCAAAAACATCAAAAACACGGCTTGAGAAAAAAACACCTTCTCCTGTATGGTTCGCAGGATCAGTTGTCATCTTTCCTTTATTTAACTGTAGAACACTTTCACGCAGATCATCGAGCTTAAAGTAATCCTGGAGGTTCTTAAAAACTCCAATACCGTCATCTGAAATTGAAATACTAATATTATTATTACTGTAGTCAGTACTGACATTTATTTTTGAGCCTCGTGAATGATCAATCGCATTATTAAAAATTTCAGTAAATCCATAGGTAACAATATCTAAAATAGTCTTTGGTAATTTTTCATAAATATTTGAAAAATCTTTTTCATAAACATCAAATTCATTAATAGTATGGGTTATAGCATACGACATTGAGCGTTCGAGTGATGAACTCAAGAAATACTTAATATCGCGTGTCGTACCTGACTGAACAATTTGGTTATCCTGTCTCAGTTTTTTCAGGTGCCGGTGTACTGTTGTTCTAGTCACACCAAAGTGTTGCATCGTCACCGTCACAATATCTGAAGGGTGCTTTTCAATATTATCAATAAGAAATGCTCTGATTTCTTCTGCCTGTGTTTTCATACCAAAACCCGATTATTACTAGTGTTAATTAATATTAGAACTAATTATAACTAAAATATCAATCATTACAAGCATCCTCAAATCTAAGAAGAAGATAACTCAAACTATCAATACGTTACGCATATTAAGAAATAAACAGATAGGGAGCCACCCCAAGCGCTTTGCGCATAAATATATAGATACGCTATCATCTCGCACCCTAACTCAAACATGAAATAGATCAAGCACAATGAGAAGAAGGTGTCCTGACTTTGATGAAGCCGCTGGTGCCGGATTAAGGACTTAAGAACCGATAAACTTGCTTATTTAGTTTTGCATTTGGTATTAGATGACCACTAGGTTTTGTGATGTCGAAATTGCCGCCAGGATAAACAACCGTAGTCCTATGCTTTTGCAAGATGGCAAAATTCACATAACTTCCAACCAATAAATAATGTTTTCGCTTCTTCGATGTTAACAGGCTTCCCGTACTGTAATCCTTTAAAGGATTGGTACAGCCTAAAACTTTTCGCATCAGTGTGGGCACAATATCGTAATGGCTGGTTTGGTAATGAATTACTTTGTGCTGCTTACCAGGCCAATACACAATCAGCGGTGTACGCACTTGATAAGGATCGAAGCCACTCGCATGTCCCCAATAATCCAAGTGCTCGTCATTAAATTCCTCACCATGATCAGCAGTGATGACAACAACTGTATTTTTAAGAAGACCCTGTTTTTTAAGCGTGTCTAGCGCTTTCCCAACCAAACTATCATCATATAAAACAGCATTTTTATAACGATTCAAATAAGGCACGGGATCACTATTATTCGTCAATACGATACGATTACACTGCGCGACTTCTGGTTGAAACGGTGTTGGGAATTGACGATTTGTCTGACAATAACCATGCACAGAATCATAAAACAAAAAACTAAAAAATGGCTGCTGTCGTTTACGCGTTTTAATAAATCGCATGAATTCATTTGTGATCTCACGATCTCTTTGTGCAGGCGTGTTTCCTGGTGTATTAATCTGCAAATCTTTTATTCTCTTAAAAACTGTTTTGTCAAAATCAGGATATTCGAGTGATGCACTGGCAAACACCCTCATCTGATAATGATCTCTGATTAACTGATCAATCAATACAGGGCTAATTTTTTGCTGTGAAATCTCAGTCCAATCCATCGGCGACAGACTATAAAACAAGGAATAAATGCCCGGCTGTGTTGCATTTCCACCACTATAATTATTTTTAAAATTCCACGCTCGCAAAGAGAAGCGATAAATATTGGGCGTGACTAAGCGATTCATCATATCAAAACGCCAAGTATCGATTGCAATGATCACTATATTGAATGGTTGCTTTACCGTTCGAAAGCGCAGAGTATGTTTGGGATAATGCAATTGCTTATGTAGCTGAGTGAATCTCTGGTAGTTTCCCAAATAGTAATACGGTACCTTTTGCGCTGCCATAATGATCAAGTGATCATTAGCACGTGCCGCAATAGCTTTGCTACCAGATGCATTGGTCACATCACTGGCTGAAAAATAGAG
>Ga0316204_10002953_pt1 | contig 36094 bp, 24 predicted proteins | sample 6monrhotite_MG_2_FD_205661 | JGI IMG/M metagenome (GOLD analysis project Ga0316204, IMG submission 205661) | Microbial mat bacterial communities from mineral coupon in-situ incubated in ocean water Damariscotta River, Maine, United States -... | ecosystem: Environmental > Aquatic > Marine >... | reverse complement strand
TGGGCCATAACTTCTGTATTTGTCCATAGCCTGGTAAGAAATACTTTCATGGGCATTTTCATTCTTTTCATCATCTGGCTCACTGGTTCTGCCTTGACTTCTGTAGGTTTCGAAAGCCGCTTGATGCTGTTCAACTTCTTCGAGCCCTTGGCCTATTCCGACCTGTATGGGTATGGCAAGTCCTTTGAAGGCTTTGCATTAGCTAAATTCTACTGGTTCGCAATTGCCATGATCACCTTGCTGTTCTCGCTGCTGTTAGTGGTAAGGGGACAGGCCATGTCGCTGCGCGAAAGGTTCAGCAATGCCAGGTTACGCTTGTCGAAACCTATTATGGCAACAATGGCTGTTTCCATCATTGCTATGGCGGTTTTGGGCGTCAATATCTACGTTCACGAATCAGCTGAATTGTCGTCTTCTCAGCAGAACCAGCGGTTTAACGAGTTTACCAAAACATTTGAAAAGTATGCAGAGGTAAAGCATCAACCTAAGTTGACAGCCATGGATTTGGAAGTGGACTTGCAGCCCAGGGACAATTCCTTTGCCATCAAAGGAACCTATAATCTGGTGAATAAATCGGATCAGGCGATGGATACATTGCTGGTAAAAACGGGCTTCGATGAGACCACCGACTTCGCTCTGTCAAGGGCCTATGAAATGGTAGAGCAAGATGAGTATGTGAAGTTTTATGTGCTGAAGCTGGAAGCAGCACTGCAGCCCAATGACAGCATTCAATTCACTTTTGAATCAATTAGCAAAACGCCAACTGTGTTTGACAGCAATCTGGAAGTGGTGAAAAGTGGTAGCTATTTCAAAAATGACCTTTTGCCAAGGTTCGGGTACTTCCTCACCAAAGAGGAGGCGCTGCCAGATGAGCCTGGTGCTTCTGCCACTAATTATTATTCTTCAGACTCTGACCTGATTGATGTGAAAACCACTTTGAGCACTGAAAAAGGGCAGACGGCCTTTGCTGTAGGTAAGCTGGTAGATTCCTGGGAAGAAGGTGACCGAAGCTATTATCGCTACGAGACCCAAAGTGCCATTAAAAATGCATTGAGCATTCTTTCAGGAGATTATAAGGTAGTAGAAGAAACTCACGCTGGCATTGGTTTTAAAGTGAGCGCTTCACCCCATCACCACCACCATTCCGAGAGCATGATCGAGGCCTTAAAAGCCTCATACGACTATAACACTCATTATTTCACGCCCTATCAGCATGAAGATGCCAATATTGTTGAGTTTCCAAAAACCTTTGGTACTTACGCCACAGTAACCGGAAACCTGATCCCGACTTCAGAAATCAGGTTCATAGCCAACACAGCTGAAAGCAAGGTAGACCTGTCTTTTTATGCCATTGCCCATGAATTTGCCCACAACTGGTGGGGCAATCAGGTAATGCCAGCTGATGCACTGGGTGCAGTGATGGTGACAGAAAGTGTGACCGAGTATGTGAGCCTGAACATTTACAGAGACTACTTTGGTGAAGAAAAAGCACTCGATTTTCTTGAAGTACAAAGAAATCGCTACCTCAGGGGCAGAAGCCGAGACAATGGTAAGGAGACCACTCTGGAGATGGTGCCCACAGAAAAGCAGTACATATCTTATGGCAAGGGAGCCATGATATTCAATGCACTTTCGCAGTATGTAGGAGAAGAGAATATGAATGCCAACTTGCAAGATTTCTTATTGAAATACCATAGCAAGCATGGAGTTTATCCTACCTCCAGCATGCTTATAGATCACCTAAAAGCTAACGTGCCCGATTCTCTGAGCTATATGGTAGCCGATGGTTTTAGAGACATTATCCTGCACGATATGGCTTTGGAAAATGTAGAAGTGGCCGAAGCATCAAATGGCCAGTTTAGTATCGAAGTAGGGCTTTTGGCCAACAAGACCAGCTTTCTTTCCAACAAAGGTGAATCAGTAGCCATCAATGACTTTGTACAGCTGGGTTTCTATGACCATCAAGGCGAGTTGATTGCATTGAAGACTGTTAAAGTAGATGAGCAAAAGTGGAGTGGAGAATTTATGCTGGGAGAAGAGCCTGCCAGGGTGGTGGTAGACCCCAACTTGCTGCTGATTGAGAAGGACATTGACAACAATACCTACATTCTTCAGGGTTCATCAATGGATAGAGGAGGAGACCAAATGGCCTTTAAGGGTCAATAGAGCGCTATGAGTGAAAGGTGCCGGGAAAGATTCAGAGAAGATTTCCCGGCACTAATCTGTGCCTGTCTTTGTTGCTATCTTTGTAAGCGATGGAGCAAAAGATGGTAGAAGATGTGTACCCGGTGCAGGGCATGACTTGCGCGGCCTGTGCGGTGTCTGTTGAAAAAAGTCTTCAGGGCCAGAAAGGTGTGGAGACAGCCCTAGTCAACTATGCTGATAACTCAGTGAAGTTGACTTTCAATGATTCACAAACCTCCTTCAAAAAACTTCAAAAGTCGGTAGACAGGGCAGGGTATGGCCTGTTGCCGGTTCAGTCCAGAGACAGCCTGACGGCAGAAAGAGCCTTTGCTTTGAAAAAGGCGAGGGCGGATTTCTTTCTCGCATTGGGCTTTGGGTCCATCGTCTTTGTACTGTCTATGTTCATTGGCCACTTCGATTTCAAAAACGAAACTCTCCTGGTGCTCAGTTTACCGGTGGTCGGCTGGTCGGGCAGGCATTTCTTCGTCAGTGCATGGAAGCAGCTGAAGCGGTTACGCTCCAACATGGACACCCTCATAGCCTTCGGTACTGGCTCAGCCATGCTCTTCAGTATTTTCAATACATTCTGGCCACAGGTTTTGCAAAACCAGGGAGTGACCCCCCATGTATATTATGAGTCGGCAACGGTCATCATCACCTTCATTTTGCTAGGCAAATACCTGGAAGAGCGCGCAAGAAATGCCACAGGCAAGGCCATCGAGAAATTGCTGGACCTTCAGGTAAACGAGGTGTTGAGATTGAATGGTGAAAAGGAAGAAAGGGTACCGATTAGCGAAATAGTACCCGGAGACCACTTGTTAGTGAGAGCAGGCGAAAAAGTACCGGTAGATGGTATAATCATGAAAGGTGAATCTTCCATTGACGAGCAAATGGTGACGGGTGAATCCGTGCCTGTATTCAAACAAACAGGCGAAGCTGTGAAAGCAGGAACAGTACTACTGGATGGATTTTTGACCATAGAAACCCAAAACATAGGAGAAGCCACATTACTGGGTCAAATCATCAGGCTGGTGAGAGAAGCACAAGGCTCTAAAGCTCCCGTGCAGCGTCTGGCCGATAAGATTGCGGGCATCTTTGTGCCGGTGGTACTGCTGCTGGCATTGGCTACTTTTCTGGTTTGGTGGTTCCTGGCCCCCGAACAGGGCCTTACGCTGGCTTTTGTAAACACCTTCTCCGTTTTGATCATCGCTTGCCCTTGTGCTTTAGGCCTGGCTACACCCACTGCCATGATGGTGGGCATAGGTAAGGCTGCTTCCTTGGGCATACTCATCAAAGATGCCGAAGCGTTGGAGCGGGCAGCCACAATTGACACCCTTTACCTGGACAAGACCGGGACCATTTCTGAAGGCAAACTGTCTGTTACTTCCATTCATAATTTCTTTCCTGAGGAAGACAATCTCCACCTGCTCAGCATTCTCAATGGTATCGAGTCTCGCTCGGTACATCCGGTGGCAGAGGCAATTGCACATCATCTGACGGACAAATTCATGCTTTTCCCTATGATGGTCAACCAGCTCAAGACTTTGCCTGGTGTGGGTGTAGAAGCAACCATCGATAACGAGCTTTATCGGGTGGTGGGACCAGCCGGTTTGGAAATGAATGCGCTTTCCTCAGAGCAGAATGACATTATTGAAAACCTGACTGCAGAGGGCAAAACCCAGGTCTATTTCTTGAAGGGACCTGAAATAATGGCCATTTTCGGGCTGAATGATGTGGTCAAAAAAGAATCAATCGAGACCATCGCGGCCCTTAAGAAGCAGGGCATTAGTTTGGCCATGCTTTCTGGCGACAACGAGGCGGTTTGTGCACGGGTGGCTTACGAAACCGGTTTGGACGAATATCAGGCAGGCTTGCTTCCACAGCAAAAGTCTGAGATAGTGACAGAAGCCCGCAAAGCTGGCAAGAAGGTAGCCTTTGCAGGCGATGGCATCAACGATGCACCTGCCATGAGTCAGGCCGATGTGGGCATTGCCATGGGCACCGGGGCCGATATTGCCCTGGAAAGTGCTGCCGTTACCCTGCTTAAAGGCGACCTCGGCAAGATCTCACAGCTGGTAAAGCTCTCGGCTCGTACCCGTTCCACCATGCGCCAAAACCTCTTTTGGGCCTTTGCTTATAACGTCATTGCCATACCGATTGCGGCAGGTGTCTTGTACCCTGTCAATGGCTTTTTGCTCAACCCAATGATAGCCGGAGCAGCGATGGCTTTTTCGTCACTTTCAGTCGTACTCAACAGTCTGCGGCTACGCCAGATCAAGCTCTGAGAATTAAAGTGGGGCTTATTATACGAAAAAAGTGCTATTTTGCCGTTTAAAGGACAAAGCCAACAAATGAACAAACGTCTAATTGGAGTTGCCGGGGGACTGATCGTAGCGATCGGGGCAATTCTCTACTTCGCATTGCCTTCCACTCCGGAAGGTGCTCCTTCTGAAATTAATCCTGAAGTTGTCGTAGAACCGGTAGTAGAAGCTGCACCAGAAATCCGATTTGGTATCGATGTTACAGACTTCGAGGTCAAAGAAGGCAAAATAAAGCGCAACCAGACTTTTGCAGACATCCTGAGCCCTTACAATGTCAGTCGTCAAGACATTTTCGCAGTAGACCGTCAGTCCAAGTCAGTTTTCAGTGTTAGAAATTTTGTTCCTGGCAAAAAGTACACCCTCATCTACGAGAACGATTCCATCCAAAAAGCAGCCTACTTCGTATATGAGCCCAATGCTTTAGAATACGTCATCTACCAGCTCAAAGGAGAAATCGACATTAGGCTGGAAGAAAGAGAAGTAGAGATCAGAGAGCTGACCATGGCAGATGTCATCGATGTTTCTTTAGACCATAGCATTAGAAGAGAAGGAGGGTCTGCCGCTTTGGTAAACGCCATGGCCGACCTATACGGTTGGCAAATAGACCCGCGTAGCTTGCAAAAGGGCGATTGGTTCAAGGTCGTATACGAACAGAAATTTGTAGATGGAGAACCCATTGGTATTGGAGATATTATCACTGCTGAGTTCAGCCACCTGAAAAATTCATACATGGCCTATGCCTATGACGATGGCAACGGGTTGAACTATTATGACGAAAACGGTAAGGGTCTGCAAAAAGCATTCCTCAGGTATCCGGTAGAGTTTTCGCGTATTTCATCTCGCTACAACCCAAAAAGATACCTTAAGATGTATGGTAAGGTTAAACCGCATCTCGGTACTGATTTTGCAGCACCTAGAGGTACACCCATCAAGGCGGCCGGTGATGGCGTGATTGTGGCCAGAGCATTTACTAAGCCCAATGGCAACTACGTCAAGATCAAGCATAATAGCACGTATACCACTGGTTACCTGCACATGAGCAAGTTTGGCAAATTCAGAAATGGTCAACGTGTAAGAAAGGGTGACATCATTGGCTATGTGGGCAATACAGGTTATTCAACTGGCAACCACCTTTGCTTCCGCTTTTGGAAAAGAGGCAAGCAAGTAGACTTTTTGAAGGAAAGAAAGAACCTTCCATCGCAAAAGCCATTGGGAGAAGAGCATCACGTGAAGTTCGATGCCCTGATGTCTCTGTCAAACAAGGTGCTGGATGATGTGCCAATGCCATGGGCTGAGCAGACAGTAAGTGCTAGCGCTGACAAACCTTAAAAGTGATTTGCAGTACTGAACGATAAATCGGTACGCTTTTGATAAATTTAAAGCAGGGTAATAAGCCCTGCTTTTTTTGTTCGTTATACCCGCTACGTGAAACGCCTCTTCACCATCATATTTTTAGCACTTTCCCTGGGCCTACAGGCACAGAAAGTTGGTCTGGTGCTCAGTGGTGGGGGAGCCAAAGGGCTGGCTCATATTGGGGTTTTAAAAGCCCTGGAAGAACATAACATTCCTGTCGATTACATTACCGGTACCTCCATGGGCGCGGTAATTGGTGCTTTTTATGCGGCAGGCTATAGCCCGACTGAAATAGAGGAGCTGGCACTGGCTCCGGGTTTCGTCAACTGGATCAATGGTACTTCCACAGAAAAATACGTTTACAACTACACCAAGTCGCAAGACAACCCATCCTGGATCACCCTCGATGCCCTTTTTGATAGCGAAACCGGCCTGTCATTCAATACCCCACTAGCCAATGACCTGGTGATCAACTTTGTGCTCAACGAGTACCTTGGTCAGGCTTCGGTGAAGGCAGGAGGTGATTTTGACCAGCTGTTTGTGCCTTTCAAGGCCATGGCGGCCGAGGTGTTTGGTCAGAATGAAATAGCCCTTGACACGGGTTCACTGATGAGGGCTGTACGCTCTTCCATGGCCGTACCTTTCTTCTATAGCCCTATTAAGTTGAACGATCAATTTTTGTTTGACGGAGGGGTGTACAACAATTTTCCTGTAGAGGAAATGCAGCGTTCCTTTTCGCCCGACATCATCATTGGTGCCAACGTGGCAGAAAAAATCAGCAAAGATTATCCATATGAAAAAGACGAAGAGAAGTTGTCTGAGACCCTGCTCTTCCTTTTTCTGGACAAGGTTGACCCTAATAAACTGGGTAAAGAGGATATTTATTTAGAACCGGATATGCAGGAACGAACGGCTCTTGATTTCGACCAGCCGGAATTTTTCATTGAAGCGGGCTATCAGGAAACCCTGGCCAAAATGGAGCAGATAAAGTCAGGGATTGCCAGGAGACTGGAAACTGATGAACTGGAAGTAAAGCGACCCGCCTTTAAATCAGGTTTCAAAGCGCTGCAGTTTGGCCGAATGGACCTTTTTGGCTTTGAGCCCAGACAGCAGAAATTCCTGAACGACCTTATTTCTTTTGATGAGCAAAGAAGCTTACGCGAAGTCAGTGATGCCTATTTCCAACTGGTTTCAGAGCCCTATTTTAAGAATGTGTACCCAGTCTTCCGCTACGACCACAGCGCGGGCTTCTATGTATTGGAGCTTTATCTCAAAAGGGCTGCTCAAAGTGCAATCACGGCTGAGCTAGGGGGTAATCTTTCTACCCGAAGCGTGAGTTCCTTGTCTTTCGGCCTGGGTTACAATCGCCTGGGGCGCCTGCTCAATACCTATAGGCTCAATGCCACTACAGGCCGGTTTTACGAATCTTTGCAGCTATCAGCCCGCTTCAATGTCAACCCAAGAACACGGCTGTTCATCGAACCTTCCTTTACCTTCAACCAATGGGATTTTCTGGATACCAAAGATTTCCTCAACGACAACATAGACCCCACTGTACTCGAACGCATTGACAGAAAGTTTGGAGTAACCTTTGGCATTGGTGCTGGCCAGCGCAGTGTCATTACCTCAGGTGCCTACCTGGTGCGGAATACTGATGAATTCAGCAACTTTCCAGAGATCTCAACAGATGATTCATTAGATCAACTGGATCTCATGGCTTTCCGAGCCAATTTGAGTTTTGAAAGAAACAGTCTCAACCTGAAGCAATTTCCCACCGAAGGAGCTCGGTTTTTTAGTGCCATCGACTTTTTTTCTGGCCGTACCGAATACATTCCGGGCAGTACCTCTTCCCGCTACAATCCCTCTCTGGACGAACAGGTATTGTATTCAACCAACCGTGATTGGTTACGACTCAAGATCCAGTTCGAAGAATATGGCCAACTGAGCCCCGGTAATACCTTGGGGTGGAGCATGGAAGCCGTGTATAGCACCCAGCCTTTGTTTGACAACTACCAGTCCAGCCTGTTGTATGCGGGCGCTTTTCAACCCATGTTTGATTCCAAGACATTTTTTCTGGAAAAGTACCGGGCATTCAGCTATTTGGGAATAGGCATCAAGCAAATCTTCAAACTCGGTAAGTCGCTGCAATTGAGGACGGAAGTTTATGGGTTCAGTCCCTTTAACCGACCTGTTGAATTGCCTGGTGAAGAAGCTCGTTTGGAAGAGGGGTTTGATAGCGTTTACTTTACCGCCATGACAGCCCTGGTCTATAATACCCTGTTGGGTCCAATAAGCCTAAGGGCCAATTATTATGAAGATGATCGCAGCCGTATTGGGCTGATGTTCTCTATGGGGTACATTATTTTTAATCGAAAATCAGACGAATAGTAGACAAGTGACGATGAACCGGTACCAATCTGGACTAATTCTCAGTATTTTTAGCTATTATTGAAAAGGAAGACGCTTCTAATTTCACCTATGAGACGCCACATCCTGGTTTTATTGCTTGTACTTAGCTGTGCAAGCCTTTCCTCCCAAACGGTAGTCCAGTGGGCTTCACGGGTGGTCGACTTTTCTTCTGAACTCTCAGAACTACAAAATTCAGCACGACAAATTCTGGGCAAACCCAATATCCTGCCTGCCGGTGGTGATAATCCAAATGCCTGGTCTCCTTTCAACAACAACACAGTTGAATACATCAAGGTCCAATTCGATTTGCCAATGCCTATTGTGCAGATTGCGATTGGTGAAACTTATAACCCGGGAGCAATAAGAGAGGTCATAGCCTATGATGAAAATGACAAAGAGCACAAGGTGTATGAAAATTCACCGGGGCCAATACCGCAAGAGTATCGGATGCTTCGGATCTTTATGGACCGAACCGACTACAATGTAAAAGCCATCAAAATAGTGATCGATGGCAGGGCGATTGATGGCTTCTCGGCCTTCGATTGTGTAGGCGTTTCTAACTCGCCAGACCCCATCCAGGCCAAGATCAACCTGATGCCCAATATCAACACCAAACTGTTGACTTATCGACTCAATGACCTGGTGAATAGCCCGAACAGGGAAATCAAACCGCTATTGACACGGGATAAGAAGACCCTGTACTATAGTCGTAGAGGACACCCTGACAATGTGGGTGGTGAAGACGATCTGGAAGACATCTGGTTTGCCGATTTTGACAACAAAACGCAAGACTGGGGCCTGGGCCGAAACATTGGTGAACCACTGAATAATATTGACCCTAACTTCATCAGCTCCTTTTTGCAGGAAGACGAAGAGCTTATAATTCTTGGCAACGAATACCTGGAAGGAGGCATGCGCTATGGCATTTCTAAAAGTAGAAGAACCTCTGATTCTACCTGGACCTACCCTGATAACCTGAGGATTTTCAATGACCTGAATGTGCACGAAAATGTAAACTTCTGGCTGACTCCAGACAGTGAAGTGCTCATCATTTCAGAAGAAGGCAGAGGCACGGAAGGTTACCGCGACCTTTATGTGAGTTTCCTTCAAAAAGATGGCCTTTGGACAGAACCACTGCACATGGGGCCTGTCATTAATACTGCAGGAGAAGAAGAAGGGCCCTACCTGATGCCCGATAAAAAGACACTGTTTTTTACTTCTAACGGGCACAGTGGTTACGGTAAGAAAGATGTCTTCATGACCCGAAGGCTTGACAATTCCTGGCAAAGCTGGACAGACCCGGAAAACCTGGGGCCGATCATCAATACAGAAGTAGATGATATGTTTCTATTCTTGCCACTCGATGGTTCGTTTGGTTACTTCTGTCGTGAAATTGAGGGCAATGACCTGGACATTCACTCCTTTACATTACCCTTGGTAACCGAGCAATTAAGAATCGTTTCTCTTTGTGGCAAGATCACCGACCCCGATACACAACAGCCCCTTGATGCAGAAGTAGTGTTTTCCAGACTTAGAGATGGTGTGGAAGTAGGCAGAGTGCGTACCGATGTTGGTGGTAACTACTGCATTGAATTGCCAGCTGATGAAATTTATAGCTATCGTGCAGAAATCCCGGGCTTTATACCTGTAGGCTCTACTATTGACCTGCTCGATGTTTCAGACCTCAACGTATTTGCCGTTTCCTTAGACCGGCTCGACCTCGATAGCGTGGATTTAGCATCAGGTACTCCCATTGAAATACCACAAGACGTGATGAAGGCCGTGGCCATTACCCTGGCCATGCCTGAATTGAAACGAGATACCATAGAGATATTAAATGCACGCAGGCGTGAGCTGGCGTTCCCTTCAATTCAAAATGACGTGACTTTAAGTGGTGTAGATCAGCCGCAGCTACAAATGGTGACTGCCGACACAGTGAGGAGCAATGCCATTATCGAAGAAGGGCAAACCCCTACCATAAAGGCGAATCCACAGATAATACGGGCGGTTGCTGGCAAAAGCTTTGTGATCAGGAATGTATTTTTCGATTTCGACAAAGACCTGCTTAAGCCTCAATCCTGGATTGAAATACGCAATCTGGCCAAGTTCATGAATGATTACCCCAATGCCATTGTACAGCTGGCTGGCCATACCGATAACTACGGTACTCCCGAATACAACATTGACCTTTCAGAAAGAAGGGTGAAAGCCGTGCGCAAGGCATTGGCCACACTGGGTATCAAAGAAGACAGACTGGAATTTGTATGGTACGGGGAAGAAATCCCCATTGCCTCTAACCGCACCCGCTCTGGTCGTGCCCTCAACAGGAGGGTAGAGTTTACCATTTTGAGTATGTAATAGGGATTAACGCTGCGTGAGTCGCTTCTTCTTCACCTGCCTTACGTAGTTGTTCAGGATACCAGCCTTCTGGTCCTTAGACAAGGTTTTGCTTTGTAATATTTTATTTATAACGATTTCCATCAGTTTTTCTGTTCTAATTGAAGGGTACAGCGTCAACGACTTTTGAGCATTCACCATCGCCTCTTCAAGATTTTTTTCGGCCATATTATAAATTGACATGTTGTAGTACTGAAGGCCCGAAAGCTCTTTCAAATCAATTTTCTTGCCATAATCGGGAGTGCCCGGAGCAAGGTTTATTCCACTGACAGCCACAATGGATGTATGTTTACGAGACTTGCTCGCATATTGTTGGGTGGCAGCCTTTATCTTCTTCTTACCAGTTACAAACCCTTCTAGTGGCAAAGTTGACTCAATGATTACTTGCTGGTCGGGTAAATTAACGTTTAGATAAACATGGCTGGGTGTTTCTATAATGTCGTATTCAAAGCCAAAATGGCGGAATATCAGTGCGTAAAGTGCCGTACCACTTAAGCAACCATAGGTACCTGTTTCAAATGTATATGGCAGGGTAGCCGATGGGTCATATTTGCGCAGAAACTTTTTGTGTGTTTTATAAAACACCTGCTTCAAAAACTGGTAATCACTCTTCTGGCGCTTTTTAAGTTTCTCTAATCGAGTCAGGTAATCCCCCAATTGCTTTTGTAGAATCCAATCAGGTTCGGCATACACCGAATCGACATTAAAGAACAAGTAAAAAGGATCGCTGGGAGAAGAAACCTCTGCCTTTTCAGACTGGGCATAACAAACACTACTCAGTATAAAAATACCGAAAATCAGAAGAGACCATATGTTTATCCTTCGCTGTGTCATCACTCAAGAAATGCCGAAAAGCCACGTTTGTTAAGTTTGAGTTAATACTAAAGTAACGTTTTATTAATATATTTCCAAAATAGTGACAACGCTCCTAAACAAGCAACTCAGTGAATAAGTGTGTTTTATACGTATTTTGGCCGATTATAGCCTGTCTGTATTAAAATCCGATAGATAACATTTAGGTAACATTAGGCGCCTGCTCTTAGGTTTTCTGCTAATTATCCGTCTTTTATTAAAGTGTTCTGTGTGATTCCTCGTTGTACAGGGGCCTAGAATTTTCTATACTTGCCGGCTGCCAGAAAACATGGAGAAAGAGACATCAAAAATTGCCAAATCAGTGCGCAGTTATCGCAAGTGGCACAAATATGTGGGCCTATCGCTGGCGATATTTGTTTTGATCAGCTCCATTACTGGAATATTGCTGGCCTGGAAGAAGAACTTTGACGTTTTACAGCCTCCAACCAGTAAAGGGGTAACTACCGAAATGAGCGACTGGCAGCCGGTGGAAGCCCTGTCTAAAATCGCGGTATCAGCCGTGGACAGCCTGGGACTTGATGCTTCAAATCTGGACCGCATAGAGTACCGACCTGCCAAGGGGATAGCCAAAGTCATATTCGATACAGGTAGCTGGGAGGTGCAGGTAGATGCCACCAACCTGGAAGTGCTTTCTGTGGCCAAACGCCACTCCGACTGGATAGAACATCTGCATGATGGCAGTATCATTTCAGATGGCTTCAAGCTCATTTCAATGAATTACCTGGGTATAGGGCTGCTTGTGCTGCTGATTACAGGTATCTGGCTTTGGTTAGGGCCCAAGAAGATCAAAAGGCTCAAGTCCTGATTGATTGAGCCATCCTGACTAATTCTTAATTAATCTGATTATCCGGGTTAATTAATCTTCAAATCTTGAAATATGTGAGACTACGGGCAGTTATTTCCATAAATTAGTTAGTACAACGGGTTCTCTACTCAATAATGTAACTTCATATGAAGCGCCTGGTCAAGATATTCCTTGGTTTCTTACTCACACTTTTTGTAGCAGCCATTGTTCTCCCCATGATTTTCAAAGACAAAATCAGGGAGATCATTATTGCCGAGTTTGAAAAAAACACTGAGGCCACGGTCTATTTCAATGTTGATCAATTCAGCCTCTCACTCATCAAGAGTTTTCCAGATTTTACCATAGGACTTGGCGACTTTGGAGTGGTAGGCAAGGGTGTTTTTGAAGAAGATACACTGGTAAGCGTACAAGAGCTGGAAGCACGAGTAAACCTGTCTGATGTACTGTTTGGCGATGCCATTAGTATAAAAGCTGTGGACATGAAGTCTCCAAGTTTCATGATCCTTTCGCTGGCCGATGGAACTGCTAATTACGACATTGCAAAGGCAAGCGACAGCCCATCTCCGGCACCTGAAGAAGCTGCGGGTTCTGTGAGTTTTGGCATCGAAAATTTCTCTATATCCAATGGCAACTTCCTTTACTTCGATCAGGGTGCCAAAGTGATCGTGGATATGGAAGGAGTGAATTTGAAAGGCAGGGGAGACTTTGCTGAGGACATCTTCGACCTCATTTCCAAAGGCAGTGTGGATGCCGTAAACCTCAACTATGACGGTACCGACTATGTAATCAATAAGAACCTGGACCTGGATGTAATCTTGAGCATGGACCTGCCCAATTCTACCTACACCTTCAAGGAAAATACTTTTGCCATCAACGAATTCCCAATTCATTTAGATGGTTCATTCAGCCTGCTGGATGATGGCTATGGCATGAACATCAACTTCGATTCACCATCCTCTAACTTCAAAAAGATACTGTCCCTGGTGCCTGGGGTCTATACTGAAGCTTTTAGCGATATTAAAGCCAGTGGAGAAGCGGCCATGTCTGGTGCAGTGAAAGGTAAGTACTCTGAAGAAAGCATGCCCGCCTTTAACCTTTCACTTGATATATCTAATGGGCAGTTTAAGTATCCGGATTTGCCACAGTCAATCAACGATGTACAGCTGAGCCTGAAAGTGAAAAATGGAGATGGAGTAATTGAAAATACGCTGGTCGACCTGGAAAAAATGCACATCAAATTTGGCCAAAACCCATTTGATGCCAGCCTGCAGGTTATGAACCTGAAAGACTTTCCTATCAAGGCCAAAATGAAGGGCAGGCTCAACCTGGCTGACCTGAACCAGATGATACCGATGGAAGGTTACAGCATGGCAGGTACCTTAGATATCAATGCCTCGGCCGATGGCAAGTATGACAGCCTGAACTCGATCATTCCGGCCATGGAACTATCTGTAAACCTGAGAGATGGACTGGTCAATACTGCAGAGCTTTCTAAACCCCTGGAACAATTGAATGTAGACCTGTTGGTCAACAATGCTTCAGGACAGCTCAAAGACACCAAAATCAAGGTGGAGCAGATGGCCTTTGTGCTCGATGGCCAACCCTTTACAGCAGACCTGAAGCTAGACAACCCCGAAAACTTTGCCTGGGATGCCAACCTAACCGGGCAGGTAGACCTGGAAAAACTTTTTGCGCTTTACCCTGTAGAAGGTGTTTCGGCCAAAGGCGTGATTGATGCAGACCTGCACTCTACCGGCAACATGGCCGATCTGGAAGCAAAGCGCTATCGCAAACTCACCGCAAAAGGTGACATGACGGTAGCCGACTTTGTCTATGATTATCCAGAAATGGATAAGACTTTCAGCATAAATAAGGCCAGCAGTAAATTCTCAGACCGGTCGATTGAGCTATCTGACTTTGAAGGCAAAGCAGGCCAGACCAGCTACACGCTGAAAGGAAAACTTAACAACTACCTGGGCTTTTTCCTGAACGATGAAGTGTTGACAGGGTCGCTCACGGTAGAGGCAGATCGCTTGAATGTAAATGAATGGATGGTTGAAAGCGAAGAAGAGGAAGTGGCAACCGAAGGCGAGGCACTGGAAGTTATTCGCATACCAAAGAATGTAGATTTTACGGTCAATACTAAAGTTGATCAAGTGGTCTACAATAAACTGTCCATGGACGACCTCAAGGGACGCCTAAAGGTGAAGGATGGTAAGGTTGACCTGAATAACACCGATTTCAAAACCCTAAACGGCACGGTGAAGCTTACCGGAGCTTATGATAGCAAACCCGAGCAACCCACCTTCGATTTTGGCTTTAAGGTGAAGGAGGTATCCATTCCGGCCTCGTTTCAAAGCATTGACATGATCCAACGCATGGCCCCGGTAACCGAAAGCATGACCGGTCTTTTCTCTACTGATTTCTCATTGAAAGGAGCCCTGGGCAGCGACATGATGCCCGATTACTCAACACTTACCGGCAGCGGGCTTATTCAGGTGCTTCAGGCCAGCTTGGGCCAGTCAGATATATTGTCTGGACTCAGCTCGGTTTCTAAACTGGCCCAGGTTGGTTCGGCTACTTTGCAAAAAGTAAAAATGCAAGCCGAAGTAAAAGAAGGCAGGCTCTTTGTAAAGCCCTTTGACGTACGAATCGGTGATTATAAAACCGTGATATCTGGCAGTACAGGCATTGATGGTAGTATTGATTACCTGCTGCAAATGGATGTGCCAGCTGGTCAGGTGGGGGCGCAACTCAATACCCTGGTGAGTTCACTCACTGGGACTCAGTTAGCCGGTGGTTCCAACCTCAAATTGAACATTGGCCTTGGCAATACTTTCCTGGACCCCAAATTCAATTTGAATAGTGTGGGTACTGCAGATGGCCAAACGGTACAGGGGGCAGTTACTGCTTCTGTTCAACAAAAAGTAGAAGAGAAGAAAGAGGAAGTAAAAGCCCAGGCAGAAGAAAAAGTAGCTGACCTCAAAGACTCTGCGCAAACGGTAGTGGCAAAAAAGGCAGAAGTGCTCAAAGACTCCGCTTCGCAGGTAATTGCCGCACAGAAAGACAGCATTGCTACCAAGGTGGCCGATAAACTGGGTTTAGAAAAAGACAGCACAAGCAAGGTGCTGGAGAAAAAGGCCAAAAGCCTGCTCAACGGCTTCCTGAAGAAAAAGGCCAAAAAGGACACCACTAAAAAAGGTGGAGGCTAAACCCGGACGATGTGAAAGGAATCGTATTATTAGGGTTAAAGTGAGACGCTTCAGGACCAGTAGAAGTTACAGGCCTTTTGCCCATTTCATGAAAGCTTAATTTTAGCCCCTTCGACTTAATAAAAGCATAAATCCCGATAAGGTTCTTTCTGATATCAAATTGTTATGATTGCATAACAAATATGCACAAAGCACAACCCCATATCGATTTAGGCACTGGTTACATCCAGCTTTCCCGTTTGCCATTTAATCAGGCCATACAATTGCGGAACTGGCTTCCTGATACCAGTCTGGTGACCGTAAGAGCAGAAGAAGGTGTGGTGGATGATTGTATACAATACAGCGAATATGAATACTGGTTCGACTTTAGTTTTCGTCAGGAACAGGAAGTAGAGTTCGATATTTAACCGATCCCATCCCACATTTCATTGGGTAGTACCTCCAGTACATTTCCATCAGGGTCTTCAAAGTAGAATGATTTGATCTTTTCATTCCAGACATGTTCATGCGTAATATGAATGTCGAGGGCAATGAACTTTTCCTTCCATGCCTCATATTCGGATAGAGGCACCCCGAAACCCATGTGTTGTTTGCCGGAACCATAATGTGCAGGGAAGCGTGTTTCCTGCTTGGTCGATTCGGCAATAAAGCAGAGTAACATGGAACTACCAGCCCTGAAAAAGATGTGGCGGCCTTCAGCTTTGGCTACTATGGGCAGCTTCAGCTTACCATGATAGAAAGCCTCGGCTTCGTCTATGTCTTTGATGTAGAGACAGGTTTCTTTGATATGTGGAAAGCTCAGTTCCAAGACTACTTGCCTTCAATTTCGCGAATGCTGGCTTCCACTTTTTCGCGCATAGCCACTTTAAAATCGGCCAGATTTTGTGCGATTTGTTCGTCAAAAGCCCCAACGATCTGCGCAGCTAATATGCCTGCATTTTTAGCACCATCAAGGGCTACAGTGGCTACGGGCACTCCCCCTGGCATTTGCAAAATGGAGAGTACAGAATCCCAGCCATCAATAGAGTTGCTCGATTTCACGGGTACGCCTATCACAGGTAAGGTGGTAAGTGAGGCCACCATGCCTGGTAAGTGCGCTGCACCACCGGCACCAGCAATGATGGTTTTCAGGCCCTTGTCTCTGGCAGCTTCCGCATACTCCAACATGCGATGTGGCGTGCGGTGTGCTGAAACAATGGTGAGCTCATAAGCCACACCCAATTCATCTAAAACCTTAGCAGCCTCTGACATTACCCTCATGTCACTCTGGCTACCCATAATGATACCTACCTGGGCCATAACTTTGCTTTTATCTTTAATTGTGCCTTCACGAATTTAGCCTTTTCTTTCAAACGCGCTACATCATGGTCGGCAATGGTAACATGCCCCATCTTGCGGAAGGGCTTGGTGATCTTTTTGCCATAAAGGTGTACATGCACACCATCTGTAGCCAGCAACATGGCCATGCCCTCATAAATGGCATTTCCAGTAAAGCCATCTTCCCCCAAAAGGTTGACCATGGCAGAAGGGATTACATTATCTGTAGCACCTAAAGGCAAATTCAGAATGGCCCTTAGATGTTGCTCAAACTGCGAGGTGACGTTTCCCTCAATGCTTTGGTGGCCGCTATTGTGAGTTCTGGGAGCCATTTCGTTCACCAGAACCTCTCCATCCCTGGTCACAAACATCTCAATCGCCAGCAGCCCTACCATGTCCAGCTTTTCAATCACCTTGTGTGCTATTGCCTGAGCTTTCTGTTCTATTTCATCGCTAATCTGAGCCGGAGAAAAGAGGTATTCTACCAGGTTGTGCACTGGGTGAAAAACCATTTCTACGGTAGGGAAGGTCTTGGTCTCTCCCTGCTCATTGCGAGCCACTATCACAGAGATTTCTTTCTCAAAGTCGACCAGCTTTTCTACGAAACCGGGGGCATCAAATGCATTTTCCAAATCTGCTTCACTGCGAATGAGCTCGACACCGCGTCCATCATAACCGCCAGTTTCCAGCTTGTTTACAAATGGCAGAAAATCATTCTCGGCCATTACAGCAGCTTTGTCGGCTGTGGCTTTGAAAGGAGAAGTGGGAATGCCGTTATCTTCATAAAACTGCTTCTGAACCAGCTTATTCTGAATAAGCTCAATCACGCGAGGTTGTGGGTATACTTTTTTGCCTTCTTTTTCCAGCTGTTTGAGGGCCTCAGTATTTACATTCTCAATTTCAATGGTGATCAGGTCCTTGTCTTGCCCAAATGCATACACCGCTTCATAGTCGGTGAGTTTACCCACCGTGAAAGTGGTGGCAATGTCTTTACAAGGAGCATTTGGATCGGGGTCCAGCGAATGCACATTGAAGTTGAAATCGATGGCCGATTGGATCATCATTCGGCCGAGCTGGCCTCCGCCCAAAACGCCAATTTTAAAGTCGGGATGAAAAGCTGACATGAGTGCTTTTTATAGTAATGGGCCGAATTTAGTCAATAATTTCAATACCCATTTTCTGCATCAACTTGGTGGCGTTGAAGCTGCGGCAAATGCCTTCAGTAAGGGTGTAATCAAATATAATCTCGTCTCCTTCAATGATGCTGTTGAAACTATAGTTTTTCACTCCTTGCAGTTCGTTGGTGATGTTGCCCAGACCAATGTCGTGAGTAGAAACGAAGCCAAAAGCACCCAGCTTGTTCAGCTGTCTTATCAAGGCAATGGCGCCTTTATGCCGGTCTTCTGAGTTAGTGCCTTTCAGCACTTCGTCTACCATAAACAGAATAGGTGTTTCGCCATCGATGTAGCCGAGCAGCTGCCTCAGGCGCTTGAGTTCTGCATAAAAGGAGCTTACACTCTCTTCCAGGTCATCCGTGGTGCGCATGCTGGTAAAGACCTTCAGAAAGGAAAGCCTGAAGCCTTCAGCACAGGCTGGTGCACCCATAAGAGAAAGCACTGCATTGACGCCTACCGTTCTCAGGAAAGTACTTTTGCCACTCATATTCGACCCGGTGATAAGGCAAATGCCGCCCTTACCAGAAAAGTCGAAAGTGTTGTTTATTCGGCTGGCATCTTTAATCAGCGGATGGCCAACCTGGCTGCCTTCAATGGTAAAAGGCGTATCGCTTATTTCGGCAAAAGTATAATCAGGTTTGGCAAAGTGATAGCCCCCCATGCTGGTGAGGCACTCCCATTCGCCAATGGCTGCAAACCAGGCTTCTATGTCTGCCTTGGTGTTTTCCTTCCATTTCTCTGCCTGCAACAGCCAGTACACATCCAAAATGAAGAGGATGTTGAAAATATGGTACATCAGGTTCAGGCGGTTGTGAAAATTATCCAGGATGTACTGTAGTTTTTTAATCACCTCGGAAGCCTTTATCTGATCGTGTACAAATCGGCTTTTCAGATCCTGCAGGTATTCACTTTCAAAATCACTTTGCTCTATCAGCGCCACCTGCGACTCTAATGCTTTCAGTACTTTGTTGCTGCTGATGGTCTTTTTGTAAATGTCATTGGCCCGGGTAAAGACAGAGCCTAAAACCGCCATGTTGACCACAACCAGCAACAGGGGAATGCCACTAGGAATAACGCTGAATGATGCCAGTACTATGGTGGCGGTCGTGCTTACGGGTAATAGCAAACTGGCCACCGTGAAAATTTTGTTTTTAAAGATAGTGCTAGGCTCCTTCACCCATCTTAGCAAGTGTTTGGTCTCCGTCTTTTCACCCTCAGCACTTCTGCCATGCGCCTGAATTTCTTGTCTGAAATCTATCTGTGGTCCAAGTTCCTTGGTAGCTATTTGTCGCTTCAGTATGGTGGCCTTGTCTGCCGGCTCACTCAGCCACTTGGCCAGCAGGTATCTCCCGAAACGGGTAGAGGTACGATTCAATAATTGAAAAACAGAGTGCTTGCCAAAAATGTCAAGATCATTGTGATAGGGGTGTTCAGGGCTGATAAATTCTTCACCCTTGTCAAAAGCGCTATAGTCGCCTGTGAGCCGGTCCAGCTCTTCCTGGTTTACCCTGGCCAGTTCTTCGTTGAATATCTGTGCTTTTTTTACAGCCTGGTGCTTCTTGAGCAAAATGGCAAAGCCTGCAAGAAAGAATATACCAGTGACGAGCAGGCCCGCTTCTGTATCTGCATTGGCAGCCATCACAAAACCTACAACACAGGCTACAAAAAACACGGAGCGTATGATAGCATACTGCCTTGAGGAGTTTTTGAATTCAGTACTTCTTTTCTGAAAGTTTTCGAGTCGCTCCTGGAATTGAGCTGAGATGCGGTTGTTCACTGAGTCTTTGGTAGTTGACATTACATTTTCTGCATACGCAATTTCTGCTGCATAGATATGGCTTTTTTTGCAATCTAGGTAGCCAGTGCAAACAGAGAAGCCAGAAGGGCTGTATTTTATATTTTCTTTTTATCTTCAACGCTCAACGGCTACCGATCCTAAGTGTCAAAAGAAGAAAGCAAGCTATTAACTGCATTTTCGAGGGGAGATGAACGTGCCTTTGAACAACTGTTCAAAGAGTACTATGATGATACCTGTCGTTATGTTATGCGCGTTATTCGAGACAGTGATACCACTGAAGAGATCGTACAGTCCACTTTCGTCAATTTATGGGAAAAGCGTGAGCTGATCAGGGCAGACATTAGTTTTAAGTCATACCTATTCAGGTCGGCCTACAATACGGCTCTCAATTACATCAAACACCAGAAAGTGGTCTCGAATTATGTGGCCAGAAAGCAGGAGAAAATTGAGATAGTTCAACAGAACTATGTGAGTCATCAGCCTGATTTCGAATTACAAAAGAAAATTTCAGACGCCATTAGTGATTTGCCTCCCCAGTGCCAGAAGGTTTTTAGGCTCAGTAGGGAAGAGGGCAAGAAATATCATGAAATTGCCGATGAACTGGGCATCTCTAAGAAAACAGTAGAGGTGCATATGGGAAAGGCCCTTAAAATGCTCAGAATACGCCTTAAGGAGTATCTGATGTTTTTTTTACCATGGGTCATTTTTATGTAGGGGTATGATGTGTCAGGATTGTTACACATACGCAGAAGAAATTTAGAGAAGAGAAGAATAGATCATGGAAGAGTTGATAGCCAAATACTTGGCTGATGAGCTTGGAGCGAAACAGCGGGCTGATTTTGAATCAAAACTGATTCAGGATGAGCAACTTAGCCTCGAATTTGAGGCGTACTTAAATGCATGGGATTTACAGGATAAATCGCCAGGTGACCGCTTTGACTCTAACGCAGCCTGGAACAATGTGCAAAAGCAGATCACAGAAACCCCTGTGGTCGAAATGAAAAAATCGAATTTTTATTTCCTCAAAATAGCGGCAACCCTACTGATAGTAGCCGTAGCTGGATACTTTGTTATTCAGAAAAATGGGGAAACGCCAGTAATAAATGGGTCCACCCTTACGGTGAAGGCCACCACCAATAGTTCAACAGAAGCCTTCCAATTGCCTGATGGCACAGAAGTAAGGTTGAATGCCAATTCGAAAATCACCTATGATGATAATTTCGGTACGACAAATCGAAATATTATTCTCAGAGGTCAGGCTGACTTTGATGTGGAGCGCAACGAAACCTTGCCATTCGTTATTTCGGCCGGAAACGGAAGAGTAGAAGTGCTGGGTACGAGCTTTGATGTAGCTGCTTACCCTGGTAAAGTGGTAAAAGTGGCGGTTACCGAAGGTAGAGTTGAATTTTCTTCTACCGTAAATGAGGAAGAAAAGGCTGTACTTACCCAAGGCCAGCAAGCCAAAATCGATAAGGAAGGACAGAACCTTGAAGTATCTGACATCAAGGATGACAACTTTAAAGGCTGGTGGACCAAGGAGCTGAATTTTGACAATGATAGCTTTGAAGAAATCTTCGATGTGCTTGAAAGTACCTATCAGGTAGAGATTAGCTACCCAGAAGCGTTCGAGAAATGTCGTTGGACGTACCAATCCGGGCCAGATAAGAGTGTTGAAAACTTACTTGCTCAGCTAAAGGCCTCATACAGGAATCTGGAGTACACAATCAAAGAAAACCAAATAATCTTGGAAGGTTCCGCGTGTGCTAACTAAATTGTTGCATGCTTCGGAAATGTCTCATTTCCATTTTAACGTTTTGGTGCCTCAATATTACAGCCCAGGCAGGTGACACCTCTATTTTGGAGGCTAGGATTTCTATTGCCTTTAGTAATGTCAATCTCAATGCAGCGCTAAGGCAGCTCAATCGCCAGGCAAACGTCCGTTTTTCCTATAACAGTGACATCATTCCCCGTGTTGAGAAAATCATAAGCTCCTATCGGCAAGAGACCCTCAGGCAGATACTGGATGACCTTCTGGAAAATACCAACCTCGGTTACGAAGAAAGAAACGGGAATATTGTTATCAATAAGCGCGTATTGAGTAGGCGCAGTCTCAAGGGCATCGTGGTCGATGGCGTTTCCGGTGCACCATTGCCTTACGCCAGTGTCTTTATCGATAACAGTGTTTTAGGAGTACCCACCGAAACAGACGGCACTTTCGAACTAGCAAACCTACCTGACCGTGCCTTTGACTTGGTGACTTCTTATGTGAGCTACGATTCGAAGATGTTCTCCATACGTATGGATACGGTCAGCAATGATGAATTGCTCAGGATAGAGATTTTTGAATCTGCCAAGCAGTTGGACAATGTAATTGTCACCCCCCTCACCCGAAAGGAGAAAAGACTGGATAAACGTCTCCTCAGGAAGTTTGAGGCAGAGTTTCTGGGGCGGTCTGACAATTCGAAGAAATGCCGTATCCTTAATCCCCATGTACTTGAAGTAAAACGCATTGATGGTTCTAACCACTTTGTAGTGACTGCTGATGAGGAAGTGATTATCGAGAACAGGGCCCTCGGATATCGTATTAAGTACCAGCTGAATGAATTCATTTTTGATGATGGAGCCCAGACTACCACCGGTATTGCACGTTTTGAAGAACTGGCGGCCAAGTCGCGCAAGCAAAACCGGATATGGGAAGAGGCCAGGCGGCAGGCTTACTATGGTTCATTGCCGCACTTCCTCAATTCGCTCATAGAAGATGATATAAGTGCCCAGGGCTTTGAGGTGAACATAGTACAGTTCGACTCTGTGACCTCTGAATACATCACCATTCATAACCCTCCGGAAGTGGATGAGATTCTGAAGCTGGAAAAAGGTGGAAATGAAGACCGCTATGAAATGACGGCTAATGCCGATATTGAAATTACCTATACCAAAGAGGCCGAAGATCAGGATTATGTAAAGCAGTTCAGAACCCGTTCTAAAAGTGGTAACTACAAGTATACCGACATCAAGAGCCGTTCGAGAATTGCAGCGGGCAACCAAATACTCCAGGTGATTATCGATGCCGATGAGATGCTTTATCAGAAGTCGGTCATCCTCTTTAAAAACCGCAATCCACAGATTAAATTCCCCGGCATTTTCAGCAATGACAAAGATGCCCTTTACCTGGGTTACTGGAACTGGGGTGGCATTTCTGAAAAGCTGCCGCTTTATTTCAAACCCCGTTATTAAGTAAGAATTCAGCTAAAAATCTGGAAGGTGACAAAGGCCGAAACATAGGCCACAACGGTCATGTAGGTCATCTGGATTAATGGCCATCTCCACCCCTTAGTTTCTCTATAAACAATGGCCAGTGTACTCATACACTGCATGGCAAAGGCATAAAAGACCATAAGCGAGAAGCCTACCGCCTGCGTGTACATAGGGCCACCGGTTTCGGGGTTGCGTTCTTGCCTTAGTCGTTCCCTGATAGTCACCTCGTCATCGTCTTCCGCACCAATGCTGTAAATGGTAGACATGGTGCCTACAAAGACTTCGCGTGCGGCAAAAGAGGTGATAAGGGCTATTCCTATTTTCCAATCATAGCCCAGAGGTTTGATGGCAGGCTCTATGAATTTGCCAAAAGAACCAGCCATGGAGTGCTCCAGCTTGTATGAGTTGAGGGCAATGTCGTAGGATTCCTGGCTGTAGCCAGTTTCCATCTGTGCCTTTACGTTTTCTTCAGCATTATTAAAGTCATCGCCAAAGCCATAGGAGGCCAGCACCCATAGAACGATGGAAATGGCAATGATCACCTTGCCAGCCTCTACCGTAAAGGTGCGGCACTTGTCATAGATGGTGAGCAATACGTTTTTCCATTGGGGCAGCTTGTAGCCAGGCAACTCCATCACAAAGTAACCACGCTGTTTGGTCTTGAGAATAAACTTCAGGGCCAGGGCAGAGAGTATGGCAGCTACAAAACCCAGGAGGTAGAGCGCCATCAATACCAGACCCTGGAGGTTGAAAATGCCTAGCACCTGTTCTTCTGGTACCACCAGGCCAATGAGAATGGTGTATACTGGCAGGCGAGCAGAACAGCTCATAAAGGGCGTCACAAAAATCGTGATCATCCTATCCTTCCAGCTGTCGATAGTGCGAGTAGCCATAATGGCCGGAATGGCGCAGGCCAGTCCAGAGATGAGGGGTACTACACTTTTCCCATTGAGGCCTACTCCGCGCATCAGACGGTCCATCAGAAAAACTGCCCGGCTCATATAACCCGACTCTTCCAGCAGGCTGATAAAAGCAAAAAGAATGGCAATCTGAGGTATAAATACCAGCACACCGGCCAGTCCGGCCATAATGCCATCGGTAACCAGGTCGTTCAATACCCCTTCAGGCATTGCGCCCCTTACCCACTCAGTGGCAGCTGCTATGCTGTTTTCTATCAGGTCCATGGCGCCTTCTGCCCAGGCAAAAACCGACTGAAAGATGAAGAGCAGTATGCCAAAGAAAATGAGGTAGCCCAGCACTTTGTGGGTCACAATCTTGTCTATTTTCTGACTTGGTGTATGAGCCGCAGAGGCTGGAGTTTTTACGTTTCGGTCAATGATTCCAGACAGCTTTTCATAACGTGCCAGGGTTTCACTGGACTGGGTGGTGATGGCATCGAAGCCAATTTCTTTTTTTATGCCCTCAATCCTGGCTTGATCTGCCTCATTGAGAAAGCTGAGATGGTCCGCTTGCTGGGCATACTGAAAAGCCTGATAGTCGCTCTCCAATGCAAACTCAGTTTTAACCTGCTCTACTACCTCAGGAGCAAACTCTTTTACTTCGCAAAAGGGGCGTTTTGAGCTTAATAACGGCTTGGTCAATGCCTCTTTTAGCTCATTAAGACCTTCACCTGAATGCGAATTGGTGCTAATGACCTTTACCCCCAAATCGATGCCCAGTGAGCGCAGATCTATTTCCAGCTTGCGCTTCTTGGCAATGTCGATCATGTTGAGCACCAGTATGGCTGGCAGCCCCAGGTCACGAATTTGGCTAAAGAGCAGCAGGTTCCTTTTAAGGTTAGCCGCATCAGCCACCACTATCACCTTGTCAGGGTGTTGCGGGTGTGCCTTGTCCAGCAACACATTTTGAACGATTTGCTCGTCCATGGTCTTTGGGTACACACTGTAGGTGCCCGGTAGATCAATTACTTCAATGTTTTCGCCATCTGGCAGTCGTGTTTGCCCAGACTTTTTATCTACTGTGACACCAGGAAAGTTGCCCGTTTTTTGATTAAGACCGGTAAGTAGGTTGAAGAGAGTGGTTTTTCCGGAATTTGGGTTTCCGATCAATGCTACCTTATTCCCTGTCTTATTCGCCATCTCCTAGCCTTCAATGATGATGCTTGCCGCCTCTTCCTTGCGCAGCGACAAATGATAACCTGCCACCCGAATGGCCAATGGATCGCCTAATGGAGCCACTAATTCGAGAACCACTTCAGTGCCTGGTATGCAGCCCATTTCCATCAGTTTCAGCGATAATTGATGATCGGTGAAGCCCTTGATGGTGCCACTTTCCAGAATCTTTAAATCGGATACGGTTCTCAAATTCGAGCCTTATTTAGACTGGTTTTAAATTGCCGCAATTTAGCAGCGCAATACATCTTTGCAAAGCAGGGGAACAACTATTCCATGGTAGGTGATAAAATCCATTCGGAATGTCTCATCGATTGCCACTTTAAGCTTGCCAGATCCGCTTCAGGGTCAATGATTTGCTGCATAGGCCCCCCGTTGAGGCTCACCCGTGTTTTCACCCGAATTTCCACTGGACTAAGCCCCTCATTGGCATAATGCTGCTTCAGCCTCTGGGCAAATTGCCAGATCATATCGGGTTTGCCAGACATGGCCCGTTTCTGACCAGCCGTGAGGAACTCTCTCTGATTGACTACCCATGTCGAATCCGTGGCAGCATGCGTAACTTCAAAAGTAGAGGTGGCCGACTTGGCCCTGAGCATCATGCGCCACGAGAGGCGGTGCCCTTCTTCTGTATAGAAAGCATTGCCTTCGTATAGATGGTGCCTGAGTGGCAAGAGTATCTGGATGATGAAATAGATACTGAATAGGCCAACTACCAGTTTTCTTTTGGCTGTGAGTTGGGTGAGATCTGGCCGGATGGTCACCATTGGTTTTTTTCTGAAAAACCGTTTTCGAATGGTTTCAGGCTCAAAAAACAGCACACAAATGGCCAGCATCAGGTAAGGGAAAATGCCGATTTGAAACACCGCTGAGTTGAACAGGTGGAAGACCAATGAGAGTAGAAAAGCCAGCCATCGGGTTCTTTTCCACAGTAATAAATAAATGATGGTCAGGTCGAAGAGGATGCCGCCAATGACTACGATTTGCTGTAACCAGTCTTTCTGCAAAAGGTCACCGATGAGCCAGAAGTTGCGCTTGCCTTTGAACATGATGCGGATAAAGTCACCATCCAGCCAGCCGGGGTATAGCTTGTTGAGAGCGGCATAGGTGAAGACAATCAGCAAATGGATTTTAAATATGTCGATACACCACCTGGGACAAGTCATGCCTACCACTGCATTTTTTCGCCTGGCATCGAGCGAGGCATAAGCATGGGCTGGCACTATGAGCATGAAAAGGCAGAGGAGAATGAGTAGGTAGTAGTGGTTGTTATAGTGTGTTTTCTGCATCCAGTACACACCACACCACAGTAAGGTAAAGAGGCTGAGGCTGAAACGATAGTAAAAGCCAATCATCACTGCTATGCCGCAGAGGGCCATCAGGCCAAAATAATAATACATGCCATGGCCTGGTAATGGCTGTATCCAATCAAAACCAATGAGATTGAAAGTAAAAACGGGTTCTATGAGTGTACGGTCTACCCAGCCGGTGACGATAGCACCCAGGCTTTCGGCAAAAAGTAAAAAGCCGAAGAACATTCTAAACAGAATGAGTGGGGCATTGTCGACTTCTTCAAATTGCCTGATCAGTGTTTTTTGACCCAACGACATCATTGGCTTCAAGGTAGTGAAAAACGGAATTTTTTGTGTCGATTTTCCGTTATTCGTACATGGCCAAGCAAGAGAAGAAAGTGATTAAGCCTTTGAAAACGGATTCGAAGCCAGAAGCAAAGAAGGTTCAGGAAGAGGCAGAAGACAGAGACCAGTTCGATTTTGGAGGCTTACCCAAAGATGTTTCGCTAAAAAGAAATATTGGCTGTGGTGGTTGATCATTCAGCCAGGTAGATGCGCTTGACCCGCTCACTCACGTTGGTCAGTATTTCATAAGGAATGGTGTCGATTTGCCCGGCCAGGTCCGTAATGGAGGGAGATTCACCAAAGACCAATACCTCATCGCCTTCCCGGGCTTTTAGACCTGTCACATTAATCATGCACATGTCCATGCACACATTGCCCACCACAGGAGCAAGCTTTCCGTTTACCATCATGGCCCCTTTGCCCTTGCTAAACGCCCTGGAATAACCATCGGCATAACCTATGGCCACGGTAGCCAGTGACATGTCTTGCTCAGCCACACCAGCCCTGCCATAGCCAATGGTGTCACCTGTCTTAATTTTTTTAATCTGTGATATGGTGGTTTTAAGCTTGCCAACCGTCAGCAATTTGTCAGTATGGGTGCCGCTGGCTTCCAGTCCGTATAAGCCAATGCCCAGACGCACCATGTCAAACTGATGTTCAGGAAAACATTGGATGCCTGCTGAGTTGAGGGCATGTCCCGTTATTGATTGCCCCAGTGCCTTTTCCAGTGTTGCCTTGGCCTGTTTGAAGCCATTCAGTTGGCTTAAAGAAAAGTCGTTGTGCATGGCTTCATCGGCACCTGCCAGGTGTGTGAAAGCACTTTTTATCTCAGTGTGTTCATGCTGGAGAATGAATTGGGCCAGGCTTTCCACCTCGTCCGCTTCAAAGCCCAGGCGGTTCATTCCCGTATTGATGTTGATATGTATAGGCAGTGTCTCATTTCGTTGGCTGTAGGCCGCTACAAAGGCCTGTAGTTGCTTTAAACTGAAGATCTCAGGTTCAAGGCCATATTCTATCAATGCATCAAAATCTTCATCCGGAGTGTTCATGACCATGATGGGCAGATGAATGCCATTTTTTCGCAAGGCAATGCCTTCATCTGTATAAGCCACCGCCAGGTAATGCACCTTGTGGAACTGCAGGAGCTGGGCTATTTCTGCAATGCCACTGCCATAAGCAAAAGCCTTTACCATCACCATCACCTTCACCCCAGGTTTGAGCAAAGCACGATAGTAATTGAGGTTGTGTGTGATGGCATCCAGGTCTATTTCCAACACGGTTTGGTGGGCTTTTTCTACCAGTCGCCTCACTATTCTTTCGAAGCGGAAGGGGCGAGCTCCTTTCACGAGTATTACCTGTTCGCTAAGGTCTAACTGTGGTAATGCGGCTAAAAACGACTCTGTATCAGGGTAGAAGCTGGTGGGAATGGAGATTATATTTTCATGAGCTTTGAGTTTTGACCCTATGGCGATCAAATTATCAACTCCTTTTTCTTTCAGTGTTTGAGCCAGCGCTTCGTAAAGCTGTTTTTCCTCACTTACCTGCAAAAGGTCAGAAAGGATCAGTGTCTTTTTGGCGTGTTGCTTCTGATGCACCAAAAAATCGAGTGCCGACTCCAAACCAGCCAGGTCGTTGTTATAGGAATCATCTATGACATAGCTCTGATTAATGCCCCTGTTGAGCTTTAATCGCATGTCTACCCGCTCTAATTGATCCAGTGCGCTTTGGATGTCGGGTATCGAATGCTGAAGCAAAAGCATGCTGAGGATGCAGTGAATCAGATTTTCTATGGATGCGGCATCAGTAAAGGGGAGCCGAAGTTCGAAGGAAGTGTTATCAGTGATAAAGTGAAAGTGACTTCCCGAAATGTGCTTGACTCTGAATTTCGCTTCATGGTCAAAGGCCCAACTCATTCGTTTCACGCTGTCAGGCAGGTGCTGTATTTCCTGCGGTATCAATTCCGCATCGCTGTGATAGATGACGACTTGAGCATTTTTGAAAAGGCTCAGTTTCTCTCTCAATTTAGACTGGATTGAATTGAAGCCTTCTTCGTGAGCAGTTCCAATGTTGGTGAGTATACCTATGCTGGGTTGAATGACGGACTGCAGCCGGGCCATTTCACCTTGGCGCGAGATACCCGCTTCAAAAACAGCCAGATCGTATTCGTTTGAGATTTCCCATACCGAAAGCGGAACCCCCAATTGCGAATTATAGCTCTTAGGGCTCTTAACGATTGAGTAATGATTGGCCAGCATTTTTGAAAGCCACTCCTTTACAATGGTCTTTCCGTTACTGCCCGTGATGCCAATGACCTGGCGTTCAAATTTTTCCCGCTTGTATTGGGCCAGCTTTTGCAAAGTATTAATGCATGAGTCTACCCGAATTAAATTGACTGCCTGCCACTCAGGTCGAGGCTCTGATTCAATCAGAATGGTGAGTACTCCCTGATTGATGATTTCTTCAATGTGATCATGACCGTCATGGTGAGGGCCTTTGATGGCGAAAAAGGCAGCGGCCTGGGCATTTGATACCTTGCGGCTATCGGTGAGCAATGTTTGCAATTCATGATCGGCCGATAAACGAATGACTTGTCCATTACAAATCCTGGCAATATCCGAAACGTTCAAGGCAATCATTCTGGGTCAGTAGCTTAGGCTCGGTGCAAAACTACGTGTTGAAGACCGGGCCACCAAAGTTTAGTTTTTTTGAAATTTCATAGCTCACAAAACTTTATTGCGTACTTCTCCGTCTGTTAAATGGAAGATTTGGGATAAGCGGCCTTTTAACGGTTTGAATCCTTTAATTCGTTTTGTATAACGATTTGCTTCATTTTTTAAACAAAATAAAATACCGGGCGTTTACTTAATGACGAAATTTTGCTAACTTTAGCGTCCTTGTAAAGCATATAGATGCGGAAAAAATTCATACATATCTTTACAATTACCCTACTTTCAACTTGTTTGATAGAGGCCACGTCCTACGCTCAGGAAGCTGGGGAGGATGATTTGCCGATCAAGCAAGAGACCCCTGTGCTTGAAAAAGACAGCGTTTCTCAAGAAGAATCTGTAGTAGAAGAACCCAAGAGTGATATGCTTACTCCTGTGTTAATTACTCCAAAAGGTAGAAATTTGCTTACGCCAGAAAACGAAGCGAATTCCCCAAAACCGACCAATAAGACGACTCCCAACACCAATGGCGACAAAGTGAAGCAAGAAGAAAGCTCACCCAATCTCCGATTCAATTTGCTCTATTACCTCTTCTATAAGGTAAAAGTGGGTTCTACATCCAGTACGAGCAACTAATTTTATTTTCACATCGTTTACCCTTCATCAGAAGTTTTTGCAATACTGTTGCAAAAAACAATTAATTTCGCAGCAATGAGGGTAAGGAGGATTTTTTGGTTGATGACATTGGCTTTGTCGATCCTTGGACCAGGTTTGTCTGCACAAAATGATGAATGTGGGTTGACTTTGAAGGGCGTGGTAGAAGACAAAGATACCGGTGAGCCCATACCCTTTACTACTATTGAAATAAGTGGAAGTAACCAATCTATAGTAAGCTCAGTTGATGGTGCTTTTTCTTTCAAAAACTTTTGTCCAGGTAGCTACGAATTGAGTTTTCGCTTTCAGGGCTATCGAAAACTTACCAGAACTTTTCAGCTTCCGGGCGAAGACACGTACCGAATCAGGCTAGAATTTGACACTCATGATGCGGGTACGGTACTGGTTGAAGGTGAAAAAGCCGAAGAAATAGCCAGCTTGAGAGTGGCCGAGATCACAACTGAGGAATTGACAAAAACGAGTGGTGAGAGCCTGGGCCAGGCCTTGACCAATATTACTGGGGTAAATGTTTTACAGACCGGGCCAGTGATTGCCAAACCCATCATCCATGGCCTACACAGTAATCGTATTCTTATTCTCAATAATGGCATTAGGCAGGAAGGGCAGCAGTGGGGGCAAGAACATGCGCCCGAGATAGACCCCTTTGTGGCTACCAACCTGCAACTGATCAAAGGAGCTGCAGCCGTAAAATATGGCTCAGATGCCATTGGTGGAGTGATTTTGGTGAATCCCCCTGACTTGCCGGATGAAGAGGGAGTATCAGGTTCATTCAATCTGGTAGGCGCATCTAATAATCGATTGGGTGCTACCAGCCTAATGCTTGAAGGAGGCATTAGTGGGCTGAAAGGCTTTGGCTGGCGACTGCAAGGTAGTATGAAAAGAGCGGGAGATGCTCAGGCTGCCGATTATCGACTAACCAATACCGGAACCAAAGAAAATAATTTCTCGCTTGGACTTGGCTATCACAATGACCGACTAGGTGCAGAGATCTTTTTCAGCAATTTTGAGGCTGAGATTGGCATTTTGAGAAGTGCGCATATTGGTAACCTCACCGACCTGGAAAACGCCATTGGCAGGGATCAACCTTTGTTTATTGAAGAGTTTAGCCGAGACATCAACAATCCGAGGCAACAAGTAAAGCATCAGCTTCTGAAAGCCAATGGCCATGTGGAATTGAACGAGCTGGGAGAGCTTGTTGTACAATACGGTTTTCAACGAAATACACGTGAGGAGTTTGACATTCGCAGAGGTGGCCGCTCTGGCATTGCTGCTCTTTCACTTGAGCTGTTGACTCATACCCTTGAGCTGGATTTGGATGTAGCACCCATGGGTAAATGGAAGGGCGATGTGGGCGCCAGCTTTATGTTTCAGGCCAACAGCAATAACCCGGAAACTGGGATAAGGCCCTTGATTCCCAATTTTGACAATTGGACGGCAGGCTTTCATGTTATCGGTCGCTATATCGAAGAAAAGTATGAGTTTGAATTTGGTCTGAGGTATGATTTCAAACACTACCTGGTAAGAAGGATTGACCGGAACAATGTCTTGCAAAGGCCCGAGTTTAATTTCAACAATGTGACGGGCTCGGTGGGGGTACTGTTCAACCTCTCTAATGGTTGGGAGCTAAGAAGCAATCTGGGTACTGCCTGGCGTGCACCTCATGTTAACGAGCTATTCAGTGAAGGCCTGCATCATGGCTCAGCTGCCATTGAAGAAGGACGTGACAACCTTGTGAGTGAAAAGGCGATCAAATGGATTACCTCTATTGAAAAGGTGACGGCCAACTATAGCCTGGAGGCTTCGGCTTACTATAACCTCATCAACGACTACATTTACCTGCGCCCAGAAGATGTGGCGCTGACGATTCGAGGTGCCTTTCCTGTTTTTCGATACACGCAAACCGATGCTTATTTCTTTGGCTTGGATGTAAATTTCAATTATCAGCTAACCAACGATTTGGAGTGGGGAAATAAACTCTCATTCATTCGGGCCATGGACAGTGATACGGATGCTCCATTGATCAATATTCCAGCCAATCGCTTACAGACTGGTTTTACTTACACCTTCAGGAATGGCAGACTGATGGAGCCTTACCTGTCATTTTCAGCCGAGATAGTAAACCGTCAGCAAAATGCACCGCGAGTTATAAGTATCGCAGATGTTCGGATGGCTCGCGCAAATGACACAGATTTGTTTGCTACCAATCAGAGTGTTTTCGATTTTGTGGCTCCCCCGGAAGGCTATGCCAACTTCTCCATAAGTGGAGGTTTCAAGCTGCAGGTATTCCAAAAAGAGCTGAATGTGTTTGCCTCAGTCGAAAACCTGTTCGACAACAGTTATCGCGATTACCTGAACAGGTTCCGTTATTACGCTGATGACCTGGGCAGAAACATCAGCCTGAAACTGAACTATAATTTTTAGGATTAGGAAAGAAGGGGCTGTAGATCATTCAGGGTGATGTTACCCTCGTAATAAGCACGACCAAAAATCACACCTTTCACACCAATGTCATTCAGCTGTTTGATGTCGTCAACAGACCTCACTCCACCACTGGCAATCAGGTTTATGCCAGAAAATCTGGAAATGATATTTTTGTACATGTCAAAGTTGGGACCTTCCTGAATACCATCTTTCGCAACATCAGTGCTCTTCACATATTTGACACCACGCATGTAGTAGTAATCAAGGTGATCGAAGAGGTCGATGTCTGTGGCTTTTTGCCAGCCTTTGATGGTGATTTTACCTTCCAGCGCATCGGCACCCAGTGTGATCTTTTCACGGCCATATGACACCAGCCAGCTGCCAAACAGCTTCTTGTTATTAATGGCCAATGAGGACGCGGTGATAGAACTGGCTCCGTACTCATAACATTTACTGATGTCGCCATCAGTTGAGATACCGCCACTGTAATCAATCTTCAGGTTGGTATAGCCAGCTATGGCTTCCAGCACATGATAGTTGACGGGAGCACCCTTTCTGGCACCATCAAGGTCCACGATGTGAATCTTTTTGATGCCCACATCTTCAAACCTTCTGGCCACATCTACCGGACTGTCTTCATAAACAGTCTCATTGCTATAGTCGCCTTGCTTGAGTCTGGTTACTTTGCCGTTGATGATGGATATAGATGGAATTATTTGAATCATAGGGGTTCTTCTGTAAAAAAGGTTCGCAATCTACTCACTTTTCCGACAATTCGCTGAAGGAGCAGATTAAAATCTTGTTAGAAACGGAGCCTATTATAGTACGAAAAATCGCCCTGAAATCAAAGAAAAATGTAGCTTAAACCCTCTCTTAGCCTTATTTACTAAGCAAGAAGTCTATTGCTTGAACCGGTTTTAGGCGTTGGTGATCAACTTAAAACCAGACCCGTGTAGCGTGATGATTTGTACCGTTTCATCTTCCTTCAGCAGTTTTCTCAGTTTGGCTATATATACATCCATGCTGCGGGCATTGAAGTAGCTATCGTCTCTCCAAATGATCTTCAGAGCTACCGACCTGTCAAGGGGTTGATTCAGGTGCAGGCAGAGTAAACGCAGCAATTCCGATTCCTTAGAAGTCAGCTTAGTCTCCTTGTCTCCGTTGCTAAGCATTTGCTTGTCGTAATCGAAGTGAAATGAGCCAAATTCAAATACTTTCTGGTCCGAAACCTGAGGGTTACTCTCGGCAGTTCTCCTTAGAATGGCCTGAATCCTCAGTAGGAGCTCTTCCATGCTAAAGGGCTTGGTGATATAGTCATCTCCACCAATCTTGAAACCTTCAATGGTGTCTTCCTTCATCGATTTGGCGGTGAGGAATATGATGGGTGTGACCGTGTCATCCTTTCGGATTTCTTTGGCCATAGAAAAGCCATCTTTTTTTGGAAGCATCACATCGAAGAGACAGAGGTCGAACTGCTCTCTTTTGAAAGTCTTCAGGCCTTCATCACCATCGCGGCAAAGCGTGGTTTCATAACCTTTGATGGTGAGGTATTCGTTTAGAATTTGCCCTAGATTGGGGTCATCTTCAACCAGAAGTATTTTGAAACTAGACATGCTTGAATGGTAAATATACTTTAAAGGTACTGCCTTTGCCAAGTTCAGATTTTACGGATATTGTTCCCTGGTGCATGTCAATGACACTCTTGACATAGGCCAGTCCCAGGCCAAAACCTTTCACGTCATGTACGTTTCCGGTAGACACTCTATAAAACTTGTCAAAGATCTTTTCTGCGGCTTCCTTGGTCATGCCAATGCCTTGATCAGATATTTTGATAATCACACCAGTAGAAATGTTCTCGGTGCGAATATGAATCTGCGGTGCATCTGGTGAATACTTGTTAGCATTGTCCAGCAAGTTGTAAACGAGGTTGGTCAGGTGTACTTTGTCTGCTTCAAGTACCGGGTTGCTGGCCAGCAGTTGATGGCCAATCTGTCCTTCCCGTTTCTCCACCATGATGTGAATGTTGCCCAAGGCCTTCTGTATGATGTCATGTACATCGGTACTTTCAAACTTGAGCTTTACGTCTTTCTTATCGAGCGTGGCGATTTGCAGTACTTTTTCTACCTGCATGCCCAGCCTTCGATTTTCTTCTCTGATCACTTGTACATAACGGTCCACGAGGTTTGCGTTTTGCTTTAGGTCATCGTCTTGCAAGGCCTCGGTGGCCAGTGAAACGGTAGCGATAGGAGTCTTAAACTCGTGGGTCATGTTGTTGATGAAATCGTTCTTGATCTCAGAAATCTTCTTTTGCCTGAGTATGACCATTATGGCATAGGCAAAACAGCCGATGATCACCAACATGAGTACACCAGATGATGTCAGTGGAAGCAGGGCCTGCTTCATCAAGTAGTTTTTTTGCCTTGGAAAGTAGACCGAGAGCTCATAATCTTTCTGTTGCAAATCCATGGGAAAGAGGTTGGCACTTAGGCTGGAATTTCTAATCAGGTCCAGGTCTTCCTCGTCAACGGTGTTGTTGATCATTACCTCATCAGTACTGCTATGAGTAATGCCATATTTGTAGGGCAGGTCTATGCCTCGGTTGACCAGCTCCTGATGAATAAGCGTATCGAGCAATACTGGGTCTATGCGTCTGAAGAGGTTGTTGCTACCGAAAAGGTGGCTTTTCCAGCTGTCCTGCATGGAGCTAAGCCTGCGGCCCATTTGCTGTTCCAGAAGCAATCGCTGCTCCGATTGGTCCATCGTTTGATTGGGAGGCGTGCCAAAGCCCGGAGGGCCTGAAAAGAAAGACTGAAAGTCGATAGACATGATTACCTGGCCCGTTTGTTCATCTACCTGGAAGGTGACAAAATTGGAGTTGACAACATCCTGAGGCATGGGTTGCCCGCCTTGGCTCACCTGACTTTTCTGGATGGTTCTAATACTGTCACGGGTATTCTGCAGGTCGAGATAATCAACCGGTAACTGTCGATTAAAATCGCGCCTGAGAAAGTTGATGTCATTGATTAGGGCCAGTTGATTAGTTACTTCAGCCAGAGCAGTCTGTACACTGCCGGTAAAACGCTCTTCGTTTGCCTGGTTTACTTCACGGATCCAATAGAACTGAAAAGCGATCAGGCCCATCATGGCCGCGCTTAAAAGTCCTATCAACCAACTGATCCTCCTTCTACTCATTTTCCAAAAGTACTCTAATAATCAGGTCACAGTTGGGCTCTTAACATCTTTTAACAGGAATTAACTAACGTTTAACAATTGCCTCCCAAAATATTAAATACTTTCGTATCAGTCATTTAGGCTTGTTAAACATCAAAATAATTATGAAAAGGTCATTTCAAATTTTACTCACATTTATGCTTGCGCTGCTGGTCACAGCTGGCATGGACGTTCAGGCGCAAAGCGAATCTGTCAACGAAAGTAAGTCTGTTTCCATTTCTTCTGGTGAAGAT